>Ga0208373_1000231_pt1 | contig 107649 bp, 113 predicted proteins | sample RifOxyC2_FD_184036 | JGI IMG/M metagenome (GOLD analysis project Ga0208373, IMG submission 184036) | Soil microbial communities from Rifle, Colorado - Rifle Oxygen_injection C2 (SPAdes) | ecosystem: Environmental > Terrestrial > Deep subsurface > Rock core/Sediment | place: Rifle, Colorado... | reverse complement strand
CGGAACGCGGATTTAGTAATCCAAAAAAGATGATTGAGAGTTTGCCGGCGATTTTGGGTTTGGCGTTTGAGAATATAGATGATAAATTGGCCGGTTTGACGGAACGCGGATTTAGTAATCCAAAAAAAATGATTGAAAGTTCGCCGACGATTTTGGGTTTGGCGTTTGAGAATATAGATCGAAAATTAAAAATGCTGGAAAAAATTATTAAACTATACGACTTAACATTATCAGCTCCGGAATTAATGGAACAGATACCTTTTCTTTTCAGTTCAAAAATAGATAAATTGTGGACCATTGCCAGAATTTGTAAAAAGTATCTAACACAACCAAGTGATATAGATGCTAAACTAATTCAAAAAATGTTGTCATTTAATCTGGAAGATGTTATGCTTGCCCTGCAAACGACTCCGTCTCCGACCAATATGGATGAACTAACAGAAAAAGTTAAACAGAACAAAAAACAAAAAATACCCAAACCGGAAAAGAAAAAACAAATCCACGAAAACGCGACCGCGACTGATCCGAAAATTTATCACCGCTATCAACGTGGGTATCCGATGGCCAATAAAGATAGTGAGATTGCCACGCCCCTTCGGGGCTCGCAATGACAGTTTCGTAATTGAAAAAAATTAGTTTTTTATTCACTAACATACATATATGATGTATTTGTGGTTAATACCGCTCGCGGTATTGGTGTGGCTTGTATTTATGTACAACGGCTTGGTACGCGCGAAAAATCGCGTGGATGAGGCATATTCGGACATTGATGTCCAATTAAAACGCCGCTATGATTTGATTCCGAATTTAATGGAAACAGTCAAAGGATACATGACGCACGAAAAAAATACGATGGTAAAACTAACCGAAGCCCGCACGGCGGCGATGGCCGTGCACGACAACAAAAACGCGACACTGGCCGAAAGGGAAAAAGCCGAAAATACTTTGGCCGGAAATTTGAAAACTTTATTCGCTGTTACCGAAAATTATCCGGATCTAAAAGCCAGTCAAAATTTCTTGCAACTGCAAGATGAATTGTCCGACACCGAAAATAAAATCCAAGCCAGCCGAAGATTTTACAATGGCAATGTCCGCGACTTCAACATCCAAATTCAGGTCTTCCCCACTAATCTGTTCGCCGGTATGATGAAATTTATTAAGTATGAATTTTTCGCGGCGACAGAAGGTGAGAAACAAAATGTGCAGGTGAAATTTTAAAAAACTTTTATTTACACTCCACCACTGGGGTGAGATAGGTAAAAATAATATTATGAGATCAAAAGAAACACAAACGATACCACAACAAAATGAACAAGTTGGTGATAAGAAGAAAAAAATTAAACCTGAGGTAACAGTTATTCCTAGGCAGGATCTAGAAGACCTAGATACCTCCGGATACGCAACCGGTCCACGGGTCGGAAAAGTATTAACTGAAAGAGACGGCCGAGTTAAGCCCAAACCAACTGCCGAATAAAGACATTAAATATATAATAGTAATGTTGCCATATTATTATCAGTGATATTAATTTATGTATTCCGAAATCGCCTCTAACAAACGCAAATCCGTTTTGCTTGTCATAATTTTTATCGCCATCATCATCGGCCTCGGTTTTGTGTTTGATAGTTTGTATGGCGTGGGAAATTATAGTGGCGTTAGTTTGGCGATTATTTTTTCACTCCTCATGACTTCGGTTTCATATTTCCACGGCGATAAAATCGCGCTGGCGACTTCGGGAGCAAAACAAATCGTTCAAACTGATAATCCGTATTTATATCGGCTCGTGGAAAATTTATGTATTACCGTAGGCACAAGTGTACCAAAAGTGTACATCATTACTGACCCGGCCATTAACGCCTTTGCCACCGGCCGCGACCCGGCACACGCCTCTATCGCCGTAACGACCGGCGCGATTGAAAAATTAACTAACGAAGAATTGGAAGGTGTGCTCGCCCACGAATTATCACACGTCAAAAATTACGATATTCGATTTATGATGCTAGTGGCCGTGCTCGTCGGCGCTATCGCCATTTTATCAAATATCATGTTACGTTCACGGATATTTCGCGGTCGCGACAATGATAATCGTGGCGGACAATTAGGCGGAATTTTAATGATTGCCGGCATTGTGCTGGCCATTTTATCCCCCATTATCGCCGAAATTATCAAACTGGCAATTTCCCGCAAACGCGAATACTTGGCCGACGCGTCCGGCGCCCTACTCACCCGCTTCCCCGACGGCTTAGCAAACGCACTGGAAAAAATCGCAAACGAAGCGCAACCAATGGCAAATGCCTCCCAAGCAACAGCGCATTTATTTATCGCCAACCCCTTCGGCTCAGGCAAAAAATTCTCCAACCTGTTTTCAACTCACCCGCCAGTTGAAGAACGAATTAAAAGATTGCGCGAGATGGGAAAGTAAACAAATATAAATTAAACAAAAAAAACTGCCGGCTAAACACCGACAGTTTTTAATTTTTTTATAACCACCCCAAAGTCCCAGTCAAACTCGCTACTTCTTTCCGATTTAATTTATCCCCAATCTCCGGATATTTTTCTAACTCATCCGCCAAAATATTTTTCATTCTGATTACTTCTTGTTCTGTATCCGCTTCAAACCGTAAAGTTAAATACGGTGAGGTATTGGAAGCCCGCACCAGAGCCCAAGAATCAACGGTAAACTGCACGCGCGCGCCATCAATCATACTAACAGTAAAATGTTTAGATAATTCAGCTACAATTTTATTTATCACTTCAAATTTTATCTCATCTTCAATCGGCATTTTAATTTCCGGCGTCCGCACCGGACGAGGCAAACCACCAATTAATTCCGAGGCCTTACACCCTAATTTATCAACTAACTCCAAAAATCGCGCTGCCGCCCACAGTCCATCATCAATTTTAAAATAATCTTCCACACTATAAAAATGTCCAGACACTTCCCCTCCCAAAATTACATCCAAATTTTTCCGCATGGTTTCTTTAATCGGCGCGTGACCGGTGCGATGCATCAGCGGGACACCGCCATATTCTTTAATATATTTATCCAATAAACCCGTGCCTTTTATATCATAAAGAATGGTCTTGCCCGGGTGGCGACCCAATACATCTTTGGCCATCACAATCAATAAATCATCAGACGAAATTATTTCACCTTTTTCATCAATAAAACCAACACGATCACCATCAGCATCAAACGCAATTCCAGCGTCAGCGTGATTATCTAACACTGCCTTGCATAAATCTTTCAAATTCTGCGGTGGTTCTGGATCAGGAACATGGTTTGGATAGGTTGTATCTATATCAATATACAATCCGATAACTTCACAACCCAATTTTTGCAAATAATTTACCGCGAACAATCCGGCACAACCATTACCACAATCAACTACTATTTTCATTTTTTTATTTAATTTAATGTGTGAATAAATATAATCAAAATACACATCGATTAAATTTGTTTGTTTTTCTAATACCCCCAACGTCTTACCAACAACAAAATCTTCTTTTATAATCATTTCTCGCAAACTCTGCAATTCAGCCCCGTACAATGGCCAGTTATCTTTTTTCATCATCTTAAAACCATTGTAAAAATAAATATTATGACTGCCGGTAATGTTGATACCGCCGTCAGTTTTTAAATATGCATTTAAAAAATATACCATCGGAGTCAAAACTACTCCCAAATCTATGACTGAAATTCCAGTAGAAATGATACCAGCGACTAACGCATCTTTTAATTCCTTGCCAAATGGTCTTTCTTCGTTGCCAACCACTACTTTTGTGCCACCGTTTCTGCTAATTATCGTCCCATAACCCTTGCCAATAGCAGTGGCTGCTTCCAAATCCAAAGTAACACCGGGAAATTTCCCATACCATTTTTCATACTCCGCCACGATTTTTTTATCAAATTTATCCCCGGCCACACCGCGGATATCGTAGTCCCTGAATATCGTTGATTTTATCTGCATAAATGAATATTAGATTTTCTTGTAATTTAAGTGAATATACTATATAATATGTAGAAGGAAAAAGCAAATTTGACTTACTTAATTATGAATATAATTGATCGCTTTTCTAGCCACCTAAAAGATGTCCTATCGCGCGCCTTGCGTTTAGCCGCGGAATTAAATAACCCGGCCGTAGAGCCGGCGCATTTGTTATACGCGCTTTTTAACCAAAAGGGATCCTTGGCAGCCGAAATTTTGAACCGTTTAAAAGTAACGCCCAAGGCCTTAGAAGACGCGCTTTTGGAATTGCCGATTATAAAAACACCCAAAACCGGACTGGGACAAACCGCTGAAGCGGTTTTAACGCCATTTTCACCGGCAGCTCGGGTAATTTTGGAAAATGCTTTGTTACTTGCCGAAGATCATAGTCATAATTATGTTGGCACTGAACATTTGCTCGCGGCCACAATTGAAACCAAAAATTCCGCGCTATTGAAAATTTTTCAAGAATGTAAAATTTCTCAAGAAGAAGCGACCAAGCAAGTACACAACACTTTGGACAATGCCTCGCAATTTCCGCGCATTAACGAAATGATGGATACGATTGATAAAATTCAGGATAATTTAAATGATTTGGGTGATGTTGCTCCCACCTCACCCTCGCCCTCTCCTCGGGCAGGAGAGGGAAAATCGACGCGAACGAAAAAAAATACACGACGCGACACGGCGTTGGATTTTTTCGCGATAAATTTAACGGACGCGAATTGGCAGAAAAATTTAGACCCGGTAATTGGTCGTGAAAACGAAATTGAACGCTTGATCCAAATTTTATGTCGTCGGACAAAAAATAATCCGGTATTACTTGGCGACCCAGGTGTGGGAAAAAGCGCGATTGTGGAAGGACTGGCCAAACGCATATTCCAAAACAAAGTGCCGCAATTAATGCGCTCTAAAAAAATCTATGCGCTGGATATGGGGCTACTCATTGCCGGCACGATGTACCGCGGTGAATTTGAAAGCCGGCTAAAACAAGTAATTGACGAAGTGGCGGAAAATCCCGACATTATTTTATTCATTGACGAACTGCACAACATTGTCGGCGCCGGATCAAACAGTGGCACAATGGACGCGGCCAATTTACTTAAACCGGCGTTGGCACGCGGACAAATTCACTGTATTGGCGCCACCACCACGGCCGAATTTAAAAAACATATTGAAAATGATGCCGCTTTGGAACGCCGATTTCAACCGATAAATGTGAAAGAACCATCGCCGGAAGACACTATTAAAATTTTACAAGGACTAAAAGAGAATTACGAAAATTATCATCGCGTGGTCATCGAAGATGACGCTATCAAAACCGCGGTGGAATTATCGGTAAAATATATCAGTAATAAATTTTTGCCGGATAAAGCGATTGATTTGTTGGACGAAACCTCCGCCGCCATAAAATTGCGCGGGAAATTAACACCGGCCGAAAATAAACTAACCCGTTTGCGCTGTCAGTTGGAAATGGTTATCGCCGACAAAGAAGAAGCGGCGCGCGCGGATAAATTTGACGCGGCGGTGGAATTAAAAAAAGAAGAAGTGTTAATAACAAATGAAATTATTAAATTGGAAGAATCGGAAAAAAAGAAAAAAATAAAACCGGTCGGCACAGTGACGGCTGTTGATATCGCCGCCCAAGTCGCGCGCGTTATTGGTGCTAAACCGGCGGAATTACTTTCGGACAAAAATCAATTAATAAATCTCGCGAAAAAATTAAAAGAAAAAATTATTGGGCAAGAGAATGTTATTGAGCGCATCTCAAACACAGTCGCGCGCGCCCAATTAGGATTATCACACCCCAATCGCCCACTGGCCTCGTTTTTGTTCGTCGGACAATCTGGCGTTGGCAAAACCGAAACCGCCAAGGCACTCGCGCGCGCGCTTTACGCGGACAAAGACGCGCTCATTGAATTAAACATGAGCGAATTTAACGAAGCGTTTGGCGTCTCCAAATTGCTCGGCTCCCCGGCCGGATATATTGGCTACAAAGACAGCAACCAATTCACCGATCGCGTCAAAATGAACCAATATTGCGTGGTTTTATTTGATGAAATTGACAAAGCCCACTCGGATGTTACCAAGTTATTGCTCCAAATTTTAGAGAATGGGGAAATTAACGACTCCACGGGGAAGAAAATTTCCTTAAAACATGCTATAATAATACTAACGACCACGGTCGGCGCCGAAGAGATGAATCGATCCGGTTTTGGATTTGGTGAAAAAGCCACTGCCCAAGCCAATGCCGAAAAAGAAGTAAAAGAAAAATTGAAAAAACAATTTTCACCGGAAATAATAAATCGACTGGATGAAATCTGTGTGTTTAAAACATTGACCACAACTGATTTTGCCAAAATTGCGGAACTGGAAATAAATGAATTAAACGAACGCCTAACCCCCCACAACACGCGTGTGATAGTAAACGATGAAATGTTAAATAAATTATCCACTCGGGTTGACCCGAAAGACGGCGCGCGTCAAATGCGCCGACAGTTGCGCGGTGAGGTGGAGAAATTGTTGGCGGAGATAATTTTAGAAAGCAAAGTTAAAAAAAATTACCAATTGATTTTGAATGAGGAACGATTGGCTTTAAAATAAATTATGGCTGACGAACAAACGGATAATACAAATGAACCAGATTCTCATGAAATAAGCGGGGGGGCGCCATCAAAATCTCAAGACGAGCCAACCGGCGACGCGGATTTCAAGATCGCCAGCGATAGTTTCAAAAACATAAAAACTGGCGACGCAGTCGTACAAAACGGCGAATCATCAAAGGACAAACCAAAGATTAAACAAGTTGACGATAAACTCGTAATCAAAGTGCCCATCCCAATGGGCCAAGAGCAGACAGAAAAAATTATAATGGAAGAACCGGAAGACGAAAATACGGAACAACCAACCGCTGAATCCACAAACCCTGAACCAGAAATGGCTCCGGAGCAAACGGAAGAACCGCCAATAGCAGGACCAAACAACACGCTCACTCCACAACCAAAGAAAACGCAACCAACGGAACCGCGACTACCCACGAGTGTCGACAACGCTCCGCAAACCGAAGAAAAAAATGAACCCGAGGAGGTGGTGGGCGCTGAAACACCCGCACAAAAAAAACAACCACAACAAACAGAAGCCGGACAGAGAACACAATCACGGCCAAGCGTGGCCAAGCCGAACAGAGAGCACCAGCCGACAAAAGGAACTCCCAACGAACGGCCGAAAAAGTCGCGACAAGAACCGGTACAAGATAGAACAGAAAATAAAAATCCGCAACAACCAAAAATCGAACCAAATCAAAAACAAGCCGAGAATAAAAAACAACCTTCAGAGAACGAAACGGTCAATAAACCGAAGCAGGAGAAAAATTGTCCCAACTGCGGAGCAAAATTAAACCCAGACGGGAGTTGCGGCCATTGTGGTAGCCAGCCGCAAAAAAAAGGAGGTGGTATAAAAAATTGTCCTAATTGTGGCGCGACTCTAAACCCGGATGGAAGTTGCGGTTATTGCGGTAAGAAAGCTGAACAAAGCACCCAGTCGCCCCAAACGACAACACCGGAACAACAAAAAGAAGCGGCGGGCGACATGCAAAATGAAAAACAAAAAAAGGGCCCGGGGCAACGTCTGGGCGACACCGGTCGCGCCATAAAAAACGCACCCGGCAACGCGGCACGCGGTATTGGCAATGCGGCCAAAGGTGTAGGAAATGCCATCCGCAATCCCAAAAAAACATTGAAAAATGTAGCCAAAAAAACCGCTCGCAATGCGGCCGCCAATATGCGTGGCCTGACCATAGCCCGTAATAAATTAAGACGTGAAGCCAAAAAAATGGAAAAGGAGCTATCTGCCTTGAACGATAAAACTCCTGGTTCCAAAAATTCCTGGGAAATGAAAATTATAAAATTCTTTTTCCCTGGAATATACGCCAAAATTACAGGTGTGACTAATATTCCCGGAAACGCCAAGTTAGAAATAATCATTAAGATACTCCAAGCAAAAGTCGTCAGATTAGAGTCAGCTAAACGCGCCTTACAGGCGGCCGAAGGCATATCTGCGTCTTATGACGCGATAATGACAACTTGGGGAATAATTTCAACCGGTCTGGGATTATTTATCGTGCCGGGAGTAATCGCCATATTATTTTCACCGATTATATTTATCTGTTTAATGACATTTTACTGGACAACGACAAAAGGAATCACGACTGGCGCTATTGATAAAGTCGTCAAACAAGTTGACGGCCAACTGAAACCTCTTAAAGAAAAATTAGAAATCACCAAGAAAAAATTGGGACTTCGTCGTGGCATCTCTCAAAAATATCAAGAAATTTCTCAAACTGACCATTTATCTATAGCACGCGATAAGCAAAATCAGCAACAGGAATCTCAAGAACGACAGTCAGAACAGCAGCCACCAGATCAAAACCAACCACAAAATAACCCTTTACCAAACGATGACCCCTACAATAACCATACGAATTAAAAATATTTTTTAAATTCAACTTTTAACTTAGCATCCTATGTCCCCAACCTTAAAACGCGCCCTCCTTATCGCCGGCCTCATCATCGTGGTCGCGCTCATTGGTTTTGGCTTATACAAAATGTTCCAAAAAACCACCGGCATCGGCACTACCCGTCCGGGGGTAACGCCAACCGAACCCGGCCAACTGCCCACCGCCGGAGAAAGACCGGTAACCGGCACTGTGGCCACGTCCCCCGGAACTTTACCTGCCGGCCAAACGGTCACTCTACCTCCGCAAACACTCCCACCATCATACTACCAACCAAAACCGGTGCAAACCATTGTGGATAACTATGCTTCTTACGCCTCTTTGGATAAAAACGGTAGTTTGCGCTATTACGACGCCGGCGAAGGTAAATTTTATCGTGTTTTGCCCAATGGAGAAATCAAAGAACTGTCCGGCCAAGTATTTTATAACGTCCAAAATGTCACCTGGGCGCCCAGTAATAATAAAGCGATTTTAGAATATCCGGACGGCAATAAAACTTTATATAATTTTGAAATGCAAAAACAATACGCCGTTCCCCAACATTGGGATGACTTTACCTTTTCGCCCGACTCGCGCCAATACGGCGCCAAATCACTCGGCCTATCACCGGAGAATCGCTGGCTGGTAATTTCCAATGATGACGGCACCGGCAGTAAGCTGATCGCCGCCTTGGGCGAAAATGAAAAAAAAGTAACTATGAACTGGTCGCCGTCGCGCCAAGTAATCGCGTTTTCTCAAACCGGCGAACCATTGGGCGCCGAACGTCATGAAGTATTATTTTTGGGATTAAATAACGAGAATTTTAAATCAACGATTGTGGAAGGCAATGATTTTAGACCAAACTGGTCCCCCACCGGTAAAAAATTATTATACAGCGTGTATAGCGCCCGCACCGATTACAAACCGGAATTATGGCTGGTGGATTCTTATGGCGACCAAATCGGCGACAATCGCCAAATGCTAAAATTAAACACTTGGGCGGACAAATGCGCGTTTGCCGATGACACGACGCTTTTTTGCGCCGTTCCCCGCTCCTTGCCACAAGGCGCCGGAATTCTACCGGAAGTGGCCAGTGGAATATATGATGATGTTTATAAAATTGATGTCAAAACCGGCTTAAACACGAGCATACCGATGGGTGGCGATTACCAAATCAACAGTATTTTTTACGACCAAAGCCAAAATCGCGTCATTTTTACGGCCGACAATTCCAGCGGCGTGTTTGAAGCGCAATTGTAAAAAAATTGTCATCCTGAACTCGTTTCAGGATCCCAATAATTATTAAAGAGATGCTGAAATAAATTCAGCATGACAACTAATTCAGGATGACAAATAATCATATGACCCATCTTCACAAATTTTATTTAATTCTGCTCGTCGCCGTGCTCACGGCCGGAACAATGTTATATTTTCAAATTATACGCGCCAATAATATTGATACTAAACCGACGACTTTACCTTTAGTTGATCAAAATTTTACCGAAATTCCACTCACTATTACCGATAAACCACTCGGCAACCCGGGGGCACAATTGCTTATCATTGGATTTTTTGATTTCAACGAAAAAACCGACCGTGACCAAGCCAATCTAATCGCCGACTTTGTCAAAAACAATCCCCAAGCCACCCAATTTTATATAAAAAATAACCCCGGCGAAAAATGGTTCGGCGACGACCGCACTCTTGTTCACCGCGCGCTAATCTGCGCCAGCACGCAAAAAAAATATTGGGAATTTTTAAGTGAACTGACCAATATTGAAAAAAATAATCCGGAAACGCTATCTAAAATTGCCGTTAATTTAAATCTTAATGGCGATGCTTGGCAAAACTGTTTAAACAGTGAAATAACCAAACAAACTATCGAGGCTGACTCCGCGCTCGCTAAAAATCTCGGGCTGAACGCGACCCCCGCAATTTTTGTTAACAATAAAAAATTAAATTTAGATAAAAATATTGATTTGAATGATTTGTTAAACAAACTTATTGCAATTTAAAAAATATGCGCAAAGTAACCTTTTTTTTATTATTCACGACGTTAGTGTTATTAGCGCCGGGAATAGCCGAAGCGGTAGGGACAGCGCCAATCGGAACCGAATGCACGCCGGCCGACAACAACGGTATGTGCGCTTCAGGCGATTGTGAAGAAAGCAACGTCCCTAATCCGGGAACGAGTGGCAATAGATGGTACTGCGACTGCGATTTTGATAGCGACTGCGATATTTATGGCACCCCTAAATCCGGCGACTGGGATTGCGAAGATGGCTACGCTGCCACTTATAGGTTAGATTATTGTGTTGATGAAAGTGGTGATAAAACTTCCGCGAGTGTCAAAGCGCCCATCGGCATGGACCCAAATTTTTCCGTTGAGGATTTATTAACCGTATTATTTGGCAACCGCGAGGTGCTCCAACAAAAAATTCTTTCCAGCATTGAAGATGACATTAACGACAAATTGGCCATCCGCATTCCGGGATTAAATTTTTCCAATCTTAGCGGTATGGTTGATGGCGATGGGTATATGTATATCCCCTGGCTTGGCGAATATATCAAAGCCATTTACAATTACGCGCTCGGAATTATCAGCATCGTAGCGGTAATTATGATCATTTTGCAAGGCGCGCGCATCATCACCTCGGGCGGCGGCGAGGGCAAAACAGAAGGACTTAAAAAAATCGGGCATGTGGTAATCGGCCTGGTAATCGCCTGGAGTTCTTACGCGATTTTATACACTATTAATCCGGCGTTGACGGAATTTAAGCCGTTGAAATTAATGTATGTTAGACCAATAGAATTGGACACCGAGGGTGAGCCAGACACAACACCGGCCAGCGCACAAAATCTTACTGTCATATCAGCGCCTGATTTAAATGGATGTAAATTAGAAAACTACAAAATTTTCCAAAGTAGCAACCAACTCTTTGGTACGGCTGTCGGTCAATGCCTAAGATGGGTCAAGCAAAGTTGGGCGAACGCCTGCTTAGGTAAGATACCTCAGACAATGAACGCTGTCGGCGCTTGGGATGTGGCCGTAAATTTTCAAAAAGGCGGGAAGTTTCATCCCTGTAATTTAGACGGGATTAAAAATGGTGATTTGGTGTTTATGACGAGCCGTGGCAGTAACTACATCGGACTTTGGGAAAATTTCCGCAATGGTCCAGACGGATGTACCATTGCCGATACCGCCACCACCCCACGTTATTCCAAACAATCAACGATATTAAAATATAACGGTTCTTTAAACCGAACTATCGGCATCCCGCCGGTTACTCACATTGGCGTTTATTATGACGGAAATGTTTACCACCAAATTGGACGGGTGGCCAGCGATGCTGTCAGCGACATCAAACCGCTCAAAGATGTCACGACAAAAAAACCGCTTTGGGTAGAATCCAAAGCAAAACTTGATGGCAATTTTTATCATGACGGTGCCGAATTTATCGCCGGCTATGGTTCTTGGCAATAAGCCCAACCCCCGACAAGTCGGGGGTATCTGGGTGGGCTTTTTAGACAAGGTGTCGGCTCCGCCGACAATATATTTAATTGTTTAATACCCGTCCCGACTTAGTCGGGACGAAGTATTAAACTTCTAATAATTATGCCTAAATCCGAAACAATTTTCACCTGCTCTAACTGCGGCGCCCAGTTCCAAAAATGGATTGGGCGTTGTTTGGAATGCGGGAAGTGGAGCACAGTGAGCGAATGTCAAATTTCCAATGTCAAATTTCCAAACGGCGAAGAAGTGAAACACGCGTCGGCGAAGACGACCACATTAAATGAAGTGGCGGGGAAAAATATCGCGCGGGTTACAACCAAAATAATTGAACTTGATCGAGTGTTGGGTGGCGGGCTCGTGCCGGGGAGCGTAATTTTGCTTGGGGGAGAACCGGGTATTGGCAAAAGCACTTTGGCTTTACAAATTTGCGACATTGTCGCAAATTCTATTTACCTCTCCGGCGAAGAATCTGTTGGCCAAATCAAACTGCGCGCGGAGCGTCTTAAAATCACCTCTCCCACTTTACATCTTGGCAACGACACCAACGTGGACGCGATTGTCGCGACGATTAAAGAAAAAAAACCCACGCTCGCGATAGTTGATTCCATTCAAACTGTTTCTTCCGATGATGCCGCCGGCGAAGCCGGTGGTCAAGCCCAAGTGCGCGCCTGCGCGGGAAAATTAATGGAAGCGGCCAAATCCGGACAAACTGCCATAATAATCATCGGCCAAGTGACCAAAGACGGCGCTGTGGCCGGACCAAAAACTTTAGAACATTTAGTTGATACGGTTTTGTATTTAGAAGGCGATAAATTTCATCAATACCGAATTTTACGCGCGGTAAAAAATCGTTTTGGCTCAACCGATGAAATTGGAGTTTTTTCAATGGAAGAAAACGGTTTAGAGGAAGTAAAAAATCCATCCGCCGCGTTTTTGTCCGGCCGAGGCGAACCAGTTTCCGGCACGGCTGTCACTTGCGTAATTGAAGGCAGTCGACCGGTACTGGTTGAAATTCAAGCGCTCGTCACCAAAACCAATTTCGGCTATCCGCAACGGCGCGCCAGTGGCTTTGATTTAAATCGTTTACAAGTTTTAATCGGAGTATTGGGCCGTCGCGCCGGGTTACCACTTGATGCGTATGATGTTTTTTTAAATGTTGTCGGCGGATTATCAGTTGACGAACCGGCCGCGGACTTGGCGGTAATTTTGGCCTTGGCTTCGGCCTTGCGCGATAAGACTTTACCAGATGGCTTAGCCGCGTTTGGCGAAGTGGGCCTGGGTGGCGAAGTGCGTCCGGTCACCCAAACCAAAAAACGTTTGGAAGAAATTAAAAAAATGGGATTTCAATTTGCTGTGTCCCCCACTTTTGCCGATAATCAAAAAACTTCGGACTTAAAAATAGCGATGATAAAAAATGTGCGCGAGGTGGTGGAGAAGATTGTAAAATAGTCACTCACTTGTCATCCCAATCACTTCACTGTCATCCCGAACGAATGTGAGGGATCTCCATCCCACTCACATCATCACTTCACTCGCTCTGTCATCCCGATCCGCCCGAAGCGGAGAGGGATCTCCATCCCATTCGTCAACCCAATCACTATGCGCCAACACAATTACTATGTCTACATAATGTCTGACTTTAGCAAAATAATTTACATTGGCGTAACTAATAACTTAATTCGCCGAGTGGAAGAACATAAACAAAACACGGTCGACGGATTTACTAAAAAATATAATTTACATTGTCTGGTTTATCACGAATATTTTACCGACATAAATTACGCTATTGCCAGAGAAAAAGAATTAAAAGGTTGGCGACGAGATAAAAAAATTAAATTGATTGAAAGCGTTAACCCTACTTGGAAAGATTTATATAATGATTTAATTGGCAAGTAATTATTTAGGATGGAGATTCCTCGTCGGCGCGAGCCTCGCTCGGAATGACAAATAAATTCACCTGTCATCCTGAACAAAGTGAAGGATCTCCATCCTGTTCACATCATTACTCAACAAACAAAAAAACAGACCCAAAAGGTTTGTTTTGTTTTTGAGGGGGGGGTGCCGGGGCGGAGTCCTGTTCAAGCGCGCACGTGATGCACTCGAACTGGTCTCTACGCCGCCGGCGAGAAAAAGAACGAACGGAAGGAACTACTCGCGGGGGCGACGCACGGTCGCGACCCCGGGCGGGAGGCCGACGGCGGCCGCGGCGTCAGGGGAGTCGAAAACCGCCTTGTCCACCACGAACGGCCGAGAAGAAGCGTCCGCGTGCGGGCGACCACTCACGGTCCCACGTTCCGGCTTAAACGAGCCAGGTGCAAGCAAGGCAGCTCCATCGTAGGGCTGAAACTGCCTGGTCGGATAGGCCATGGCCGTACCGACCACCGTACACGGGATGAGCTTCCTACTCATGGTCCACCTCCCACGGACGGAGCTGTCGCACCTGACCAGCCCGGAACTTTGCGTCCGGACGGCCACCCTTCTGGGCCTTGACCTCGTCGGTGTAGACAGGCATGCGCCGCGCCTCACCGCAGAGGACGCGCTGGACCGCGGCCTGGTCGGCGTGGTAAGACTTACCACCCGGCCCGATCACGATCATCGTCGCTCTCGCCATCTCTTCCTCCTCGGAAGAATTTCAACCCGTGCCTATGACAGGCAACCTGTGTCTGACTATCATCACAGACATCGGTCTTGGGTCAAAACATAAAAACTATACTACAAAAAAACCGACCAAAAGTCAAATTTTTTTGGCGGTTTATATTCTATTGGCTAAGAACTATTGGCTATGCCTGCCCGCCTTGGGCGGGAACTAACAACTACTCCCAATGAATTTTATTATCAAAATCTTTAATTTTCGCCACGACCGTCGGATAATCCGCTAAATTTTCCACTACTTTACCCGCTAAATCTCGCGCCAATTTGATTATATCACGATCGCCCAAAGTTGCCAACTTCAAATCCACGTGCCCGCTTTGCTCTACGCCATACACTTGGCCCGGACCACGTCGTTCCAAATCATATTCCGCCAATTTAAAACCATCATTATGTTTTTCAAAATATTTTAAACGATTATTAATGTCTTCGCTATTAAGTTCATCGGTGGTAAACAAAAAACAATACGACTGATGTTCGGCGCGCCCCACTCGCCCGCGAAATTGATGTAGTTGCGCCAAGCCAAATCGCTCTGCGCCTTCAATCATCATTACCGAAGCGTTGGGAATATCCACGCCAACTTCTACGACTGATGTGGAAACCAAAATATCAATTTCGTGATTCCTAAAAGCTCCCATAACCTCATCTTTACTTTTCTCGCCCTTTCCGCCAGAGGCGGACCCGCCTCGGGCGGGCATCCGTCCATGCAAATAACCAACGCGCAAATCCGGGAATATTTTTTTAGATAATTTTTCAAATTCGGATAGGACAGATTTTTTGTCTGACGGAATCGGGTAATTTATTATTTCAATGCCGAAATCTTGAACTTTCTCTTCAATGAGCGGACACACCACAAACGCCTGCCGGCCTTTTTTAATTTGTTCGCGAATAAAATCATACGCCTTTTGCCGATTGGCCGATTCCACGAGGCGCGTCATTACCAGCTTGCGCCCGGGTGGCAATTCCGTAATCGCCGATAAATCCAAATCACCATAAATAAGCAAAGCGAGCGATCGCGGAATCGGCGTGGCTGTCATACTTAAAAAATGCGCCCCTTTCGCTCGCTCTTTTAGCGTGCGCCTCTGCTCCACGCCGAAACGATGCTGTTCATCAATAACAATCAAACCTAAATTGTTAAATTTGATTTTATCGGAAAGCACAGCATGTGTCCCAACAATAATCTCCGCCAAACCATCCTTAATATTTTTTATCACCTCTCGCCGTTCACCGGCTTTCGTATCTTTTTGATATTTGATATTTGATATTTGATATTGCGAATTGGTGAGTAAGCCGATTTTATTATTTGGCAATAATTTTTTAAAAGAATTATAATGTTGCGAAGCCAAAATTTCGGTAGGGGCCAAAATCACCGCCTGAAATCCATTCAAAACCGCGTCATACGCCGCCATCGCCGCCACGACCGTCTTGCCCGACCCGACCTCGCCCGACAACAACCGATTCATCGGATGCGCCTTGGCCAAATCCTGTAAAATTTCCCAAGCCGAAACTTTTTGACTTTTTGTAAGCGCGAACGGCAAACCAACCACAAAATCTTTTATTTCTTGTTCTTTAAAATCTATTACCGGCGCTTTCTGTTTTAATTTTTTCGCGCGCGCCACGGCGCATTTTAATTGTAATAAAAATAATTCACCAAACTTCAAACGCTTAATGCTATTATCCCGCTCAATTTCGTCTTTGGGAAAATGAATACCGGCCAAAGCCGCTGGCAATGGCGTTAAATCCGCGCTTTCCATAATTTCCTCCGGCAACCACTCTTTGGCCTCACCGGCCGCCATCATGGCCTCCCGAGCCAAAACCCGCACCTGTTTTTGCGTTAAACCGGCGGTAAGGGGGTAAATTGGGGCCAAACACGCGGTTGAGGTATTCACCCCGACTGAAACTTTCTCGTAAACGGGGGCCGTCAGCTGGGCTCCCAGCATATCGCTTTTGACCTTGCCGGACAAAAACAACCATTCCCCGTTTTTCAAACTTTTGGCTAAATAGGGCTGATTAAACCACACCACGCGCAGTGATCCGCTGTCATCGGACACGAGCGCTTCGGTAATGGTTTTACGCGATTTCCAACCATGTTTATTATTGATAAATTCCAAACGCGCTTTGACCGTAACCGCCATACCCTCGCGCAAATCCTTCACTTTCACTACTTGCCGAAAATCATCATAGCGAAAAGGAAAATAAAATAACAAATCCGCCACGGTTTTTACGCCCAGTTTTTCCAAACGCTTCACGACTGTTTTGCGTACGCGGGAAAATTGCGAAATTTTTGTAGATAAATTCATAAATAAAGTATATCAAAAAACGGCCTGTTTTAAAAGCCGTTTCCACTTGTCATTCCGAACCTGTAAGGTGAGGAATCTCCATCCCGTTGGCCGTTTTGCCAATTGAGATGGAGATCCCTCGCTCCACGCTCGGGATGACAGTTAAAATTTCACTTTCTATTCCGTCGTCTTCCCATCAAAATGTTCTTCCGGCGTTTCCGGAGTCGGTTTGGTTTTGTGCACCACGCCATCACGATGTTCGGGCGGAGAATACAAAGTATATAATTTCATTTTATCGGTTGCCGAAGTGTTCACAATATTGTGCAAAGTGCCAGCCGGAATCACCACCGCCGACCCATCGGCAAGCGGATATTCCACGCCACTTAAAAACGCTCTACCGGTTCCGGTTTCCACCCGAATAAACTGATCGTGATCGTGATGTGTTTCCGCGCCAATTTCTTCGCCCGGTAAAAGCGACATCAAAACTAACTGGCAATGCGGTGCGGTATACAACACACGCCGAAAATTTTCATTTTCTTGCGTTAATTTTTCTAAATTTACGACGTATCCTTTCATATAATTTTTGTGTCCTCGCCAGGAAATCTCACGTCGTCGTTTCACTCCTCCTGTGAAAACCTTCGGGTTTTCCCAACCTTTCCTCCGCATGTGAAAACTTCCGTTTTCACCCTTTCCCGTTCGACTCCTTGCGTGCGCAATAAATCACTATCGTGATTTAATTTGTGCGCTCGCCAGGAGTCGAACCTGGATTTTCGGCTTCGCAGGCCAATGTCCTATCCATTGAACGACGAGCGCGGGGAGAGGACATTGTCCTCTTTTAACTTATATTCTAAACATCCTAGCCAACTTATCATCTGTTGGCTCTTCTTCTTGTTCCAAATCTTCTTCGATAAATTGATTTAAATAATCACGAATCGGCCGAGGGTCGTTGTCCAAAAGTGGCACCACCAAACGATGACGCATCATCTGACTGTGGCTAAAATATAAATTCTTTACGGTCGGCGGATCATAAATCATCCAAAAACTTTCCAATTCGCTAAAACGATAAAATTTCTTGCCCAAAATTATTCCGGCCTCGGTAATGGCAAACGGCACGTCAAGTGGCGCCACTAAATCGTGCATAAACAGAATTATCGCGAACAGCGCGATTAAAAGCGCGAATAAATAATTGGCGCTGATAATGGCAAAAGCCAGCATCACCGCGCCGATTATTCCCATCACTATATACCAACGCCGATTGCGCTCCGGCTGTTCGTATTCTTTTACCGACCACTCGTAAACAATCTCGCCCGTATTGACTTCTTCACGAAGGATGTCTTGGGGCATACGTTTAAAATTTAAAAAATAAAAATTGTTGAGTGGATGTAACTGGGCTCGAACCAGTGACCTTTGCAATGTGAATGCAACGCTCTAACCAGCTGAGCTATACATCCGGACAGAGAGTTAAACTTTAAACAATCATATCATTAATTATAAAAAAAATCAAGTCAAGACCTTGCCCGGCACCAGAGCTTTGAGCGCGATGCCGGACTGCGGTTGATGCGAATCGACCTTGCATTTTGGCAAAAAACCTGATACAATGCTCATAATATGACCGAAGAAACCGAAAACGTCAATTGGCTAAATTCGGAACAATTTGAACCGGAAAACCCGCCTCCAAAAAAACACTGGGGGTGGCTATTTTTTATTATCTTGATTGTGGTATTTTTGTCCAGTTGTGGCGTCAGAAAATTAACTTTGGCCGCTTGGCCCAATGACCCTGGCAGTTACGATCCTCTCACTTTAAAACCAAAAAATATTGGATTTTTAGCCAGTGTCAAAAATTTTGTATTCCATTCTGACAATATTTTAAAAGGCCAAGAAGACGACCGCGTCAATATCTTGTTGTTAGGCATGGGCGGTCCCGGACACGATGGACCGTATTTGACCGATACTAACATAGTTTTGAGTATCCAACCCAGCACCAATCAGATTGCGATGATTTCAGTACCGCGCGATTTGGGAGTAGAGTTAGACGGCTATGGGTTACGAAAAATAAATAGTGCTAACGCCTTTGGAGAAGTAAAAAATGCCGGTCAAGGCGGAGAATACGCGCGCGAAATTTTTGCCAAAACCTTTAATTTGGATATCCCCTATTATGTGCGCGTGGATTTTAAGGCCTTTATGGAATTAATTGACGCGGTCGGTGGCGTAACAATTGATGTCCCGCGCGCTTTCACTGATAGCGCCTTCCCCGGACCTAATTATTCTTATCAAACTATTTCTTTTAAAGCCGGACGCCAAAATCTCACCGGCGAAACCGCCTTGCAATACGCGCGCTCGCGCCACGGCAATAACGGCGAGGGGTCGGATTTCGCCCGCGCCCGCCGACAACAGCAGGTGCTGACCGCTTTAAAAGAAAAATTATTATCGTTCGGCACTTATACTAATCCGGTGAAAGTGCGTAATATTTTAGAATCACTCACTACGCATGTAGCCACTAATTTAGATTTCGGACAGCTGATGTATTTGGCCAACTTGGCCAAAAATATTAACGGCGAAATAAAAATGTTAGTGTTAGATAACCAGACCGACGGCTATCTGGAATCCTACATTGCTCCTAATGGCGCGTTTGTGTTAAAACCAAAAACCAGTAATTTTGAACAAATTAATTTGGCAATGCAAAATGTTTTTTCTGAATCTATCTCGGCCATTGCCCCGACTGCTCCGGCTGAAAATAAACCGATTTTTTCAACGGCAAAAATTGAAGTGCAAAATGGCACTTGGCGCGTGGGACTCGCTGCCAAAACGGCCGCGCGCCTGCAAGATACCGGGTTCACAACTTTACCCGCGTCCAACGCCTCCTCCCGACCGCTGACCGAAACCACAATTTATGTAAAAAACGTAAAAATAGACAAAGAAATAATCACGGCTTTAAATAAAATAATTGCCGGGCCGGTAAAAACCAAATTACCCGATTGGATGACCACGACCGATAACACCGCTTCGTCCTCTTTGCCATATAACCCAGAAGCAGATATAATAGTAGTATTGGGGGAAGATTTTGATGAGTGAAATGTCAAATTTCCAATTTCCAATGTCAAACAAAATCCAAAATCTAAATATCAAATTTTACATTTTTACTTTGACATTGATTGGAAATTGGAAATTTGGATTTTGAAATTAAAAAAACATCTAAACAAATAAACTAATAAACCTCTATGTCCACTCCCGCCCAAATTATCGATCAGAAACTTCCGACTGTCGCGCTTATCGGCCGGGTTAATGTTGGTAAATCCACTCTTTTTAACCGCATTGTCGGCGGGCGCGATGCCATTGTCTCGCCTATTCCGGGCACCACGCGCACTCGCAATATTGGTTTAGCAATTTGGCGCGGAAAAAATTTCCGTTTGATTGACACCGGCGGACTGACTTTTCACGAAGACGTACCATTGGAAAAAGAAATTATCGAACAAACTCACATTGCTTTAAAAGAAGCGGATATAATTGTATTTGTCACAGACATTCGCGACGGAATTTTATTACAAGAAAAAAATCTCACTAAAACTGTTTTACGCAAACAAAAAAAACCGGTAATTTTAGTCGCCAACAAAGCTGACAAATCGCAAGAAATGCTTTCGGGTTATGATCCGGAGTGGCTAAGATTAGGATTGGGCGAACCAAAAATGATTTCCGCGCAAACCGGCGGTGGAGTGGGCGATTTACTGGATGAAATTTACAAACTTTTAAAAAAAATAAAAGTAAATCCAAAAGTCGCGGAAGAATTTAATCCGATTAAAGTCGCGATTATGGGCCGACCCAACGTCGGCAAATCATCACTCTTCAACAAACTTATTGGCGAAGAGCGCGTGATCGTCAGTGATATGGCGCACACCACGCGTGAACCACATGATACTTTGGTGCAAGTGGAGAAAAATTATTATTTATTTATTGACACCGCCGGCATCAGGCGCAAAGCCAAAGTAAGTGGCGCGCTTGAAAAAATCGGCATTGGTAAAAGTTTGGAAGTAATGGAACGCGCCGATATTATTTTACTCGTGCTTGACACTTCCGAAGCCATTAGCGACCAAGATCAACAACTGGCAGGATTCCTAGAACGCCACGCCAAGAGCGTGATTATCATCGTGAATAAATGGGATTTAGCCGATGAAAACGACGAGGCCATGCGTAAAGAAGCGACCAAGCGTATTTACAATCACCTCCCCCAGATTGCTTTCGCGCCCATTGTTTTTGTCAGCGCCAAAACCGGTTTCCGCACCCACCAGATTTTCCCGGATTTAGTCAAAGCGCAAGCCGGACGAAAAATTGTCTTGGATCGCAAAGAATTGGACAACTTTTTGCATATGGCAGTCAAACGCAAATTACCAACTCGCGGTCTGGGCGTTCATCACCCCCGAATTTCCGGCATGCAACAAATCGGCACCGAACCGCCGGTGATGGAAGTGTTTATCAAAAACAAAACTTCTCTACACGCTTCGTATTTGCAATATATGAAAAAATTACTGCGCGAAAAATATGATTTTTACGCCTCGCCGATTATTATTCGGATGACTAAGTTGAAGAAATAATATGTCAGTTGAACACCAATTGTCAACTCAAGAAATGATGGACCGTCTTAACACGGATTTGAAGGCTTTAGCTTGGGTAAATTTTTTAAAATACCTTGGCAATAATACACCTGAGAAAGACGCCCGCGCTACACTTGACAGTTTGTTAGAACAATACTTAGCAACGCCCAATGCGCCGGTCAAATCCCCACTATACCAAACGGCCAAAGAAAATGTAGATGAATTACAAAGTTATATAAACGGCGATTTAAAACCAGAAAAATCAAAAATCTGGCTACTGCTCGCGCCTAATATACAAGATACTGACGACAAACAATATTTAGAATCAATGGAAATAAAAAAAATGTATTTGGAAGCTAAACAAAAAATTCCTTCCGTCATTGATAAAATCAACTCAATATTTAATGACTTAAAAAATGTCAGGCAAGATTTAATGCCACGAATTCGATCGCTCAAATTTACTCCAGAAGAATTCCAGATGGAGACGGACTACAAAGCGCTGGTCCGAAAAGTAATGAAGCTGAACCGTCGGCTCAATCGCTTAACCGAAAAATATGAAACTGAAGGATATGACAATCACTGGGTCGCCGGCGACAACTTACGACAAAATCCAAATGGCATTCGTCAAGCCGCAAAATGGATCAACAAGATTTTGGCGGAATTAAATGAAATCAACGCCGAAGCAAAAAAATTAATAGAGCAATACGAAATTTTAAATAATCAATTGAATGCGCCAGAAAAAAATAAAGATGAAACCGAAGAATAAAAAATAAATTTTATGAAACTTATCGTCGGCCTGGGCAATCCCGGTAAAAAATACGAAAATACCCGCCATAATGTCGGGTGGTTGGTATTAGACAAATTAGTTAAGGCATTAAACTTAGACGAAAAATGGTCGGAAAGTTCCAAGGCCAGTGCTTTGTATATTAGCGAATTAGTTGGCAAAGAAAAAATTGAATTGGTAAAACCGCAAACATTTATGAACGAATCGGGTGTGACCGTTCAATATATTGTTAATAAACATAAACTTAATCTGGCGACTGATTTAATTGTCATCCACGACGACAAAGATTTGCCATTAGGCACGATACGCGTTCAAGCCGATCGTGGCCCGGCCGGGCATAATGGCGTGATTTCAATCATTGAAAAACTCGGTACCAAAAATTTTACGCGCGTACGAATTGGCGTAGCCGGAGAAATGTTAGGAAAAATGGATACGGCCGATTTTGTACTGGCAAAATTTACCAAAGAAGAAAAACCAATAGTTGAAAAAATGATTGCAGCGGCCGTTGAAAAAATTGTCACGCTTTTAAATTGAAAATTGTAAATTGATAATTGAAAATTATCGCAATGAACCCTCTCATCTACCTCGTCCACTTCCCCAAACTTTCCCGTGGCCGCTTTAACAAATTAAAAGGCGGCTTTTTGAATTTGGAGGATTGGCAAAAATGGGAATTGACGGATTTAAAACGGGTGGGTTGGGAAGAACAAATCATTGTTGATTATTTAAATTGGCGCGAACAAAATTCCATTGATAAAATTATTACCGCCCTGGAAAAAAACGGCCTCTCCGCGCTCGCGCTTACCGACCCGGGCTATCCCCCGCTGTTATGGCAAATTCCCGATGCCCCACTCGCTCTGTTTTATCGTGGCACTCTGCCCGATTGGGAACGGCCAGCCGTCGCTGTCGTCGGCACACGCCACTCTACCCCCTACGGCGAATTAGCGGCGCGCGAACTCACGAAAGCATTGGCCACGCAAGGTGTGGTTATTGTCAGTGGCCTGGCGCTCGGCATTGACGGCGTGGCGCACCAAGCCACATTAGATGTCAAAGGAACTACCATCGCCGTTTTGGGCACTTGTTGCGCGACCGAAATGGTGTCCCCGCCCACCCACAAATATCTCGCGGAAAAAATTATTGCCGAAGGGGGCGCCGTGCTTTCGGAATATTCGCCGGACGCGTTTATTTCCAAAGCCAATTTCCCGATGCGCAATCGCATTATCGCCGGACTAACCCTCGGCACACTCGTGGTCGAAGCACCCATCCAATCCGGCGCTTTAATTACCGCGCGACTGGCGCTTGATTACAACCGCGAAGTTTTTGCCGTGCCTCACCTCTACAATTCCGAACAGGGCGCCGGCGGAAACGAAATGATAAAATTAGGTGCGCACTTAACCGCAAGCGCCAATGACATTTTAGAAACGCTAAACATCGCCAGCGCCGAAGCGGAAGTTACCCAAACCGCTCTACCACTCCTGACTGACAAAGAAAAAATTATTTATAATTTGTTAGAAACCGAATCCAAAAATATTGATACCATTATCCAAACTGCCGGACTGCCGAGCCACGAAGTCAACGGACTATTGACGATGTTAGAATTAAAAAGCGTAATCAGAAAAATGGATGGAGCGAATTATGGGAGGATTTGACCAAAAATGCCGACTGTGATAAATTAACGATAGATATAATACAAAATTATGTTGTAAAAAATCGTCCAATATCCAATATCTTAATATTTTAATATCTATTTTTTATGTTCACCAAAAACATCAAACACAATCTCCTCCTCGCCATCCTAATCGCCCTCGGCCTTATCATCATGCAAATACCATTCACCAAAATGGTCGGTGTTAATTTAAAATTCACTTTATTTGATTTTTACGGGCCGGTGATGGGCGCGTTTTTGGGTTCAATCTGGGGCGTGCTCGTCGTGCTTGTGATGCAACTCGTCAACTGGGCCATACACGGCTTTGACGCGAGCGCCGGCACACTCATCCGCCTGTTCCCGATGCTTTTCGCCACCCTATATTTTGCCAAAAAAAGCCGTGCGATTTTACTTGTGCCAGCCGTGGCAATGATCGGATTTTGGGCAACGCCAGAAGGACGAGAGGCCTGGTATTACGCTTTGTATTGGCTTATTCCAATGGTCGCCTATTTTTGGCATGATAAATTTGTCATCGCCCGCGCGCTCGGCGCCACTTTTACCGCCCATGCTGTCGGTGGAGTGCTATTTGCCTACATTATAAAATTGCCGGCCGTGGCCTGGATTGGACTTATTCCAGTGGTCTGGAAAGAACGCGGCTTAATGGCTATTGGCATCATGCTCACCTATTTAGCCGGTAAAAAATTACTGGAATTGGCTACAAAAAAATGGGCGTTGGAACTGCCGGAAATAGCCACAAAAAAACAATAGAAAAAATCCATCCCGACTAAGTCGGGATGGTTTAATTTTGGTATGAACTTCAAAGAAGCCGAACAATTCTTACTGGATTTTGCCAAACTCCCACGCAAAGAATATTTGACCGACTCTAATCATTGCGACTGGTATTTAAAACGTCTGCAATTTTTTTTGGATTTAATCGGCAATCCCGAACGTAAAATCCCCCATTATATTCATATCACTGGCACAAGTGGCAAGGGCTCGGTCGCGACTTATTTACAATCAATTTTAGTTGCTTCGGGTAAACGCGTTGGCCTATCCACTTCCCCACACCCGACCTACATTACCGAGCGTTGGAAAATTAACAACCGCGAAATTTCGCGTGCTGAATTTGCGTTTTTGGTAAATTGGTTAAAAAATAAATATAAAATCTACACTAAAAAAACACCCTACGATAATTTATCATTATTTGAATTTACCGAAGCGCTGGGATTAAAATATTTTGCTGATAAAAAAGTGGAGTGGCTAGTAACCGAGGTCGGCGCGGGTGGACGGTATGATTCCAGCAATATTATTCCCCACAAAGATATCGCGGTCATTACAAATATCGGACTGGATCATGTTGGAATTATCGGCAACAACAAATCAGAAATCGCTTATGAAAAATCTGGCATTATTAAAACCGGATGCAAAGTATTCACGGCCGAAACCGATCCGAAAATCTTAAAAATAATTAAAAAAGAATGTAAACTAACCAATACAAAATTATTTACGATAAATAAACCGCGTTACCAAATTTTACGACACTCACCTGTCATTCCGAACGAATGTGAGGAATCTCCATCCCAATCGGTCGCTAATGGAGATCCCTCGTCGGCGCGAGCCTCGCTCGGGATGACAAATGGTGTTGACGAATACAGCACCACCTTTAAATACAAAAATCAAACCTACACTTTAACCGCCCCGGGCGAACATCAAATAATCAATGCAATTTTATGTATTAAAATTGCACGTGCGTTAAAAATAAAAGACAGCGCGATTAAAAAAGGATTGGCAAATGCCAAACAACCACTGCGTTTTGAAATTGTCCACAAAAATCCGTTAATAATTCTAGACGGCGCGCATAATCCGGATAAAATGAAAACCACGGTCGCGACTTTAAAACAACTTCGCCAAAACAGACCATTGCATCTATTAGTAGGCTTTTCCGCTGACAAAAATATCAAACAAATGGTCAAACAATTATCAACTCTAAAACCAATATCCATCACCTGCTCCCAAACGACCGCCCCAGGCGCGCGACCGGCAATCAGCCCAAATGAACTTACAAAACTATTCAAAATTGACTGTCCAAAAACCAAAATCAAAACATCTCCAAACCCCATCCAGGCCTACAAAACCATCCACAAAACCCTCAACACAGGCGACATTTTGCTAGTCACCGGCAGTATCTACTTTAGCGGACAATTGCGACCAATTTCCGCCCAAAATTGACAAAATGCCCAAATTGGGGTATTATGGGCTAATTACATATATAGAAGAAAACCATGACCAAAGCAAAAAAGACCGGAACCACGCTCGTTATCGTGGAATCACCCACTAAAGCCAAAACCATCACCAAATTCTTGGGCGATGGTTTTGTCATTAAATCTTCATTCGGGCATGTGCGTGATTTGCCAAAAAATGAGATGGGCGTGGATATTGAACACAATTTTGAACCGCGCTATGTCGTCAGCCGATTAAAATCAAAAGTGGCCAAAGAATTAAAAGACGCGGCCAAAAAATGCAATAAAATTTTATTCGCGACTGATTCGGACCGCGAAGGCGAGGCCATCTCTTGGCACTTGGCTAATATTTTAGGAGTGGAACCGACTGACGCTGAACGCATCGTATTTCACGAAATTACTAAAACCGCGATTGAAGAAGCACTAAAACACCCCCAACCGCTCAATATGCCGCTCGTGAACGCGCAACAGGCGCGCCGAATTTTGGACCGATTAGTGGGCTATGAATTGTCGCCGTTTTTGTGGCGCAAAGTGACCAAAGGATTGTCGGCCGGACGCGTGCAGTCCGTGGCTGTCCGTTTGATTGTTGAGCGCGAACGCGAAATTCTGGCTTTCAAATCGGAAGAATACTGGTCCATTGAAGCGATTTTTTCCAATGACAAAAAAGAGGCTTTTAACGCCAAACTTTTATCTTTGCCAGATGAAAAATTAGAAAAAATGAGTATCACCGGCGAAAAGCGCGCGCAAGAAATTGTTACTGATTTGAAAGGCGCGACTTATCAAGTGGCTTCTGTTGAAACCAAGAAATCCAAACGCGCGCCCGCTCCTCCGTTTACCACTTCCACTTTGCAACAAGATGCCAATGGCCGTTTGGGATTTTCCGCTAAGCAAACGATGCGCTTGGCGCAACAATTATACGAAGGTGTGGAATTGGGTTCCGAGGGTTCAGTCGGTTTGATTACTTACATGCGTACTGACTCGGTCAATTTAGCTGAGAAATTTTTAACTGAAGCGCACGCTTTAATCGGCGCGGATTACGGCGCGAAATATCAAATGGAAAAACCCCGCTTCTACACCAATCGCAGTAAAAACGCGCAAGAAGCCCACGAAGCAATTCGCCCAACCGATGTGGCCCGCACGCCGGAAATTGTCAAAAACTTTTTAGATAATAATCAATATCGCCTGTATGATTTAATTTGGCGCCGAGCAGTCGCGACCCAAATGCAAAACGCGATTTTATCCAACTTGGCCGTGGATGTTGTTTCTAATAATAAATACACTTTCCACGCTACCGGCACAACGATTGATTTTGACGGCTTTTTGAAATTATACCCGGAACGAACCAAAGAAAATATTTTGCCACGACTGGAAGAAAAAGAAGTGGTAAATTTGGACGAATTAAAACCCGAACAACATTTTACCGAACCACCGGCGCGTTATTCGGACGCGACTTTGGTTAAAGTTTTGGAATTGCACGGCATCGGCCGACCGTCCACTTTCGCGCCTACCATCGCGACGATTGAAGATCGCGGTTATGTTGAGCGTGATCCGAATAAAAAATTAGCGCCCAAAGAAATTGCGTTTTTAGTAAATGACTTACTTGTCAAACATTTCCCGAACATTGTGGATTTGGAATTTACCGCCAAAATGGAAAATGAATTTGATGAAGTGGCGCATGGGAAAAAAGAATGGCAACCGCTCATCGCGGATTTTTACGGACCATTTAAAGCCAACTTAACAATTAAAGACGAAGAATTAAAGAAAAGCGATATCGGCGCGGTGCCTACCGGCGAGCCCTGCCCAGAATGCGCCAAACCACTGGTACGCCGGATGGGACGATTTGGCGCGTTCACCGCTTGCTCGGGGTATCCGGATTGTAAATATATTTTAAAAGTAAAAGTGCCGGAAATTAAAATTGATATTCACTGCCCCAAATGCGCGGATGGTGAAATGCTGGAACGGCGCAGTAGATTCGGCAAAATCTTTTATTCTTGCAACAAATATCCGGATTGTAAATTCGCGCTCTGGAATAAACCGAATGGCGATAAGTGTCCGTCCTGCCAAGGATTATTATCGGTTACTCCAGCCGGTAAAATAAAATGCGAAAATAAAGAATGCCCGACTTATGTCGCGCGCGCGCCCCGCAAGGGCGGTTGGGGTAAAAAGAAAAAAGCTTCTGATGCCGAATAAATAAAACAATTCAAAAACCGGCCCAAAGGTCGGTTTTTTAATGTGAATGGCAAACACAAATATCAAAAAAGTATTAACCTTAACATCACAATAGGTATTATAGCACATTTTGAGGCATTTGTCAAGATGCCAAAAAAATGATACGATTAAACGAACAAACTCCCTTATGATTACCAAAAACGTTATTGTCCCAACCGGGATCCTAAAAATAGACGACTTAATCAAAATATTGTTGTCTTATTGTAATAAAACCCAAATTGATTTGGTACGGCGAGCGTATGCTTTTGCCGACTCGGCCCACGCCGGCCAGATGCGCAAAACCGGCGTGCCCTATATCCAACACCCACTCGCGGCCGCTCATATTTTAGCGCAAATGGAAATTGATCCCCAAATAGTGGCCGCCGCGCTTTTACACGATGTGCCCGAAGACACCGAGCGCACTTTGGAAGATATTGAAAAAGAATTCGGCGCCGACATTAGCAACATGATTCGGGGAATTACCAAATTAGGAAAATTAAAATATCGCGGGGTAGAACGCTACATCGAAAATCTGCGCAAAATGTTTATGGCCATGGCCGAAGATATTCGGGTGATGCTTATTAAATTTGCCGACCGCATTCACAATCTTTCCACACTCGATGGCCTGCCCGAAAAAAAACGCCAACGGGTTGCCTCGGAAAGTTTGGAAATTTACGCGCCCATTGCCAACCGTTTGGGCATTGGCGAATTTAAAGGACTACTGGAAGATTTGTCGTTCCCCTACCTGCACCCCAAAGAATATCGTGAAGTAAAAGAAATTCGCGATAAAGCCATCACCGAAAAAAATACCTACCTCAATCAAACAATTAAAATCACTAAAGAAAAATTAAATGAATCCAATATAAAATGGGTGGATGTTCACGGCCGCGAAAAACAACTCTACAGTTTATACCAAAAATTACAACGTAAAAATTGGGAAGTAACCGGCATTCACGATGTCGTGGCTTTACGTATTATTGTAGAAAATTTAGCGGACTGTTACGCCGCGCTTGGAGTAATCCACCACAATTGGTCGCCCCTAAAAGGCCGAATAAAAGATTACATCGCCCAGCCCAAACCAAACGGTTACCGCTCGCTCCACACCACTGTCTTTACGGACGATGGTAAGGTGGTAGAATTTCAAATCCGCACCAAAGCAATGCATGAAGAATCCGAATACGGTATCGCGGCGCATTGGCACTACGATGAAAAAGGCGCGCGCCTGCCGGCCAAAGATCTGCGCTGGGCCGAAGAATTAGCCCGACTCCAAAAAGAAATTTTGACTAATATCAAAGACCTGGAAGAAATGAAGGTGGATTTTTTCAAAAATCGCATTTTTGCCTTTACGCCCAAAGGCGATGTTATCGATTTACCCGAAGACGCCACGCCGGTAGATTTTGCTTACAGCATTCACTCGGAAGTGGGTAATAAATGCAACGGTGCCAAGGTAAATGATCAAATGGTCAGTTTGGACACCCCTCTGCGCTCGGGCGATGTCGTGGAAATAGTCACGGATAAAAACCGCAAAGGCCCGTCACCGGATTGGTTAAAATTTGTCAAAACCCACTTGGCCAAAACGCGCATTAAATCATCATTAAGTACAGCGCAAGGTTCCTGGCTAAAAAGTTTTCTCAAACCAAAAGATATAAATTAAAAAAACGCTCCCATTCCAACGGAGCGTTTTTGTTTTGATTTTTTATCATTCCCCACCAATCTGCTTAACAATATTTTTCAATTCTTCGTCCGAGTGATAAGTAATCACGACTGTGCCACTGTTGCCTTTTTTGGTAATCGCCACCTTGGCGCCAAGCGCGCTCCGTAATTTATCTTCCAAAAACATCAAATTCGGATCGCGCCGAGAAAATTTACCGGCGGTTTTTTGAGCGACGGTTCGTTCCAACTCGCGCACCGTAATTTTTTGACCTAACATTGACGCGAGCAAATCTAATTGTTGCGCCACTTCCGGCAAAGTCAAAAGCGTCCGCCCTTGGCTATAACTGATTTTACCTTCGGACAACGCTTTTTTGGCCACTTCCGGCAAATCCAACAGCCGAATGGCGTTAGCGACATACGGCCGGCTTTTGCCGACTTTATCAGCCACGGCTTGCTGGGTTAAATTAAATTCTTCACACAAACGTTGATACGCGAATGCTTCTTCCAACGGATTCAAATTTTCGCGCTGAATATTTTCAACGAGCGCAATCTCCAATTTGGCCTGATCCGCCAATTTTTTAATTATCGCTGGAATCGTCGGCAAGCCGGTTAGTTTAGTGGCGCGCAAACGCCGCTCACCCGCTACCAGTTCGTAGCCACCATCGGTTCTTTCCGTCACCAAAATCGGCTGTAGCACGCCATATTCTTTAATGGACGCGGACAACTCTTGTAATTCTTCGGGCGCGAAATGCCGGCGCGGTTGGCCCGGATTGGGCAAAATATTATTAACCGGAATATGCCAAATTTTTGGGTCAGAGCCCGCTTCAGTTTTACTGGTTATGGACGCGCTTTTGCCATGGGGCGAAATTAACGCGCTTAGTCCTCTACCTAAGGCCATATAAAAAATTATTCAATTTCAATATTTTTTTCTCCAAAAAAACTTAACAATTCTTTGGCTAGCCTCCCATACGCTTTCGCTGCCTTGCCGTTCGGCTCATAATGAATTACACTTTTTCCAAAACTCGGCGCTTCTGCCAAACGCACGGTGCGTGGAATGACACTGCGGAAAATTTTATCAGGAAAAAATTTATATAATTCTTGTAAAATTTCGCCGGACAAACGGTTGCGCCCATCAAACATCGTAATCACCGCGCCCAAAATTTCTAAATTCGGTTTAATTTGTCCTTTGACTAATTCAATCGTTTTTAATAATTGTCCCAAACCTTCAAGCGCGTAATATTCAGCCTGCACCGGAATTAAAATATGTTCAGCCGCGACGAGGCCATTCAAAGTTAAAATTCCGAGTGACGGCGGGCAATCGATAACGATATAATCATAGGCATGGCGCAGTTCGGAAACAATATCGGACAATTTACTTTCGCGCCCTTCCATACTTACCAACTCCACATTCGCTCCGGCCAAATCCGCGGTCGCCGGCATCACACGCAAACCCGCATGAGCGGTATTTAACACCACATCATGCCCGCGCGCCTGACCCATCAAAACATTGTACAAACCATGTTGCAATTCGTCCGGTTTTATCCCCAAGCCTGAAGTGGCATTGCCCTGTGGGTCTAAATCAATTAACAGCACAAATTTACCGGCCTCGGACAGTGCCGCCGCTAAGTTTACTGCCGTGGTGGTCTTCCCCACCCCGCCTTTTTGGTTAACAATAGAAATTATCTTGGACATGGCCATATTATACCATATTGTTGACAAAGTGGCAAAGAAATAGTATAATTTGTGAATATTAGCCGCGATGGCGGAACTGGTAGACGCACTGGACTCAAAATCCAGCGATCGCAAGGTCATGAGAGTTCGATTCTCTCTCGCGGCACAAAAAATAGAGATGCCATTTATGGTATCTCTATTTTATATTGACACATCTTTTTACTCTAAAATCTTCGCATCCAACCCCTTCGCCTCATCAATAAAAAATTCCTGCCATACATCCGGCTTTATTTTTTTTATCAGGCGTGGATAATCTTTTACCGTTTCAACCTGCAAAAACTGTGACCCCAGTTGCAGTAAATCAACATGCCAATCAAATTTCACTTTCGCTTTTTTTACTAAATCCGCCACCGTCCACTTTTCTTTTTTGATAATAAAATACAAATCAATAAAATCTCGAGCGCGCGGTTTTTGGTAAATTGTAAAAATTTTATTTACCGCGATATCCAACAAACTATCCACTGCCAATTCCCCTACTTTTAAACGCTTCTCAATTCTTGGGAACGGATAATAGGTAAATTCGGTCTTAATAACCTCACCGCCAAAATCTAAAAAAAATAAATTTCGATTAAAACTTTGTTCAAAATCAACTTTTTTTATCTTCATTTCTTTAGAAATGTCTTTCAGAAATACCGAAACCGACTGCGCGTCAAATTCTTCTTCGGCAAAAAAATCCAAGTCCTCGGAATAGCGATGATGCAAATAAAATTCAGCCAACGCCGTGCCGCCACCCAGATAAAAATGATTGGTGATTTGTTTTTGCGCGCCAATTAAATTTAACAACTTAGTTTGTCTCGCGCTTAGGATACTCTTTGTCCCCATAGCAAAAGTTTTAGATATTTTTTCTTTTTTGGATCAAGATGTAAAACCGACCAATTATCCACTAGTTGTTTCCGACTTAATTTTTCTTTACCCAAACCAAAATTCACCAATTGCTCCAAGCGCCAAATGGTATATTGCTTTTTATCCTTCTTTAATTCCTTCAAATCCGTGCTCCAATTGCGCATATTTAAGATCATTATACTGTTATTATAGCATAAATTAGACAAAAAATCAAGCTCTAATATTGTCAAAAAACACCTTATGGTATATAATAATTAATGCCCTATTTTAGTATGAATATCGCGCAAATTTTAACTTATACCTACTTTGTCACCGCTATTATCGCGTTTATATTTTTATACCGCGAGCGCAAACATCCGACCGTTCGGCTGGGTCATTACCGTATGCGGATTTACCATGTTATCACCCTGTTTATTGTGGGCGCCATTTTTTTATTGGCTAATATGATTTCCGGATATTTGGAGATACTGGGGCTGATATTACTAATTGTCGCCTTTGCCACCCCGCACTTTTTATTTATCCACCGCAAAAAAATAAAAATAAGCGCGCTCGCCGGATTAAAAATTGCTTTTGTGGCTGATTTGCAACTCGGCATGTCGCTTAAAAAAACCAAATGGTCGCAAAAAATTGTGGACAAAATTACTGCCGAGAACCCGGATTTGGTACTGTTAGGGGGCGACTTGATTGATAATGAAGGCACGGACGAAAACGAAAGCGCCTTTATGGCGCCATTCGGGCAACTGGTCGGTCGCTTCCCAATATATTATGTAATGGGCAACCACGAATATGGTGCCGGCCGGCCAGGCGTAATGATGTTTGAAAACCGCGCGCCGGTATTAGCCGACCAAATGGCCAAATTAAAAATTCCGCTTTTAAAAAATAAATTGGAACGTCTCAAATTACCGAATCGCGATATTTGTATTTTTGGACTGGATGATTTATGGGGCGGACAAATTAATTTTGACGAATTAAAAAATTGGGATAAAACCACGCCCTTGATTTTCTTAACTCATAACCCCGACGGCGTCTTACACTGGCCAACGGAACTTAAAAAACCGGACTTAGTTTTGACCGGCCACACGCATGGCGGACAAATTCATTTGCCGGGCCTGGGGCCGGTAGTGAGCGCGGAAATCAAAATGCACCGAAATTTTTATCGCGGACTAAAATACTACAACAACATTCCGATTTTTACCACGGTCGGAGCTGGCGAAAGCGCCGCGCCTATTCGCTTTGGCTTAATGCCAGAGGTGGCGATTTTAAATATAAAATAATTACGGTCTCAACCTCCCAATTGTCCGCGGAAACGGAATACACTCGCGAATATGCTCTACCCCGCAAATCCAACGCACGGCGCGCTCTAAACCAATGCCAAAGCCAGAATGGGGCACGCTGCCAAATTTGCGCAAATCCAAATACCACTGATAATCGGCAACATTTAATCCTTCGGCTTTGATTCTTTCCAATAACAAATCGTGATCATCTTCGCGCTGACTGCCACCGATTAATTCTCCCCCACCGTCGGTCGCGATTAAATCATCGTTTAAAACTCTATCCGCGTTTTCCGGATCGCGCTTCATATAAAATGGCTTAATTGATTTTGGCCATTTTTCAATAAACACCGGCACGACGCTGTCTTTGGTCAAAATTCCTTCGTCATCATTGCCCAAATCCTCGCCATATTTAATATCACTACCCAATTCATTTAATTTTTTAATCGCTTCGTCATAAGTGTAACGCGTAAACGGCGCGTCGGCTAATTTTAATTTGGCCGTATCACGCTCCAACACTGCTAATTCTTCAACGCAATGAGTTAAACAATAGCGAATAATATGACGTACCAAACCCTCTTGAATTTTCAGATGCTCTTCGTGCTCCACAAATGCGGCTTCGGCATCCATTATCCAAAATTCGGTTAAATGACGTTTGGTTTTTGATTTTTCTGCACGGAATACCGGCCCAAAATCATAACAACGCCCAACTGACATAATCGCCGCTTCAATATATAGTTGACCGGACTGAGAAAGAAACGCATCGCCCAAATCAAAATATGGTACTTTAAACAATGTAGTTGTACCCTCACAAGCATTGGGCGTAAATACTGGTGAATCAGTCTTGATAAAATTTTCCTGATGCAAATATTCATTAATCGCCATGATAATCGCATCACGTACGCGCAAAATTGCCCATTGTTTTTTGCTACGCAACCACAAATGCCGATTGTCCATTAAAAAATCCGGCCCGTGGTCTTTAAGCGCGATTGGGTAATCAACCGCGTTTTGTAAAATTTTAAAATCGGTTACTTGTAATTCAAAAACATTTTCCTTTTTCGGGTGTTTAGCCACGACACCGGTAACTTCTACCGATGATTCTTGGCCAACACTTTCAGTCGCCGACCAAACCGCCTCTGACAAATCCTTTTTCGCCGCGACCGCTTGTGTCCAACCAGTGCCATCACGCAATTCTAAAAATTGTAACGGCCCACTTCCACGCTTGTTATACAGCCAACCAGAGATAGTTACTAACTCTCCGACTTTGATAGATAAATCTTTGATAAATGTTGACATATAATAGGTTTAATATACGATTTAAATTAACTAATTCGCTAATATCTAATAAAATTTCCAATGCCTAATTTATAAATTTAATAATTTGAAATTTTATTAGTTAATTAGTAAATTAGGCCTTAGTAAATTATTAACATATTTCCCCAATCACCTAAATGCTTTTCGGCGTGATAAATCGCGAAAGTATATAATGACTTATGATTGGTTATTTTTTTATCATGATTAGGATCAAAACCGGACAATTCCAGCACCCGCCGGGCAAAGTGATCGGCGGCTAATATTGTCGGCGAAGCCGAACGGTTTAAAAATTTGAGCCAACGATATAACAATTTAAACATCATCGCGTCCGGTAATTCTTTGGCGCAAAACACCGACGCGAAAGACAAACTCCATTGTAAAAAAAGTCGGCTTTGTAAATTATGGCGGTGCTCATTAAAACTTTGCCATAGTTCCACCCCGCCCAGAATATAATTTTCTTTACCAGCGATAATTTCCGCTTCCACAACATTGCCGGGAGCAAGCGACGCGGAATTTTTACTTAAAATTTTTTTAATCCCGCGCGCCAAAACTTCAATTTTGCCTTGGTCACGCGAGTAAAAGGTAATCAGCTGATCAAATTCGCGGATATCACGACGGGATAAAACAATACACAACATAAAACACTAAATACTAAACCCTAAATTCTAAACAAGTTCAAAACTTTAAATTCAAATGAACAAAACTTTGAGTTTAAAACATTTGGATTTGTTTAGAGTTTAGTATTTAGAGTTTGGAATTTTTTACACTGGCTAAATAGCTTTCTAAAATAATCATCGCCGACTTCTCGTCTCTTGATACTCCTCCTTCACTGCGGTCCGCTTGTTGCGAAGAAAACCGCTCATCAAAAAATTCTACCGACGCGGTAATTTGTTTTTTTAATTGCTCGCCAAATTCACGCACGCGCGCCGTATTGGCTTTTTCTTTACCGTCCATTCCCAAAGGCAAACCAATAATTACTTTATCGATATTTTCGGTTTTAATAACTTTTACTAATTCGGCAAAATCTCCACCCTTAATAACCCCAAACGGCAATGGCGCGCCAATGCCGGTATCACACCACGCCAAACCGATATTTTTTTGTCCATAATCAAGAGCGAGAATATTCATATTATTTTTCACTCGGTCGCCTTGTTGCGACCTTATTTCCTTTTTCCGTAATCACCAGCGTATGTTCAAAATGAGCGCACAGCGACGAGTCGGCCATTGAAATTGTCCAACCGTCATCAGCCGTCACAATTTCATAACCGCCCAAAGATATCATCGGTTCAATGGCGATTACCATGCCAGGTTTTAATATAAAATGATCCAAGCGTTTATCATAATAATTCGGCACTCTCGGGTCCTCGTGCACCGCGTGACCCACGCCATGGCCCACGAGGTCGCGTACAATGCCGTATTTGCCCTGTGAATTGACGTATTGCTCAATTGCCTTACCAATCGCCGACACGGGCGCGCCCGGCACTGCCGCCTTAATCCCCACTTCCAATGCTTCTTTCGTAACCCGCAATAATTTTTCCACCTCGGGAATTGGTTTTTTATCACCCACAATTAAAGTAATCGCCGTATCGGTAAAATATCCCGATTTATTTTTTTTATTCACAGGGTATTCCATTCCAATATCCAAACTAAAAATATCACCCTCTTTTAAAATTAAATTTTTCCGCGCCACGCCGTGCACTAATTCTTCGTTAACGGACATGCAAGTGGTGGATGGAAATGGCGGATCGGATTTCCGACCTTGATAGCCCTTAAACGCCGGCACCCCACCGGACGCGATAATCATTTTTTCCGAAATCAAATCCAACTCATACGCCGATATTCCGGGTTTGGCTAATTTTCCCAAGTCCTCCAAAATTTTGCCCATCTTTTTACCGCCCTGTAAAATTAAATTTATTTCTTGTCTGGTTTTGATATAAGCCATACGATTAATAAACTCTAAATTCTAAACACTAAATCCTAAACAAATTCAAAAAATATACTACTTGTCCGCTACTTCTAAAACCTCTTCTAACGCTGTTTTTACCTTATCAATGGTGCCTAAGCCGCCAACATAGCGCAACACCCCCAACGCCTCGTAAAAAGCCAAAATTGGGGCCAGGGCGGCATTTCCTTGCGCTTTCAGGCGTTTTTTCACAGACCCAAAATCATCATCAGGGCGCACGGTCAATTGCGCGCCACATTTTTTACAAACTGAATTTTTACCATCGTTACGATAGATCTCACCGCATTTTTGACACACGAGACGCGTGGTTAAACGACGAGCTGATTCTTCGTCTGTTAAAACCAAAGTCAGCGCCAAAATTTCATTCTCCCAATTATTTTTAACAAAAAAATCCTGATACGCGCGCGCCTGCTCCAAATTACGAATGGCCCCATCTAAAATCACGCCGGTACCATTTTTTAAATTATTTTCAATAACCGCAAATACCAAATCATAAATAACTTTGTCGGGCACGAGTTCACCGGCTTGCATAATATGAAGCGCCCTAATCTCCTCCGCGCTTAAATCTTCACGCGCGCCCAAAGAACGCAATAAATCACCGGTGGAGATATGAGTATAACCGGTTTTTTGCGCCAATAACTTGGCCTGTGTGCCTTTGCCCGACCCAGGTGGGCCGAATAGAATTATTATTTTCTTCATGAAAAGTGGTTAATTATGTTGAAATTATAGCATAAATACTAGCCGTTTGGCAATATCGTCCAATAATTTCAAAATCTAAATTTCCAATGTCAAATCAATGTCAAAATTAAAATGCCAAATTTGTAATTTGAGCTTTGGATTTGATTTGACATTGGAAATTGGAAATTTGACATTAAAAAAGCCAGCTACTTAGCCGGCCTTGGTAATAAACAATTAAACTAGTAAACTACTAAACATTTAAATTCGATCATATTCATGCATCGTCACCTGCGCCTCAATTTGTTTGGCTGTTTCAATGGCTACGGCTACCACGATTAACATCGAAGTACCGCCCACTTGGAACACTTGCGAACCGGAAAATCCGGTAACTACGAGTGGTAATATGGCAATCGCTCCCAAAAACAACGCGCCGATTAAATTGATGCGACTCATCGTGGATTTTAAATACGCTTCGGTCTCTGTACCCGGACGAATACCCGGAATAAAACCACCTTGACGCTGTAAATTCTCGGAAATTTTTTGCGGATGAAAAATAACAGCGGTATAGAAAAAAGTAAAACCAAATACTAACAAGAAATACAAAACCGCGTAAACAGTTTGATTTTGGAAAATTTGAATAGTTGATACCGCTAATTGCGCGAGCCATGGTGAGGCGCTACCGGTAAAAAATTGAGCGACCATCGGCGGAAACATCACTAAAGAAATCGCAAAGATAATCGGAATCACGCCGGCCATGTTAACGCGCAAAGGCAAGTGGGTGGAAGAACCGCCATAAACGCGATTACCGCGCACTTGTTTGGCATAATTAACCGGGATATTGCGCTGGCCCTCGCTAATAAATACCACCCCGACAACTGTCGCAAGCACCACTGCCGCGAACGCGACAAAAGTATAAAAATCGGAAGGAGTGTAGTTAACAAACGCGTTGCGCAAAACGGTCGGAATGCTAGAAACGATACCGGCAAAAATCAACAATGAAATACCATTGCCAACTTTCTTTTCGGTAATTAGTTCACCAATCCAAACCAAAAACATCGTGCCGGCGGTAATCGTTAACATGATAATGAAAATTTGAAAACCGCTAATGTCCCCTAAAATCGGACGAGACGAATTATTTAACAATTTAATCATGCCAAAGGACTGTAAAAACGCCAACGGCACCGCCAAATAGCGCGTATACATGTTGATTTTTTGCTGGCCACTTTCGCCTTCTTTGGTCATTTCTTCCAACTTTGGCACAATCATCGCGAGTAATTGAAAAATAATGGACGAAGTAATATATGGCGCCACTCCCAACATCACAATCGAAAAATTTTCCATCGTGCCACCGGAAAACAAATTCAACATGCCCAGCACTTGGTTGCTTTCAAAAAAATACCGCAAATTTTCCAGGTTCACGCCCGGAATTGGAATATGAGCCACCAAACGAAAAATCGTCAACATGCCTAACACAAATAAGATGTTGTTGCGAACATCTTTAATTTTCCAAACTTGGGTAATTTTATCCCACATAGCGTTTAATTTTACGCGACTGTGCCACCCGCTTTCTTAATCGCTTCAGTAGCCGTAGCGGTGCATTTTACTCCTTCTATGGTTAATTTTTTGGTCAGCTCGCCCGTGCTTAAGATTTTCGCGGCGCGATCTTTGGTTTTGATTAATTTTTTCTCAAGCAAGGTCACCAAAGTAACTGTATCGCCAGCATTGAATTTTAATTCCAAATCAGCTAAATAAACTTCGGTCGGCTTGGTCTTAAAACTCTTAAAACCGCCCAATTTCGGAGTAGCTTGCATTTGGCGTTTAAACGCTTTTAATTTCAAACCACGACCGCCACCGGAGCGGGCTGTTTGGCCTTTACCGCCATGACCGGAATAAGTACCGTGTCCGGAGGCGTTACCGCGTCCAACTTTCTTTTTAGAATGTTTGGCGCCGTGAGCCGGTTTTAAAGTATGGATTAATAATGCCATAAAATTTATTCTTTAATTTTTTCCACTGTCGCCTTTTTTGGCGCCAGGTCGGCTTTAACTCGCACCGGGAACAATTGTTCCAAAGCGCCAAAAGTCGCTTTCACAATCGCCACTTTATTTTTAGTGTGGCCTAAAATTTTAGAAGTAACATTGGGCACGCCCGCTAATTCAAGCACCACGCGCACCGCGCCACCGGCGATAATACCGGAACCGCGCGGAGCCGGACCCAACATAACTTTGGCCGCCTTAAATTTACAAATTATTCGATGCGGAATAGTTTCATTTTGCATCGGCACTTTAATCAAATGTTTTTTGGCCTGACGAGTGGCTTTATCCACCCCAATTTGCACATCCTTACCTTTTTCCAAACCAAACCCCACTCGACCGCGACGATCACCAACTACTACCAAAGCGCGAAAACTTAACTGCTTACCACCTTCGGTAACGCGCGTAACGCGGGACAAATCCAAAATATTGGAATCAAATTCACTTTTTTCTCTTTCCGGACGTCCACCTTTACCGCCCCGACCGCGACCGCCAAAACCGCCTGATTTACGAGGCGCGGAATTACCGCCGGCTTGATTGTTAGTATTAGTATCGTTCGTCATACTTTTTTAAAAATTAAAACTCCAAACCACCGGCGCGCGCGCCGTCAGCTAAAGCGGCCACACGGCCATGATAACGATAGCCACCGCGATCAAATACCGCTTGGGTAATCTTTTTTTCTTTAGCGAGTTCGGCCAATTTTTGGCCTACCAAATACCCGACGCTCACCTTGGTGGTACGTTCGCCTACTTTTTCTTTCTTAATTTTGCGACTGTCGGCGTAACACAAAGTTTTACCGGTGGAATCATCGATCAGTTGGGCGACCATACCGGTATGACTGCGAAAAACCGACAAACGCGGTCGCGTGGCCGTGCCCGAAATAACCGCTCGCACCCGCGCGTGACGCACATCGCGTAATTTAGTATTTTGTCTGGTTAATCTTTTCATAAAATTAATTTTTAAGCCGCCGCTTTGGCAGCGGTCTTGCCGGCCTTACGACGGACAATTTCACCGACGTATTTTATACCCTTGCCTTTGTATGGCTCAACTTTTCTAATACTGCGAATACGCGCGGCCAATTCTCCCACTAACTGTCTGTCAAATCCTTCCACGGAGATATTATCTTTTTCAACGGAAAATTTAATACCGGGTACCGCTTTCACCTCTACCGGATGAGAAAAACCAACTTCCAAAGATAAATCCGCGCCCTTCATCGCGGCCTTGAAACCAACACCGCTAATATTCAAATTCTTTTTAAATCCTACCGTCACTCCGGTGATCATATTGCCAATTAAACTGGAAAAAGTACCCCACAAGGCGCGGTCTTTGGAATCATCGACATTGGCCACTGTTACTGTCACTTGGCCATCGGTCGCCACGACGGTAATGTGCGGATGTAACTTTAATTTCAACTCGCCTTTCGGGCCAGCAACTTTCAATTGTCCCTTTTCCACAGTTACGATAACACCAGCAGGGATTGTTCTTATTTTTTTTCCGACACGAGACATATTATTTAAACTCTAAAAATACTTTTAATAAATTTCACAAATCACTTCGCCACCCACGCCGGCTTTGCGCGCCTCGGATCCGGTCATAATACCTTTGGGGGTCGTAACAATTAAGAAACCATAGCCATTTAAAACTTGACCGATATCATCTTTCCCGACATAACGACGAGAAGAAGGGCGACTCACGCGTTTAATGCTGTGGAGCGCCGGCTGACCATTATTATATTTCAAATTAAGCACCAAAAAAGAATGCTTCTCGCGACGTTCTTCCACGCCAGTAATATAACCTTCGCGCACCAAAATATCAGCAATGGATTTTTTCACTTTGGAGTGAGATACTTCCACTTCTTTAGCTTTAACGCTATAAGCATTGCGGATGCGCGTAAGCATGTCAGCGATAGGATCGGTCATCATAACTTAAGTGTATTAGTTTATTATTTAGCGGGTTACCAACTGGATTTTCTAATACCGGGAATCTTGCCATCATTGGCCAGTTCGCGGAAACAAATACGACACAAACCAAACCGGCGAATAAACGCGCGTTTGCGTCCACATTTCCAGCAACGACGAACAATCCGGGTAGAAAATTTCGGGACTTTTTTTGATTTTGAAATTTGAGCTTCAGTAGCCATAAAATTATTTAGTTACAAAAGGAAAGCCCAGCCCAAAGAGGAGCGCCCGACCTTCGGCCGCGTTTTTGGCGCTGGTATTGATAATGATTTCCAGACCGTGAATTTTATCAACTTCGCTGGTTTTAATTTCCGGAAAAGCGGTGTGCTCTTTAAAACCTAAGGTATAATTACCGCCCCGATCAAATGATTTATCGGAAATACCGCGAAAATCACGAGTGCGGGCAAAAGTTACTGACAATAATTTTTCTAAAAATTCATACATCTTTTTGTGGCGCAAAGTAACCATCACGCCGATCTCCTGACCTTCTCTAATTTTAAAGTTAGAAATGGCTTTTTTGGATTTCGTGCGCACTGATTTTTGACCGGTAATGGCGCGCAGAGTTTTTTCGGCGCTTTCAATATAGGCCGGCTCTTTTACAAAACGTCCCACCCCGACATTAATAACTACTTTTAAAATTTTAGGCGCTTGCATGATATTTTTAAATCCAAACTCCGCCTTCAGAGCGGGCGCGACAACTTTGTGATATTTTTGTAATAAATTATTGGTCATACTATTCAATAAATTCTTTACAGGCGCGGCAAATGCGTTTCTTATTACCGGCTTCTATTTTATAACCGACTCGGCTGGTTTTGCCACATTTCGGACAAATTAAAGTTACTTTGGAAACAAACAAAGGCGCGGCCAATTCAATCACTTGACCTTTTTGGCCCTGTTTTTGCGTGCGTAGATGTTTTTTCATAATGTTGACACCCTCAATCACAACTTTGCCGACAACCGGAAAAACCTGAATAACTTTACCTTCTTTGCCACGGTTCTTGCCGGACATTACTCTTACTTTGTCATTAACTTTAATTTTCATAACTTTTAACTTTATAAACTTTCTGACTTTATAAACTCTTTATAAAACTTCCGGTGCCAAAGAAATAATTTTTTGAAAACCGCGCGTGCGCAATTCGCGCGCGACCGGGCCAAAAATACGTGAGCCCTTTGGTTCGCGGGTCTTGCGATCAATCACCACCACCGCATTTTCTGAAAAACGGATATAAGTGCCGTCACTGCGTCTGGTTTCTTTTCGGATACGCACAATAACGCAATGCACCACTTCGCTTTTTTTAACCAAACCGCGCGGGGCCGCTTCTTTTACCACGCCAGTAATAACATCCCCAATACGGGCATAACGTTTTTTATAACCATCCAAAACACGGATACATTGAATTTTCTTGGCGCCGGTATTATCGGCCACCGCTAACATTGCGCGATGCTGGATCATACAATAAAATTATTTGCTTGATTTAACAATTCTAACCAAACGCCAGTGTTTCAAAGCGGACAACGGCCGGCAAGCGCTAATCTCAACCACATCACCAACTTTGGCGACACTCTTCTCATCATGAGCGTGATACTTGCGACTCACTCGGTACTGTTTGTGATACTTGGTGTGCATTTTCATCGTATCCACTTTTACCACCAAAGTTTTCTGGGCGGAAGTGGACAGAACTGTACCCACAAACGAACGGGTGATTTTGGTTGTTTTAATTGTCTGTTCCATATCGTTCTATTACTTTTGTTTTAGTAAAGTTTTAATGCGAGCGATGGTCTTGCGGACTTCGGCAACACGGTGCACCTGTTTTAATTCTCGGCTCAAAGCTCGAAAACGCAAACCACGCGCCTGCGCGCCCAAATCAGACAGCAAATCTTGCAAATCTTTAACACTTTTATTTTTTAATTCCTCAAAATCCATACAAAATTATTAACATTATTCTACCCTGAACCGATGCCGCAGCATCTGGTTTAGGGGTTAGATCTTTTGAATATATTTGGTCTTGACTCGTAATTTGTAAGCCGCCATTTCCAAAGCCGCTTTGGCGGTTTCAGGCGTAATACCGGACATTTCAAATAAAATCGTACCGGGTTTAACTACCGCCACAAAATGATCGGGTGAACCCTTACCACCGCCCATCGGGGTCTCGTTACCTTTTTTAGTAACCGGCTTATCCGGAAAAACTCTGATCCAAATTTGACCACCGCGACGAACATAGCGCGTCAAAACTCGACGAGCGGATTCTAGCTCGCGACTCCCTACCCAACCATGTTGTAAACTTTTCAAAGCAAAATCACCATAATCAATTGTCTTAATACGCGTCGCCACACCCAAACTACGGCGGGTGCCTTTGTGCCATTTACGATGATTTACTTTTTTAGGAAATAACATACAATAATTAGAATAACTTCTTAATCGCGGAACAAGTCATTGTCGGATTTACGACCGGCCGGCTTAGCGGCGGCCTTCTCGGTCGCTTGACCAAATTTATCTAAACGACTAAATACTTCACCGCGATAAACCCAAACTTTAACACCAATTTTACCGTAAAGCGTCTGCGCTTCCACAATCGCATAATCAACATTACTGCGAAAAGTAATCAAAGACATTTTGCCGGCGCCGAGCACTTCTTGGCGGGCAATTTCCACGCCGTTCAAACGACCGGACATTTTAATTTTTACGCCTTGCGCTCCGGCGGCCATTACTTTTTCAATCGCCTGTTTCATCACGCGCCGAAAAGGCATACGACGTTCAATTTCCGAAACAATACCGGCGCCGACAATCCGAGCCGAAAGCGCGGGTTGATTAACCGGTAAAATATTTAATTTAACGCGATGTTTAAATTGTAAAATTTTCTTTTCAATATCTTTTTTTAAAACTTCCAAGCCCTGTCCAGAACGACCGATGACCACACCCGGTTTGGCCGCGAGAATGGTAATGGTCACTTCTTTCGGAGTGCGTTCCACGGAAACAGAATCAATACCGGCGTCTTTTAATTTAACATCCAAATACTCGCGAATTTGTACTTCCTGCTTCAAAAGACCGGGCAACTGTTCTTTGCGTCCAAACCATTTTGAATCCCAAGAATTTACCAAGGGAGTGCGATGAATTTTCGGATGTACTTTGTGACCCATACTTTTTAAACACTAAATTCTAAACACTAAATACTAAATAATTATTTTTTAACTTTTATTTCTTTCACTTTCTTTTTATTTATCTTTTCTTTCTTAACAAACTCGGATAAATATAAATTGATATGACTCGTGCGTTCGCGAATCGGAGTGGCGCGACCGTGCGCTTTTGGCATCCACCGTTTTAAAACCGGACCACCATCAACCGTAATTTTACTAATACGCAAATTGTCTTCGTTCAAACTAAAATTATGTTTAGCGTTGGCCACGGCCGATTGGAGCAACTTTAAAATGGCGCGAGCGGATTTTTTGTTGGTTAATTCCAAAATTTGCAAAGCGCGCGCGACATTGCGTCCTCGAATCATATCCACCACGAGGCGCATTTTACGCGGCCCTTGGCGAAAATATCTTAATTTTGCGACAATTTCCTGGCTCATATTAGTATATTATTTTTTGCCGGCGGCCGGTTTAGCGGCAGCGGCCGGAGCGGTAGATTTGGCGGTAGCGGCCGATTCTTCTTCTTTGGCCATCTTACCACCATGGCGGACAAATTTGCGGGTAGGAGAAAACTCTCCCAACCGGTGTCCGACCATATCTTCTTGCACAAACACATTAACAAAATCTTTGCCATTATGAACCCCAAAAGTTACGCCCACCATTTCCGGAGCAATCACACAAGCGCGCGACCAAGTTTTAATTGGGTCATGCTTACCGCTATTTTTCATTTTGGCAACTTTTTCCAAAACGCGCGGGTCAACGTAAGGTCCTTTTTTTAAACTTCTTGACATAGTACCACGAATTTTTTTCACAAATCAACACGGATCTGAACGGTGATTGGTGATTTATTATTAAATTATTTATTTAATTATTTCTTTTTGGTTTTGCGCGATTGCACGACGGTAACATCGCTCCACTTGCCCGGTTTTCTGGTTCTAACACCCATCACAGTCTTACCATAAACTGACTGCGGACCGCGTTTTTGACCAATCGGACTGTGGCCCTCACCACCACCATGCGGGTGGTCGTTCGGATTCATATTTTTACCTTTAACAGTCGGTTTAATACCACGTTTACGCATACGTCCAGCTTTACCCCAGCGAATCAAACGGCGATCGGCATTGCCCATCACGCCAATATTGGCGCAACATTCTTTATCAATCTTACGGATTTCCCCCGATGGTAATTTCACTAACGAGTACTTACCTTCCACACCAACCAATTGCGCTGACAATCCGGCACCGCGTACCAATTGTCCACCCTTACCTCGGGTTAATTCAATGTTGTAGATAAACAAACCAACCGGAATATATTGTAATTGTAAACGATTACCAACTTTGGCTTCAATCACTTTATCAGACGACATCACGACATCGCCAACTTTCAAACCTTCCGGACACAACACATAGGCCTTAACACCATCGGCATAATTAATCAAAGACACACGCGGACCACGGTTTGGGTCATACTCGATAGATGCCACCGTACCCGGCATATCAAATTTATTTTGTCTAAAATCAACTAAACGATAATATTTTTTCACGCCACCGCCTTGATGACGCACGGTAATTACACCGGTGTTGTTACGACCGGAATTCTTTTTTAAAATTTTAATCAAGGATTTTTCCGGTTCAAATTTGGTAATATCGAAAAAAGAGTCAACACTGCTATTGCGTCGGCCCGGATTAGTTGGTTTATAAATCGTAATTGGCATATTTATTAAACTCCTTCGTGGATAGTAATGCTCTTGCCTTTTGGCAAAGTGACAATTGCTTTTTTATAGTCGCCCCGACGGCCAAAAGATTGTCCAAAACGCACCCACTTGCCACTCACATTAATCAAATTAACTTTGAGCGGGGTAACGCCATAGGCCTCGGCAATAGCGCGTTTGATAACATCAGTTGTTGCCGAGCGCTCCACCACAAAACCATATTTATTTTGGCTTTGGGCAATCGCGCCTTTTTCCGTAACGAGCGGTCTAATTAAAATCCGATCGGCGGTCATCGAAATTTTTGCTGTTGGCGTTGACTTTTCTTTCGGCGCAACCACGGTTTTTTTAACGACTTTTTCAGATTTTTCTTTACCTTTAACAACAACGGCATCCTTACTAGTTTTGTCAGATTTCAAAACAACCGGTGGCTTGGTTTGCTCCAACTTTTTCTGCTCTTGTCTTTTTGTCCAGCGGTCAAGTAATCCCATATTATGGATTAAATAGTATTATTTTAAAATTTTACCAATTGCTTCCGCTCCGGCCTGACTCATAATCACGGATTGCGCTTTTAACAAAGCAACCACATTGGCGTCAACCGCGTTCATTATTTCTGTTTTCGGCAAATTAGTGGCGACGCGCCGTACGACTTCGCTTTTACCATCGGTTAAAAACAAAACTCTTTTGCCGGTAATTCCCAAACCTTTGAGCAACTCGACTGCCAATCTGGTTTTCGCTTCCGTAAAATCAAAGTTCTCCACCACGAAAATACCATCAGCGCGAAATTTATCGGCAAAACACATCTTGGTAGCCGCGCGTTTTTCTTTCAAATTAATTTTAACATCGTAGTTACGTTCAGTTTTCGGACCGAAAGTAACACCGCCACCTTTCCAAATCGGCGAACGAATAGAGCCATGACGAGCGCGACCGGTACCTTTTTGTTGCCACGGTTTTTTACCACCACCGCGCACTTCGCCTTTACCTTTGGTATCGGCCCAGCTCTCGCGCGCGCGATTGGTAATCGCGACATAAACCGCGTGTACTAAAGTTGGTTTAACTTTTACATCAAAAATTGCGTCGGACAATTCAACATCACCAACAACTTTTCCGACTAAATTATACAATTTTGTTTTCATACGCTAATCAATTTTAGGATTGCGCTTCGGCAACCATTTCTACTGCCGGTTGCTCGGCCACGACTGGAACTTCGGCTACTTTGGTTACCGCCACTTTCAACTCGCCCGGGGCACTAATAAATAACAACCCCCCACGTCCACCCGGAACAGCGCCTTTTAAATATAACTCATTATTAACGGAATCAATTTTAACCACTTCTAAATTTTTGACAGTAACTCTATCCGCGCCCATATGACCGGCCATACGCATACCTTTAAAAACGCGTTGCACACCACCAGCGCCAATGGATCCGGGAGCGCGCAAATTGTCTTTATGACCATGCGTCGCTGGGCCACCACGGAAATGATGACGGCGAACCACACCTTGAAAACCTTTACCTTTGGACTGTCCCACCACCGCCACTCTTTCACCCTCAACAAAAGTATCGACGGTAACCAAATCACCGCGCTTTACTTCTCCCACTTTATCAACCGAAAAATCATGTAAATCACGTAAATTAGACAAATCTTTCAAATGACCTAACTGCGGTTTTTTTATCAAATACTCTTTCTTTTCGCCAAATCCTAACTGAATGGCGTCGGTATTATCAGTCCCTTTGGTTTTAACTTGAACAACTGGGCAAGGACCGGCACTAATGCGCGTAACCGGCACCACTTCGCCCGTCGCTGAAAACACCTGGGTCATGGCAATTTTTTTCCCAATAATTATTTTCATACGTGTCATTGTCCCGACTAAGTCGGGATTAACCGTTAATTTAACAAAAAAACTAGAAACGCTAACTGCAAACTAATCTGTCTAAATTACTGATAATTCCCCCCTAAAAATACTGTTTGCAATTCACGTTTCCAGCCTTTCTTGTGATCAAGATTGGCCAATTGTAAATTTTTAAATCACTTTATTTCCTCAAAATTACTTTCGTTCGAATAAATGTTTTTTGCCTCGAAAATTCCGAAACAAATCTTATTTACTTTAACGTCGGTAATGTTGTCAGCACTTTACCAGAAAATTAAATATTTGTCAAGAGCCAATACTATTAGCCGTATTTTAAGATTGTTCGTGTTGATTCGTGAACAAAATTCGGGGTTCCTACATTTTTATCTCCACATCCACACCCGCCGGCAAATTTAAACTCATTAAAGCATCCACGCATTTAGGCGCCGCGTCCATAATATCCAATAAGCGTTTGTGCACCCGCATTTCAAATTGTTCGCGCGCGTCTTTATGCACAAAAGTGGAACGATTGACGGTAAATTTGGTCTTTTCGGTCGGAAGCGGTACCGGCCCAACAACTTTAGCGCCGTTGCGCGTCGCGGTATCAATTATGGTTTTGGACGCGATGTCGATAATCTTATTATCGTAAGCGCGAATTTTAATCCGGATTCGAGTAGCGACCGTTTCCTCCTTTTTGCTGGCAGTGGCAGTTTTGTGAGCAGTAGGCATAATTAAAGAACAATTTATTAAATATCAAGGGGAGCGTAAAATCTTACGCTCCCCTCAAATAATTATTTATTAATCTTAGTTACCACGCCCGCACCAACCGTGCGACCGCCTTCGCGAATCGCGAAGTTCATTTGCTCTTCCATGGCAACCGGGGTGATCAATTTAACTTTGATATTGACGGTATCGCCCGGCATAACCATTTCAACACCAGCTGGCAATTCTGTCACATCACCCGTAACATCGGTGGTGCGGATATAGAATTGTGGCTTGTAGCCTTTGAAAAATGGCTTATGGCGACCACCTTCTTCTTTGGTCAAAATATAAACATTGGCGTCAAATTCAGTGTGAGGAGTAACAGAACCGGTCTTGGCCAAAACCATACCGCGTTCCACTTCTTCTTTCTTGGTGCCACGCAATAAGATACCGGCGTTGTCCCCAGCCAAACCTTCTTTCAAAGATTTATTAAACATTTCAATACCGGTTACGACAGTTTTCATTGGTTCCTCGCGCAAACCAACGATCGAAATTTCATCGTTGATGTGGACAGTACCGCGTTCAATACGACCAGTAACTACAGTACCACGACCTTCAATGGAGAAAACGTCTTCCACCGGCATCAAAAATGGCTTGTCAACTGGGCGTTGTGGAGTTGGAATATATTCGTCAACCGCTTTAATCAAATCCAAAACCGGTTTAGAGGCGGCTTCATCCGACGGAGCCTGCAAGGCTTTCAAGGCGGAGCCACGGATAATCGGGGTGGTGTCGCCAGGATATTTATTTTTTGTCAATAAATCACGGACTTCGGCTTCAACCAAATCAATCAATTCTGGATCATCCACCATGTCCACTTTGTTCAAAAATACGACAATGTAAGGGACGCCGACCTGACGAGCTAACAAAATGTGCTCGCGAGTTTGAGGCATCGGACCATCAGCAGCGGAAACCACCAAAATGGCACCATCCATCTGAGCCGCGCCGGTAATCATGTTTTTAACATAATCGGCGTGTCCCGGACAGTCAACGTGCGCATAGTGGCGAGCAGCGGATTCGTATTCCACATGAGCGGTAGAAATCGTAATACCGCGCGCCTTGGATTCGGGCGCTTTATCCAAATCATCAACACCCTTCTTTTGGGCGGTCATACCGTGCGCAGTTAAAACCTGCAAAATCGCGGCAGTGAGAGTGGTTTTTCCATGGTCAACGTGGCCAATGGTACCAATGTTAACGTGGGGCTTTGTTCTTGAGAACTCTGCCATATGCTTATGATTACCTACGGCACTGCCCCGAGTGGTCGGGTCAGATTTATATCCAGCCGCTTTTAATATTATTTAAATAACTTATCCGCCAGAGGCGGATCAGCCCTTAGGGGGCTGAAAAAATTGACAAACAAATCGCTAACTGCTTATAAAGTAATTAGCGATAATATTATACACTATTTATTTTGTTTTGGCAAGGGGGTAAAGTTGAAAAACTGTGGATATTTCCCTATTCAACCGGTTCCAAGTAGAATTTCTCTTCTTCGCCGTCGCTTGGCACACCGGATAAATCCACCTCGTTATCTACTTTTTCCACTTCAATTTCATCCACTTTTTCCGCTAAATCAAGCGGTTTTTCGTTTTCAAACGCACTTTCGGCAAAGCCGTCTTCCTCCTCTTCTTCGGGCTCTGAAAATTCCATTTTTGGTTCTTCTTTCTTTTCAAAATCCCAGTCAAAAACATCGCTTTTACCACTTTCGGACTCATGATTTTCACGCCAAACCGCGATATCGCGATTAATCTTCTCTAACATATCGCCCTCGGATAATTCCGAAACGCCCGTCCCGCCATTTAAAAATTTCTCATATTCGTCCAAGGCCATCACCATCACTCCCTGATCATTTTCTCGGTCAAAAACCAAACAGCGGTCACCAGTTCTGGCTAAAATTCGTAAAACGCGGTCTAATTGGGTGTTGTTCATATTATTTTGAATATTTTATATATGTATTTATACAGTTTTTATGAAAATATGTCAAATTATTATATCTGTTCTTACTATTGCTTATGGTTATATATGTATAGTATAATAATATACAAGATAAGTCTTGACCCACAACCATGCTGCGAATTCTAAATTTCTCAAAAAATTTGAACATACATAATTTATCTAAAATTCACAAATTTATTATCATTACAATAATTTAATTTAAACAATATGAACGAAGAAAAACTAAACCAAAAAGAGATTCTTTATAACCCAAAAAACTGGACTTTCATAGCATTTTTTTTAGGCCCCATATTACCAGCAATACTTTACTATCGAAACTGCAAGCTGCTTGGCGAAACCGCACAAGGGAAAAAAGTGCTTGTCGGAACTATTATTTTTGTTTTAATATTTTTAGTAGCAGCTACAATTTTTAGTTATTATAGTATTTTGATTATTCTTGTTGAAACAATCATAGCTGTAATAATCGCAGAAAAATTAGCAAAAACACAACTCCAAAATTATGAAAAAATGAAAGAGGAAATGGGACTAAGGGGTGGTAGGAACGAAGCCGCACTTATCCTATTATTTTTGGCAATATGGATTACATTGGCTTTTGGTCTACCCTATGTAGCTAAAAATTACATCAAAAATAATCACACCCAATTTAAATATGGCGATAAGAATATATATCTACTAAAATAAGAAAATCTGGCAATGATGTGCCGATGTTCTGTCGTATCAAGACAAACATCATATACGCCGTTAAGTGGAATTAAATAAATTTTTAATATTATGAACACAAATTTCTCCGAAGTACCAAAACACTACGCCGCGCGCACTCACGAAAAAATGCAGGAAGTTTTAATGGACCCGAACGGCGCGGGACCAGCGATTCATTATTATATGATTCGGGGTGGAAGCGACCAGCGCAATATTACTGTCTGGGAACCGGGAACTATTTCTGGTGAATATATTAAAACTTATGGGCACTATCACATTGGCAATTTAAATGAAACCTATTGGTTTATTTTTGGCTCTGGTATCGCCCTCCTGCAAAAGTTAGTTGTTGGCGCCGACGGCAAAATGATCCCCGACGAAGTAGCCGAATTTAAAGCCGTGCTGGCCAAGCCGGGCGAAAAATTATTCATTCCTTCCAGTTATGGACATTTAGTGGCCAATGTTGGCGCCACCTATTTTGTTACCGCCGACGACAGTCCGGTAAATTTTAGCGATAAAAAAGACGAGGCCTCTATGCCCGGGCACGCTGATTATGAAATGGTTAAAAAGATGCAAGGGTTTGCCTATTATGTAGTGGAACACGACAACACGCCAACCTTGAAAAAAAATCCACGCTATAAAAAAATTATTTCCGAAGATTTGGCTGGATTACCGGTAATTGAATAAATATATGATTGACCTAAATCAATTTGATAAAAGCAAATTTGTTAATACCCCTTATATTTTAAAAGTTGAGAAACCGTGGGGATATGAACTCATTTTTACTCAAGCAAATCTTCCTTATGTTGGAAAAATTTTACACATCAATGCTGGCAAACGTTTGAGTTTACAAATTCACGACAAAAAAGAAGAAACTGGTTTTATCGTGAGTGGCCGGTGTAATTTAATTATTGAAAACACGCGCGGTGAAATGGAAACGATTGAAATGATGCCAAACAACGGCTACACTGTTAAAATTGGCCAAAGACACCGCTACCAAGCGATTACCGATTGTGATATATTTGAGGTATCTACGCCGGAAATTGGGACTACTTATCGATTGGAAGATGATTATAAACGGCCGGATGAGACGGAAAATTTACGCGCACAAGAAAGAAATATCGTAGACGAACTTAATCAAAGCCGACAAGAAATCGCTTCCGGAAAAGGCAAAAAACTGAAATCTTTAAAAACACTAAGATAAAAACTATGGGATCTTATCTAGAAATAAACGATGCACTACGCATCACTGCCGAACAAGGTTTTCCGGCCGAAATTTTGAATTTAGAAAAACATCGCACCAAGCCGATTCAATTAGCGACAGTGGCTGATAAAATTTTTGAATTTAAGGATAAGCCCGACGCCAGAATTTACCACCGGCCGACGACGCGCTGTTTTTTGGTACAGGATATCGGCGGCAAATGGTTATACTGGGGCCATGTTTTCATCGTGGAACAAACAATTAAGTGCAACGCCGATAACACCGCTACCACTTCCGGAAAATTTAAAATTATCCAAATTTACGACCCGGCGTATCAAGCCGAAATGACTAAACGCGAAAGTCGCGATGGGTTGAGTTATTTTTAATTTTTATGTCTACCCTTATCCTCGCCAGCAGCACCCAATTTATCACCAGCAAAAACATTGATAAATATTTGCCCAAAAAATTAAAGGATTGCAAAATCGCTTTTATTATTACCGCCGGACAAAAATCCACATCGGGTAATTATTTAATACGTCATCGCGCCCGCTTCAACGAGCTGGGTTGGAATTATGCTGAAATTGATATCGCCGGAAAAACAAAAACTCAATTGAAAAAAATATTGACCGGGTATGATATTATTTTTATGGGCGGCGGCAATACTTTCTATTTGTTAAAATGCGTGCGTAAAAGTGGCTTTGCCGAAGTTGCAAAAGATTTGATCGCCCAAGGCGTGATTTACATTGGCGTGAGTGCCGGATCGTATATCGCTTGCCCGTCAATTATTATGTCCACCTGGATTGAAAAAGGCAAAGACAGGTACGGCATTACTAATTTTACCGCCATGAACTGGGTGCCATTTTTGATCAAGGCACATTACACTCCCGACATGTTGGATGCGATAAAAGAAAAAGCCAAACAACAACCGCTACTCGTCAGATTATTAACCGACGAACAAGCACTCGTAATTAAAAATGAAGAAATTAAATTTATTGGCAAAGATAAAGAAATTATTTTGCCAGGATCAAAACCAAAAACAATAATAGTTGACGAAAATGACAAAATTATCGGATACAAAGAAAGAAGCGCAATAAAAGAAATAGAAATCCATCCGGATAAATTTTTAAAATCAATCATGGCAAGATTAAAAAAATGAAAGCGCGAGCGGCGTGGTCTTGACAAAACGCCAAAAATGTGCTAAGATTATTAATCTTTTTGCCTAAGATAGACAAAAAGATTAATTTCTAAAGCTCATTTAAAATAACATTAAAATACTAAAGAGAGGTGGCATGACCACCCTGGGGATAAGCCGACCCTGAATCCGGCTGACACACGGCCCTGCGTGGGCCATTTTGGAGATATGCCAACATGAACAACAACAACAGCCCCATCATCGCCCTGACCATCGCCATCCTCTCAGCCTGTAACGGGGGCGAGAAGTTCGCCAAAGAAAAGTGTGGGGGGGCGTGGAGGTAGAGGTCGTCAGCGCCGTGGTCGTCGCCAGCGGCGGCCACTCGATCTTCCTGGACAAGTGGGAGGGCCAGGTGCCTACTGCCAAGGAGCTCATCATTGGCTTCGGCAACGAAGCCCTGTTCCTGAAGAACTGCGCTGGCTGGGGGCAGGTGCAGTGCCTTGCTGAAAGCAGGCGCGGCGCCCACCCCACACAGTGGAAGGGGCGGCGCGTCTCCGTGCGCTACCGCCGATAGCCCCCCGTTCCCGAGATACCCCCCCCCCCCCCGCGCGCCTGCGGATGGGACGGCAGGTTCTCGCTCACCATGCCGCCCATCCCTTTAGTATTTTAAACTAAAGCACCGAAGCAAATCGCTTCGGTGTTTTTTTATTTTATTAATTTTACGTCCGCGCTTTAATCTCCCCCACCACCTTTGCCAAAAATTCTTCTTTCACAAATTTCGCCGGTTTTTCTTCTCCGCGCACGCGCACCATTAATTCGCCACCCGCGAGTTCCTTATCCCCCACTACGACAATATACGGAATTTTCCGGCCAACGGCTTTGCGCACTTTGTTGCCAACAGTTTCGTCCGCGTCATCGGTCTCTACGCGAATGCCGGCAACTTTAAATTCACCGGCTAATTTTTTCGCGCCTTCCACGTGCGCGCTCGCCACCGGCGCGAAGAGTACTTGCACGGGTGAGAGCCAGACCGGCCAAACACCGGCAAAATGCTCAATTAAAAACGCCATAAACCGTTCGTGGGTTGACAGTGGCGCACGGTGAATCACAAACACCTCGTTATTTTCTTTGCCATCAGAATCGGTGTATTTTAAATCAAAACGCTTTTTCGCCGCGAAATCCAATTGAATAGTGGACATGGTTTCTTCGCGTCCGATAACCGACTTAAACATCACGTCTACCTTCGGTCCGTAAAACGCCGCCTCGTCCGCGGCTTCCACAAATTTTACTTTCATTTCTTGTAACACCTCCCGAATCACCCCCTCGCTAAATTGCCAATTTTCCGGTTCGTTGATATATTTATCCAAATGATCCGGACTCCATTTGGAAAGACGAAACCAATAATTTTCCAATTTGAAAATTCGGAAATATTCCATCACCAGTTCCATCACGCTTTTAAATTCGTCTTTAATTTGCTCTTTACGGCAATAAATATGCGCGTCATTCATCGCCATCGCACGCACGCGGAGTAACCCAGCCAAAGTGCCGGACAATTCATTGCGAAAACATTCACCATATTCTACCAAACGGAGCGGCAACTCGCGATAACTGTGCGGTTTAAAATTATAAATGGTGTGGTGATGCGGGCAATTCATCGCTTTCAGATAGTAGTTGCCATCGTCCATTACCATGGGCGGATACATGCTGTCTTTGTAATACGGCAAATGCCCGGAAGTCAAAAATAATTCTTCTTTGGCGAGGTGCGGCGTACGCACGCGCAGATAGTCGCCTTCAGATTCTTTTTCTATAGTTAATTTTTCCACTTCATTACGAATTATCGTGCCGTTTGGCAACCACAAAACTTGGCCCTTACCCACGCGATCATCAAAACAAAATAATTCCTGCTCGGCGCCGATTTTACGATGATCGCGCTTTTTGGCTTCTTCCAATTGATGTAAGTGCTCATACAATTCATTTTTAGTCGGAAAACAAGTGCCGTAAATACGCGTCAACATTTTATTTTTTTCACTCCCGCGCCAATACGCGCCCGCCACCGACAATAATTTAAAATGTTTTAATTCTTTGCTCGGGTTCTCGCTATGCCCACCGCGGCACAAATCCACATAAGCGCCGGATTTATACAAAGTAAGCGCTTGCCCGTCAACGCTAAATTCTTCGATTAATTCTATTTTATATTCATTGTCTTTAAAAACAGCTTTCGCTCCGCTAGCGCTAACTTCTTGACGTTCAAATTTTTCCCAAGTGGGAGCAATTTGGCGCATTTTTTCTTCTATTTTTTTCAAATCTGTTTCCGAAATTTTCTCCACCCCGAAATCAAAATCATAATAAAAACCGTTTTCAATCGCCGGACCAATGGTGCGTTTAGCGTTTGGATACAATTCCAAAACCGCCGCGGCGAGTAGGTGCGCGCAGGAGTGGCGCAGGTGTTCGAGTTGTTCTTTGTCCATATTTTTTTATGTCATTCCGAACGAATGTGAGGAATCTCCATCCGGTCGGTTAATAAATTAATTTTTATTTTTTAAACCACTCGTCTTTTAAAATCGCCATCACATATTCATCACAATATTTTTTAAACACATAGGCATAAATATTTTTTCGCAAAGTGCCTTCAATTTTAAACCCGACTTTTTTATAAGCGCGAACGGCACGCCTATTGGCGGTAAAAACCGTCAGTTGTAATCGATTATATTTTAATTTTTTAAAAACATAATCGCCTAAAATTTCCAAACACTCCGCTCCGTAACCCTCGCCCCAATAATTTTTGTCGCCGATTACTATCCCCAAACTTGCCCGTTTGTTATTGTTATCCAAATCCAAATGAACATTGCCAATATGCCCAACACCCACCACCTCTATCGCCCACAATATCGCGTCCGGTTTGTTATTTTCTTTTATAAAATAGTCGCGCACGCCTTTGGCTTTGATATTCAGTAATTTATTGCCTAAATATTGGACAACTTCTTTGTCACGAAACCATTTTACATAGTAAGTGGCTTCGCTTAATTTTAGCGGGCGTAAAATTATCCGTGGACCTTTTAAAATCGGAGTTTTTTTCATAAATTTCGCCTATCATTATTTAAGTATATATTTAAATATATATTCCCGTATATACTTGAATATATACTTTTTTCTAAAAAAATACCCCCATACCTAAAAATAGGTATCGGGGTCAATGGTTTGAAAGATTGCTTCGTCGGCCTACGGCCTTCTCGCAATGACAATTGACGGTTCCACCCGAATGTTTAACTTTTATTTGGCTTAGCCACGACTTAGTCGAGATCCCTTACGGGGTAACGGTTGGTAGCCGTTCCAATCACCATAAATACATTATAAAACGCCTATGCTTTTTTGTCAATGACGAACGACCGCTCCCACCCCCTCTTATTCTCCCCCTCGGGCAGGGGGAGACAACGAATCGCTCGCCCACCCTATTGGCTATGAACTATCACTTCACCTGCTTCACCACCACCTTAATATTATCCGGCACACTCGGCGATTTACGCATCCAACTGGGGGAAAATTTAACATCCACGGCCGAAACATGGCCTAAGCCCAACAAATACCGCTCAATTTCTTCTTTGGTTTTATCTAAAAATTGACGAGGCGCGACTTTGGAACCGTCCGAATCAAGCGTAACGCGCGCTTCTTGCGATACGGACAATTGCGCGGTGCCGGCGTCAACATCTTGGGCGGACAATGTTATTTGGGGCTCGCCCGAAACCGTCACAACTTTTTCCAATTCCAAATCCACCTGACTCCCAATTTCACGCGCCACCATTTCTTTGAGCGCGCTTGTTTCATACCATACCGCCACCACGCGACTTTCACCGCTTAAAACAAATTCGGCGATAGTATCACCAACTTTGTGGTCGGCAGTAGCGTTGGTAGAAAGTACAACCACTACCAAACTCATCCCTTCGGCCGGCGCCACCGCCTGGCTCACAAACTTTTGTTTAACTTTTTCTTGATACGATTTTTCGGCCGTGGCTAAATCAGTTGCCGTCAACACTCCGTTCTTTTTTACGCCACCGGTCATAGCCGATTTGCTTTCGGCGTAAATAAATTTCTGCCTGTCTTCCGATAACCCGGGGATAATAAACGGCGCTGGTCCAATTTCACTGCTCGCGCCCGCCCGGTCGGCATACACCGGGGCAATTACCTGCCCGCCGGCTGGAACATTAACCCGCTCACTTAAACGAAACATTACTTGCTCCGGCGTTAAAAATCGAGTGGTTTTGACAAGCGCCTGGTCGACATTACTTTTGTTGTAAATAATCACCTCTCCGGTCGCGACTGATTCAGAAGAATCAAATGTCGTCGGATAAAATTTTTCGCTTCCGGTAAAAATCGAAGTGGTTACCACGCCTTTAATCGCGCCAACAGTGCCACCCGCGCCAACATTAATACTCAAATTAGCTGTTTTAGCGTCTTCTTTAGCCAGAATAACAATGGACGCTTTTTTGGAAGTAATAAAAATGATAAGTCCAAGCAAAACAATCGTAATAAATAAAAACGACAAAGCAATCGTGCGATAAAATTTTACCGAAGGTTCAAAATGCGTGCGGGTCTCACTGTGACGTACTATCATAAATTTTTTAATTTATTCTGACACGCGGAAAACTTCTTCCACACTTGTCATTTTATCTAAAGCTTTTAAAATTCCATCTTGCGCCATCGTCAACATCCCATCTTTCGCGGCCAACTCTTGGATTTCGTATTCCGAAGCGCCACCGCCCAATATCAAACTTTCAATTTCTTTGGTCATTACAAAAATTTCATAAATACCGATTCGGCCTTTGTAGCCCAGCCCACTACATTCCGGGCATCCTTTGCCATGATAAAATGTTAATCCTTTTTCCGTAACGCGCGCTTTTTCTTCCGCCGGCAAGGACGCGATAATTTTCCCGACTCGCTCTAACATTTCGCTGTCCAACTCCTGTTCTTCAATACATTTTTCGCAAATCCGGCGCACCAACCGCTGACCCATCACCGCGTTTAAAGCCGGCGCAAGTAAAAACGGTTTCACACCCATTGACATAAAACGCGGAATCGCGCCCGAAGCGCTGTTGGTGTGGATAGTGGATAAAAGCAAATGACCGGTCAAAGCGGACTGGATGGCAATTTCGGCTGATTCTAAATCGCGGATTTCACCGACCATACAAATATCCGGGTCCTGACGCAAAATACTGCGCAAGGCCTTGGCAAAAGTATAATCACGAGCAATATCTACCTGACTTTGCACCACACCTTGCATTTTAATTTCCACCGGATCTTCTACCGTAATAATTTTTACCCCCGGTTTATTCAAAGTGCGCAAAATCGCGTATAAAGTAGTAGTTTTACCGGAACCGGTCGGACCGGTGGTGACAATCATACCGTTCGGACGTTCAATTTCGCGCTTCAAACGCACATACGCCGCTCCGCGAATACCTAATTCATCAAACATCACCCCCTTGGTGCCACTGTGCAAAATACGCATCACGACTGATTCGCCGTAAGTGGTTGGCAACGTGGACACGCGCAAATCCAAACTGCCGGAATCAAGTTTAATGGTAACCCGACCGTCTTGCGGACGATTATTAACATTGATTTTTAACGCCGACAACAATTTAATGCGCGAAATAAATTTTTCCCATTCCGAATGTGGTAAATTGGCCACTTCGTGTAACACCCCATCCACGCGATAACGCACGGCAATGCCTTTTTCTTCGGCTTCCACGTGAATATCCGACGCGTTTAATTTAATCGCCGCGGAAATCATTAAAGACAAAATATCGGTAATGGAAATATTAAGAAATTTTTTTTCTAAACCGGCCAAATCTTTAATATCAGAACCAAATTTATTTAATTCCTCATCCGTGATATTAACATCTTTGGTAATTGGTTTGACAATCGGTAAAGTCGCGTATAATTTTAAAACTTTTTCTAAACTATGCTCGGAAATCAGATAGGTAATAACCGGCGCGTGATGACGTTCGCCCAATTGATAAATAAAATCGTCATTTTCCTCCAAAGGCAGAAGTACCCCGACGCGCAATTCGCTCGGAGAATAATAAAAACAAACAAGATTTTTTTCACGGGCGATTGCTTCCGGCACCGCGCGTAAGGCCTCGGGCGACACCGGGAAACCGGTCAAATCCAGATACTGCAAACCGGACGCAGTGGCAAACGCAGACGCTTCTTGCTCTAATTCTTTAATCCGAATATCACCCATCTTGCGATCAAATTTGGACTTGGTGGAATCCCAATCCGCGCCGGTTTGGGGCGCGTTTTGATCGTCATCTTTTTTTGTTAAATCATTGATTGACGGAAAAGACATAATGATAATTTCAAAATCCAAATTCCCAATTTCCAAGACAATGTCAAATGTCAAATTTGATATTTTGGCTTTGGATTTGATTTGACATTGGAAATTGGAAATTTGACATTAACTTGTTTATTTACTAAATAACTTTTTCACTGTATTTAACACCCACCCCACATAACTCTCGCGATGCATCTTAACAAACAAATACATCCAAACGCTCGTGTTAAAAGCGTTGAAAATCGCCGCGGCCAAACCGATTACCATCACAAATAAAACCCAGGCCAAAATAAAACCAAAACTAAACAACCCGTTTAAGCCGGTCAAAATGGCGAACAACCAGACAATCATGGCGGGAATAAGCACCAAAGAACCGGCTAATATAACTACCACAGCCACCAGTAAACTTGCTACCGTCAATAATACCCCCAATTCTAAAGTAATCAAAATATGACGAGTAAATAAACGCCAAGCGCGAGCAATAGAATTAGACACGGACTCGCCATCAATCACCACATACCCAGAGGCAAAAATCATCACCGCCTCCAAAGCAATCCCGACCGCCAAAGCCAAAGCGCCAAAAAAGGCTTGACTGATAAACCCGGCGGTGGAATTGCCACAAAGAGCAAAAACCCCGAGCGCCGAAATCAATAGCGCAACCTCAAACAATCTGGTTAAAATAACCAACACTAATAATTTCCAAAAATTTTTCACGCCATGACGCCAAACGAGCGCCAGCGATACCTTGCCATCTTTGGCAAACCAATGCCCGACCGCGGCAATTAAAGCGCCCCGCGCGACCACGGCCACGAATATCATCAAAATAAAAAGCGCCGCGCCCACGACGAATAACCACAAAACTAACAAAAACGGAATCACACCTTCGCCAGCAATTTGCAAAAGTAAAAATAGTGAAGAAAAATTATGCCAAGAGGCACCATATTGATTTAACCCGACCATATTCAACCCGCCCAAAAAATTCGCCAAACCCCACTGCCCCAAACACACCGACAATAAACCAAACACCCACAAAATTTTGTGCTCTTTCACCATTTGCCAAGAATGGGAAAAAGCCTCACTATAATTTGGTTCGCGCATATAATTAATAATTGGTTGTTTAACACCAGATAGATATATTATACCACATTTTTTAATAATAAAAAATCCCCAGTATAAACTGGGGATAAATCACTTAAAAAACGCTATTTACTTCCCAACACCGCCACAATCTCCTCCTGCTCAACTGTTTCTTTTTCCATAAGCACCACCACTAATTTTTCCATTTCCGGACGCTTTTCCGTCAATAATTTTTCCGCACGTTCGCGGGCTTCATTTACCAAGCGCAATACTTCCGAATCAATCACTTCGGCGGTTTTGTCGGAATAATCCACCTGTTCGTGGATTTCGCGCCCCAAAAATATCATATCATCACTCTTGCCAAAAGTACGCGGACCTAATTTGTCGCTCATACCATAGGCGGTTACCATCGCGCGCGCGGTGGAAGTGGCGTTTCTTAAATCCGAAGACGGACCGGTAGAAATTTCGTTTTCACCATAAATCATTTTTTCGGCCACATATCCACCCATCATCATCGCAAGTTCATCTTTAAATTGCGCCAAGGTGTGATAGTGTTTGTCTTCGGAAGGCATTTTTAAAGTATAACCGCCGGCACTCCCGCGCGAAATAATTGACACCTTGCGCACCGGATCGCAATTGGGCAAAAAATACCCCACCACCGCGTGACCGGCTTCGTGATACGCGGTCATTTTTTTATCTTTGTCAGAAATAATTCTACTTTTGCGCTCCGGACCAAGCAATACTTTTTCTACCGATTCCAATACCTCAATTTCATCAATAATTTTTTTATTGCGCCGCACTGCCAAGATCGCCGCTTCGTTCAACAAGTTGGCCAAATCCGCGCCGGAAAATCCGGGTGTGCGTTGCGCCAACCGATTCAAAGATACTTCTTTGGCCAACGGCTTATTGGCTGCGTGAATTTTCAAAATTTCCTCACGGTCGCGAATATCCGGCATATCAATCGTAACACGCCGATCAAACCGACCCGGGCGAAGTAAGGCCGGATCCAAAACATCATGGCGATTAGTCGCTGCCATTACAATCACGCCCAAATTCGGTTCAAACCCGTCCATTTCCACTAAAATTTGATTTAAAGTTTGTTCGCGTTCGTCATGCCCACCGCCCAATCCGGCACCGCGCCTGCGCCCCACCGCGTCAATCTCATCAATAAACACAATGGCCGGCGCCGCTTTTTTGGCTTTACCAAATAAATCACGCACGCGTGACGCACCCACGCCCACAAACATTTCCACAAATTCCGAACCGGACATGTGAAAAAACGGCACGCCTGCTTCTCCGGCCACGGCTTTAGCAAAAAGAGTTTTACCCACGCCCGGATTGCCCATCAGCAAAACGCCTTTGGGAATTTTCGCGCCCATAGCCGCAAATTTTTTCGGATCTTTCAAAAAATCCACGACTTCGCTTAATTCTTCTTTGGCTTCAACCGCTCCGGCCACATCGGCAAAAGTTTTTTTATCTTTGTCTGACGCGTTCGCTTGACGCGGATTGCTTTGACCAAAACCCATCGCCTTGTTATTCATCCCTTGCGCGCTCCTAGTCATGAAATATAAAAATCCGATAATAATAACCAGTGGCAGTATTATCGGCAATAAATTAATTGCCCAAAATTTGAAACCACTTTCGTCTTTAATTTCCACCACCAAATTTTGACGTGCCGTATCGGTAACACCATAATTTTTCATTAATTCTCCAAACGACTCACCGGTCTCTTTTTTTAATGTCTGTGGTTTGGCGTTGGCATCTTTTAACTCCACCGTGAGCATATCACCGGAAACCGTCACTTTTTTCACTTCATTGGCGTTAATCTCAACCGCCAATTTGGCAATATCAATTTGTTCCGGCTTTTTGTCCGCTCCGGTTTGCGTCATTGACAAAACCCCGGCTACCAGCACGAGCACGAGGAATATCATTAAGAAATTTTTCAAAAAATTGTGCATAAAAAATATTTAAGATTTACAGCTATCTTCAATATATAATACCCCAAAACCCCCTTTTTGTCAAAAATCCCCCCTGATTTTGTCAGGAGGGATTTGAAGTGTATTTTAACGTTAAGGGATTCCTCCACTGCGGTCGGAATGACAAACGCAATTACTCGGCCTTTTTTTCTTCTAACTCCGATTTCGTTTCCGCTTTGGCCTCGGGCGTCTCTTCGGCTTTTTCGCTCTTTTCACCCTTTTTCGCCTTTGGCGCTTTCGGCGCTTTTCCTTTTACTCCGGCCACGCGCAAACCCAAGCGGTGTTCAATCGCCTCAATATTGACGATTTCAAATTCCACTTCTTGGTTGATTTTAAATTTGTCAGCGACATTGGCCAAAGGCGCGTCGGACAATTCCGACACATGCGCCAAACCATGAATATTCTGATCAAGCGCGACCATGAGACCGAACGCTTCAATTTTAATAATTTTTCCTTTTACCTTGTCGCCCACTTTATATTTCTCCGCCACCTGTTTCCACGGATCATCTACTAACCGTTTCAACGACAAATAAATTTTGGATTTATCCAATTGAATAATTTTGGCCTTGACTCTGTCTCCTACTTTTAACAAATCGCGCGGGTGTTCAATTCTCTGCCAAGCAATTTCGGAAATATGAACCAACCCTTCTAAGCCCTCGCCAAATTTCAAGAACGCGCCAAATGATGTCAGGGCGCTTACTTCACCGTCCACCGTATCGCCCACTTTGTAAGAATCCAATACCGCTTTTTGGCTGTCTTCCCACACCGCGCGCGCGGACACGATTAATTTTTCATCTTTTTCATCAGCGTCAATTACTTTAACCTCCATATCAGTGCCAATCAATTCTTGTAATTTTTCAAAAATACGATTTTTGTCCCCACCGGCCACGCGCGGGTAATTTTCCGGAGACAATTGCGATACCGGCATAAAACCGGCCAGGGCCTCTACTTGCATCATGAGCCCTCCCTTGTTAGCGCCGGTAATTTTGGCTTTAATGGTCAAGCCGTCTTTCATCCATTTCTTAACAGCATCCCAAGCGCGTTGAAAACCGGCGATGCGGAACGACAATTCCAATTCTCCATTTTCATTTTCCATTTCCGTAACCGTCGCTTCCACTTCGTCGCCTACTTTCAAATTAGCATGCTCGCGCGATTCCGCGAACAACTCCGCGCCCCGCACCACACCGGTGGTCAATCCTTCAATATCAACGTGAATTTCGCCTTTGTCCACAGACAATACCTTACCCTTAACCAAATCCCCCACTTTGGGAAAATTAATCGGGTTGTCTTGCAGTAATGTTTTAAAATCCGGCTTTACACTGGTCTTGTCACTTAAAGTCATATAATTTATAGAACAAAAAAAACGCGCTTAGCCCGTCCCGATTAAATCGGGAGCCGAGTGCCCAAAAGGGCTTAATTAAATCTGAAATGATTATATCACAAATAAAAAATCTGTCAAGGGGGACGCTCAGCGTCCCATTACCGACGCTAAGCGTCGGGTCTTGACAGATTGCGCTTTGCTAATCTTAGCGTTTTTTTGGCTTAATACTCTTGCCAAGAATAACTTTTGGCACAAAAAGCGGTTTTGGTTTGCATCCTAAAAATTTTTGAGCTTCCGCCAAATCATTTTTCAATTGCCCCAAAATCGCAGTTTCTTCAACGGTCAATTTGCGTTTCAAATGAGTGCGTTCTAATACATCTATTTCGGATTGTAAATTCACAAGCAAGGCGTCAAACGCCCGACGCGCCAAACCAACTTCATCGGTCTTCACACGCAAACTTTGGCGCGTCTGTTTAAACCGATAGGCGCCATACCACAGCACACCACCCAACATTATAACGAGTGCAATTAATGGAATTATTACGGCCAAAACATTTACCGCCAATGACCCAACACGCAAAATCGCCGGCTCAGAAACCGCGATCGCGAATTTGTCGGTCGTGGCACTACGCGCACCATTATCTTTCACTACTTGAAACCACACTAAATAATTTCCCGAACGTAATTCATCGCTGGGCGCGAACACAAACCGCCCATTCACATCACTCATCACAGAGATTGCCACCGGCTCGGTCGCGCCCTTTTGTAAATATCCGGTCACCTGACTGCTCGGGTAGGTCTTGCCGATTATCACAAGCGGAGAACCGGTACGTAAATTTTCCGGATAATTTTCTATGACCGGTTGCGCCAATGACTTAATAGAAAAATTTAATGATTCCAAAGCAGAATTACCCGCTTGATCAAAAACGCGCACGGTCAAAATATGATCACCGGATTTTAACGAGACTGTTTCATAAATTGGCGTGCCGGCATCTTTCCAAATTATCGGCGCGGTGTTATCAACCCGAATTTCATAATAATCAATTCCCGAACCATCGTCAACCGCGGTTAATTTAAATGATACGCGTGGGTCAGTTTGATCTTCACGCTTAACCTCCACTACTTTCAAATCAATGGGGTTAGCCGAATCAATTTGAAAACGGAAATGCGCGATGCCTCCCCAACCTTTGGCATTATTTAATTGCGCGTGAAAATACCAAACGCCATCGCCAACATCTTTCATTTCTTTTTCGCCAACTGCCGGAGAATATACCACCGAGGGATCAGAGTCGGCTTTACTGTCAACTAACAAACGCGCTTTAGAAACACCGACCGGTAAACTCCACGCAAATTTCGCGTCTTTCACTGAATACCATTTATCCGGGTCCGGATGAGTTACAGAACTGACATTGGGCGCGACCGGTTTACCGGCTGGCACCGGCGCCTCAACCGGTGGTGGTAATGGTTTTCCTTCGCCCAAAGTAAACCCGGCGCCACTTTTGCCAGTTAAAATTTCCGTACCTTGGCCATCGTTGGCCAACACCGAACCGAAAATAAAACTAACCGCGCCCGCGCCCGCCGATTTTACTTTGAAATTTATGGTAATAATTTTGCCACCACTGCCGGTATAACCGGGATTTAACGCCACGCCTTCAAAATTAACCGTGCCATTGGAATTGGAATACGACGGCTCCGTCACCCACAGATTAATTACCGAGCCGGCTTTGGAAACCGAAGTCACTTGTAATTTATCCGCCGGAAAATCCAACGCGCCCGAAACCGCGTTCATGGCTTTGTCGGCGCTACTAACGTAAACATTCACCGCGATATTACTGTTCAAGGCGTAGGAGCCGGATGCGGGCGACAAATATAAAGACGCCGCACCCGCGCCCGTCGGCAATAAAAGAAAAAATAAAACCGCTAATAAATATTTAAACCCTCCGCGCATATTTTTTGAGGACTAACAAAATAGAAGCAATTGATACTAATAATATTATAACATAATTTTGGTATTTTTCATACCACACCAAACCGCCCGGCGGCTCTAAAACAACCAAACGACCGTTGCCACGCTTATCAACCGCTTTTACAAAAATTTTACCAACTAAATTTTGGTCTTTTAAAATATACGGGCTGTCGGTTTTTTCGCAATTATCTTGGCTACCTTCACACACCTCGTAGTAATCAATGCCCGAACCCTTGTCTTGAGTCGCAAAAACTAAAAACCATTGATTGCCAAATTCTTCCGGCGAGCGCGTCAATTCCGGTGTAAATTCTTCGGGCAAAGTGCCATCGGGAAATGGTAAATAGTCGGGCGCGCTCGCGCCAATAGCGAGCGGTTTAATAGTTAAATTTAAATTAGCCACCGTGGTTACGGCCATTGTTCCGAGTCCATCATTTAATAATAATTTATAATCCGAAAATTTTATTGCTCCTGACCCCGTTGACAAAACCCTAAATACTGCCGAAAACAATAACCCATTATCACCTTGAAACCCGCCCGGCACAATGCCGGAAAATCTGATCTCACCCTTATCGGCCTTAGGCGCGTCCAGCCAAAAATTTATAATAGAATTACCGATAAAAATTTCTTTCACCTCCAACTGATCATCAGAAAAAACCAATTTACCCTCAAACGCGTTAATCGGCTCGCTAACTGAATCCACCAAAACACTGGCGGTAAATTGCTCGCCGACGGTGTAATCGGTTTTAGGAGAATTAAAATATAACGATGCGGCAAATGCTACATTCGGAAATAACACAAAAACTAATGCGATAATAATTAAATTTTTAAATTTAGACAAATACACATTATTAAAGATTAAAGATTGAAGATTAACAAAAAATAATTCGCAATCTTTAATCTTTATTCTTCAATCTTTCGTCGTTATCCTGTCCAATAATACGCCATAATACTAAAATCCACCAAATCAATCTTACCATCATTATTTAAATCATACTTCGTCGGCGGCGACTTCCGTTTATACCAATATGCGGCCACGGAAAAATCCACCAAATTAATACTACCATCACGGTTTAAGTCCGCTTTTTTATAAGTTGTATCCACCACTTCATTCACTGATTTGGTCCCAACTTTAAAAGCCACCCGATCACTGTAAGCACTAATTTCATTTTCCACCGTGGATTTGGAACGCGCGCTATGATCGCCGATTTCCAAAAATGCCGTATCTAAATTATATAAATACACACCGTCTTTGTCGGCTCTGGCTTTAGCAAAAAATTCTTGCGTGGAATTCACTTGTACCGTAATTTCGCTTTGCGGTAAAGACTGGCCAAAAATAGACAGGGTGTCGCCATGTTTCACTTCACTTTTATCAGCCGCAATGGTCGGCGCTAAAAAAATTCCGGACACGCGCGTGGTGGCCCCGCTCGTAACATACACCGGAAAAGTCAAAGCTGACGATTGTCGGCCAACACTATCGGTAGTATAAAGCGAAAAAATATAATTTCCGGCGGACAGTCCGGCCAAAGTCATTTGAAAATTAGCGTCCGGCCCGGCCACGGTGCGCACGGCCAGTTGACCATCTTTTAAAAGTGTCACTGAACTGCCCGGATAAGCGCGCCCTACAAATACCGCGCTCGTGATTACGGGCGTGATTGGCCCACCGCCACCACCGCCACCACCTCCCCCACCGCCACCTGGCGGAGTAACAGCTGTTGTGCAACCGGTTGTAACAAATAAGCATCCGGCCGAGCAGGATAATGTTCCACCGGTAAATCCACTAAAATTAGTACAGGACTGACCGTTCAAATCACTACCATCACACTCTTCACCATCATCTTTTACACTATCACCGCAAATTTCTATTTTAATTGTCGCGCTAACCGAAGCGGTAGAAGCGGCAATAACAAAATCCGAATAAGAAAAAAAAGCCCCTAATGAAATAACCAGTAGGGGGAGAGAGAATAAAATAATTTTGCCAAGTACTTTTTTCATGACGAACAGTAAATCATTTCTTCGCAATCTGAAATTTAAAATTCTTTTTTACCCAATATACTACAAAAATAAACGCTAATAAGCCAAGTACGGCTGTGTTAAACGGGTGATAATGGCCATACCAGGTGCTCAATTTATAATACCAAGCGGCAAAAATATTGGCGGGCACGACGGTAAAATACATTTTAGCCGCGGCCGCGATTCCCACCGCCGCTCCACCGGTGCCAATACTTTTCTTCAGCGGATGACCTTCTAAATACGCAAAGTAATTACCGGGTTCGGCCTTCACCGGCAAATTCAATTCTACTTTAACATTTTTAACCTGACCCGGTTCTAAAGAAAATGTCCGCGGGGTAAATTCAATCCATTCTCGCGCCGGACGCAATTCGGGAACGCCCTCATGATATTCAATTGTCACTTCGTATTCTGTTAATTCATCACCATTATTAATAACTGGTAAAATCGGCAAATCATAGGACTGACCAGGTTTTAATTTTTCTTTTACCTCAATTTTACCAGATCCCACACCCACTCCAATACGCGCGGAAACTAAAAGTGGCGTTGCCAGAAGACAAATCAATATCAGAAAAATAAATTTCCGCATATCTTTATTTTAACAACCATTTAAAACTAGTTGGCAACCGCTTGTACGGTTAAGTCAACATTGTTGGCCACATAACTGCTAACACTAGACGGCGTGCTCAACTGAAGGTACAGAGTAGAGGTGGCGGCGACGGCCAAAGTAGTTGTAACGGTTTGATAGTTAACAGACATTGCCACCCAATTAGGATCGGTGCTGGTAGAAAACGCGTGTTTATAGGTATTCGCTCCGACGCTCCCAGCCAAAGTCCAATCACCTGGCGTTGAAGTAGACCCTTTTATATTTAAAGTTTCCGCCACATTACCACTATTAACAGCGTATTGAGGATCGTTTAAATCGCCAGATAAAGTGTCTGCAGTATCACTAACCGTCATCGTACCATAATCAACCGCACCGTCAGTCACTGTAACCGAAACATTTTGCACTGTTACCGTGGCCGTTACCGTACCGGTATCAGCCCCCTGCGCCGACACCCCGAACGCGAGCGCAACCACAAATAAAACCCCGATTACCAAATCCAGTTTTTTATTTTTCATAAAAAATAAATTTAAACAAATTAACAACTATATTATACCACATAACTTTTTTATCTCCAACCCCCTCCCGCAGGCATACTTATCCACAGCGCTACTATGATTGAATCGCCAAAATAGTAACATCAACATTTTGCGTACTATAATCCGAAGTTGAACTTGGCACTTGAATTCGGAAATCAATAACACCACCGGCATCTGGCGGCACTCCGGGAACCAAAAGTTGATAATCGGCAGTAAGTGGCACCCAAGTATCACCGACATCAACTGAATATTCATGAACATATTGATCGGGGCCTACTTGCGAAGCCAATGTCCAATTGCCAGGCGTAGATGTTGAACCTTTTATGCCCAAATCTATATCCACATTACCATTATTGGTGACAGTTTGAGAATCGCCAATAGCAATTGTGGTGGTACTGGAACCGGCTGACAGATAGCCATAACTAATAATTCCGTCTTGGACCGAGACCGACACCACTGGTGACGCGCCCGATGCAGTAATTATTTCCGGTATTTCGGTATAACTATCAATATTATTACCATCTGATTTAATCACCCGCAAACAATACGAGGTATCGGCCGGCGCGCCATTATCGTATAAAGAAAAATCCCACAAACCCTCTTCACCGACTGCAATCGCGCCCACAGAATTGGTAAAATTATTGGCCTCTTCATATGTCTGTTCAATCACATTATTACCAATATTTGGGTCGCCCGCGTTTATAGTCAAACTATCACCATCATTAGGGGTGGCATTATCATAATACGCAATTGCAGTCGCTCCGGTTACATCAGCATAACTTTCACCGGAAAAAACGCCATCGCAATCCCCTGATTTTTCCGCAAACTGTAATTTAAAACTTTGGCCACTCGCGTCAATTTGACTACCGGTGACGTGTAAACCCAAGCGCAAACGGAACGGGTCGCCGGTGGCCGATAAAGTAGCTGGTAAATTTTGATTCGCCAATTTTAAGCCCACATCAGTAGAATCGGCATTATTAAAAAATTTATAATAAATTTGATCAAAAAACGGCGGGGTTTGTGCTGTACTTTCTATACTATAAAAGGTCGACGGTGAATATTGATTGTTATATTCGGTTAAAATCCAACCGGCGGAGCGGGCCACATTGGAAACGCGCACTTCATCCATTTTGCCATCTAAATAACAATTTACACAGCCAGCATAGGGACTGCGAGCAAATAATACCGCGATATTGGGATTGTCGTTCTGCGCTGCCGGAATTCCGGAAGTTAGAGCTCCGCTTTGTGAGCCGTTTTTATAAATTATCACGGCAGTGCTGGGATCAAATACACCGACATAATGGAACCAAGATCCGACCGTCATTGCTGCCGCTTCTTGCGTACGTTTTATTGTTCCGCCATCAAAAACTCTCATGGTAGTTAAACCACCAACAGCTGATTCAAAATTAAGTTCCCAAGATTTGGTTACGGTGTTGTTTTTAGACACAAACCTTCTAGCCGACGAAAGAGCATCCGCGTAAACCCAGGTCTCAACAGTAATCGCCCCGGTGATATTAAGCGAGGATGTAACCGGAAGAGAGACATAATAACTGGAACCATTAAAATCCAAACCATCGCCAATCTGCGCGTTTACCAAGGATCCGGAAGGCATTGAACCTTGAGTAGTGCCATGATTGGCATTAGTCGTGCTATCTTTCATCTGGGGCGCCGAACCGGACGGATTTTCTTTCATGTGCCATACGCCCACATAATTTGAATCCCACGTCCCGGTAATATTTTGCTGATCCGCTGCCCCCGTATTGCCATAATACATATAAAGAACAGTATTCGCCGAATTAGACAAGCTCGTCACATTTACCCAAGCAATTAATTTCCCGGTTGCACTCGTATAACTTTCAATTTCGTGATTAAGTTTGGTAGTGCCATCGTCAGATGTAAACAAAATATCCGCGCCAGTAGAAGACGCGTAAGATGATAAATTGCTATCGGTAGTACTCACCATCACTGGAAAATTAGACAAAGTGGTAGAAACTTTCGTATAATCAATCGTAACAGTTTTGCGATACGACCAACTGGCGTTATACCAAGTGGCGGCCTTGGCCGTTTCCACTTTCGGCGGAAAATCCGGATTACGCCAAACTTGCCACTGCCCGGAATAGACCCAACCGAGCACGGCCATAAACACAAAAATACCCAAACACAATCGCACGCGCGGATTAAAAATTATATGTTTAAATTTATCAGCCATATTTTTTTAGGTTGTTGTTATTTTACCATATCAACGGCAAAATCGCCAAATTGTCAAAATAGTGATTTTCGGCTATGCACATTTTTGACCTTTTGTCAAGACCCCCACCCTTGACAAATCTGGCCAAATCCGCTAAAATCCTGTATACTGTAAGCAGGTGGGATCCGGCCCCCGCCATCCGGCGGGCTGGAGTTTGTACCACTCTATATATAATGTATGGGAAAAAGAATGAAAGGCCTTGCTTCCAAGGTGGAAAAAAACAAGGTTTACCCGTTGGACGAAGCCATTAAGCTCGCCCGCGAAACATCCGGAGTCAAATTTGACGCCGGTATTGAAGTCCACGCCCACTTGGGGATTGACGTTAAAAAAGGCGAACAACAGGTACGCGCTACTGTGGTATTACCCCACGGCACTGGTAAAACTAAAACCGTCGCCGCGTTCGTCTCTCCGGAAAGAGAAAAAGAAGCCAAAGAAGCCGGCGCGGATTTTGTTTACGGTGAAGAAGATATTAAAAAAATTAAAGACACTGGCAAAATTAATTTTGAAATTGCTGTTACCACGCCGGACATGATGGCGAAATTGGCCATGGCCGCGAAAGTGTTGGGCCCGAAGGGCTTGATGCCTAATCCCAAAACCGAAACGGTCGGCCCGAACTTGAAAAAAATGATTGAAGAATTAAAAAAAGGCAAAGTTACTTTCAAAAATGATGACGGAGCCAATGTCCACCAATTGGTCGGGCGAGTCAGTTTTACGGAAGCTCAGCTCAAAGAAAACTTAACGGCCTTTCTGGACGCTTTAAACAAGGCCAAGCCAGATGGAATAAAGGGATCCTATCTGCAAAGCTTGACCTTGTGCTCTTCGATGGGACCGGCGATAAAAGTCGCCACTAACAGTTAAACAAAAGACCTCTGCTTTTCGGCAGAGGTTTTTAAACTTAGCGTGTTATGTTGATAATTGCTTCTGTCGGTCACAACATTACCGAAGAACAAATAATTAAAATGATCCTAACCGGAGCGGATGTATTGCGATTTAATTTGTCTCACCGTTCCATCGACAACTACATCGAATCGGTTCAAAAAGCGGAAAAGGTTATCGATAGTTTAAATGCGTCCGTTAAAAAATTTATTGATTTTCCACTTAATAAACATCGCCTAGGATTTTTTGAAGGTCAGACTTTCCCGGTACAAGAAGGGAGCGAACTTATCTTACGTTCCGCTGATTACTCTCCGGATTGTCTTGAATTCATACCATTAAATATCCCGCACATCGGCTCAAAAGTATCGCTGGGGCAAATAATTGCAATCGGAGACGGGGAAGTTACAGTACAAATAAAAGACATCATATCGTCTGATATCGTAAAAATCCAAATAATCAATAGTGGCATCATAAGAAATTCCAAAACTGTAAATTTGGGTAATAACTACGCTATCTATGACGAAGATTACATGGTTGAAATTTATAAAAAAACTTTGGAGCAAATTAACGGTCTGCACCCCGACTATCTCGCTTGTTCATATATTAGCAAATCGTTTATCGAAAAAATAAAACTGCTATTTCCACCTAAAACTAATCGACTCAAATACATCATAAAAATAGAAAAAAATATTACTGCCGAAGAACTCAACGCTATTTGTCAAGATAATTTTTTTGATATGATACTGATCGATCGCGGAGAGATGGGCGTCAACATGCCATTTGAAAAAATCGGCTTACTGCAAAAACAGATAATGTCTCGCGCTAAAAAATTTTCTAAACCAATTCTAATATCTACCCACATTCTGGCCAGCACCATTCATAACTATATACCTACCCGCGCGGATATCTGCGACTTAACCAACATTGTACTAGACGGTGCCGCCGGAATAATTTTTGGCTATGAAACTGGACTGAACAAGCGAGCCGCTTATACCATTGCAACTGCCAAAAAAATTATTAATGAAGTGGAAAAATACCAAGCAAAATTGGCCAATCATCTTACTGTTACCAATTAAGCTATGATTTACTCCAACCAAAAACTTCAAAAAAATGCCTGGCCGCCGTTTACGGAATGGCTAAAAAAAATTCAAGTACCGAACGGCAGACGTATGCTTATAGAAGACAACTCCAAACGTCATCGTCTAGATTTATTGCATATACTCATAAATTTACCCTATGACAAACCAGAAAAAATGACACTGCGCGACATCAACGAACGCACACCATTATTTAAAGATACCGTAAACAATATGGGCAACCAACAGTGTATGTTGCGTGCCATACCAAAAAACCAAAGATTGCCAAAGTTGCGGCTAAGCGGGCGTAATACTCATAATGCAATTAATTGGCTTAAAAACAAAAAATTAGATGAAGATAAGTATTGGGTAGAAATACGACCTCGCTCTAAAATTATTAAACTATCCGCTATTTTTATTATCAATAACAACGGCATTTGGGGAGAAATTAACGAAGGACGACTTAGTGGCCTTAGCATCGGGAATTGTCAAAAAATGCCGATCTTTTTTTCAAGTAATTTCACTAACTGGATTTTTTCTAAACATAACAAATACGCGATCAAAATTATAAAAAAGGCCGTACAGGCATTAAAAGTTACCCATGCTAAAACTCGCAGCCAACTGAAAGAACAATTGGGTTCGTCTTTTAACAGTCGCAAATACCTACGCGGTTATTTTGAATTTATGGTCTGGCCGGGGGATAAAATAAGATTCATCGATTACAATCGCATTCAGGGCAGAACCCTGGCGAAATTTGATATCTGGCAAGCCACTAAAGCAACCATTCTTACCCGCAAAAAGCCAGCAAAGATAATCAAGGGCATATCTGCTAATAGCGGAAAATATATCGGAAAAGCTCGAATAGTAAACGGGACGAAAGTACCATCATTCCAAAAAGGCGAAATTTTGGTTTGCACCATGCCAACTTTAGAATATATTCCATATATAAAAAAAGCAGGGGCAATAATTATGGAACGAGGAACAATCTTGTGCCATGCGGCGATAATTTGCAGAGAATTGAATAAGCCATCCCTAATACGTGTTAAGGGTGCTACCAAAAAAATTAAGACTGGCCAAATGATCGAAGTAGACGCCAACAAAGGTTTTGTAAAAATATTACAACAACATTGACAAATTTATCAACTTAAAACCGCCCCTTGCCCAAGGCGCGGTTTTTTGATACAATTTCGGTATTGAATTAATTAAAATATATGCCTATTACTCCTCGCGAAAATACGATCTCCTGGGACGAATGTTTTATGCGCATGACGCATGTGATTGCCGAGCGCTCCAAGGACCCTTCCTCACAAGTCGGCTCGATAGTCGTAGATAAAAATAACGTCGTTTTAGGTATGGGCTATAACGGCTTCCCGCGCGGTATTGAGGCTGATCAATTGCCTTGGGAGCGTGAAGGCGCGTTTTTGAACACCAAGTACGCCTATATGTGCCACGCCGAAGAAAACGCGATTTACAACGCCAACATGTCAGTCAAAGGCGGGCGTGTTTATTCCTGCTTATTCCCCTGCAATGAGTGCGCCAAAACCATTATTCAAAACGGGGTAGTAGAAGTGATTTATGAAAGTGATAAATACCACGACGTGGACGCATTTACCGCCGCCCGTCGGTTATTTGACGCCGCCGGGATTAAATGCCGGCAGTATGTATCGGATTGGGCTAAGTGAAAATTTATGAATAAAATAATTTTAGGATTTACCGGATTACTATCAAGCGGTAAGGGCACGGTGGCAAAATATTTAGAAACAAAATATCAAGCCGATACTTTCCGCTATTCCACAATTTTGCGCGACCTGCTAAATCGCATTTATCTGGAACAATCGCGTGATTTTTTGATTAAAATGTCGGAATGTATCCGCACAACTTTTGGTGAAAATACCTTGGCCAAAGCCATTGCCGGCGACGCGCAAGCCGCTACCAATAATTTAGTGGTGGTGGAAGGAATCCGTCGAATGGCTGATATTGAATATTTATCACAATTACCAAATTTTGTCTTAATAGAAATTTTTGCCGAACCAGAAACTCGCTACGAGCGACTGATAAAACGTGGTGAAAATTCAGACGACAACACCAAAACTTACGAACAATTTTTAGAAGACCACAAACGCTCTACGGAATTAAGTATTTTAGACGTGGTAAAGTACGCGATCGAACACATCAATAATAACGGCACCATGGAAAATTTACACGCCCAGCTGGACGCATTGGTTAAAAAATATGCAAATTAAAATTAAACGGCTAAAACCCGACGCTATCCTCCCCACTTATGCCCACCCGGGCGATGTGGGTATGGATTTATATTCTTTGGAAGATTATAATTTGCAACCGGGCGAGAGAAAAATATTTTTTGTCGGATTTGCTCTGGAATTTGAGACCGGCTACGCGGCGATTGTGAAAGATAAAAGTTCATTGCCAAAAAACGGCGGCATCCATACGATGGGCGGGGTATTTGATGCTGGTTATCGTGGTGAATACAATGTGCAACTAATAAATTTAGGACAAGAACCATATAAAATTGAAACCGGCCACAAAATCGCCCAACTGATAATTTATCCTGTTGCTATTGCCGAACTGCAAGAAGTAAATGAATTAACCGAAGCCCAACGTGGACTAGGCAGTTTTGGCAGTACGGGAAAATAAACAAACTTGTCGCTGTCCTATTGGCTAAGAACTATTGGCTATGAACTAAAAAATATGCAATCCTATTTAAACATCGTCAAAACCGTTTTGGAAAAAGGCGAAACCAAAACCGACCGCACCGGCACCGGCACGCTCGCGATTGCCGGCGCGTATTTTGAACATGACATGGCGACCGGTTATCCGCTTTTAACAACCAAAAAAATGCCATTTAAAGTAATGGCCGCGGAATTGGAGTTTTTTATCAAAGGCCTGACGGACAAAGAGTGGCTCAAAGCCAAAAACTGCCATATTTGGGATGAATGGTGCTCACCTAAAAAAGTACCTTACGCCCACGACGAAGCCACCAAACAAAAAATGGCAGCCGAACGCGATTTGGGTCCGATTTACGGTTTTCAATGGCGACATTTTAACGCGCCTTACGAAAATTTTGATTCCAATTATGCTGATACCGGTGTTGACCAATTAAAAAAATTAATTGAAACTATTAAAACCAATCCGAGCGATCGTCGGATGATTGTGATGGCTTGGAACCCCTGTCAAATTGGTGAAATGGCTCTGCCACCCTGCCATTATGGTTTTCAAGTGACGGTAATCAACGGCCGACTAAATTTACTCTGGAATCAACGCTCGGTAGACACGATGCTTGGTTTGCCGTTTAATATTTCAAGCTATGCTTTGCTTTTACATTTACTAGCCAAAGAATGTAATTTAAAAGAAGGAAAATTGGTCGGCTTTTTGGCAGATGCCCATATATATTTAAATCATGTTGACGGCGTACGCGAACAACTTACCCGCGACCCAAATACCTATCCCCTGCCCCAGATTAAAACCGAAAAATTCACGAATATTTTTGATTGGCAATATGGGGATACGGAATTGATGAGTTATCAGAGCCATCCTAAAATCTCATTCCCAATTGCTGTTTAAAATTTACTAAATAAATGTCAAATTTCCAATATCCAATGTCAAATCAAATCCAAATTACAAATATCAAATTTGACATTTTGGCTTTGACATTGATTGGAAATTGGAAATTTGGATTTTGAAATTATCAACATGTTCTCTCTCATTTCCGCCGTCGCCGACAATAACTGCATTGGCAAAAACAACAAAATCCCGTGGAATATTCCGGAAGATTTTGCGTTTTTTAAAAAAACCACTTTGGGAAAAACTTGTTTAATGGGACAAGCCACTTATGAATCAATTTTAGGATACTTAGGCAAGCCATTGCCAGGACGAAAAACAGTGGTGCTGACTTTAAACAAAGATTACCAAGTGCCAGACGGCGTACGCGTCTTTAATTCGCTTGATGACGCTTTCGCGCAATTAAAAAACGAAGATGTATTTATCTGTGGTGGCGCGAGTATTTACAAACAAACAATTGACCGCGTGGATACATTATATATTACTCACGTCCACCAATCTCCGGATGGCGACACCTTCTTTCCAATAATTAATCCCGCGCTTTGGAAAGAAATTGCCCGCGAACCACACGCTGGTTTTGATTTTGTGATATATACGAGAAACTCTAAACTCTAAATACTAAAATCTAAACAAACCCAAATATTAAAATTACAAATTCAAATCGATTAGAATTTAGAGTTTAGAACTTAGAATTTTCAATATGTTAATATTGATTGACGGCATCGACGGCTCTGGCAAAAGCACTGTTATTGAAACTTGGAAAAAATATTTAGTTGCTCAAGGCAACGCGATTTTTGATTTAAAAGAATATTTAAAAAAAACCGGAGAATACCCAAAATTATCCGAACTTAACGGCTATGATTTTATTTTTTCGGCCGAGCCAACTTACGCCGGCGTAGGCGCGGTAATTCGAGATGAACTTATCAAAAACGGCACGACCTACCCGGTTGAAGCCGTGGCCGAGGCCTACGCGCTCGATCGTTTAATTCTCTACACCAAAATTATTATTCCTTTGCTTAAAGACGGCCGAGTAATTATCCAAGACCGCGGTATCTCCACCTCGCTCGCCTACCAATCGCTAGCCCACAAAAATTTCACCATGAAAAAAATATCGGCTCTGCCCGGGAATAATTTGGCGCTAACCCATCGCCCTGACCATTTAATTTTAGTAAAAACCAATCCGACCACTTCGGCCCAAAGATTATCCGGCCGAGCGCAAAAACAAGATAACGTAATTTTTGAAAACCTGCCATTTTTAAAAAAATCTCACCGCCAATTTTTTGGGACTGAACTTAAAAAAATTTTTATAAAGCGTGGCACAGCCATCCACCAGTTGAACGGAAACGCAAAAATTGGTATAATGAAAGCAGAGGCCACCGCGCTTCTAAAACAAATTTTAACTTAAATCGTATGCTTATTAGCACCACCGACATAATTAAACAAAGCACCGCGTTGTATTTGAAACATTTTAAACAGATCTGGGCATATCTAATCATTTCACTCGCGCCCGCCGTTATTTTGGCGATGCTCGCGTTCGCGACTATCAGTTTGGAGGTAAATTCCATTACCAACGTTACTTGGGATGATATAATTTTAGCCATGCTATATCTAATTGGATTATTAGTATCATTTTGGGCTTACCTCGGGCTGATTAAAACTTTTGATCAAATTATAAAAAACGCCCCTATCGCCGGCGTTAAGAACAACTTAAATCTGGCCGGAAAAATAATATTACCGGCAATATGGATTTCTTTTCTAACCGGACTAATCACTTTGGTTGGGGCATTATTGTTTGTTATCCCGGGAATAATTTTCATGGTTTGGTATCATTTTAGTTTATATGCGCTCGTGGCTGACGGCGAACGAGGAACGACCGCCATGAAAATGAGCAAAAATCTGGCGACCAACCGCTGGTGGGCCGTACTCTGGCGCCTACTTGCCCCCACGGTATTATTTACCGTCATCGGCGGATTTTTACAATGGCTTATAAAGCAAATAATATTTTGGTTTCCGGATATCAGTATCATCCAGTTGCAAATTGCCAATGGTTTTGCTGATCGGATAATTGGACTTTTAATATTACCATTATTAATCGCCACCGGCCTGATTTTATACGAAAATTTAAAGGCCAACCCGGTCAACTCTATCCCTCCCACTGTCTAAAAATAAATTTGCCAAAACTTCCTAAAACTGTTAAACTGGTAGAAATAATCTGCCAGTTTTTAATTAAAATATGACACCCAAATACACCACCATCATCGGCCTGGAAATCCACGTGGAACTGAAAACCAAATCCAAAATGTTTTGCGCGTGTAAAAATGATCCGGACCACGGCGCGCCTAACACTAACATTTGCCCCGTCTGCCTCGCCCACCCAGGGACTTTACCCGTGCCAAACGCCACTGCTCTTACCGATATTGTTAAAATTGCCACTGCTTTGGGTTGTAAAATCGCTACCGAAAGTAAATTTGACCGCAAACATTATTTTTATCCGGATTTGCCAAAAGCATATCAAATTTCCCAATTTGATCAACCGGTCGGCGAACACGGCGCGATTGTTTTAAATTTAATCACTTCAAAAAACCACCGCGACACCGCCCGCATCGGCATCACGCGTGTCCACATGGAAGAAGACACGGCCAAATTAACCCACGGCGCCTCCCACCACCCCTCGCCCCTCCTCGGGCAGGAGGGGGAAACCCTCGTGGATTTTAATCGCGCTGGCGTCCCGCTCGTGGAAATTGTCTCCGACCCGGATATTCAAAGCGGGATAGAAGCCAAGGCCTATTGCCAAGAATTACAAACAATTTTCCGCTATTTGGGCGTAAGTAACGCGGACATGGAAAAAGGGCAAATGCGTTGTGAGGCCAATGTGTCGGTGCAAGAAACCGGAAAATTTGTTGATGAAGCCGGGGTTATTAAACCAATCGGTGATTATAAATTGAATAATAAAGTGGAAGTAAAAAATATTAATTCTTTCCGCGCAGTTGAAAAAGCGATTGATTTTGAAATCAAACGCCAAACCGCAATGATTGAAAAAGGTGAGGCCTGGTCCCAACAGACCCGCGGTTGGAGTGATGACAAAGGCGAAACTGTCATGCAAAGAATTAAAGAAACTTCGGCTGATTATCGCTATTTTCCCGAGCCCGATATTCCACCCTTTAATCCTGCCAAAATTGCCGGTAATATTGAATTACCGGAATTGCCAGCCCAAAAACGCGCCCGCTTTCACGAAGAATACGGTTTTTCTTATGCCGACGCCGCGATTTTAGCCACTGACCCGCACTGGGCGACTTATGCCGAAGATGTTTATTCGGATTTGGTGGAGTGGTTGCATTCTCTACCCGTCTCCGTCCCACCAAGTGGGACTACGCCGGGCAAGCCCGAAAATAAAAAAACTACTTCGGAGATTTTAGATAATAAAAAATCAGCATTAGCAAAATTAACCGGTAACTGGCTCACCTCCAAATTGATGGGTGCCATGGCCGAGCGCAAAATTGATATTCGGATTTTGAAATTATCGGCAGAAAATTTTTCGGAATTGCTGGCGTTGTTTTACACCGGACGTGTTAATTCCACGAACGCTGCCAAAATCCTAAATGAAATGTTAGATGCCAATACCGATATTGACCCAACGCACATTATGGAAGAAAAGGGCTATGGCCAGATGAGTGATGAGGGCGCGCTCGGCAAAATTGTGGACGACGTCATCGCTTCCCATCCCGAACAGGTAGCCAAATTTAAAGCGGGCAAAGAACCGCTGTTACAGTTTTTAAAAGGAATGGTGATGAAAGCGACCGAAGGGGCGGCGGATCCGGTGGTGGCGGAGAAGTTGTTGCGGGAGAAGATGAAATAAACAAAAAAATATGATTGACAAAATACAACTTTGTAAATTTCTTGTGGAAGCTAAGAATAAAAACAAAAAAAGACCTTCGACGTTGTGATATATAAACCCCTGCCAAAAGCCTTTTTCTTAGTTATATTGTGCCATAATTATATAATATTGTCAAGATAAGGTGTGGATAAACCCAAAAATCCATTTGCAAACCAACTCCAAAAATGCTACACTAATCCCGATATGATCAATACCTTTTTTACATCCATTCACGATGCCAAAGATTGGCATTTTCATTATTTATTATTTAGTCCCGACTCAGTCGGGACTTTTTTTAAACAAATTTATGTTCTCCACCCTAAAAGGCCGTGACATCATTTCGATAAACGAATTGACACCGGCAGAAATAAATTCCATAGTCAAACTCGCGCTGGAATTAAAAAAGAAACCACAACCGAATTTGCTTGCCGGTAAAGTCATGGGCAGTTGTTTTTTTGAGCCATCCACCCGCACTCGCCTTTCATTTGAAACCGCCATGCAACGACTGGGCGGAAAAGTAGTTGGCTTTGCCGATGCTGGCGTCACTTCTGCAAAAAAAGGCGAAACACTTTACGATTCAATAAAAATTGTCGGTCAATATGTAGATGTTGTTGCGATGCGCCACCCACTTGAAGGTGCCGCCAGACGCGCGGCCGAAGCCACTGATAAACCGGTAATTAACGGTGGCGATGGCGCCAACCAACACCCAACCCAAACGCTTTTGGACTTAATGTCCATTAAAGAAACCCAAGGAAAATTAAATAATTTATCAATTGCCATGATGGGTGACCTCAAATACGGCCGAACCGTGCACTCGCTCGCGCAAGCACTCACCCATTTTAATGCGCGCTTGTATTTTATCGCGCCACCAAGTTTGGCCATGCCTGAATATTTATTAACTGAACTTCGTGAAAAAGGAATTAAATTTAGTGTACACGAAAGTTTTGAAAACATAATTCCCAAATTGGATGTTTTATACATGACCCGGATTCAAGGCGAAAGATTTCCCGACCAAATGGAATACAACCGCGTGAAGGATGTTTATCGATTGACAGTCGCGGACTTAAAAAATGCTAAAAAGAATTTGCGAATATTGCATCCTCTACCACGCGTCAATGAAATTGACTACGCCGTTGATAAAACTCCGCATGCCTACTATTTTGAGCAAGCGGAAAACGGTTTATACGCCCGCCAGGCCCTACTGGCGCTCGTTCTTAACGCTATTTAATATGATACAACAAACTGGCACCCTACTTGTTTCCGCCATTAAAAACGGCACGGTGATTGACCATGCCAAAGCCGGCTCGGCCCTAAAAATATTATCAATTTTAGGCGTTGAAAATCACGACAATGTTGTTACCATCGGCATGCATCTACCAAGCAAAACCAGTGGCAAAAAAGATATTATCAAACTGGCCAATTGGGAAATTACGCCAAGCAAAGCCAACTTAACCGCGATATTTTCTCCCAGCGCGGTAATCAACATAATTAAAGATTTCAAAGTGGTAAAAAAATATCAAGTGGAACTATCCGAAATAATTTCCGGTCTGGTGGTTTGCCCAAATCCAAAATGTATTACGAATAATGAATCGATGGATTCGCTTTTTCATACTCAAAAAAATAAACAGGGTGTGTCACTTAAATGCCACTACTGCGAAAGAACTTTTAAACAAGAAGATATAAAAGAATATCACCGCGCCTAAATTTATGAAGATTAAAACTTGGGATAATAAATACATTGAATGTGATTTTCCAGCGGAATTTTCTAACCGAAATTTGTTGGCACTGCCAGCGTTAATTGACCCTCACGTCCATTTTCGCGTGCCGGGTGGTGAACATAAAGAAGATTGGACGACCGGTGCGGCCGTGGCCGGAGGCGTTACCACAGTATTGGATATGCCTAATAACATGCCGGGGATAAGCACTTTTGAATTATTAAAACAAAAAAAATCCGCCGTCAATAAATTGTTGGCGCAATCCTGCCAGCCAATCCGACCCTACTTTTATTTCGGTGCCACCGCGGAAAATCTGGCTGAAATTGATAAGGTAAGGAATGAAATTATTGGCGTCAAAATGTTCGTCGGCTCATCCACTGGCGATCTATTAGTGTCACAAATTTCCGCCCAAGAAAAAATTTTCAAAAAATGCGCAGAGTTGAATTTGGTATTAGCCGTACACGCTGAGGATGATGAAATAATACGAGCCAATAGCCAACAGTTCATAGTTAATAGTTTACAGGGCGAAGCGCAGCGAAGCCCTGTCATCCCGACCGCAGTGGAGGGATCCCTTAGCGTAAAACACCACTCCCAAATCCGCTCCCGCGAAGCTGCCATAAAAGCCGTCACGCAGGCAGCAGAATTTGCTAAAAAATATCACACCAAATTATACGTTTTACACGCAAGCACAGCCGAAGAACTGGAATTAATTCGCAGTGCCAAGCAAGCCGGCGTAACTGTCTTTGCCGAAGCCACACCACATCACCTGTTCCTCAACGATAGCGCCTACGAGTTGTTAGGCGCAAAAGCGCAAATGAACCCACCCTTACGCACAGCTCACGACCAAGATGCCTTGTGGCGCGCTATAAACGATGGCACGATTGATACTGTCGGTACTGACCATGCCCCCCATACTTTAGCTGAAAAAGCCCTCCCATACCCCCAATCTCCGTCCGGCGTTCCCGGCATTGAAACCTATTTACCGCTCTTGCTAAACGAGTATAATCAGGGTAAAATTACCATACAAAAAATCGTGGAATTAACCCGTCTGAACATTGAAAAAATATTCAATTTACCACCAAATAATGATTGGGTAATTGTGGATTTGGATTTAGAAAAAATTGTGAAAAATAAAAATCTAAAAACCAAGTGCGGTTGGAGTCCGTTTGATGGTTGGAAATTAAAAGGGTGGCCGGTGAAGATAGTTCATAGCCAATAGTTCAAAGCCAATAGAGCGATTCGGTAATTTATCATCTGTATTATTGGCTATGAACTATTATTTATGAACTAATAAAATATGCGTCACTTAATCTCACTAAAAGAACAAACTCGCGAAGACATTCTAGAAATTTTAGCAATCGCGAAAAAATTAAAAGCTAAACGAACGGCTGGCGAAGCAGTGGATATTTTGCACAACCAAACTTTGTTGATGCTTTTTCAAAAAACTTCCACTCGCACTCGCCTATCGTTTGAAGCCGGCATGACCGAACTCGGCGGACACGCGATTTACATTGATTCACGCAATACGCAATTATCACTTTGCGATTTTCGCGATGAAATTCAAGCGATTATGCGCTATGGGCAAGTTTTGATGTTCCGCGCTTTGAAAGCCAGCGATGTGGAAGTTGCTGCTTCATTTAATAAAATTCCAGTGATCGACGCTTGCTCGGAAAAATATCATCCTTGCCAAGCGCTCGCGGATATTTTAACGATGTCGGAATATTCTAATGGCATTGAAAACGTAAAAAAGATTACTTGGCTCGGAATTGAAAATAATGTTTCCAATACTTTAAAACTTGCTTGCGCAAAATTAGGAATTGAAGTTGCGATTGCCGCACCCGAAGCCAACGCGCCAAGCGTGGACGCGGAATTAAACCAAATGTGCGAGGCAACCGGTAAAGTAAAAAAAGTTTTGAATTTAAAAGAAGCGCTCGCTGGCACAGATTATGTTCACACCGACACTTGGATTGATATGGAATTTTTTAAAGATGGCAAAGTTATTCCTGAATACCAAGCTGAATATGATCGTCGCTTGGCTGCATTCAAGCCCTATCAAATCAATGCCAATATGGTTGATACTTATGCGCCCAACGCGCGCATTATGCATTGTATGCCCTGCCATGTTGGCTACGAAATTTCGCGCGATGCCATTGACCACAAAAATTCCGTAATTTACAACCAAGCGGAGAACCGCATGCATATGCAGAAGGCGGTGATACTTTGGTTATTTGAAAAGAAAGTATAAATAATGTCAAAATCCAAATTTCCAATTTCCAATCAAATCCAAAATCCCAATATCAAATTTGACATTTTGGCTTTGACATTGGTTTGACATTGGAAATTGGAAATTTGACATTGCCAACTTATGCTACACACAACATTTCTAAATAAAACCTTTTCTAACCCAATAGTCCTCGCCTCCGGCATTCTCGGCGTTACCGGCGCGTCTTTGGCTCACATGGTTGAAAACGGCTGTGGCGGCGTTACTACCAAATCAATCTCACTGGAACCTCGCCCAGGCCACAAAAATCCCACCATGATGGGAACGGACGATTATTTTTTAAACGCGGTCGGACTGTCCAATCCGGGCGTGGCCAATGCCTTACCGGAAATTGCTAAATTCCACTCGCTTTCAACCGCGCCGATTATCGCGAGCATCTTTGCCGGCACGGCCGATGAATTTGGTGAAGTGGCAGAACATATTTGCGCCAGCCCGATTGATTTTATTGAGGTGAATATTTCCTGCCCCAATGTTGGTAAAGAATTTGGCACGCCCTTTGCTTATTCCACGACCGCGATAGAAGCCATTACCAAAATAGTCAAATCCAAAAGCACCGTGCCGATAATTATAAAACTATCACCTAACGCCTGGAATATCGCCGAGATGGCCAAAGCCGCTGAAGCCGCGGGCGCGGATGCTATCACCGCCGTTAATACTATTTCCGGCCTAATGATTGACATTGAATCACGCCGACCAATTTTAGCAAACAAGCAAGGTGGTGTGTCCGGTCCAGCCCTACTACCCATCGCCCTTAAATGCGTGTATGATATCTACGCCTCCGTAAAAATTCCCATTATCGGCACAGGCGGAGTAACTACCGGCCGCGATGCCATCGCGATGATTATGGCCGGCGCCACGCTCGTAGGCGTTGGTTCAGCCGCGTATTACCGCGAAAAAACTTGCTTTGCTAAAATCGTGGCGGAAATGGCAGAATTTATGCAAACGGAAAATATTAAAAGTTTAGCTGAAATTAGAGGCGCGGCCCACACAAATTAATAGCTCGCTCGCCATATAATTATCTCTCAAAAAACACGCTCTTGGCCGCTCGGCCGTGCTTACGGTTTTTTGAGAGATAATTATATGACTCGCTATTCTAAGAATTAAGATTATGCTACCAAAAACCGTAAAAATTTCTAAAATTATTGACGAAAATCCTTCGGTCAAGACGTTCTACTTTTCACATAATTTAAAAAGTAAACCCGGGCAATTTGTAATGCTGTGGTTGCCGGACATTGATCAAAAACCATTTTCTATTTCAAGTGACGATGGCGAAAATTTTGGGCTAACAGTTTTCAAACGCGGGCCTCTAACCGAAAAACTTTTTACCTTAAAAGTCGGCGACCGCGCCGGTTCAACCGGCCCCTTTGGCACTTGCTATTCAATTTTACCAAACCGCCACTATATTATGGTCGCCGGTGGCTATGGTGCCGCACCCCTTTCTTTTTTAAGCACTAAAATTTGCGAATTGCCAGGTGTAACAATTGATTTTATCGTCGGCGCGCGCTCTAAGGATCTGTTATTATTTGAAGATCGCCTCAAACTAATCCCCCATTTAAAAATTCACGCCACGACCGATGACGGCTCGGCCGGACGCAAAGGACGAGTAACGGATGTGCTGGAAGAATTGTTAAAAAATGCAACCAGCAAACCGCTCGTGGTCACCTGTGGCCCGGAATTAATGGAAAAAGCGGTTTTGGATTTATGTAATAAATATGACAGCGATTGCGAGTTAAGTATCGAGCGCCAAATGAAATGCGGTTTTGGAATTTGTGGCCAGTGCGCCGTCGACGACCTCGGACTTTGTATGTGCATTGACGGCCCAGTCGTAAACCGCGCGCTCGCCAACCGTATTTTTGAATTAGGAAAATATCACCGCGATAAAGCGGGAAATAAAATTAATTATTAATTGTATGCCCAATAAACTCTTCTCGGCTCTATTTAAAATCGGCGCGGTAAAATTCGGCGAATTTAAATTAAAAAGCGGCATCATGTCGCCTATTTATATTGACTTGCGCCTAATCGTATCCTATCCGGAAATTTTAAAAACTGTCGCCGAAGCGATGTGGGTAAAAATCCAAAATTTAAAATTTGATTTGGTCTGTGGCGTGCCTTACACCGCCTTACCCATTGCCACCGCCATCTCGCTTGGCCATAATATACCAATGATAATGCGTCGCAAAGAAGTAAAAGATTACGGCACAAAAAAAGCGATTGAGGGGGTATTTACCGCCGGCCAAACCGCGCTTGTGGTAGAAGATTTAGTAACAAGCGGTAGCAGTGTTTTTGAAACTATCACACCATTGGAAGCCGAAGGGTTAAAAGTAAAAGATGTGGTGGTGTTAATTGATCGCGAACAAGGCGGGCGCAAGCATATAGAAGAAAAAGGATACAGTTTGCATGCCTTGGCAACAATTAGCGAAGTCGTGGATTCGCTCGCGGAAGAAAACCTGCTCACTGCAGAAACAGTAGAAAAAGTGAAAAACTTCATCCGCGATAACCAAGTTTGAAAATGTCAAATTTCCAATTTCCAATGTCAAATCAAATCCAAATCTCAAATGACAAATTTGGTATTTTGATTTTGACATTGATTGGAAATTGGAAATTTGGATTTTGAAATTAATCACTATGCTCTCCTACTCCCAACGCTCCACCCTCTGCACTAATCCTACTGCCAAACAACTTTTGTATTTGATGGATAGCAAACAAACCAATCTCTGTTTGGCCGCAGACGTTACCACCAAAGCCGAACTCTTGCAACTGGCTGACCAAATCGGCCCGGAAATTTGCGTTTTGAAAACGCACATTGATATTGTAGATGACTTTGATAATGATTTAATCATCCAACTACAACGCTTGGCGGAAAAACATAACTTTTTAATTTTTGAAGACCGCAAATTTGCCGACATTGGTTCTACTGTCCAAAAACAATATCAAAACGGTATCTACCACATTGCCGACTGGGCCCATATTACCAATGCGCATTCCGTGGCTGGACCGGGAATAATTACCGGCTTAAAAGAAATTGGCCTACCTAAAGGCCGGGGGTTACTACTTTTAGCCGAAATGTCGCCCAAAGGCGCTCTTACCGACGCCTCTTACGCCCAAAAAACCGTGGCGATGGCCGAAGCCAATACCGACTTTGTAATTGGCTTTATTACTCAAAGAAAACTATCTGACAATCCTTGTTTTATAAACATGACCCCAGGCGTAAAAATTTCCCAAGGCGGTGATGATTTAGGCCAACAATATAACACGCCGGAAAAAGCCATCAGCGCCGGCGCGGACGTGATAATCGTGGGGCGAGGGATAATCGCCGCGTCCGACCCGGTTGCCGAAGCAAAAAAATACCGCGCCGAAGGGTGGGCACAGTATGTGGCGAAATTATCTAAGTCCTAATTCACTAATTATTTTGAATTAGAAACACTCTATTTTGTCATCCCGAACGAGGATTCGCATCCGACGAGGGATCTCCATTCGTCATAAAATCACGAACGGGATAGAGATTCCTCCTTCGCCGTCGGAATGACAAACTAATTTAGTATTTTATAAAATTATTTAATTTTTTGTAACGCTTCTTTTAATAACTGCTCGGCATTTTTATTTTTCACATCCAACGACTTAACAACCGCCCGCGCATCCGCCAAAGAATACCCCAAACCAATCAACCCTTGGACAACATCCCCCACCGCTCCGCTTTCTTCTCCATACGAAATTGTCCCATCACTAAATGAAATTTTTTCTTTCAGCTCCACCGCGATTCTTTCGGCGGTTTTTTTACCAATGCCTGATACTTGGGTTAAATACGCGACATCGCCCCGATTAATCGCACTCGCAATTTCCGAAACACTGCCCAAAGACAAAATATGTAAAGCGGTCTTCGGTCCAATTCCGGAAACATCCAATAAATGTTTAAACAACTCCCGCTCTTGCTCGGAAACAAATCCGTACAAATCCAACGCGTTCTCGCGCACGGCCAGGTATGTCAAAATAGAAACCTCTTTACCGACTGTCCACTCTTTCAACCCGGCCAAACTACCATAAACCAAATACCCCACTCCGCCGGCGGTTTTTACAACTACTTGGCCGTCATAATTACTGGCAACTTGTCCAAAAATTAGTCCGATCATACACAAATATCATACCATAAAAAAACCCGCTGGAAAAGAGCGGGTTTATGTTAAATTATTTCTTCTTTCCCTGTCCGCCTCGGGCGGATTTGTTTCGACTGACCCGGATCAGCCCACCACCGACTAAAATCTCAATACCTTTTTTCTCCAATTCATCCAAAAACAAATTCATTCCAAGCGAGTCCGAAGCCATATGACCGGCAATCACTATATTCATATGCACTTCCGAAGCATTTTTCATCGCGTCATCACGCATGTGCATTCCAACTATGGTACTCACGCCAAATTTAGAAAACTGTTCATATACTTTCGGCGACGGATTGGTGCCGCCGGTCATCTCTAACATCATTTTGCCGACACGATGATTAGGCGCGCCCGCAATAATTTTTGGCCCAGCGCCATTTTTCTTGGCTTGTTGATATTCTGGCAACTCCATCAAATAATCAACAACATCACCGAGTGTTTCTGGTCTTTTATTCTCCAAATATTCACGTACGAATTTATCTACTAAATTATCAGTGATAGTGTGGGTATTAATAAAATTGACACCTAAGTGACGAGCAATCTCAACCACCTCAAAATGATTCATAGGATGAGTGCCACGACCAATTTCTTTAAGACGTTCTTCGGTTAACTTCTCGGCGATATGAGCTGGCACACCATCACTTATATAAACATCGGTAAACATTTCCATCACATCATGCAAATTAGAGAGTCCCTTGCCTTCGGGGTGGTGGGCGATCGTTAAATCAATTTTTTTACCACGCTCATTCAATTGGCTAACCAATAAAATCTCCGGACCGTTTATGTCTATCCCGGCAAATACACGCTTAACTTTTGTTTTGCCATCATCAAAATGAATGCCACCGTCTGGATAAGGGTTAGTCAATTTATCAACATCAAAAAACTCCTTTTCCTTGGGGCTCATTTTTTCATATTGTTTCCTGATGCGCGCTAAATATTTTGCCACCCCTTTTGGGCCACGCGGATCTGCTGCTACCCCTAATTTTGTACCAAACTCAAATATTTGTTTTACTGTAAGCATACATTAGATAATTATCAAATAATCAATATTAACAAATTTATACTAACTCATTATTGTAAAAAAAACAAGGGGGACTACAAATATCGGCCTCTAACCAAACCAAAATCACATACTTACACATGGTTTGATTTTTTGATCCAGATGCATTATTGTGGTGATTTCTTTCGGCCCAACCGCCAGTAAATCAGGTTCGCGCTCGGCAAGCGGGTAAGTCATTGGATAATCTTCCGGAAACATCGGGACAATTGCCTCCTCCAGTGTTAGTTGGTGCATCTGCGCCACTGCTGTCGGCCAAATATCTTGATTATAATTCAACAAAAAATCAAACAAAGTGGCCGGTGCCGTCCCGTTGATCTTTGAACTTATGAAAGCAACGGTAATCTCCCCGCCCAAATTCTTGGTTTCGATATTCTCAATCGCCTGAATACTTTCAGTGTGCCCCAAATCCGCCTGCATTTTTATATAGGCCTCCTTTAAGCGAGGCAAATAATTAATCTGTCCGAGACCGCCCAAACACCCTAAACCATAATAAAAACATAATGTGATAAAAGTTAACAAGACACTCGGTATCAACTCTTTACTTTCTAAAGCCAACCGCAAAGCTTGAGGGGTCAATTCCACTTTATAACTACCATCCTCAGAAACTAAGAAATTTCCCTCTTTCCACAAACGCAAACGGTGCGGACTTTTTTGAATCTTGGGTTGCGCCCAAAATAAATAAGTGCCGATGTGTTCCCGACGAGAAAACGATTCGGGCAGACCGGCAAAATATTTCATCAGTAATTCTTCGGAGGTATCATCGTATAATATGCGACTGATGGTAGTTTTTTCAGAAAGGTGATGCTTGATTAATAAACTGGCCACAATCCATTCTTGTTCAAGATAAACAAAATTAATTTTCTTATTATTGACAGCCGGGATAACTTTGTTCCAAAGTTGAAAATTAGTTTTTGATATTTGATCGGAATAATATTTTTCCGATAACAAATCGCTGCAGCCATAAACTTCTTGTAAAATCATCATCATCTTTTCTGCCTCGCCAACGCGAATATTGCCTTTATTGAGGGCCTCTTTAAGACAAACTTTAACTTTTTCTATTTCATCAGAATGATAACCCCTAAATCCATAAACAGGATAAGAATGAGAATTGCTGGGCAAAAAAGAAAAACGGTGATAATTGCTTTTACCGGTAACATCACTATGAAAAGCAAACCCACGCGGGAAAGAAAAATTATTTAACGAAACATTGGCACAAGCCAAAGTAATCACATTCTCTAAAACAGGATTATTGTCTTCCAAATAAACGGCGGAAGCGACCAAATTAAAATTAAAAACCCATGGATGATAAATCGGACCAAAATGATCAGTGGTCGAAACATAATAATAATCCTGCAACTGTCTAGCGACTGAATCGGCCACAGCTTCACCAAGACGTTTGGTGGTTTCCTCCTTGACTACGGCAATTAAATCTTTTTGACGTTGAATGTTAAGCGGTTTTTGTTTCTTAGCGATATAACCGGATACAAAGTCAAATACGCTTTTTTTACCATTAATCTTTAAAATCTCACCTAAAACCGGACGTCGCGCCAACACCGCTTCTTTAAGGCGGATAAAATTTGTCTCCAACGCTGCTTGGTTGATATTGACCATAAATTAAAAATAACCCAACACCTACTCAAGGTACTTGGGTTATTTGATTATAATTTGGTTATTTTTTGTGTCCCCTAAAGGTTCTGGGCTCATATTCAATAGCCATCATTATACACCAATCACCGCCCAGCGTCAATATCCCTAAATTTTTATCATTTTTACCCGCAAAACCCGACCGGATACGGCCAATTCGGTCTCACCAGTCCCAGTAGCCAATGAAGCCGCCAAAACCGAACTTTTTACCTCTTCCCCATATTGCGAAAGCGCATCCGCGAGCTCGGTGTCATCAGTTTCATACACTAAATCCACTTTGTCGTTCACCGTCAACCCAGTTTCCTTACGCATTTGATTTATCGCCCGGATAATTTCGCGCGCTAGGCCTTCCTTTTTTAATTCTGGCGTCACTTCCATATCAAGCGACACTTTGAGCGTGCCTTCTTCTTTTACCACCCATTTACCAGCGCCATCTTTTTCTTCAACCACTGCTTTTACATTTAATTCATCTTTAACAATTTCCAAATACTCCGGCGCAAGACGAGAATTTTCCCAAACTACTCGCCCCAAAACTTGACGAACTTTTACGCCGGCCTCGGCGCGCAGTGACAATCCTAATTCAACGACTTTACGAACGGTTGCCATGTTCCCCAATACTTCTTCGTCGACTTTTCTAATTTCAGGCCACGTTTCTAAATGCACTGACTCCTGATAACGACCACCGGTCAATTCCAAATATATTTTTTCCGCAATAAACGGCGTGAACGGCGCCATTAATTTAGACAACAACACCAAAACATGACGCAGGGTATTACTGGCATTTATTTTGTCATTTTCATCTCCGGTTTTAAACCGATCACGCGAACGACGGACATACCAAGTCGACATCTCATCAATAAAATCTTTAATCGGCCGGCCGGCTTTAACAGTATCATAATTATCCATATTAGTGGTAACCTCACCAACCAACTGGCTTAAGCGCGCTAAAATCCATTTATCTAATAAATTACTACTCTCACGATTGCGTGTCTCTTCGTCATCCACATCCGGTTCAGTGGCATAAGTTTTATAAAACTCCACCACATTCCACAACATATTTACAACCTTGTTATAAATATCGCGTACTTCACGATCATTAAACAATAAATTATCCGCTTGAAGCACAACACTAGTTAATAAATAATAACGCAGCGCATCAACACCATATTGATCAATAATTATCCACGGATCAGTATAATTCATTTTTGACTTGGACAACTTTTCGCCCCTATCATTCAAAATCGTGCCGGTACACACTACATTTTCATAACTAATATCATCAAATAACAACACCGACATCACGTGCATATAGTAAAACCAAGCACGGGTTTGCGCGATGTATTCAGCAATGTATTGCCCAGGAAATCTTTTCTCAAAAACATCCTGATTTTCAAACGGATAATGAAATTCCGCAAAAGGCATGGATGCGGACTCCACCCAACAATCAATAACCTCGGGAATGCGTGTCATTTCATTAGAACACTTCGGACACTTTAATTTTATTTTATCCATTTTGTGTTTATGTAAATCCATTTCTTTCACCTTGTCGCTTTCATAAACTTGGGCGTAATTAGTCGCTTGTTCTTTTAACTCGGCCACACTACCGATGCATACTTTTTCTAAGCACTCTTCATTGCCACAAACCCAAAATGGCAATGGCGTTGCCCAATAACGATTGCGCGAGATATTCCAATCTGGCGCGGTTTCCAAAATATTTAAAAATCTGCCGTGCTTTAGGTGATCTGGAAACCAATTAATTTTTTCATTCAATTCAATCAAACGTGGTTTAATTTTTTGGATATTAATAAACCAAGCAATCGTTGGGTTGTAAAACAATTGCGTGTCACAACGCCAACAATGAGGATACGAATGGGTATAACTAAACGCGCTAAAGAGTTTTCCGTTTTCTTCAAGATATTTTCTTATTTCTCGATCCTGCGATTTCATTTTTTTGCCGGTAAGAAAACCATTGCCATCAACAAATTCTCCTTTGGTGTTTAGATGGACAATTAACTCAATGTCATTCTTGTTCATAAAATCTAACTCCTCTTGATCCCCAAAAGCCGCCATGTGAACTAAGCCAGTGCCCTCTTCATCACTAACATTTTGGTACTCCCAAACTTTTAAGCCATTTTTAACCTCTTTATAAAAAGGAAATAATGGCTCATATTTTTTACCAACTAAATCTTTGGCACTCAAATCACTAACCATTTCATAATCTTTACCCTTAAAAATATTCGGCAATAATTTCTTGCCGATAATATAATATTCATTATTGTATTTAACTTTTACATACTCTATATCTGGACCGACCGCAATAAACATATGCGCAGGTAAAGTCCAAGGGGTGGTTGTCCAAGCTAATAAATAGGTATCTTTTTCTTCCAATAATTTAAAGCGAACAGTTAGTGATAGTTCCGTAATATCCTTATAACTATTGTCCATGGCAATTTCCGCTTTTGAAACTGGTGTTTCACAACGGGGACAATACATTAACATCTTTCTTCCTTTGTATATCAATCCTTTATCCCACATTGTTTTTAGTGACCACCAAACTGACTCCATATAAGTGGAATCCATTGTTTTGTAGGCATTATCAAACTCAATCCAACGACCGATGCGGTCCACCATCTTTTTCCACTCTTTGGCATACATTAAAACTTTGGAACCACAGGCGTCATTAAATTTATCAACTCCAAATTTTTCTTCAATTTCTTTTCTTCCAGAAACTTTAAACTCTTTTTCAATAATATTTTCAATGGGGAGGCCGTGACAATCCCACCCCCAACGTCGGCGCACGCGATAGCCTTTCATTGTCCAATAGCGTGGCACCACATCTTTAATAACTGAACTCAAAATATGTCCGTAATGTGGCAACCCGGTCGCAAACGGCGGGCCATCATAAAAAACATACGGCTTGTCTTCCGGCCTTTGTGAAACCGATTTTTCAAAACAGTTATGGTCTTGCCAATATTTTAATATTTCTTGTTCGTGTTGATTTGAATTATACATAAATGATGTTAATTAATTGTCATCCCGATGAAAATCGGGATCTCTCTCCAACCGCCTAACGGACAAAGATTCCGACTTTCGTCGGAATGACAGTAAATAAAATAATAAAAGCACACTAAATTAGTGTGCCAAGAGTCCTTGTGCCAGCTTTTGCTCTTACGAGTTTTGGCGTGGCTCAGCCCGCCTTCGCCCTTTCGGGCTTCGACGTGGCAAAGACGGTACCATCTTTGGCTTTAACTTACTTACAGCGATTACGGGCTTACCCGAGAAGGTCTAACGTCCCGACTTAGTCGGGATTTCTTCTTCTAACGCTCCTAAATAAATCAGGATTCCCGTTGATAACGGGCATTACGTCTGCACATCTATATTACCGATAATTTCTAAAAAAGTCAACTCTCGTGTTATTTTAAGAATCCAAAGTGCGTCGAATCATTAAATCTTCATTGCTCGCTCCATATCCACGCATTATTAAATAGGCCTCATACAAATCATCTTCTATATCAACAAAATCAGTAATATTTGAACCATTTTTCTGTACCTCGCTCACACCATTCTCCAATTTTTCCGCTAACTCCCTGTGTTCTTTTTTAAAACGAACAAGATACGGACTTTGAATCGCTTTAGTTGAAACTGCGGCACTCGGAGCAAAAAAATACACGAAATTTCAATAAACCGGCAGAAAAATTCCAGTGCCTCTTTGCTCTCTTACTTGTTTAAAATCATCGGCAGACAAAACAGCTCCCACATACTCTGGCACCTCTCGACGACTTTCACCATTCATATAATTTATTTATTAAATATCCCAAAAAATGACTTAAACAATCCCGCAAAAACATTGGCCACGGACTTAATCAGGTTGCTAACCGCCATCCCCACTCCGACCGCCTGTACTTTTTGATTGGCTTGATTCGTCGTTTTAACCTCTGCCTCTATGGTGTTGGTAGTAGCGGATTTATCATTATTCGCCACCGACTCGGCAAATTTACCCGGCTCCACATACCCCATGCTATCCGTCAACATTTTGCCATATAACTCATCGGAATTGCCATAATAAATACTCTTGGTATTAAAATCATAAAAAGCCAACGGAACTACCGCGCCGGTTTCTTTATCAAACACGGTATAAACCCCATCAATATTTTCTACAAATACCAACTTGGCGCCAGCCGGAATAGATTTATTTAAACTCGCGACTTCTGGCACAACTACGGTCGGCGCGGGCGTGACTACTGGAGCAGTTGCTGGTTTAGAAATAGTGCCAGATGATTTGGTGGAAACGGTTATCGCTGGTTTAGCGGTGGTATCATCCGAATTCACCACCGACGTGCTATAAGTAACATACTCATCCAAATACCCGGTCGTAGCCGAAAGCATCAAACCAATTCGCGAACTGGTATTCTTATTATAAATTTTACCGGTAAATAACTCTGGCATCGCGTAATCAATTATCGTGCCGGTTTTGGTGTCATGAACATAGGCGTTACTATCAATAGTAACCAAACGCGCGCCAGCCGGAGCCGAGGTCGCGTAAATTGAGGCCGAGTTGGTCGCTGGTGCTGGTGTAGTAACCGCCGGTGTGGATGCTGGCGGTGTCGCCGGTTTTAAATAATTTTCCAAAGCATTAACGTCTATATACCCCCAACTTCCCGCATAACCATCGGTAATCCAATTGATTGCTTTAACTTCCCCCACCACTTTGGTGTAATCCGGTTTAGTGCCGGACTTAACGTAAATTAAACGTTTAGTCCAATCGGCCAATGCTCGAATTTCGAGTGCGCCTGACGAATTATAAAACACTGCGCCATAACCGGAACCGTTGGTATCTCTTAAATCAACTTTGGTCGTGGCGTTAACCGAAACGGTTGCACTTCCCGAACTACCGGTAGAACCGGAACTGCCAGATGACCCACCACTGGAATTTGACGAATCACCAGTATTATATTGATAACTATTGTCATAAGCAGAATTATCATAATCCCAATTGGAACCGTAGGAACCGGTATAAGAATCATAACCCCCGCCATAAACATCATAGCAAAGCGCCACGGTCGGGGTAAATACCAAAACAGCCACGAGCACGGCTAAAGTACGCAATAAAAAAATGTGATGGTTTTTCATAATCGATATGTAGTGAAGGAAATGATTAAAATCTACTAAATACTATTATACGTGTTATCATTTCTTTTTTCAACTGCCAGTAAATATATTTGTCCACTTTGCAGACGATAAATAATCCTGATTTTGCCTTTTCTAATTCTAAAAATATTTTCATGACTTTTTAATTTTTTTAAATCTAGGCCGGAAAAATTGCCACTATTTAAGGCAACTAAAATTTTCTTTACCATGGCTCGCTCGGAATCGGAAAATTTATTTAACGACTTGGTAATTTTATCCACCATATTAAATCCGCGCCAAAATTTCTTCAATTTTCACTCCGCCTTTTTTAATTTTCGTAAAATCCACGACTTCTTCCCAAGCCGACTCATCATCCACTGGCGCGATAGTAAACACAGGCTCCGATCGGCGCACCACCACAAAACTGTTGCCTTGGGCAATTTTAGCGATATATTCATCCAAATTTTCGCGCAATTTTTTTACGCCCACGATTTTTTCAGCATTATTCATAAAATTAAAGTTAATCTTTAAGTTACTTATAGTTTAACATACAAATAAATGGCTGTCAATGCTATTTGTCAATATCTCAAAAACAAGATATAATACCTTCACTTAAACATACCAAACCTATGCTCTACATCGCCAGCGACCACGGGGGTTTTGAACTTAAAAAACACCTTGTCGCCTATCTTACCAAACAACTGAAAAAAGAAGTGGAAGATTTGGGGCCATACACGCTGGACCCGGAAGATGATTATCCGGATTATGCTTTTAAGTTAGGAAAAAAAGTAATAGAAAAAAAAGATAATTTCGGAATTATGATTTGCACATCGGCCGATGGGGCAATAATCGCCGCTAACAAGGTAGAAGGCATCCGCGCCACCATCGGTCATAGCATCGAAAACACCGAATGGGCGCGTAAAGACGACGACGCCAATGTTCTCGGCTTATCCGGTAAATTTCTCTCCACCGAACACGCCCGTGCCATTGTCAAAAAATTTTTAGAAACTGAATTTAGAACTGATAACCCTAAATATGCTCGCCGTATTCAAAAAATTACTGAATTTGAAAACAAAAAATAAGCCCGACCTCGCGGCAAAGCCGCGAGGCATCTGGGCGGGCTTTTTAGACAAAGTGTCGGCTCCGCTGACATATCTATATTTGTTGAATACCCGCCACAAAGTGGCGAGGTATTCAACTTCTAATAAAATCGCCCTGACAATCTTAACTGATGATTTTGAAGTGTTTAAAACCCAAACCGCGCAAGCGGAGAAATTTGCCGACTATGTTCAAATTGATGTCATGGACGGACAATTGGTAAGCGCTAAATCATTTTCAGAACGCGCGGAGATAAATAACTTAAACAGCCCGCTGAAATGGGAACTGCATCTGATGGTTAAAGATCCAATTAAAGAATTGGCAACATGGCGTCCGGTTGAAAATATTTTTCGCGCTATTTTTCACATTGAAGGCGTTGCCGACCCTCAAGCGGTCATTGCCAAAATTAAATCTTATGGCTGGGAAGCCGGCATCGCCCTTTCGCCTCAAACCAATTTTGGCACTGTTGTCCCTTACGCTAATTTGGTAAATGTGATACTATTTTTAACGGTCGCCCCGGGCCGACAAGGCAATCCATTTCGACCGGAAGTAGGCGAAAAAATCAAACAACTTAAACAATGTTTGAAAAAACAGACAAAAAAAATACCACTCATCGCGGTTGACGGTGGCGTGAAATTGGAAAATATCCAAGAAATAAAATCCTGGGGAGTGGATATTTTCAATGTGGGAAGCACGTTGACGAAGGCGAAGGATATGGGTAAGGTGTACGAGCAATTATTAAATAAACTGTCTTAAACGAATGTCAAATTTCCAATTTCCAATGTCAAATCAAATCCAAAATCCAAATAACAAATTTGACATTGGTCATTATCTTGGAAATTGAAAATTTGGATTTTGAAATTATCAATATTATGTTTGACCTAATCATCATCGGCGGTTCCGCCGCCGGCAGTGCCGCAGCCATTTACGCCGCCCGCCGCAAATTAAATTTTAAAATTGTTACTGACGACCTTGGCGGTGAAGTGGCGCTTTCCGGCGTCGTGAACAACTGGCCAGGAAATATTGAAATCCAAGGATTTGAACTGGCCAAAAAATTTACCGAACATGTGCGTTCGTATGGCGTGGAAATTGACGAGGGCTTGCGCGCGTCAAAAATAGAATCAAAAGAAAATTACCACATCGTTACGGCCAAAAACGCCATCGGCAAAATCAGCACCTACGAAACCAAAACCGTCATTATCGCCACCGGCATTCACCCACGCCATTTGCAGGTGCCGGGCGAAAAAGAATTGTATCAAAAAGGCGTTACTTATTGCACGGTTTGCGATGGGCCATTATTTAAAAATAAAATTACCGCCACCATTGGCTCGGGCAACTCGGCTTTGGAATCAGCTTTAATGATGGCTAATATTGCGTCCAAAGTTTATTTAATTAGTAAATACGCCGACACCAAAGACACCAACGGTGGCTTCCCCAAAGGCGAAACAATTTTGGTGGACAAAGTAAAATCACTGCCTAATATCGAAATAATTTACAGCGCCACCACCACCAAAATTAATGGCGAGGCGCGCGTGGACGGCCTGACTTACAAAACTGACACCGGCGAAGAAAAAACAATTCCCACCCAAGGCGTGATGGTCCACATCGGCCAAATTCCTAACTCCCAATTCGCCGACATTGTTACGAAAACTCCGCTCGGCGAAATTATCGTGGACGCCAAATGCAAAACCAATATCCCGGGGATTTTTGCCGCCGGCGATGTTACCAATATCCCCTACAAACAAATCGGCATTTCGGTTGGGCAGGGAATTATTGCGTCGCTTGCCACGATAGAGTATATTAATAGATGGAAGTAACGTGAATTTCAAAATCCAAATTTCCAATTTCAAATCAATGTCAAAATTAAAATATCAAATTTGTAATTTGGGTTTTGGATTTGATTTGACATTGGAAATTGGAAATTTGACATTAATCACATTATTTAATAATCTTCATTCTTAAATTTTAACCCTATGCCTCTCGCATCCTTCCTCCCCACCCTCCCCTGGCCACTCATTGATATCGTCGTCAATGTCGTCGCCGGTTTGGGAGCATTTTTAATCGCTTATGGCGTATTTTTGGACGCGGAAAAACGCCAAGACGCGGTGTTTTTTGTTGGAGCCGCCTGTTTACTGGTTTACGCGCTTTGGATTGGGAATATAATTTTCTCAATCGCTATGTCCGGACTCGCCGCCGCCAGTTTTGTAGAATTTATTGAAATTATGATTGGCTACCACAAAGATCATGGGGTGAAAAATGAACCGCCAAAAATATGAAGCACCTTGTCGTTATCGGCGACGCCACGATTGATACCCAAATAATGATTGACAACGCGTCAGTGGAGTGCGATGTTGACCACTCTCGGTGCCGGCTATGTTTAGATTACGCGGCCAAAGTACCAGTGCGCGAAAGTTACCAAACTGTGGGTGGCGACGGGGCTAATGTGGCGGTCGGCGCGACCAAACTGGGATTGCAAACTGCCCTGTTAGCCGATGTCGGCACTGACTCTAACGGCCAAATTATTTTAGACACAATAAAAAAAGCCGGCGTGGATATTAGCTTGGTTTCTAAAAGCAAAAAACCGCCCACTCGCTACTCGGTAATTTTAAATTTTCAAGGCGAACGCACAATTTTATCACAACATGGCAAACGCGACTATGTTTGGCCGAAAAATTTCCCACCTACGGACTGGATTTATTTAACCGGTTTATCCGAAGGCCTAAAACCGCTCCACGAAACGCTTTTAAAATATATTGCCAAACACGCGACCGTGCGCTTGGCCTACACGCCCGGCTCGCACCAATTAAAACATAACGTGGCCGATATCCGCGCCCTGCTTCCGGCCGTGGACACCTTAATTATTAATTTAGAAGAAGCAGAAATAATTTTAGGCACAACTTTGAAAAAAGAAAAATCCACAACCGCGTTAATTCACGAACTTTTAAAACTGGGACCGGATGAAGTGGTCATCACCGATGCCGCGCGCGGGGCGTATGCCGGCAACATTGATGATGTTTACCATTTAGCAAGTTTTCCGGTGAAAGTAGTTGCTAAAACCGGCGCCGGCGATGCGTTTTCTGCTGGATATATCGCCGCTAAAATTAACGGCCATTCGCCCCAAGTCGCTCTCCAATGGGGCATTGCCAATAGTTGTGGGGTAATTTCCGCCGTCGGCGCGCAGGCGGGCTTACTTAATCGCAAAGAATTAGAAAAAATGATAAAAAAATATAGCGACATTAAACCAAAAAAGATAAACTAAATAAAAAAAACCCGCCGATGAGGCGGGTTTAAGTTTATATCACCTTGTCTTTGCCGGTCAAATATTTATTCATGCTTAAATGCCAATCATGGACATCGGACTTTTGAATTTCGTCCCAAATTTGACGAGCGGTTTTGGTAAATAATTTTTTATTACGCACCGCGGTGCGGATATGTTTCCATTTTCCCGGCAACGGCGAGCCCAAACTGGCAAGTTCTCGCAATTCCAAATCAATATCTAAATTATCCGCGTCTTTAACTATTTTAGCTTCTAAAGTTTCTCGCGCTTGTTCTTCGGCAAATAAATCCGTAAAATCTTCCAAACTGGTATCTTTCAACATATCGGCTGTGGCACGCTCTTCATCCGCTGACGCGTACACCTTTTGCACATAACTCAAATCCGACACGCGTGCCTCGGGCAAGTCATGAAACATCGCCATTTTCATCACCTTGTTTTCATCGGCCCCCTCACGCCTGGCAATAATCAAAGCCAAAAAAGCCGTCCGAACAATGTGCTCCAAAACACTGGCGCAGTCCATCCCCAAATGCTGACGCCAGCCGCGCGGAACATTACGCAAAGAAGCAATTTCAAACAAAAAATCCAAATCCCTTTTGAACATAATTTTACAAATAAAAATTAACCTCCGGAATTAAATGCGCCCCACGCATCCGGTTTAAATCTTTTTTTCGTCCTTTAAAAAATTCCACCGCCTCGCAGACATCGCGGTAATCCGGCTCGGGCGCTAAATAACACCAACCGTGCTCAAATAATTTCACTTTTTCATTAATCTCCCGCACCAAATTAACATGATCTTTTTCTCCCTGAGCGAGCATCCGCAACTCCACCAATTTTACTTTTATTTTATCCGCCACCAGCCGATACTCATCCACCAAACGCAAAAATTGTTCTTTTTCCACGCCCGAAATTTGCGTATCAACATGTCGCGCCAAATCATTTTCTAATTGCGTGAGGGCATCAATTAACTCGCGCCGTTCATCAATATTAAAATAATCCACCGACGCGCCCGCGTGCACCTCACGCAAAGTCCCGCCACACAAAACAAAATCCCCATATTTTTCTTTAAGCGACGCTGACAATTTTGGCACAAAAAAATGTTCGCCCAATTTATCCCAAGCCCGTTGCCAAAAATGTCTCTTGGCCTTATGCCACGGCCAGGCCTCATACCCAAACGCGACCAAAGCGTTTTCAATTTCTTCGACGCTAACATTGGGATTATTTTCCAACCGCTTTAAAACCTCCTGAATTTTTGCCCGTCGATCAGCCGGAAACAAAGCCGGCAAATCACGGTGAAAAATACGAAATATATTTAAGGTTGAAGCAGACATACAGTGATAATTTCAAAATCCAAATTTCCAATTTCCATTAACTGTCATCCTGAGCGTAGTCGAAGGATCCCTTAACGCTGACATTTAGTATACTGTTAAATTTAAGGGATTCCTCGGCTACGCTCGGAATGACAATTGCGGTCTTATTGTCTTTTCCTCACAATCTCGTACATCGCCACACCCGTCGCCACACTCACATTCAAACTATTCTTCTTTCCAAGCATCGGCAAATGCACGACCGCGTCGCAATATTTTAATAAACTTTTGGACACGCCGGTTTTTTCATTGCCAACAATTAGGGCCAACGGAAACGCTGGCGTCCACTCATATATATTAACACTATTTTCCGTTTGTTCCAAGGCCACAATTTTATAACCCTCGGCTTTCAACTTTTTAACCAACCGCCCGGCTTGAGAAACCCCTTCCCAAAGCACTGATTTCTCTGCCCCCAAAGCCACTTTATCCAATCCCGGATGCGGTGGCCGTGGCGTATATCCAGTCAAATATATCTTGTCCACTCCTGCCCCATCGGCCGTACGAAAAATCGCGCCGACATTATGCGCGCTCCTAATATTTGGTAAAATTAAAACAAAATTATTCATAAATCCAACGGACTCACAATCGCCCCTAAATTATTACTCGCAACATGGGTATAAATCTGCGTCGTCTGCAAATTCGCATGCCCTAACAATTCTTGAATATATCGAATATCTGTGCCACTTTCCAACAAATGCGTAGCAAAACTGTGGCGTAAAATATGCGGATGAACGGATTTGGTAATACCAGCGCGCATTGCCGCCGATGCCACCACTTTTTGCACAGTGCGCTCGGTCAACCGCCCCATACCGTGCTCATGCGTAAACAGATAATCAGTCGGCTTTTTAACTTTATTTTGTTTTCGTAAAATTTCATGAAGCGACTTTGGCAAAAGTGTTAATCGATCCTTCTTCCCTTTCCCCTGAAAAATACGCAACAACATCCGATCAAAATCAATATCCAGCATTTTTATCCGCACCACCTCACTCACCCGCAAGCCCGCGCCATATAATAATGAAACGATGCAGTGGTGTTTAGGGTTTGTCAAAGCCGCGAGCAGACGCGCCACTTCGGATTTTGATAAAATCACCGGCAGATAACGTGATTTCTTCGCGCGCGGAATATTTATAAAGAAATTCCGCCCCAAAACATTACCAAAATAGAATTGAAGAGCAGAATAGGCCGTATTTACAGTAGAAGCCGAAGACTGACCATCAACTAAAAACTCCAAAAACATCCTAATATCGTTGCCGGTCACTTCTCGTATCGGCCGATTTGACCAATTTATAAACCTGATGGTATAATTAAGATAACTTTTGATGGTCTTGGGGCTGAAATTACGCAATTTCATTTCCTGGCGCAATAATTCCATCGGATCGCGGCTAGGACGATAATTTTCATTATATTGATGTGTTTCCATACCCCCATTATGATTACACGTAAACACCAATATTATATCGTATTTTAGCTTAATTATCAATGGGTTCGCATATACACTGTTTTTCGAAATTTTAATTCTCCGCCAACTTTATTATATAAATAAAGGTAGGCGGCAAGCCACACCGACTTTCGTAATTATTTCGCATAACGGTTACGACGAAATTCTACTTTTTGAAAGTATAATATCGTCGAACGCTTGTTATACGACATCCCACTGGCGCTTCGGCCAGCGGGACGACATAATCACGGTCGGTGTGGAGAATCAAAACATCGCAAAACTACCGATATGCGGTTCCGTTCGCCTGCGGCTCTCTTCACCCAAATTGAAATGTCGCTGCGCTCCATTTCAACTTCGCATATCTTATCGTTCGTCGAAATTTTTATTCTCCGCCAACTTTATTTTTCAAATAAAGGTAGGCGGCAAGCCACACCGACTGATCGTGATTACTTCGCATAACGGTTACGACGAAATTCTACTTTTTGAAAGTATAATATCGTCGAACGCATGTTATGCGACATCCCGACTGCCCCTTTGGCATTCGGGACGACATAATCACGGTCGGTGTGGAGAATAAAAACATCGCCGAACTTTCGATATGCGGTTCCGTTCGTTTCACTCTCTCCACCCAAATTAAAATGTCGCGCGGCGACATTTTAACTTCGCATATCTAATCGTTAGCTGAAATATGCTTTTCCTTTTAGGGCTAACGCCCATGCTTTCCCAAAATGGACAAAATTGATTTTTTAATTTTTAATAGAGGGGGGTAAGTGGAGTTTTCTCCGCTACGCTCCGAAAACAATTTCTAATAAAATTCTATGACCGAAAAACCAACTAGCGAAAGGCCAGAAATTGAGCAATCAGAAAAAATGAAAAAGATACTTCAAAAAATGTTGTCGGATATTGAAAGTGGCGTAGCTGAAGATCTAATTTATCCTTTTTCAGATTATAAGTACGTAGGAGAAAAGGGATTCTTAATTAATCTAACAAAAACATTCTTTGATCAGTTGTTTTATGAATTGCGAGCAAAACTGGAGGCAATAAAAAAAGGGTCTAAGCCGCATGAAATTAACTGGATTGTTGGACACGAGGTGGGGCACTCTGCCAGAGTTTACGGAATGATTAAAGATCAAATACCAGAATCAGAAGCTGATTTACGCCAAAGAGGCGAAGCAATTTTAGAATTATACGACGTTTATAGATACTCCGGTTTTACAGAAGAAGAAAAAAAGGACTTCGAATTGTACTTCGAAAAAGTAAGCGAGAGATTGGGCAGACTGGACGAAGAAACAAGAAAGACACTGGCTAAGCAACACACCCAAAAGGTTATGGAAGAAGCAGAAAGAATAGTCAATCTTTTTAGTACACCTTTACTTAATGAACAAGAAAAACAATCAGCTATGGAACAGATGAAAGCTACAATTCAAGCCCGACTAGATAGTCTTGGATAGCTAAAAGGTGTCTTGGGTTTTGGCCATTCACCCCCAACCCCTCTGGCCAAAACCCAAGACAAAAAATCAATTTTGTCCATTTTGTGAAAGCACCCTAACGGGTAAAAAGGAAAAGCATACATCAGCTAACAGCACGATATCCGGTTCGCGCTTGGCTAACGCCAAATGCTCACCCAAATTTTCACTTCACTGCGTTCCGTGAAAACTTCGGATATCGGCAACGTTCGTCGAAATTTTTATTCTCCGCCAACTTTATTTTTCAAATAAAGGTAGGCGGCAAGCCACACCGACTGATCGTGATTACTTCGCATAACGGTTACGACGAAATTCTACTTTTTGAAAGTATAATATCGTCGAACGCATGTTATGCGACATCCCGACTGCCCCTTTGGCATTCGGGACGACATAATCACGGTCGGTGTGGAGAATAAAAACATCGCCGAACTTTCGATATGCGGTTCCGTTCGTTTCACTCTCTCCACCCAAATTAAAATGTCGCGCGGCGACATTTTAACTTCGCATATCTAATCGTTATCGGAAATAAAAATGAGCTACATAGTTCTAAACTAAAAAATTTCTACAAATATGACCAAAATTATTTTTATAGCTGGCGCACCTGGCAGCGGAAAAACTACTATTTCAAATCAACTGAAAATTAAATTAGATAATTCTGCTTTGATAGATTTTGGCTGGATCAGGGAATTTCACTTAAATAAAACGTGGAGCAATGCAAGCGACAAAGAGGAACAAATGTCATTTGAGAATCTTGTATTTATACTCAAGAACTATATCAAAAATGAGTATCCATATGTAATCGTCAACGATCTTTTAGATAAACGCGTACTAGAAATTCCCGAAATCTTCGATCGAGCAAATTATTTAATTTTCAGTTTAGTAGTCAATGATGAGAATGAATTGTCTATTCGGGTTCTGGATGATACACGAGATTCAGGCTTTAGAAATGTTGACGAAGCATTAAAGTGGAACAAGAAACTTTCTGAAAGAGAATCTTTAATAAACGAATTTAGAATAGACAATTCATCAAAAAATCCAGAGGACGCTATAAAAATAATTTTACAAAAAATAGATGGGAATCGATGATAACCGCTCATTTTTACATCCGATAACAGCGTATATCTGGCTACACTTCGTTTCGCCCATATTGCTCCTTTCAGTCGCAACATCAGATATACGCGAACGCACTCGTGTTGCGTTAAAACTCCGCTAATCTAAGCTGTTTTTGTTCGCCGATTTCTGAACTTTGCAATTTGGTGTTGGAAATTAGGCTATGTAGAGAGTTTTTTTCAAATTGTGACACTTGTAAAAT
>Ga0208373_1000227_pt1 | contig 108475 bp, 96 predicted proteins | sample RifOxyC2_FD_184036 | JGI IMG/M metagenome (GOLD analysis project Ga0208373, IMG submission 184036) | Soil microbial communities from Rifle, Colorado - Rifle Oxygen_injection C2 (SPAdes) | ecosystem: Environmental > Terrestrial > Deep subsurface > Rock core/Sediment | place: Rifle, Colorado... | reverse complement strand
CATAAAAAAATCTTCATTGACAGAAATGTTGCAAGTTGGTAGTATAAAAGAATAAGATTCTTAACAAATCCTTTATTTCACGACTAAAATTATGGATATTTTGAATATAATACAGCTCGTTTCGGCAATTTTACTCATCATCGCCATCTTATTGCAGAACAGGGGAGCTTCGGTTGGCGGAATTTTTGGCGGTGAGGGCGCTGTTTTTCAGACAAAAAGAGGTCTGGAAAAGAAGCTGTTTATTGCGACTATTGTTTTCTCAATAATATTTTTAGGGACTGCGCTAGTAAGTTTTATCTTATAAAAAAAGTAGTTCCCTTATAAAAACAAGCGGTGAAAACGGGTTATCTACCCAATAGACCCACCGCGCAATAATCTTTCTGTTGCAATTTCCACATTTCGGTAAATTTTGCCCTAAATTTTCTTGCCAATATAACCATATTGCCTCAAAAATTTACGACAGAATTTCCACTAAATCTGAAAATTTAGCAACGAAAGTTATTGTGTGGCAGGTCTAATTTTTGCGGTTATAAAAATAGATAAATCGCTTGCTATTCTTTTCAATGATTAAAAAAAATTTTAGTTTTTTCGGGAGGGATAAAAAAAGCAAGGGGGAAAAACAAATAAAGATGCAGATCGATTTGGACAAGAAATTGGTTTTTTCTTTGTCAAAATCAAGGGTGCCGACTCTCGAACAGTCAAAGTATATTTTTAGATATTTGGGACGAAAGGAAAGGGGAGTATTTGTTGGTCTGATATTCCTATTACTTTTAAGTCTGGGTTTTTTGACAATAAAATTTTATTTAAACAATACAAAGATAGCTTCGGATTTCGGCGGAGAATATGTTGAGGGTTTGGTGGGAGAACCTCAATATATTAATCCAATCTTGGCGCAAACAAATGATGTTGACATGGATTTGTCCAAACTTATTTTTTCCGGACTTTTTAAATACAACGAACAGCAAGAGTTAGTTCCGGATTTAGCTTTAAAAAGCGAAATAAGCGAAGACAAAAAAACATATACTATAATCCTGAAAGAAGATATTTTTTGGCATGACGGAAAAGCTCTTTCCGCGAATGATATTGTTTTTACCTTTTTAAGCATTCAAGACTTTTCTTTTAAAAGTCCTCTTTACTCCAGTTTCCGCGACATCGGAATTGAGAAACTGGACGACAAAACAATTGTTTTTACATTAAAGAATCCCTACGTTCCATTTTTGGGAACATTGACTTTTGGTATTTTACCGGAACACCTCTGGAAAAACATCCCTTCGCAAAGCGCCAATCTGGCGGAATACAATATAAAACCGATCGGGTCAGGTCCTTTTCAATTTAAATCTCTCACTAAAGATAAAAACGGAAGCATTAAAAAATACACTTTGGAGCGCAACGAAAAATTTTACGGACAAAAACCATATCTAAGCAAATTGATTTTCAAATTTTATCCCGAATTTACTTCGGCCGTAGACGCCCTTCATAATCAAAATATTGAAGGAATCAGCTTTCTTCCCAGAGAATTTAAAGATTCTTTCAAAGGTGACAGAATCAAAAAATATTATTTAGATTTGCCGCAATATACGGCTTTCTTTTTCAATCAGAGAAACAGTTCGTTGTTAAAAAGCGAAAACATACGTCTCGCCCTTTCTTTTGGATTAGATAAATTGAAATTAACAGAAAGTGTTTTGGGACAAGGAGGTAAAACAATTTACGGGCCAATTCTCTCCGGACAAATCGGTTACACAGAAGATCTGAAAAATAATGATTTTAACTTGGCAAAGGCGACGGAGTTATTAGACAAAGAAGACTTTAAGCTGGCTGAAGACGGTTTAAGAAAAAAGAAAGAAGAAGTGTTAAAAATAAGTATTACCACGGTTGATAATGAAGATTATCTTGCTGTTGCCGATTTTGCCAAAAAGAATTGGGAGGCGCTGGGAATGCAAGTGGAAGTTAAAATTGTTCCTGCGTCCGAGATTCAAAGAAAAGTCATTGAGCCACGAGATTACGAAATTCTTCTTTTTGGGACCATGGCCGGGGTTGAGCCCGATCCGTTTCCCTTTTGGCATTCTTCGCAAGTGGCAGACCCGGGTTTAAATTTGGCGCTTTATGCTAACCGCAAGGTGGATAAACTTCTAGAAGATGCAAGACAGACAGAAAATCCGGAAGAAAAAGCTAAAAAATATATTGAGTTTCAAAATATTTTGCTTGAAGATAATCCCGCTATTTTTCTCTATAGCGCTAATTATACTTACGCCGTAAGCGAGGATGTTTTAGGGATAAGTATTAAGAGGATAGGTATTCCGAGCAACAGATTTATAGGGATTGAAAATTGGCACAAGGAGACAAAGAGGAGTTGGAAATAACAATTTTAATAAATTTTTAAAAATTAATTTTATGAATAGGATAGAAATACCACAATCGGATTTAGTGGATGAAACCATAGAGAAATGCGATGCTGAAAATTTAATTGAAACGTTAGTGAGAGAGGATTTAGAAAAAAGAAATTTTACGGGACAATTTGGCGGAACATTCAAAGGTCTTCGAGAAATGGAAACAAGAAGAATTCTAGAAGAAGGAATAAAAAAAGGACTAGAGGAAGGAAGAAGTTCGGGAGAAATTGAGGATTATCTAAGAAAAAGGTTAGAATTACCCAAACAATAGATAGGTGAAGCCAGTTCTTGGGGATGTGGTGAAACTGGCAGACACGTAGCGTTCAGAGCGCTATGATCGCAAGATCGTGAGAGTTCAAGTCTCTCCATCCCCATTATTAAGTTTGTTTATAAATTATATAAAATAAAAATTATTTATGATTTTTTTTAGAAAATCGGGAAAACCGAAAAGATTAAACCAGGGGCAAGGAGAAAACGTTATGTCTCCTGCTACTAAGGGTGGCTACGATAAAAGCCCGTTAAAGTTAAGGATTATAGCTATCGGCGGCTTGGAAGAGGTCGGACGAAATATGACTCTCTTTGAATATGGGAGCGATATCATTATCATTGATATGGGTTTGCAATTTCCGGAAGAAGATATGCCGGGAATTGATTATATTATTCCCAACATTTCTTACTTAAAGGGTAAGGAGAAAAATATTCGGGGTATTGTTATCACTCATGGGCACATGGATCATATTGGTGGAATACCTCACTTGGCTCCTCGTCTTGGGAATCCAACAATTTATGGAACGAAGTTGACTTGCGCGATGATCAAGAGAAGGCAGGAAGATTATAAAAGCGAGCCGTTGAATTTGGCAGTGGTAAAAGAAGACGAAACTTTGACTTTGGGAAAGATTGAGGTTAGTTTTTTTCATGTCAATCACAGTATTCCCGATTCCGTGGGTGTGGTTATAAAAACGCCGGTTGGCACAATAGTTCATACCGGAGATTGGAAATTTGACTATACTCCGGTTGGAGAGAGACCGGCTGATTTTTCAAAGATCGCTCAAATCGGCAAAGCGGGGGTTTTAGCCTTGCTGTGTGACAGTACTGACGCGCCGGAAGAAGGACACCAAATTTCCGAGCAAGAGATTGGAAAAAATTTAAAATCAATTATTGAAAAAGCTCCGGGCAGAATTATTATTGGAACTTTTTCTTCTCTTTTATCAAGAGTTGAACAAATAATCACTCTGGCTGAAGAGATGGGAAAAAAAGTCGCGGTTGACGGGTTCAGTATGAAGACTAATGTGGAAATAGTAAAAACGCTTGGATATTTAAAAGTAAAGCCGGGAACACTGATTGATATCAAAGATATTCACAACTATCCTCAAGAAAAAATGATTGTTATTTGTACCGGAGCGCAAGGCGAAGGCAGGGCTGTTTTAATGAGGATAGCCAATGAGGAACATCGTTTTGTCAGAATTGAGCCTAAAGATACCGTGATTTTTTCTTCATCGGTTATCCCCGGAAACGAACGGACGATTCAACGCTTGAAAGACACTCTTTATCGAAAAGGCGCCGATGTTATTCATTACAAAATGATGGACATTCACGCTGGAGGACACGCCAAAGCGGAAGATATTAAATTGATGATTTGTCTTGTTCGGCCGAAGTATTATATTCCGATACACGGACCGCATTCTTTTTTAAGAATGAATGCTAAAATTGCCGAAAGCATTGGTCTTGATTCAAAAAATATTTTTGTGGCGGACAATGGTCAAGTGATGGAATTTCAATCTTCGCCAAGAGAAACTTATGGCGCGGTAGGAAGACTTACTCCTCAACATGTTCCGGCTGATTATGTTATGGTTGACGGTTTGGGAGTCGGAGATGTTAGCCAAGTGGTTTTACGCGATCGTCAAATGATGGCCGAAGACGGAATGATTGTTATTATCGTGACCGTTGACGGCAAAACAGGATATTTGATAGGTAGTCCAGATATAATTTCCAGAGGTTTTGTATATATGAGAGAAAGTAAGCAATTGATTGAACAAGTAAGAAGCAAGGTGAAGAAACTGATCACTGACCGAGATCCGAAATCCGCCGCTGATAATATTTTCATCAAAAATAAGATAAGAGACAATATCGGTCAATTCTTGTTTACAAAAACAGAAAGAAGACCGATGGTTTTGCCGGTGATTATTGAGGTTTAGTCATTAGATTTTAGTTGATAGTTGTTAGAGTTCATAATTCATAATTCATCAATTTATGAAGCCGCGAGTTTTTTCGGGTATTCGCCCGTCAGGCCGTTTGCATATTGGAAATTATTTTGGCGCGATAAAAAGTTGGCTTAAACTTCAAGATGAAGCTGACTGTATTTTTGCAGTTGTTGATTACCATGGTCTTACGACTCCGTTTGACCCAAAGGAAATGTTTAAAGAAAAATACGAGGTTATCTTGGATTATCTTGCGGTTGGTGTTGATCCCAAAAAAAGCGCTTTGGTTATCCAATCCGACCTTCCGGAGCATACGGAGCTTGGTTGGATTTTGGGAACAATCACTCCTGTTTCCATTCTTGAGCGCGTGCCAACTTTTAAAGAAAAAGTCGCCCAGCATCCCGAATATGTTAATTTGGGATTGCTTTCTTATCCGGTTTTAATGGCGGCGGATATTTTAATTTATAAATCAAATATAGTGCCGGTGGGGGAAGATCAATTGCCTCATATTGAGCTGGCGCGAGAAATTGCCAAGAGGTTCAATAGAATTTTTGGCAAAACATTTCCTTTACCCAAGGCAGTTCTTTCGAGTGGCGCAAGAGTGATGTCTCTTTACGATCCGTCCAAAAAAATGAGCAAAACTGGTGGAGAAGGAATTTTGCTTTCCGATTCTCCTGAAGAAATTTGGAAAAAATTACAGCCGGCAGTGACCGATCCGGCCAGAAAAAGAATTTCCGATTCGGGAAATCCTGACGTTTGCAATATTTACAGTCTGCATAAATTAGTTTCTTCCGCGGATGAAATTAAGGAAATTAATGGCAATTGTCGCGGGGCGAAGTTTGGTTGCCTTGATTGCAAAAAGATATTAGCGAAAAATTTAGGCATGGAATTTGAAGATTTTAGAAGAAAAAGAAAAGTTTTTGAAAGTAATCCTGAAAAAGTAAAAGAGATTTTAAAAAATGGCGCTGAAAAGGCGAGGGAATTAGCGCAAAAAACTTTACGAGAAGTTAGAAAAAAAACAGGATTAGATATATGATTTTTGATAGAGGATTTACAAGTGCGGAAATTAGAGAAAGTCAAGAAGACAGGATTAGGCGTGTGAAAAAGGAAATATACGAAAAAGCGGGAAAAAGAAGTAAAGAAGAGATGATTAGGCTAGCGAGTGAAGTAAGAGTAACTTTAGAAGAAGAAAAAAGAAGAGGTGGGGGAAAAATAAAAGATAGTATTCCCGACATTTTGGATGGACAAAACGGAGAAGAAATTTTTTTTGATGATAATATTATTTATCTTCCTAAAAAAGGAGAGGCTATTATTGTCGGAGATGTACATGGCGATCCGGAGAGCATAATTTCTATTTTAGAACAAAATAGGTTTATAGAAGAAATGGAGAAAGGTAGTAATCTGAAAATAATTTTTTTAGGCGATTATATAGATAGAGGAAAGAAAAGCAAGCAAGCGATAGAATTGGTTTTAGATTTAAAGAAGAGATACCCTAATAATATTTTTCTATTACGGGGTAATCACGAAGAAAGAGGAATGATGGTTTTTGGAGAAAAAAGCGGGGACACTTTTGCTAAAGAAATGATGGATACATTTGATGAAGATGAAAAAAAAGAAATGGATTTTTTGGGGGGAAAGACCAACGGTGGCGAAGTATTTTTAGAGTACCACAATCTCTTTAAAATTTTTCCGTCAGTTCTTGTTGCAGGGAACGGTCTTATTGCAGTTCATGGGGGTGCTCCATGCGATAGTGGAATATCTTTGAGAAAAATGAACAGTGACAAAGTAGCGTTAAAAGAAACGAGATGGGTAGATCCGTCAACTAAATTTTTGGGAATTGGTGATAATCCAAGACGAGGTATGGGGGGAAAAGTTTTTGGTAAAGATCATTTTTTACGCTTTATGGAAAGAATTGGAGCGACTGTTATGGCGAGAAGTCATGACATAGTTATGAAAAAAGGGAATAATATTGTCTCAAAATTTTTTAAAAATAAATTAGTAACAATTTTTTCAAATGGAGGTCAAAAAAGTACTAACAGCGGTTATAAGGGGCAAGCCATTTCTCCTTCATTTGCAAGAATATCCCTCGAGGTAGTAAAAGAAGGTTGGGAAGATCCGGATTTTCAAGCGATAACCTATAAAGAACTAAATTTATGAAAATTACCATTTGCGGAAGTAGCTCTTTCAAAGAAAAAATACTTGAATATAAAAAGCTGTTGGAAAAGTTGGGACACGAGGTAATTGTTCACCCTGATTATGAAGCTTTTGTCCGCGGGGAAAAAGGAGATTGGTTTTAAACGATAAAAAAATATTTTTGCTTAATCCTGTTCCGGAAGTAAAATATAAAGATGAAATTTTGGCGATGTATACAAAAGTTTTGGATGGAGACTTGGGAGAAATAAAATAAAGTAATTTTAACTAAAAAATATGCAAAACAGTGAAAATTGTCAAAAAAAGGTTTGGCCAATTTTAATCGGCATCTTGGCTGGCGCGATAATTACGGCCGGCGCTCTGTTTATTTTATGGCAAGCTAAAGAAAAAGGCAGGGAAGAAGCCAGGGATTTAAAAAGTCAGATCGAAGATTTAACAATTCAAAACGAAAAATTATCAGGAGAAGATATCGAGGCATATTGCATTTCGTTCGGAGAAACATGCTCTCAGGGTTCAATAAATAAATATTTATGCACAACATGTGGCGATACGATGGCTTCCAGTTTTGCAAGTTGCCATAGTGTAAAATTTTGCGAAAATGTACCAATGACAGCACAAGATAATATTACATTGCCGGAACTCGTGGAGCTAGAAAAGCGTTCTTTGTTTCTACCCGATGAACAAGGAAATATTTACGGCACGTTAACCGTTACCGGATATGCAGTAACGGAAGACATAGAAGAGCCATTTTGCGAAAAGAACTGTAAAAAATATAAGTCAGTGCTGTTTAAAATTTTGAACACGGCAAGTAATGCCACCATACTTGATTTACTGGATGCAAAAGTGAAGTTAGGGTGTGCAGAAAACCAAACAATAACTTATTTCAATGATTCTGATAAAATTGGCATGAAAGAATATGAGGTTTCGTCGGAATTATCAGAAAAGATATTAGAGTCCAGTGTACAAAATCCAGTCACAATAAAATTACAAAGATTGCTATTTACTGGCGGTAGTGGGGCGCCTGCCTGCTATTCACATTTTACTTATATTAGTGAATAGGACGGGATACAACCCTTTGACAAAAAGACGATTTTATAGTACCTTTTATCATAGCCATCCCACTTCAAAATCGTACCCAATAACTTGTTAAAATTGCCTCTGGCTTGCTTTTCACTAGAAAATTTCTCATCGTAGCTACTGCTACGGCTCAAAATTTTCCACGCTCCAAAGCTGCGCCAGCCGGCAATTTTTCCTGCGTTCTATGTCCGATTCTGAAGTGGGATGGCTATATCCATGCCCTTTATTGTGGCATGGGGTTTATTTGATTAGCGGGTAGCTACCCTGCTCCCCTGAAGGGGGTGGGGAGGAAAGTCCGGACACCGAAGCGTATTTTTCGCTTCAGAGATAGTCGCTAACAGCGACGGGGAATAAGGTATTCTATTTATGTTATTTTTTCGTTAAAAGCGGAGAAGTAGCAAAAAGAAAAGTATTGAAGCCCACGGAGAGTGCAACAGAAAATACACCACCTCAATCTTTAAGGGATGAATATTTCGCCTTATTCGCGGGGGCTTGCCCCGTGAAGCTTTAGCGAAGTGGGGTAAGGTTGAAATCGTGAGGTAAGAGCTCACGCGGGACAGCCTGGTGACAGGCGTCGTGGAAAACACCTATCCGGTGCAAGGTCAGTTTCGACCGCTTGAGGTCCAGAGCAATTTGGATCCTAGATAGATGGCTGCCGTGGCATATTTATATGCCATACAGAATCCGGCTTATAGCTAGTTGAATAAAAACCTAATAAAAATTCCCCTCGTAAAAGAGGGTAACCTTTTATTTAAAATATGCTTAAGAAATCAGAGCTTATTTTTTCCGTCGCTCTTTTACCAATTGATTTTTTGATGATAGTTTCGGCGACCTTGGCGGCTTATTTTTTGAGATTTCAGACCATGGTTGATTTTAGGCCCATTGTCTACGAAATGCCGCTCTTTGATTTTTTAAAAGTAGCCGGAGTTATGGCCGTAGTCTGGCTTATTATTTTTGCCATTTCCGGTCTCTACACGATCGGCGGAACAAAAAGAATTTTAGATGAATTGGCAAAAATATTTTTAGCGTGTTCTACGGGATTTGTTTTTATCGTTCTTCTTATTTTTTTTGAAAGAGAATTGTTTTCTTCAAGATTTATCATTTTAGTCGCCTGGGTTTTGGCGATTTTTTTTGTCAGTATCGGTCGAATCGCAATCAGATTTTTTCAAAGAGCTTTATTTAGATATGGCGTAGGCATTCATCGAGTCGTAGTTTTCGGAGAAGACAAGGCCGCTGACATTTTGGTTAATGGATTTTGCAAGAGGCCGGGTCTTGGCTTAAAAGTTATTAAAAGATATAAAAAATTTGACGAAGATGCCGCCGCGGATTTGAGCGATCTGCAAAAAACAATCGGCGTTGATGAAGTTATCCAGACCAATGGAACGGGGAGCCACGAGGAAAATTTAAATCTTTTTGATTTCTGCAACCAGCATAATATTGTTTTTAAATATTCAACCGATCTTTTTGCTGTCCAATCGTCAAGACTGGAAATAAGAGATTATGCCGGAATTCCGATAGCCGAAATAAAAAGAACCCGCCTTGAGGGGTGGGGAAAAGTGTATAAGAGAATCTTTGATATTATTGGTTCTCTATTTTTAATTACCTTAACTTCGCCCATTTTGATATTAACAGCGATTGCCATAAAAATAGACTCAAGAGGGCCTGTTTTTTGGAGCAAATTTGACGATGGTTCAAATTTAAAAAGAGTCGGTCAACAAGGGGAACCGTTCAGCTATTTTAAGTTTCGTTCCATGAAGCCGGGCACGCACAATCTTCGCTACAAAGAATTAGCCGAACAAGATATCAGAAAAGGACCATTGGTTAAAATAAAAAATGATCCCAGAGTGACAAGAGTGGGAAAATTTATTCGCCGTTTTAGCATTGATGAATTGCCGGAATTTTTCTTGGTCTTGGCGGGAAAAATGAGTTTGGTTGGGCCACGTCCGCACTTGCCGGAAGAAGTCGCTAAATATAAAAAACATCACAGAAAAGTTTTAATCATCAAGCCGGGTGTTACGGGGTTAGCACAAATTTCCGGACGTTCTGATTTGGATTTTGAGGAAGAAGTTAAACTGGATATCTATTATATTGAAAATTGGTCGCTAAAATTAGATCTATATATTTTATTTAAAACTCCCTTCGCGGTTCTCTTCAGAAAAGAAGCGGAAAACGTTTAATCATTATGAGAGTTGCCATAGTTCATGATCACTTAGTTCAAAAAGGAGGAGCGGAAGCAGTTTTGCAAATCTTCCAAAGCATTTTTCCCGAAGCGCCGATTTTTACTTTGGTTTATGATAAGGAAAAAATGGATAAAGATTTTATTGAGAGCAACATTAAAACATCTTTCATCCAAAAATTTCCCGGCGGAGTCAGATTTTTCAAATGGTTTTTACTCTTGATGCCTCTTGCCACCGAAAAATATAATTTAAATGATTATGATGTCGTTATTTCCAACTCCAGCGCTTTTGCCAAGGGGGTAATCACGCGTCCCGAGACGCTTCATCTTTGCTATTGCCACACTCCCACCCGCTATCTTTGGACGGACTCCCATCTTTACATAAAAGAGCTTCCGCATAGCGGTTTTGTGAAATCTATAGTGTCCCTCTTTTTGCCCCGCCTTAGGGTTTGGGATAGAATGGCTGCGGAGAGGGTTGATAAATTTATTGCCAATTCAAAAACAGTTCAAAAAAGAATTGCCAAATATTATGGCAAGGAAAGCCAAGTGATCTATCCGCCGATTGATGTTTCAAAATTCAGAATTTTTCCCGCTCAAGAAAATTATTTTTTAGCCGGAGGGAGATTGGTCGCTTACAAAAGATTTGATTTGATAGTGCAGGCTTTTAATAAATTAAATATTCCTTTAAAGATTTTTGGCGATGGGCCGGAGCTCGAAAAATTAAAGAAAATGGCCAAGCCCAATATAGAATTTTTAGGGAAAGTTTCCGAGGAGAAAAGAGCCGAACTTTACGGAAAATGCCAAGCCTTTATTCATCCACAAGAAGAAGATTTTGGCATGATGGTTGTAGAAGCGATGGCTTCCGGCCGGCCGGTGCTCGCCTACAACAAGGGCGGAGCGCTTGAGACGGTTATTCCCGGAAAGACGGGAGAATTTTTTGACCATCAGGGATGGGAACCGTTGGCGCATGAGATAATAAAATTCAAGCCGGAAAAATATAATCCCGAAGAGATACGAGAACATGCCAAGAAATTCGATGTTGCGGAATTTAAAAATAAAATCAAAAGTTTGGTGGAAGATAGCTGGAAAGAATTTGGTGGCAGTATCTAGGGAAGACGGAGTAGCGAACTTTAGTTCGCGTCAATCTTTTTGTGACGCAGACTAAAGTCTGCTATTCCGTTCGGTTGAGTAAAACTATGAATATCGGTATTGACATAAGATCACTTTTAGAAGAAAAAAGAAGTGGCGTCGGAGAGTATGCTTTTAGACTCTTAGACGCCATTTTTAGTATAGATAAAGAAAACAATTATTTTCTTTTTTATAATTCCTTTAAAGATGCTGATAAATTTATCCCCGAGGAATGGAAAAAAATAGCCAATATCCATTTGGCAGGTTTTCACTATCCGAATAAGCTTTTTAATTTCAGCTTAAGATTTTTCAATTGGCCGAAAGTAGATAAGTTATTGATGGAAAAAGCAGGGAAAAACGAAAATCTGGATTTATTTTTTCTCCCCAATATAAATTTTATTGCCCTCTCGCCCGGGATAAAAAAAGTTATCACCGTTCACGACTTATCTTTTGAAAGATTTCCCTATTTTTTTTCTTTAAAGAGGCGCCTATGGCATTTTTTCATCAATCCCAAAAAACTGATAAAAAATTGCGATAAAATTATTGCTATTTCGGAAAATACAAAAAAAGATTTAATGGATTTGTATAATGCAGAGGAAAAAAAGATAAAAGTAATTTATTCCGGCGCGATTCAGGAAGCGGAAATTGCGAAGAATCATTTTGAAAAAGAAGAATTGAGAAAAAAATATAACCTGCCGGATAAATTTATATTATTTGTGGGGACGATTGAGCCGAGAAAAAATATTGAGGGGCTGGTTAGGGCTTTTGAGATATTGAAAAGCGAAAAAGGGGAGATGGTCAAAAATTATCATCTTGTAGTAGTCGGACCATATGGATGGCTTTATAAAAAAATATTAGAGAGGGCGGAAAAAAGCCCATACGGGCGCGAGATTCGTTTTATAAATTACGTTAGCGAAAAAGATAAATTTTATTTTTATCAATTAGCCAAAGTTTTTGTTTATATCTCTTTTTACGAAGGCTTTGGTTTTCCTCCTCTTGAGGCCGCGGCTTCGGGGACGCCGGTCATTATTTCCTCAGTCTCGGCAATCCCGGAGGTTATAGGCAATGCCGCCGTAATGGTTGACCCCAACAACCCTAAAGAAGCAGCCGAGGCCATTTATCAATGTTTGACGGACAATAATTTGCGCGAGAGAATGAGGGAAAAGGGGAAAAAACAAGTGGCAGAGTTTACTTGGGAGAAGTGCGCGAGGGAGGTTGTGGGATTGTTTGGGTATTTTTCATAATAAATAATAGATTTGATATGAATAGTAGTATAGTATTTATTATTGGAGCTGGAGCAAGCAAAGAGGCTAATTTGCCAACTGGTCAGGAATTAAAGAAAAAAATATCAAGTTTACTTGATATACGCTTTAAAGATTTTGAAGATGAACTTGTCAGTGGTGATCGTAAAATAATGGAAGCTTTTCGCCTTTACGTTCAACAGTCAGAAACGGCTAGTAAAGATATCAATCCGTATCTTCGTGAGTCTTGGCATATAAGAGATGCTTTACCACAGGCAATTTCTATAGATAATTTTCTTGATAATCAAAGGAATAATGAAAAAATTAATTTATGCGGGAAACTAGCAATAATCAGAGCAATTTTAGAAGCTGAGGGACAGAGCTTATTGTATTTTAGAAAGGACGGTCAGATGATGAGTTTTTCTGACCTTTCAGAGACTTGGTATATCCCTTTTTTTCAGTTGCTTACAGAAAATTGTATCAAGGATAGCCTAAAAGAAAGATTTAAATCGGTAACTTTAATAATTTTTAACTACGATCGATGTGTAGAGTATTTTCTTTATTATGCAATACAGAATTATTACAGACTCCAGCAAAATGAAGCTGCCGAATTAATGAAGGCTTTTAATATATATCATCCGTATGGCGATGTTGGTACATTGCCCTGGGGCATAGGCGGAGAAATGGAAATAGATTTTGGGTTAGATCCAAATCCATTGCAATTGCTAAATCTTGCAAATAAAATTAAAACTTTCACCGAAGGTACTGACCCAACTTTAAGTAAGATTTTGAAGATTCGCGAACAAGTGAGAGCGGCGGATAAATTAATTTTTATGGGATTTGCTTTTCATAAATTAAATATGAAATTAATAAAACCAAGTTTAGACGGAAGAAACAAGGTAACGGAGTGTTTTGCTACTGCATTTAAAACTTCTCCAAGCGATAAAGATATTATTAGAGAACAGATTAGAGATTTATATGGTTCATCTTCTCCCATCATTAGAATTTCTGACTCATCATGTAGTACCTTTTTCAAAGATTTTTGGCGTAGTTTAAGCTATTAAAAAAATAACATTTTTTTATGAAAACACGAGTTATCGTCAGTGCGGTAATTGAAAAAGACGGAGATTTGCTTTTTGGAAAAAAGAAAGCGAACGTTGGCCCCTATCCAAACACTTGGCACTTGATCGGCGGCGGTGTTAATGATAACGAATCATTAAGCGATGCTATTCGACGTGAGATTAAAGAAGAGGCCGGCATTGAAGTGGAGATAAAAAAGTCGCTGGGGTTTAGCGAAGACTACGAACCCAATAAACATGGCGAAATTACCCACTATATTTTTTTGGTTTTTCTCACCAAATATATTTTTGGAGAAGTTAAAGCCAGTGATGATATTGAAAAACTTGTGTGGATACCCAAGGAAAAACTTTCTGAAATTGAACTCAATAGGCCGTCCATCAAGTTATTTAAAGAGATGGGCTATATCGCTTAACGAGAAAGTGTATGGAAATAAATAAAGCAGAATTAGAGCAATTTTATAAATTAAAAGAGATTGCCAAAACAACTTACGAAAGAATTGGCAGTATTTATTGCCCAGCGTTAAAAGATGATATCGTTTTCAATTCCGACGGTTTTCATCATCTGAGATATGATTGTCATCGCAGTGAAAGAAGTAAACAAGTACAGAAAAATAAGTTTATCTATTTTGATAAAGCGGTAGAAATTTTAAAGAAAACAACAACTATCCAAGAATATAGGCGCTCTATTTGCGCCGTAGGCGATTGTGATAAAAATGGATTTCACAAAACAAAAATAATTGAATGGTTTGGTTTCTTCGCGATTATCAGCTTCGTAAAATGTATCCGTATCAATGTTGTGGTGAGGCGAATAGGTGAGGGGAGTGGCAAATTTCATTTTTGGAGCGTGATGCCATTTTGGACGTTAAGTAGCAATAAGCGAGTGATTGGATCAAAAAAAATTGAAGATGAATAAATAAAAATACTCTCGAGTCGGAGAGTATTTTTATTGTGCCTGTTTTTCGGCTTATGGTCCGTAAGGATTAGCCGAACGGGGCTTACGCCCACAAGCACATTATTATAATACATCATTATTATGCACTTTGTCAATTTTTTGTTAAAATAAACCTATGAAAATCGGCATAGATGCAAGGTTTCTCGGGCCGGTAAGCAAGGGTTTGGGGAGGTATGTTGAGCGGCTCGTAGAGAACCTAGAAAAGATAGATCGAGAAAATGAGTACATCATTTTTTTGCGTAGAGAAAATTGGGATTATTATACTCCCAAATTTTCTAATTTCAAAAAAGTTTTAGCAGATTGCAAGTGGTACAGTTTTAAAGAGCAGATTATGATGCCTCTGGCGATCTGGAAGGAAAAAGTTGACTTGATGCACTTCCCGCATTTTAATATTCCCATTTTTTGTCCAATAAAATTTGTTGCCACAATTCACGACTTGATTCTTCTGCAATTTCCGACTCCGCGGGCGACGACATTAAGCCCCATTTTTTATAAGATAAAATATTTGGTCTATAAATTTGTCATTTGGTTTGCCGTGTGGCGCGCCAAAAAAGTTTTAACGGTTTCGGAATACACAAAAAAAGAAATAATAAAATATTTTAAAATCAAAGAAGATAAAATTGAGGTCGCCTACGAGGCTTGCGACGGGGTGGAGTATGGGCAATTAAAAATTCCGGAAAAAGAAAGTTTGGCAAAGCTCGGCATCACCAAACCTTTTATTCTCTATGTTGGTAATGCTTATCCGCATAAGAACTTGGAGACATTAATTGAGGTTTATCGGGATTTAGCTATTGGCTGCCAATTGGTTTTTGTGGGTAAGGAAGATTATTTTTACAAAAGACTGAAAGAAATGGTCCACGAGAATGAGAAAGAGAAGATTATTTTCACTAATTTTGTAAATGAAGCAGTTTTAGCCGATCTCTATCGCGGGGCGCGTCTTTATGTTTTTCCCTCGTTTATTGAAGGATTTGGCCTTCCGGGGCTCGAAGCAATGAATTACGGCTTGCCCGTTCTCGCCTCAAATTCCTCTTGTTTAGAGGAAATTTACGAAGATGCGGCAATATACTTTAATCCTCGCGATAAAGATGATATAATAAAGAAGATAAAGCTTATTTATTTTGACGAAGAACTAAGGAAGAGATTATCCGAAAAAGGATTTCTACAGATTAAAAAATACAGCTGGGAATCGCTCGCGAAAAAAACTTTAGAAATATACAAAAATGAGGAGAAAAAAAGAAGAGAAAATTGAGGAGAACCCCGCGTCAAAAGCAAAAAAGAAAGTGAAGGAGGAAATAGTTGATCCATCTTTGGTGGTGTTACAAGAGATGGAGAAGGAAAAGAAAGAAGAGGAGAGGGAGGCGAGGAGCGAAAGAATTTTTAGGACAGAACCGTCCTTGCATATTTTAGATTTGCGAAAAATTGTCGCGGAAAAAAGGAAAGAGGTAAAAAAGATTGAGCCGATAAAGAAGGAAAAAGTCGCCTACGCTCTAAGCTCCGGCGAACCACAGGAAGTAAAAGAAAAAACGTTGATTGCGAAAAAAGAAATAAAGAAGCAAGAAAAGAAGACGATTGATTTTAATTTTTTAAAAAAGACAAAGGAATTTTGCGTTAAGGCGCCGCAAGGAGTTTTTTATTTTACAACTGGCGAATCCAAGAAGATTTGGACTAAATTGAAATCAATTTCAACTTTTATTTTTAAATCCCCAAAAGAATTTTTTTCCAAAATCAACATAATCCCGCCGGCTTTTAAAGAAAACATCAGCAAATTTGAAAATAATTTTAAGTTTTTAAAACTATCTTTTGCCGATTGCAAAAAAGTTGTCAGTTTTGGTCTCGTTGCTTTTGTTTTAATTTTGCCTCTTCAAGCTTTTTCTTATTACGGAACGCTAAAAAAGGCGGAAAATAAAGTTTTAGATGGAGCAAACGACGCTTATGCCAGCTTGGTTGAGGGTGGCGGACAGATCGCCAATTCTGATTTTTCCGGAGCGGCAAATAATTTAGAGGAAGCGGCCGGAGCGTTCGGAGCGGCCCAGCGCGAACTTAACAAAATAAATTTTATTGTTGCCGGAATAGCCAAAGCCTTGCCACAAGGAGATAAGTTGGAAGCGGGCGATGCTTTATTCTTTGCCGGAGAGAAACTTTCCTTGGTGGGAAGAAATTTATTGGACAGTTTGGCGGCTTTTACTAAAAATGAGAGTGACGGAAGACTAACGCCAAAGGTAAAAATATTAAGAGATCAGTTATCCGAAATGCTTCCCGATATTGCGGCGGCCAGAGACAGACTGGCTTTGGTGGATAGTGAAGCGATTCCCGAAGACAAGCAAGAGACTTTTATAAAACTTCAAGAGAAATTGCCGAATCTTGTCGGGAGTTTTAAAAAATTAATTTCAATTTCCGATTTGATGATAAAATTTTTGGGAGATGAGGCGTCAAAAAGATATTTATTTGTTTTTCAAAATACAGGAGAACTAAGGCCGACCGGCGGTTTTATGGGGAGTCTGGCCTTGGTTGATTTTAATGAAGGGCAAATTACAAAAATAGAAGTTCCGGGTGGCGGGCCGTATGATTTTAAGGGATCTTTAAAAGAAAAAGTTGTTGCTCCGGAACCGCTTACTCTTATAAATCCGCGTTGGGAACTTCAAGACGCGAATTGGTTTCCGGATTTTCCAACATCCGCCGAAAAAATAAAATGGTTTTATGAAAAGGGTGGTGGGCCGACGATTGATGGCGTTGTTGCCATTAATTCAGATTTGATTGTTGATCTTTTGGAAGTAGCCGGGCCGATTACACTTTCTAAGTACAATAAAATAATTGACGCGAACAACTTTGTAGAGGAAATTCAAAAATCAGTGGAGATTGAATATAATAAAAAAGAAAATAAGCCAAAACAAATTATTGGGGATATGGCTCCGCTTTTGCTTGATAAAATTTTCAAAAGTAGTCCGCGCGAGTTTGGAAAAATATTGTCAATTTTCGCAAAAGGTTTGGGCGAGAGAAATATTATTTTGTATTCAGTTTTTCCGGAAATAGAGCATGAAATCTTAAATCTTGATTGGGGCGGAAAAGTAAAATCAGTCAACGAGAAAACCGATTATTTAATGATTGTCCATTCCAATTTGGGCGGAGGAAAGACAGATCAAGTTATTAAAGAAGATGTTTCCCTTGAGACAACGATTGCCGAGGATGGATATATTAAAAATAGATTAACTATTAAAAGGGCGCATTCCGGAGAAAAATGGCAAACATTTACCGGAATGAGAAATGTTGATTATTTGCGAGTTTATGTTCCGCAAGGAAGTACCTTGCTAAACGCCGAAGGTTTTGAAGCGCCACCCACTGAATTATTTGAAAAACCAGGTGATAATTATATTGTTGATCCCGATTTAAAAAATTCAGAGAGTCAAGTCTTTGTGGACGAGACGACCGGCACAAGAATAAGCAGAGAATTTGGTAAAACCGTTTTTGGAAATTGGGTTCAGGTTGATCCGGGAGATACGGCGACGATTGTTCTAGAATATATTTTACCTTTTAAATTTTCTTACTCGGAAGAAGAAAAAGATTGGCTAGGTGGTATTCGTGCGGCATTTTCCAAAGATAAAGAAAAAAGTTTTTATCAAATTCTTATCCAAAAGCAACCCGGAACAAAAATAAATTTTACTGATAAAATTAATTTTGGAAATAATCTTGAAGCAAAGTGGTATTATGGTAAAGATATGAAATTTGGCTCGTCTTTTGCAACAGCTGGGAGCGAATTGAACTCCGACAGATTTTATTTGTTAGGTTTTACAAGAAAATAAAAGTGATTTTTAAATTTTTCAACATATAAAATTATGCCGAGAATAAGATCAAAAAGAGAGGGAGATGAGGACGCGGACTTTGATGAATTTTTGGGGGTAAGCCGTTCTTCGCCAAAAAAAACAAGAAAGAGGGGGAGGAGTAAAAAAGCAATAGGAGATGATTTAAAAAGGATTTATGCGGATAATAACGGAGATCTTCCCGATATGTCAAAAATTTATCATAAGAAAAAGAATAGAGCTAAGGGAGCTTTGATTGGTTTTGCGGTGTTTTTCGCTACCTTGGCGGTTCTTTCTTGGGCGGGTTTTTTGTTTTTTGGGAAAGGGCAGAATTTTAGCGGCGACAAGGTTGTTTTGGAAATTACTTCCCCTGACAAGGTCGCGGGCGGGGATGAGATTGAATATATTATAAAATATGGAAACAATGAAGAAGTACCCCTGGGGCAAGGAGAAATAGAGGTGCGTTATCCTGATAATTTTGTTTTTACGGAAGCGACGCCCGTTCCCGCGGAAGAAAAGTTTTGGCAGTTGGGGAGCCTGGCTAAGGGAGATAGCGGAGAGATAAAGATAAAAGGAAATTTGCGCGGGGAGATAGATTCATTGCAAACTCTGCAGGCGATTCTTTCCTACAAACCGGGTAATTTCAATTCTGATTTTGACAAAGTGGCGACCGCTGTCACAAAAATAGAAAAATCATCTTTGGAAATGGATGTAACCGGTCCGACGAGAGTTTTGGCGGGAGGAGAGGCCACATTTAAGATTAAATATAAAAATATTTCTTCAGCTGATTTAACTGATGTAAGAATTCTAGTTACCGCGCCAAGCGATTTTTCTTTTAAAGTTAAAGAAGGAGAGAAGGAAAAAAATAGCTGGGATTTTTCTAAAATAGAAGCCGGGAAAGAAGCGGAAATGGAATTTTCCGGAACTTTTGGGCCGGCGGCGGAAGGAAAAAAGGAATTGAAAGCGCAGGTTGGGCTTATTAACGGTGAGGATTTTGCTCCTCAAGGCGAAGATACCTACTCTCTTGATGTGGCGCAGGGGGCAATGCTTTTGACTTTAGTCATGAATGGGGATGCGAATGATCGCAGTGTTAATTTTGGCGACGCCTTGAATTATTCAATTAATTTTAAAAACAAAGAACAGGCGGAACTTGGCGATGTTGAAGTGGAAATGGTTTTTGAGTCAACCTCAAGAGACAACAAAATGGTTTTAGATTGGTCATCTTTGCAAGATTCAAGCAAGGGAACTATCGTCGGGACGCAAATTTCTCCAACGGTAAGACAAGGGAAAATTACTTGGACAAAGAAGCAGATTCCCAAATTGGCAAAACTCGCGCCGGGCGAGGAAAGCGCTATTAATTTTCAAATAAGGGTGAGGCCGTCCGTTGATTTTGGGAATTGGGGGGTAAGCGATTTTGAAATAAAAAGTTTAGCTGCGGTAAAGGTTGGTAAAATCGGCGGAGAAGTTAAGGAAGAAAAAATAGACGGGAATATAATCAATCTAAAAATCAATAGCGACGTTGCCTTGGGGGCGGAGGCCAGATATTTCAATGATGACAACATTGCCGTTGGGAGCGGTTCTCTTCCGCCAAAAGTCGGAGAAACGACAGCATATAGGATTTTTTGGACAGTATCCAATTCTCTGCATGAAATAGAAAACATGAAAGTCGTCGCAACCTTGCCGGCAAATGTAAAATGGTCGAACAAAACAGACATAGGTTCCGGCGAGATAAAATATAATGAGGCGACACGCAAGATTGAGTGGACGCTCAATAAAATGCCGACGAGTGTGCGAAGCATCGGGGTAAATTTTGAAGTGACTGTCACGCCGGTTGAAGCCGACAAGGGAAAACAAATTACCTTGACTGAAAATACAATCTTGCAGGCCCAAGATAAATCAACAACTGGCGCGATAACAAGAATGGTCTTGCCTCTTACGTCAAATTTGGATGGAGACCCGATGGCGGAAGGAAAGGGGATAGTTAAGTAAAAAATAGATTTCAAAAACACTCGGCGAAAAGTCGAGTGTTTTTTATACTAATTTTTGTTATTAAACGTTTTATTCAAATGCTCCCAGGCCGATTCGAACGGCCATTTCCAGCTTCGGAGGCCGGCGTTATATCCATTGAACTATGGGAGCGGAAGAAAGATGTGTGGTCATGAAAAATAGATAGAAATGTCATCCCCGCGCGTGCGGGGATCCGCTCTTCTTTAAAAAGTAGACTCCCGCCTTCGCGAGAATGACAAAACATTAAATTATTTTCCGTACCAGAGAATATATCTTGTACCAAATCTTCTGAACTGGCAAATCAAAAGTGCCGGGATAGGAAATTTCTTCTCCGCCAAAACCTCTTTTGAACCTGGTTACGCCCGGCCATTTTTTTTCATCAATTCCCCAAAAGTCGTAGTATTTATAACCCATTTTTTTTACTTCTTTAATAATCTCCCAATGAATAGCATAAGGAGCCATTACTCCGCGCTCTTCTTCCGAAGAGGCACCGTGAAGATATGTGGCAGTTTTTCCAAAAAACATAACAAGTTCTGCGGCTAGGTTTTTGTTTTTGTATTTCGCGACAAAGAGAGAGATGTGAGCGTCATTTTCGGAGCCACCGAGAGTTTCTATCATTTTTTTATAATATTTTTTCGGATAAGTGCTAAATTTATCTCGTTTTGAAGTATCTACAAGTAGTTTCCAAAACATTTCAAAATTTTTTTCCGATAAATCTATTTTTTCCACACTAACGCCGTGGCGTTCGGCCAAGCGGATATTGTAGCGGGTTTTTGGATGCATCTTTTGAAGAAGTTCGCTTTCTTCTTTTGTGAGATCAAGAAGAATAGTCTGGCGTGGTTGGATGGATTTGGTATTTTGTATCTGATATTTTGTATCTGATATTTTGTATTCTCGAGGAGGTTCAATCCTCAAGAAGATAGATTTTTTTTCTTTGGCGATTTTTATAATTTCCCCAAAAGTTTCTTCAGTATTAAAATTTTCTTGGCTCAATATTGGTCCCCTTGGGCAGTATAGATAACTTTTTCCTATAGATAAATCGTGTTTTATAATTAAGGCAGTTGATTCTAGTTTGTCACCCTGAAAATTGCCCAGTCGCCAAATTTTTCGACCAAAAGATTTTTGAAATTCTCCCCATTCAAAAGATTGCAAAAAAGCCCCGCTTTTTGGGCCGTGCTGGGCAACAAAGTTATTCCAAAGATTTTTATCGTTTATTTCCTTGATCATTTTTTAAGACTTATTGCTTAATAATATTTCTGCTGCAATTTGAAATTTAAGCTCTAAAATTATAAAAGCTCCTCTGCTTATATTTAATCATATAAACATCGTCGCTTTTCTAATTTTATAGTATTAAATTTCTTCATTTCGCGACGAAAGATTATTAATCAATGAGTCTTCTTTCCTAAAAATTTTAAAGCTTCTTTTATTTTTTCTTCAATGGTTTTTTTCTCCCCGTCAATTTTTTTGGCAGTCTCTTCCGCTTCATTTTTTGAGTACCCCAATTGAATAAGGGCTTCTACTAGCTCGCTATCGCTTGCCGCGATTGGTTCTTCTTCGGTTAGTCTTCCCTTAAGCTCAAGAATGATTTTTTGCGCGGTTTTTTTGCCGACGCCGGATATACTTGATATTAAAAACAAGTCGCCGTCGTTCACGGCTTTTTGAATTTTTTCGAGTTTATTTGACGAGATTATTCGGTGAGCCATTTTCGGTCCGACTCCGGATACATTGATAAGCTTCCAAAAAAATTTTAATTCTTCGGTGCTTTGGAATCCGTAGAGTTCCCGACCATCGTCCTTGGTATGTTCGTGAATAAAAAGTTCTTTTACCTCGTCTATTTTTGAACTTATAATAAATCCCTCCGAGGCAAAGATTTTATAGCCAATATCGTTATTTTTTAAAATGACAAAATTATTGTCTTTGTAAATAATTGTTCCTTTGATGTAGGAGATCATATGCGTAGTTATTCCTCCCTCTTGATGGGGGAGGCTAGGAGGGGATGATTAATAAAGCACCAAATCCAAAATTACAAATCCTAAATAATATCAAAACACAAAATTCAAATACTCAAAACAATTGTTTAGAATTTTGGTCATTTGAATATTGTAATTTATTTGGAGCTTGTTATTTTGGATTTGTAATTTTATCAACCACCTCACCCTCCCCTAACCCCTCCCCTCAAGGGAGGGGAACTAGATATTTCTACTTTTTAAACCTCTTCACTCTAATCAATCCCGAGCAGGGGACTATCTCAATTCCATTTTTTTCCAATTCATCCAAAAAGAAATTCATTCCCAATGAGTCGGAGGAAATATGACCGGCAATAATTGCGTTGATGTGCGCGGCCTCGGCTTCTTTTTTATGCTCTTCGGAAAGATGCATGCAAACAATTGTTCCGACGCCCGCTTGAGCAATTTTTTCATATATTTTCTTAGATGGCTCTGTCCCACCGGTAATTTCCGTTATAGCAACTTTACCGCAACGATTATCTGGGTTTCCGGCAAACAAGGTTGGTCCTGCTCCTTGCTTTATAGCTTCTTTGTATTCAGGGACTTCTTTTAATAGTTTTAAAATTTCACTAACATATTCCGGCTTAGCTTCCTCTATTTTTTTTCTTAAAAAATTAGCTACCAAATTGTCCGCTGGGGTGTGGACATTAACATAACTTATGCCCAAAATCTCAGCGACATTGATTGGTCGATAATGATTAATTGGGTTTACTCCTCTGGCCACTTCTTCAATCCTTTCTTTTTGAACAGCTTCAGCGATGTTGATTGGCACTCCGTATTGTGCATAAACTTCGGCCTGAAGATGCATCACGTCAGCCAAATTAGCCAAAGCTTTTCCGCGAGGATGATGGGCCAAAATCAAATCAATGTCTTTTAACTTATCAGCCAAAAGAACTTCATCTCCTTCCATATCAATACCTGTTAATATTTTTTTTACCGGTTTTCCGGAATCAAAATGTATCCTGGAATCAAGGTATGGGTTAGATATGGCCTCCTCATCGAATTCGTTTTTTTGTTCTTCGTTTAATTTTTTGTATTGTTCCTTTTTTCTTTTTAGCATTTTTTCCACCGCTTCTTTTCCTCTCAAATCGGCGTTTATACCCATTTCAATCGCTAGATCAAAAATTTGTTTTACGTTCATATTATATTTTTTTAATGCCCAGCCAAAGTCCGCCCTCAACATTATTTTCTTTTTGAAACGAGACTTCGCTTCGGCCGAATTTTATTTCATTGCTTAGAGTATCTTTCATAATTTTTTCTTCATTGTTTTGAAAAGCTTGCGAAACGGCATCATTTTTAGTTTCATAGGAAATGGCAATGCGGTCGGAAATGGTGAGGCCCGCTTCTTTTCGAAGAGAATTTACTAGGCGAACGATTTCGCGGACAAGTCCTTGCTCCTTTAGCTCTTCAGTTATTTTTTCATCCAGATTTTCCTCGCCGGATTTCAGTTCGGAAATATTTAGTTCATCTCTAATAAGCTCAACATATTCCTCGCCAATATTTTCGGCGAGCGGAGTGGTGTAAGAAGCAAGAGGTTGTCTGATTTTTATTCCGGCCAAGGCTCTTGCGGCGAGTCCCGCTTCCACGATTTTTTTAGTTGTTTCCATTTGTTCTAAAACTTTCTCATCAATTAAATCCGGTTCAAGCTCCGGCCAATCATCAAGATGAATGGAAATGTTTTCCTTACCAAGCTCTTCGTTTATTTTTTCGGCGACAAAAGGAATAAATGGGGCGGACAATCGACCGAAAGTTTTGAGGACAAAGCGCAATGTAGCCACGGCCGCGTCTTTATCTTCGCCAAGCTCTTTAAATCTGTCTCTTGATCTACGCACATACCAAGTGGAAAGATCATTGTTAAATTCTTCCAAACCCCGCGCAGCGCCGACAACATCATACGCATCCAATTTTAGAGTAGTTTCTTTAATAAGAAGATTTAATTTCGCCATAATCCATTTATCCAAAACGTGAGATGGATTTTTCGGATTAAAATTAGTCTCTCCCTCATACAACTTATAAAAACTTAGAATATTAAAGAGAACCAAAAAGAATTTTTTTAGAATTATTTCCAACTCCAGCGGGCTGAAGTTTTTTGGATCGCCGGGTTGGTTTACGGTAAAGAAGAACCAACGTACGGCATCAGCGCTATATTTTCCAATCACTTCCCAAAGATCAACAACGTTCCCTTTTGATTTACTCATTTTTTCGCCCTTAGAGTCGCGCAAGTGGCCGAGACAAATCACGTTTTTATATGGAACTTCTTTTCCAAGAAGAGTGGAGACGGCGAGCAAAGTGTAAAACCATCCGCGAGTTTGATCTATTGCTTCAGAAATAAATTCAGCCGGAAATTCTCTTCCTTCATCAATTTTTTCCTTATTTTCAAATGGATAATGCCATTGGGCAAAAGGCATAGCTCCAGAATCAAACCAGCAATCCAGAACTTCCGGAGATCGCCTCATTTCGCCCCCGCAGTTTTTACAAGGAAGATTAATCTCATCAATAAAAGGTCGATGCAAGTCCATTTCTTTTAAATTTTTTCCGCTAAGTTTTTCCAGTTCCGCGACAGATTCAACCGCCACAATTTCCCCGCATCCGCATTTCCAGATCGGAAGAGGCGTGCCCCAATAACGTTCGCGGGTAATCGCCCAATCTTTGACTTCGCGGAGCCAGTCTCCGAAGCGCCCGTCTCTTATATATTCGGGAACCCAATTGATAGTTTGATTGCCTTGGATTAACTTTTCTTTTATTTCCGGTTCAGACATCTTTATAAACCATGATTTTTTGGCGTAATAAAGAAGCGGGGTACTACAACGCCAGCAGAAGGGGTAATCGTGAGTGTAGGGCATGGTCTTATAAAGCAAGCCGCGACTTCTTAAATCTTCCGATATTTCTTTTTCAACATTTTTTACAAATTTTCCCGCCCATCTTTTTACGCTTGGCAAAAATAATCCGCTTTCATCAACCGTATGCACTTCCGGCAAGCCGATTTTTTTACCCAAATTAAAGTCGTCTTCACCGTACATCACGGCCGTATGGACCACTCCCGTGCCGTCTTCCGTAGAAACAAAATCAGCCGAAGTTACGTACCACGCTTTTTTATCTCCCGGGTCAAGGGCGCCTGGGAATAGTGGCTCATATTCAATTCCGACTAAGTCCTTGCCCTTCATTTCTTTTTTTATTATGTATTTTTCTTCCACCACTTTTTCAACTAAAGTTTTGGCAATAATAAAATATTCGTTATCCTTTTTGATTAAAACATAATCAATGTCTTCCCCGACCGCCAAGGCGACATTGCCCGGAAGAGTCCAGGGGGTTGTTGTCCAAGAGAGAATATAAAGAGGTAAATCTTCGCTTAGTTCCAAGCTGTGCTTTGTTACTTTGAATTTTATGTAGACGGATATTTCTTCAACATTTTTGTAGCCAAGAGCGACTTCGTGAGAGGAAAGGGCTGTTCCGCAACGAGGACATTGGGGAAGGATTTTATATCTTTCATAGAGCAAACCCTTGTCCCAAATTTGTTTTAAAATCCACCAAAGCGATTCAATATAGTTATTATCGTAGGTGATATATGGATTTTCCAAATCAAGCCAGTAGGCGATGCGTTCAGTCATTTTTTCGAATTCTTCTTTATTACGCCAAACACTCTCTTTGCATTTTTCATTAAATGATTTGATTCCGTATTTTTCAATATCGGGTTTTCCGGAAAATTTCAGTTCTTTTTCAACTTGAAGTTCAACCGGCAGACCATGAGTATCCCAGCCGGCTTTTCGGCCGACAAAATAACCTTGCATGGTTTTATAACGGCAAACAATATCTTTAAAAACACGCGCTTCAACATGGTGTAAGCCCGGTTTTCCGTTGGCAGTAGGAGGTCCTTCAAAAAAAACAAAACTGCCTTTAGGGCTTTTTTTAGCCAAAGTTTTTTCAAAAATTTTTTCTTTTTTCCAGAAGTCCAAAATTTCTTCCTCCATCTTGGGAAAATTGGGAGCGGACATAGTAAAATAATTTATTATGATTAATCAAAGAATTTCGTTTATTATAGCAGAAGAACAGCGGTTTGTAAATTGGTTTGGCTCTTTGACATAAAACGAAAAATAGTATATTTTAGGAATATTGAGGGCCATTAGCATAGTGGTAGTGCGTCCGGTTTGCATCCGGAATACGGGAGTTCGATTCTCCCATGGTCCACCACGTACAAGGCTTAGGTTAATCAACTTTTACCACGGAGCAATAATTCTTTATATACTCCCAACTAATGCCCCTTACTTTGCATGCTCACCCTCGCCCGTGGTTAAGATTACACCATAAATAAATTTAACCTACTAAATATGTCCGAACGCAACCCCGCCTTTCTTCAAACCAAATATCGTGATTTAAGTTCCAGCGAAGAAGTGACTAAAATTGCCGTAAACACTGAAACCAAAACAGGTGCCAAGGTGTCGGAAAAACCTGAAGCCCGCATCCAAAATTATTTAGACTACATTTCCAATAGTATAGACCCAAACAACCCTCGCCGTGAAGAAAAACTGGCACGCTTCAAACAATCGCTGTATGACGGTCATATCATCAAACCCGCCGAAGTTCCGGAAGCATATTTTAACACCCAACGCCGTCTCGCTCGTGAACAAGGGCACGGCGACATGGAGATTGGGAAAGAACAACGAAAACAATTAATTGAAGTAATAATAACCGATCAAAAAAGCAGTTTAGACAACTGGGTGGATTACATGGCTTCGCCGGACGCCGTTTATCCGGATTGGCTCAAATACTGGGCGATGCGAAGCATCCTTGGCATGGGTGAATACGATAAAGAGAAAAAACAATTTGGTAAAAGAAGAAAAGACACGGTAAAATCGTTTCCAGACCTTGACCGCGAGGCTTTGGCGTATGTTTTGGACGCGGTGGAAAAGAAATACCGACCACAGGTGGAAACGCAGTTGGCGAAAGAAAAAGAGGAAGAGATAGAATTGACCGAAGCAGACTTGGAAGAGATAACACTAGAAGAGGCTACCACCATTGAAGATGAACAACACACTAAAAAACAAGAACAGCAGGCTTTTAAAAAACTCCTACAAGGCGAAAGCTTCGCCAAGCTCTATGCTTGGGCTATTGAAAAAGTAACACCCGCTTCACAAGAACAATTGGCCGACACCAGAGGCGAATGGATTAAATATCCCAAGGGTTCGGATCATACGCCACTTGTCCAATCTCTCCAAGGCCACGGCACGGGTTGGTGCACGGCTGGTGAATCCACTGCCCGCACCCAATTGGACGGCGGTGACTTCTATGTATTTTATTCTTTGGACCCCAAAGGTAAACCCACCGTTCCTCGGGCAGCTATTCGCATGCAAGAAAATAGTATCGCTGAAGTGCGGGGCGTTTTCGGTCAAGACCAAAATCTTGACCCACATATTGGCACGGTGGTGCAAGACAAATTAAAAGAGTTCCCTGACGGAAAACTGTATGAAAAGAAAAATGCGGACATGAAGCACTTGACCGTCATTGAAAACAAGATGAAAAAAGAGCAAGAGTTAAGCCGAGCGGATTTGGTTTTTTTCTATGCACTCAATTCTCCTATTCAAGGCTTTGGCTACAAGCCAGACCCACGCATCCAAGAGTTGCGCCAACAGCGCGACCCCAAAGCAGACGCGCCCGTTTGCTTTGATTGCGAACCTGATCAAATTGCCCACACACAAAGTGAAGTTAATGAAAACACGAAGGCGTATGTCGGCCAGTTATTTCCAAATATTTTCCAACAGTTGAAAGATTTGGAGTATGTTTATACGGCGTTTCCTGAGGGAAAAATTGTGAGAAGTACAATTGAGATTGGCGGAAAGACGAAAAATGAACTGGTGGCGGAAATGAAAGGGAAAAATATTCAAATTAGTGGATATGCGCAGTCAATACTGGACAGTAAAGATTTTATCACTGCTAAAAAATCGGAGCCAACTGATTTGGTTAGATTAAAAGTGGGAGATCTTGGTTTGGAAGGTAACCCGACAACGGATCAAATTTACCAGAAAATTAAGGAGCTTGGTTTGGAATTGTGTCCGGCTGAAGTTGGGCCACAGTACAGGTTGCAGTATGCTGACCAGCCAACGGATGAGTATTTATATATTGGGATGAAGCAGATAGCCGGTTCCGGTGGCTATCCGGACGTCTTCGGGCTGCGTCGTGGTGACGCGGGGCTGTGGCTGGACGTCGATTGGGCGGAGCCTGCGCGCAGGTGGAGTTCTGTCGCTCAGTTCGTCTTTCGTCTTCGCAAGTAATTCTTTGAGGTTTTAACACTTTTTTGTCTCTTTGGGGCTTTGGGGTTTGGGGAAATTTAATCAAAAAGGAAATCCGGATAATTCGTTTTAATTTCGCGAACGATTTTGTAAGTATTTCCGTGACCAAGAATTCCGGTGTAAGAGGTCAATGATTTTTTTGAGCAATGTTGTTGCAGTCTTTTAAACATCCTCTTTTTTGTACTGGTTCGTGGTACCAAATGATGTGGAAAAATAACCCAACCCAGAAAATCTACCCCCGAAGCCAATGTTCTGATAAATAATTTTTGGGGGTGTAATGTCAATCTTAGATTGTTACCGAGAAATTTACCCAACTGTGGAATTAATTGTTCAAGATAAATTTTATTTTTACTAAACACCACAAAATCATCTGCATACCGAATGTAATATTTAACTTTCAGCTTATGTTTAATAAACTGGTCAAATTCGTTCATGTATATATTAACAAACAATTGGCTAGTCAAATTACCAAGCGGTAGACCAACATTTGTTTTATCTTCAGTATTAAAACTGCTAATGAGTTGATTCAATAGCCATAATATATCTTGATCGACGATATATCTTTTTAAAATGCCTTGCAAAATAATATGATCAATACTAGCGAAAAATTTTTTAATGTCGCCTTTTAAAATCCATACCGTCCGAGTATTGTTTACTGATACTTTTTGACTAAAATTTTTAAATCTGGCTATAGCTTTATGAGTGCCCTTATCTAGACGACATGAGTATGAGTCAAAAATAAATTTGTTATCAAAATACGGATACAAAATTTTGTATATTGAGTGGTGAACTAGGCGATCTCGTACACTGGCTTTATGGATGTCGCGTGGCTTAGGGTCGTTTATTTTAAACGCATGGTATTTTCCATGCCGATAAGTTTTGTCTTTAAGATCTTGATGAAGTTGTAAAATGTGATCAGTCAAATGTAACGAAAATTCAATGACATCCTTGCGTTTTTTTTACCTCGTAAAAATTCACGCCAAGAATCAAGTAAATTATCTATTGAAATTATTTTTTCATAATTTATATGCCGGAACACGGTGCTCTCTCTCAGACAGCGTCGATTTTTAATAAAATTAAAGATGGATATTTGGTTTGGATGAGTATTGTTCCGCATATTCCTAAGGGTGCGCGCTATACGATTGGTACAAGAATTGAAAATAAATTTTTGGATCTTTTAGAACTTTCCTATCGCGCATATTATGCAGAAAGAGAGAAAAAGGAGGAAAAGATTTTGCAATGTATTTTAATATTGGACACGCTAAAATTTTTTGTACAGGTAGCTTGGGAAGGTAAATTTCTTTCGAATAAGCAGTTTGAGGACATCATCCACAAATTAGAAGAGATCGGCAAAATGCTGGGTGGTTGGAAGAAAAGTTTGGGCAATCAAGAAAAGAAAAACCGCACATTATAGTGCGGAAAAGATAATACTTTCGAAGACGAAAGACGAACTGAGCGTCAGAATTCCACTTGTTCGTAGGTTTCGCCCAATTGTTGTTCAGCCACAGCTCCGCGTCATCACGATTCAGCTTGAAGACGTTCGGATTGCCATCGGAATCGGTTTTGTACGGCTTGCCATCATTAGACACCGCCCTCGCAAAGTAGCGCAAGGCTGTATTTTATTTGTGATCGAAAATCAACCAGCAAACTGCACCAAGTAATTTCATTTTTAGAAACAAAATATAAATCCTCCGCAAAAAGCCTTGGCCGTTTGAGTTCTCAATTCATAATTGTTAGCAAAGTTTCAAAAAACCGTAGCTGGTTGATATAACCAGACTGAAGAAATTATACAATATTTTTTTGACTCAAACGCCACTTTTCTATTGACACTATGTTTCATATATGATACAATAGTGTCAAATATATGAAAAGCAAAAAAAACCTTTTAGAACAGCTTAAACCATTACCCCATTTCAATAAAAATGTTGTGTATCAACTTGGAAAACAGTTGGAACTTAAAGATTCTACGATTAACACTTATATCAGTCGGTTTTTGAAATACGGAGATATTTTGCAGTTTAAAAATGGTCTTTATGTGACCGCCGATTTTTTTGAAAAAAATCGATCGGATATTTCTTATTCTTTTTATCTTGCGAATATAATTCGCACTCCTTCGTATGTGAGTTCTTGGGCAGCTTTACAGTACTATAACCTCGTCACTGAAGCTGTTTACCCCATCACTTCAATTACATTAAAAGTGACGAGGGAATACCGGACGAAAGCCGGAAATTTTGCTTATCAGTCTATTAAAAAAGATTTTTTTTCTGACTTTTATTTAGCGAAAGGTAAGTTTGATTTTTATATCGCTTCTCCAGCCAAAGCGTTATTCGATTTACTTTATTTCAAGACCCGTCAACTCAAAGGGGTAGATTTAGAAAATATTAAAAGGATGATTGAGGAATTGAGGATAGATTTTGATGAAATGGATAAAGCTGAACAGGAAAAATTTTATTCTTTAATTAATAAGAATATATGAGCGAGAAAATAACTACAATTTTAAAGAGGAAACTTGATGACCTATCCGCTTATGGAAATATTGATGCGGAAACTAGTCGTAATGCCCTTAAAGAGGAACTTCAGTTCTATGTATTAAATTTTATTTATCATCATCCCGAATATAACAAATGGATAATGTATGGGGGTTCCGCACTCCGCATAATTCATGGGCTTGATCGTATGTCTGTTGATTTAGATTTTGAAGTTTCCCATACGGTGACCGAAAAGTTTTTAGAAGAACTGAAGAAAGAAGTTGAAGGATATTTTATTAATACCTATGGCGCCGATTCCGATTTTCTTACAATAAAAATTACCATTGGCAGGGGCTTGACTTTAAAATTTTATGTTGGCAAAGAATTGAGCCTTGGTAATCCATCAAATCAGGTGCATGTGAAAATTGATCTAAATCATTTTGTCGCTCCGAAGACCGTAACTGAACGCCGACCAATAAATCGCGACCAGCTTTCATTTGTTATTTTGACATACAACATGGGAGCATTGATGGCCAGTAAATTAGCGGCTATTTTCTTGCGAGGCACTCGTGGGGTTGGCGATGTTGTTTATGGAGAAAAGGGGCGCGACATTTATGACCTGCTTTGGTATATGGGTAAAAAAATCGTACCGGATTTTGATTATATAACAGCTAAAGGTATTGATGTAAAAAATCCGCGCGTCCTTTTTGACAAGCTTACGTTTCAGATAAATAAAGTAAGCGATGAAAATCTCAAAAATGATTTATCGCCCTTGTTTGTAGATCGAACATTTATCATAAACTGGCTTGGAAATTGGAGGGAAAGCTATGTACGACTTCTTAATGATTATAAAATTAGAACAATAAAAGAATTTAATTATAGTGTAGTCCATCAGGATTTTAATTCGTTGAACTTTTCTTTTGCATACGGGTATATAACCGAAGACGGAACGCCAGTAAGGATTGTCTGTATTATAAGCAATCGTTGGATTTACGAGGATTTACCTATCTATTTATCAGACAAAAAATTTGAAGACAAGCTGGAATTTGGGGATAATCTTGCAAATAATCCTCCCGCCACTCAGGAAAAACTTAAGCAATATGCGAATCTTTTTTACCAGAAAATAGAAAAATATTTTAAAAAAACCAATGGCGTGATGCTTGGTGATGCTATTATTACAAAAGTAATCCGCACGACCGCTGACAATTTAAACCAGAAAGAACGGATCGTGCTCAATAAATCCGCCTTGTTGTCGCGCGAACTGGATGACTTATTGAAATAAAATTTCATGAATCAAATTGACGAACAACAACTCGAATTATTTATGTCGCTTTTTCGAGGAAGAATTGATGTATACGCGCGACATTGGAAAAGGGAAGGCCGGTCTGGATACAGCCCGGCCTATGAGTTTAGTTGGGATGAATTCATGGCGCACAAACGGAGAGGAGGTTCAATAAAAGATTTTAAAAACAAAAAACTTATACCGCTTACTAAAGAAGTTGTCAAAAAACATCTTCTCGGTCAGCATGTTATTGGGATTTATCCAATACTACCTGAAAATACATCGCACTTTATTGCCGCTGATTTTGATGGTGAAAATTGGCTGACCGATAGTAAGGTATTTATCACGGCTTGCGCCGAAGTAGGTCTCTTGGCATATCTGGAGCGATCTCAATCCGGCAATGGCGGCCATGTCTGGATTTTTTTTGCCGAAGCTTATCAGTGTTACAAAAGCCGGCAAATCGCGCTTGAGCTTATTCGTAGATCTTTTTATGTTTCCGAATTTGAAAAAGAAGTCAGTTTTGATCGCTTATTTCCAAACCAAGACACATTAACCGGAGCCGGTCTTGGCAATCTTATTGCCCTGCCATTTCAGGGCAGATCTGTGATGAATGGTAACGCGGTATTTATTGACGGAGAAACAGAGAAACCGATTCCAGATCAATGGCAATTTTTAAGCACAATAAAGCGCCACACTACTGCCGAGTTAGATTCAGTGTATCAGTTTATTTTTTCCAGTACCGGAAAGTCTGTGATAAGTGTACCAGCTGGTGGTGGTCTGGGAATTTTGGTAGGTAATCAGATTGAGTTACACCGATCCGAACTTACTTCTGGTCTTATTTATTTTCTCAAGGAAGAGCTTAATTTTCTTAACACAGAATATCTCACCAAAAGAAGATTAGGGAAATCAATTTATAAAGTACAAAAGTATTTTAAGCTGATTGATGAAAGCAGGGATACTATTTTCTTGCCACGCGGATTTCTGCGGACGCTCATTGCTTTTCTTGAAGAAAATAATGTCGTTTACGCAGTGCAATCGGGCACGCCACATTTTGAGCAAGCTGATTATAAAAGTCAGATAGAGCTTACACCGGCACAAGTTTCTATTGTGCAGTTAGCTATTGAGAATGATCAAGGTGTTATTATTGCTTCATCTGGAAGCGGTAAAACTATCATCGGGCTGGAACTTATAGCCAGAAGGAAATTACCAGCTCTTGTTCTTGTGCACCGTAAACAATTGTTGGATCAATGGGTTGAAAGAATTCAAACTTTTTTAGGAATAGCCAAAGCTCATATCGGCCAATACTCCGGAACAAGGAAAAAATTCGGAAAGCAGATAACAGTTGGTTTATTACAAAGTTTAGCGCGCAAGGGCGATTTTACTGAACTGAAAGATAGATTTGGGACGATTATCGTTGACGAGTGTCATCATATTCCAGCCACAACATTTCGGGGAGTAATTGCGCAGTTGAATCCAAAATACATTTATGGACTTACTGCCACACCAAAGCGAAAGCATAATGATGAAAAATTGATCTATGCTTATATTGGCGACATTATTGCTCAAATGGAAGCTTCGGATTTTATGCCAGCTTCCAATCTCTCGCACCGGCCACCTGAAGTATTAATCCGCACGACAAAATTAAATCTCCCATTCAAATTTGCAACAGACGATTTTCAGCTTTTGGCCAAAGTGGTTTGTTTTGATACCGCCAGAAACCAGATGATTATTGAGGATATTTTAAGCAAGGTTGGCGAAGGAAAGAAATTGCTTGTACTAAGTGAACGAAAAGAGCATCTGAAAGTTTTGGCGATGTATCTTAAGGGCAAGTGCGAAACCATTGTTATCTCAGGGGATGACTCGACCAGATCAAGAAAATCAAAGCTTAAGCAAATTGAATCTGGACATTATCGTGTCCTTCTTTCTACCGGCCAATTTTTTGGCGAGGGTATAGATATTCGCGGAATTTCATGTTTAATATTAGCATTCCCTTTTTCGTTTGAAGGAAAGCTCGTTCAGTACATTGGTCGGCTTCGGGATATTGGCAACCAAAAAATCATTATTGATTACAGAGATACACTGATCCCATTTTTGGAGAAACAGTTTAAACAACGAGAACGGCACTATAAAAAGTTAAAAGTATAGATAAATTATTAATGGCGTTCACGTTCCATTCACAAATTCAGTAAAATCGGCTAAAATAGTCTTAACTGGTGCTTTATAGGTAATTTCTTTGGATGAATCTTCGGGTGCACCAAAGAGAAATTTTGTTTATTATCATGAAGAAAGAAAAAAAGCCAACAAGAAAAAAAGATAGAAGAGAAGGAATCGCTTTTGTTTTTTCGCGAGAAGTTGATGAAACGGAAAAGCTTGATGCTGAAACTATTGCCAGATTAGATAAAGCGATAGAGCTTTACAGAGAAGGGAAAATTAAATATTTTTTTGTAAGTGGCGGAACTTTTAGGGAGCATATGACAAGACCGATTGCCGAGCCGATGGAGGAATATTTGATTGAAAAAGGTGTTAGCCAAAACGATATTCAAAAAGAAATTTCTTCAAGCGATACGGCAACAAATATTTTATTCGGTTATCTGCATATTCTAAAAAAATTTGGACCGGAAAAATTTCGTACAGACGAAGATATTCCGGCGACAGAAGAAGAGCTGCAAGAAGCTTTTCGAAATATTTCCGCGGAGCATGATATCTATTGGGTGAGTAGCGAGTTTCACATGGGACGAATAAAAAAGTTATTGAAAGCGAATAATCTTTTGGCCGAGGGACAGCAGTTTGCGAGTCCCGAAGATTTTAAGACGCCCAAGGGGCTAAGCGCCAAGATAGTAGAATTAATAGCGGGGACGCTTTTAAAAATAGAACCGGATGGAAAAGGAAAAATCACTTCTTTTTTGAGAAATAAGAATAGAAAATAATTTTAAAATAAAATTATGGAACCGCAAAAAATGAAGGACATTTTTAATCCAAATGATTTAGAGAAAAAACACACGCCGGTTATTGAAAGGTTGGGTGGCGATAAGGTTTTGGTGAGAGTGGGAATTATTCCGCACGTGATGGAAGAAGCGCATTATATTGAGTCCATTGAACTTTATTGCAACAAAGCCTTGATAGAGAAAAAAGGATTAAAGTCGGGGATGCCGGCCGAAGCGGAATTTACCGTGGTAGAGCTTAAGGAAGAGGATGTTTTAATGGCGAGAGAAACCTGCAATTTACACGGTTATTGGGAGAGTATTTAGAATTTAATAGCTTGATGTGGATAAATCAATTTGATGATTCGTACTATAGATGTTATACTGGATACATGAAATCAAAATGGTACGAGTTAAAAGAAAAAGCCACTAATTTAAGAAAGCGCGGTTTCTCCATGGGTAAAATTGAACATTCCTTGGGAATACCGCGTTCCACGCTTAGTGGTTGGTTGAAAAATGTAAAACTTTCCAAAAAACAAAAAAAGCTACTATTGCAAGCGCAGAAAAATGGCTTGGTGAGCGCTCGCGAGAAAGCTGCGCAATGGCATCACAAGGAAAAGGTAGAAAGGTTTTTAAAAACAGAGCGGAAAGTTGAGCAAACATTGAAAAAAGTTAGTAGAGATGATAAAATAATTCTCGATCTCACTTTGGCTGTTTTATATATGGGAGAGGGATTCAAAAAGACCATCGGAACGGGTATCGGTAATTCAGATCCGTTAATTCTAAAGTTTTTTATTACTGCCTTGCAAAAAAATTATCAGTTTGATAAATTTCAGATCAAATGTGAATTGCACTTGAGGGCTGATCAAAATCCAGAGCGAATTAAAAGATTTTGGGCGCGGAAATTGGAGCTTCCTTTGAAAAATTTTACTTATATCACGGTTGATAAAAGAACAAACGGATCAAAAACATATCCTAGCTATAAAGGAGTTTGTGTGTTAAGGTGCGGTAATGTTGACATCCAAAGAAGACTAATGTTGTTGAGCCAAAAATATTTTGAAAAAGTAATAGGTGAAAAGTAATAGATATTATGATTTATGGGCGCATAGCTCAGTTGGTTAGAGCGCATGCATGACACGCATGAGGTCCGAGGTTCGAGTCCTCGTGCGCCCACCACGTGAAATATTAAGCTAAAATTATTAACTGATCCCTATTTCTCAAAAAATTGATTTGGCTCAAATCATATAAACAAAAGAAAAGGGTAGAAATTATGTCAGATTATACACCGAGTGAATATGCCGAAGCCCAAGATAAAAAAGAACAACATAAAAAGGGGCGCGAACAAGCAAAATTTTATCGTTACCTGCTGGATGCTTTTAAGAGTAAAGTTGTAAATTAACTTATAAGAAAAGGTATTAATTTGAAACTAGGAGAAATTAATCTTGACACAACTCGCCTAAAATTAAGAGAATTTGAGCTTTGCGATCCACGAAGTCTGGCCGGGTATATAAGTGAAGCTATGCAAGAGGCAAATAAAATTTTAGATACTTCGGTCAAAAATGTGCAAGTTAATCCGGAACAAATAGCTAATATGACACCCGTTGAATTTATTTCTTACGTTGAAGAATTAAAATCTTCTCTTATCAAGGATTAGTTTTAAAAAGTTTATATTTTATTTTTCTAAGGTTTTTTATAATAAAAATAGTTCCTCTTTTGGTACTATTTTTATTTTTTTATCGTCAAATTAATCTTTATCTCATCAATAATCTCGTGTTCCGCTTCGGTTAGTTTTTTATCATTAAGGTAAAATTTTCTAAAATCTTTAGTCCCTTCGGTATTGCGCGCGAGAAGATTTTCCGCGTTTACATTTTTTAAAGTTTTTACCAAGCAACAGATTCTTGTCTCGTTGGAATTTGTATGGGGAACCTCGTAAAGCAAGACAACAATTTCCGCCTCCGGAGAATTGGAAATAAGCTCATCGATCACTTCCGGCAATTCTTCTTCTTCGGCGCCCGAAGTAATAAAGTCATCGCGGGTTAAAAGCGACCACACTATTTTTGCAGACGGGTCGCTTTTTAATCTCATCAGAGCTCGTCCCCAAAGTTTCAATGTGCCGATAGTTTTTGTTTGATATAAATTTTTAATAATTTCTTCACGTTTTGCGCCACGGGCAACAAGTTGACTGGCGATATTCAACGCTCTGGGAGTGACTGAAGGGGTTTTAAAGCTACGGGTTTCGGAAATCATTCCGGCAAGAAGACTGGTGGCTACGTCTTCGTCAATTAAATTAGAATTTAGGGAATTTAAAAAGTTGAAAAGAATTTCTGCCGTTGAGGTAGAATTTACTTCCACCAAATTTATTTGGCCGAATTGTTCATTGGCCGGGCTGTGGTCAATATTGATTATCGGAGTAGAGTAGAAAAAGTCAGTGTTTTTGTGATACACATTGCCAAGAGATTCCAAGTCGGGACTGTCCAAGACTATAACTAAGTCGTATTTATAATTGGATAGAGTCGCCGAAAGATCTTTGGTGTCAATGTTTCTATGCTCGGGGGAGATGTAAATATTTAGCTTATTCCCAATTTTATTATAGTGAACTTTGCCAATTTCATTTTCGGATAAATCAAGGTTGATTATCAAATTTCTTAAATTGGAAATTGCCGGTTTTATTTCTCCGGCTTCTCGCAAAAAAGAATAATTTTTTGGGGCGTTGAATCCGTCGCAAGCAATATCAACAATCGGCTTATTTATTTTTTTTAAAATAGAACGCAAAGCTAAACTGGAAGCAATGGCGTCGCCATTCCAGTTCTTAGGGAAAGTAACCAAAATATGGTTGCTTTTCTTTATTGTTTCAAATATTTGTTGGGTTAAATTTAAGGCCACAAAAGCAGGATTAAAAGTTAGTATTCCGAAGCAGTGTAATATCATAAGCCTCGAAGGGGATAATGTCAATAATTTTTTGTCAAAGATTATTGACATTATTTATTTTGCGCGGAGCGGAGAGCCTTTACCTAAAGCTTAATTTTTGGTAAAATTTAGAAATTAACTGAAGATATACCCGAGGAAGACCATAAAGGGTAAAAATATGAAGGAAATCGAAAAAGCCTATAACCCCAAAGGGGTGGAAGATAAAATTTACAAGAAATGGGAAGATTCGGGTTTTTTTAATCCTGATAACCTGCCAGGCAAACCCTATTCAATAATGATGCCACCGCCAAACGTGACCGGCGTTTTGCATTTGGGGCATTCTCTTGAGAATTCCTTGATGGACGCAATGGCGCGTTATCAACGTTTACGCGGTAAAAAGGTTTTACTGCTTCCGGGAACGGATCACGCGGCAGTGGCGACTCAAGCCAAGGTAGAAAAAATATTAATGGAAAAAGGGATTAAAAATCCTCGCCAAGAACTCGGAAGGGAAAAATTATTGAAAGAGATTCGCGATTTTTCCGAAAATTCCAAAAAAATTATTTTAGGGCAAATAAAAAAAATGGGAACCAGTTGCGACTGGTCTCGCTTGGCTTATACTTTCGATGAAGATAGAAATAAGGCAGTGAACGAAATTTTTAAGAAGATGTATGAGGATGGGTTGATTTATAGAGGATTTCGCGCCGTAAATTGGTCGACCAAGGGGCAATCAACATTGTCTGATGACGAAATAGTTCATATTCCCCGCAAGGCGAAATTATATACCTTTAAATACTCTAAAGATTTTCCGATCACAATTGCCACGACTCGCCCGGAGACAAAACTGGGAGACACGGCAGTTGCCGTTAATCCGAAAGATTTAAGGTATAAAAAATATATTGGTAAAGAATTTGATGTTGATTTTGTCGGGCAAAAATTGCATATTAAGGTTATCGCAGATAATTCCATAGACATAAATTTTGGGACGGGAGCGCTTGGGGTTACGCCTGCTCATTCATTAGTTGACTACGAGATGGGGGTTAAGAATAACTTACCGATTATAAAGGTCATTAATGAAGATGGAAAAATGGCGGGAGTTGCCGGAGACTATGAAGGATTAAAAATAGAAGATGCACGAGAAAAAATTGTTGATAATTTAAAAAAGACCGGACTTTTAGAAAAAGAAGAAGAGATAGAACAAAATGTCGGTACATCTGATAGGTTTGGAGATATTGTTGAAGTCTTGCCAAAAACACAATGGTTTGTCGCGGTTAATAAAGAAATTCCCAGTAGAGGAAAAAGTTTAAAGGATTTGATGAGAGAGGCGGTTGGTAAAAATGGAGTTAAGATTACTCCAAAAAGATTTGAAAAAGTTTACTTTAGTTGGATTGATAACCTGCGTGATTGGTGTATTAGCCGGCAAATCTGGTGGGGGCACAGAGTTCCCATTTGGTATAGATTAAATAGTGATTTGGCAGAAATATATAAACAAAATCCAGAAGCTAATAGACATTTACTTGATAGTGAATCCAGATTTGTAGTTTCCGAGACTAATCCTGGAGATAATAATGATAAGGATTATTGGATTCAGGATCCCGATACACTTGATACTTGGTTTTCTTCGGGGCTTTGGACTTTTTCGACCCTTGGCTGGCCCCAAAAAACAAAAGAATTAAAAATGTTTCATCCCACAAATTGGATGCAAATGGGGCACGAGATTTTATTTTTTTGGATGGCTAGAATGATTTTAATGTCTTCTTATGCTTTAAAAGAAATTCCCTTTAAAGATATTTATATCCATGGAATTTTGCGTGACGAAAACGGAAAAAAGTTTTCTAAATCATCAGGCAATAATATTGACCCTCTGGAAGTGATAGAAAAATATGGAACAGATGCTTTGCGTTTTAGCCTATTATCAGGAGTTGCTCCCGGACAAGATCAAAGATTTTATTTTGAAAAAGTTGAAGGTGCGAGAAATTTAGTAAATAAACTGTGGAACATAAGTCGTTATATTTTAACAACGGTGAAAAAAATAGAGAGGATAGAAGAACGTCCCGAGCCGAAGACTTTATATGATAAATGGATTTTAGACGGATTGGACTTTACTACTAGCGCGGTAACGACATGCATGAATAGGTACGAGTTTTCATCTGCAAGCGAAATATTTTTGCGTAATTTTACTTGGGGAATGTTTGCAGATTGGTATATAGAAGTCTCTAAAATAGAGAAAAATAAGGATGAAATTTTACTTTATATTCTAGAGAGGTTATTAAAGCTGTGGCATCCTTTTATGCCGTTTGTTACGGAAGAAATTTGGAAGAACTTTTTTGACAATGATAATAATGAAAATTTATTAATGATCCAAGGGTGGCCAGAAATCTTAAAAGATAAGAGAGACATAAAAGTAGAAAAAGAAGTTAAATTAATACAGGAAACCATAGTAAGTATCCGTAATCTCCGCGCGGAAAACAAAATTGAGCCAGCAAAAATTATTAATATTGAGTTAAATATAAAAAATACCAAGTTATTTGAAGAAAATTTAGCGATACTGGAAGGTCTCTTAAGGAGTAAGATTCAAATTAAAAAATCAAAGTCTTCTGTCCCGGAAATAAAGATATTGATTGACGAAATGGATGCGGAGAAAAATAAATTAAGAATTAAAAAAGAATTGGAAGAAAAAGAAAAATACGCCGCAAACTTGAAGCAAAGACTGGAAAATAAAGAATTCATTTCCCGCGCGCCGAAAAATATTGTGGACGCGGAGAAAGAAAAGTTTACCAAAGTGGAAGAGGAAATAAAAAATTTAAGAGGACAAATAGAATCTTTATCATAAATAATAGGTATGCCCTGAGCTTGTCGAAGGGCAGGGTCTAAAATTTATATACTTCGACAAGCTCAGGAAATAAATTTTTCTAAAAATATGAAAATTAACACTGACGAGAAAAAGATTGAAGAACTTTTGACGCGGGGGGTGGAAAACATCTATCCATCCAGAAAAGATTTTGAGAAAGTTTTGATGAGTGGTAAGCAGTTAACGATTTATAATGGTATTGATCCGACCGGTCCGACGCTCCATATCGGTCATGGTAGCACTCTTTTAAAGCTTCGCGAGCTTCAAGATTTAGGGCATAAAATAATTTTATTGATTGGTGATTTTACTGGCATGATCGGCGACCCAACGGATAAAACCGCTACACGCAAAAAATTGACGCGCAAAGAAGTTTTGGAAAACTGCAAAAACTATGCTAAGCAGGCGGGGAAGATTTTAGATATGAAAAAGGTAGAGATTAAATATAATAGTAAGTGGCTCGGGAAATTAGTGGCTGGAGATTTTTTAGAATTAGGGTCTGAAATTACCGTTCAGCAGTTACTCGAACGTGACATGTTTAAAAAAAGGACAGAAGAGGGGAAACCAATTTATCTCCATGAGTTTATTTATCCATTACTTCAGGGGTATGATTCGGTGGCTATGAATGTTGATGTAGAAATTGGTGGCAATGACCAAACATTCAATATGCTTGTTGGTCGAGACATGATGAAAAACAGAGGAAAAGAAAAATTTGTTTTAACAACCAAACTGCTTGTTGATCCGACCGGTAAAAAGATGGGAAAGAGTGAGGGAAACATGGTGACGCTCGAAGATATGCCAGAAGATATGTACGGAAAAGTGATGAGTTGGCCGGATACCTTGATGCCACTAGCTTTTGAAATTTGTACTAGAGTGTCAATAAATGAATTTGAAAAAGTTTTAGCTGGCGATCCGCGAGAGGCAAAGATGAGATTGGCAAGAGAAATAGTCTCCATGTACCACTCTGAATCCGCAGCCCAAAAGGCCGAAGAAAATTTTGTGAAAACTTTTTCCAAAAAAGAGACCCCAGATGAAATAAAAGAAGTGGCGGTCAAAAGTAAAAATATTTTGGATGTTTTGGTTGAAGTCGGTTTTTGTTCGTCAAAAGGCGAGGCGAGAAGAAATATTGAACAGGGCGGAGTCACCGTTTCCGGCGAAGTGGTAAAAGATTTTAATTTTGAGGTGAAATCGGGCGAGATAATCAAAAAAGGAAAAAGGTATTTTGTTAAAATAAAATAGCATGAATTTTCTAGAAAAAATAAAAATTGAGCTGGCAAAAGAGATAAATAAAATATTGGGCGGAGAAAACATTGCCGTCTCTGACTTTGAATATCCGCCTGAAGGCATCGGCGGAGATTTATCTTTGCCATGCTTTAATTTAGCAAAAGAAAATAAAAAATCGCCCGTGGAATTGGCGAAAGAGATAAGCGAAAAAATAAAAATAGGAAAAAATGTTGCTAAAGTCGAGCCAGTCGGGCCATATGTTAATTTTTTTCTTGATCAGACAAAAATTTCGAAAATAGTTTTAGAGCAGATATTAAAAGAAAAAGAAAAATACGGAGAAGGCAAGATTGGGAAAAATCAAAAAGTGATGATTGAATTTTCCAACGCCAATACCCACAAAGAATATCATGTTGGACATTTACGCAATCTTTGCTATGGCGATGCGGTCAATAGAATTCTATCGGCGAGTGGATACAAATCAATTCCCGTTTCCTATATTAACGATTTCGGAATTCATGTCGCCAAAACGCTTTGGGCTTATGATAAATTTTACGCTAAAGAAAAAATTCCAAACAATAAGGGGCATTTTTTGGGGGAAATATACGCTCGCGCAGTAAAAGAAATTGGGGATAGCGAAGAATCAAAAAAAGAAGTAGGGGGGCTGATGAGAAAAATAGAAAGTAGAAAAGGAAAAGAATATAAGCTATGGCAAAAGACAAGGCAGTGGAGCATCAAGCAATTTTCATCTATTTATAAAGAGTTAGGCGTTAAGTTTGACCAAATTTTTTATGAAAGCGAAGTGATTGACGAGGGAAGAGAGATGGTTGACGACTTAATTAAAAAAAATGTTTTAATAAAAAGTCAGGGAGCAATTATTGCCGATTTGGAGAAATATGGCTTGGGAGTTTTGATGTTTTTACGTTCTGACGGAACGGCTCTTTATCCTGTCGCGGACATTCCTTTGGCTATCAAAAAATTTAAAAAATATAAGTTGGACAAATCAATTTATGTTGTTGACGTGCGACAAGGATTATATTTCAAGCAATTATTCAAAGTTCTAAACCAACTTGGCTTTAAACAAGAAATGATTCACTTAGGATACGAATTTGTTAAATTATCTTCTGGGATGATGTCGTCTAGGACGGGCAATGTCATTACTTACGAAACGCTTTGGGAGGAAGCGATGGAGCGAGCAAAGAGCGAAACAAAAATTAGACACGAGAATTGGAGCGAAAAACAAATTGAAGCGGTTGCCGAAAAAATTGTGATCGGGGCGATAAAGTTTGAGATGATAAAAGTGGGAAAAGAAAAGATAATCACTTTTGATGCTAACGAAGCGCTTCGCTTTGAAGGTTTTACCGCCGCCTATATTCAATATACTTACGCCAGAATTTCTTCTATAATAAGAAAAGCGGGCGCGGCTAAAAAGATTCAATTTTCAAAAATAGAGTTTGGTAATTTAAAAGAGATCAGCGAACACAAATTATCTATTGCTCTGGCAAAGTTTTCCGAAGCAATAGAAAAGGCATCAGCTTCCTATAATCCGGCGACCTTGGCGGAATATCTTTACAGTTTGGCAAAATGCTTTAATGATTTTTATCGAGACGTTCCTGTCCTTAAAGCTGACAATGAAGTCAGATTGGCAAGGGTCGCTCTTCTTGAGGCAACAAGAATAGTTTTGGAAAACGGTTTGAATCTTTTGGGAATTGAGGCTCCGGAGAGGATGTAGCAATATGAGAAAAAAGGATTTATATCAAGTGTCATTAAAGGCAATTTTAACCAATGGAGATAACAAGCTTCTAGCGTTAAAAGCTCATACAGGGGGAAGTTTGGCAGGTTCTTATGATTTGCCCGGAGGAAGAATTAATGATGATGAATTTAATGTTTCGCCGGAGAGTATTTTGGAAAGGGAGATTAAAGAAGAGGTTGGTAATATTGAATTTACTGTAAATAAATATCCCGTGGCTATCGGTAGACATTTGGTTCCGGCCAAGGGAGGTAATCAGGAGATTCACATTTTTTATATTTTTTTCAAGGGAGAAATAAAAAGCGAAGAAATCAAAACCAGCGATGAGCATAGCGGTTTTTCTTGGATTGATTTTCCGATGGATAACCCGGAAAAGTATTTTAAAAGTGGTATTTTGGAAGGAGTAAAAATGTATTTAGAAAAAATAAGTAAAGAATAATTTTATAAAAGATATTCAAAACTATGTTTAAAGAACAAAATCAAAAAGGGGTGGAGGAGATAGAAACAATTATCGGTCCTTCTGTTAATGTAGAAGGAGATTTTTCCAGCAAGGGAAATATGACCGTGCAGGGTTCCGTCTCAGGAACTTTAAAAACGGAAAGAGATCTGAAGATCGGTGTTGATGCCAAAATCACGGCTGATGTTTGGGCGGCCAATGCTTTTGTCGCCGGAGAGATCAGGGGAAATGTAAGAATTGGAGAAAGGATGGAATTGACCGAGACGGCAAAAATTTTTGGAGACATAGAAGTCAAAACACTGATTATGGCCCCCGGGGCGATTTTAAACGGAAGATGCACCATGAGCCATGAGGGGGTTTCTTCCAGAGAAGGAGACGAGGATAATTTAAAAAAGGATATCAAAAAATAGAACTGTAGTTTATGTATCAATATATTTATGATTCCTTTTTAACGGATTCAAAGTATTCCAAAACTTTGGCAATAATAGAAAATAGACTGGCTGATCTCGGGCTTTCGGGCAGGATAGACAGGTTATCTCTTTTTAAAGACGCAAGAGATTTTGTGAGAGAAGGAGTTAAAAAAGGGGTAAAAACTATAGTTATTGTTGGAAACGATTTTACCTTAAGCCAAGTTATCGGCGCGGCCGATGAGGTTGATATTACCTTTGGGGTTATTCCAGTCGGTTCAAAAAATGAGATTGCCAGAATTTTGGGGATTGAAGACGAAATGTCGGCTTGCGATTGTCTTTCCAATAGGCTCGTAAAAAAAATAGACCTGGGAAAAATAAACAGCACCTACTTTATTTCCAAAATAGAAGCGCCACCGGCAGAGATAACTCTAAAATGCGAAGGTAAGTTTTTAGTAAATTCAAAAAAAATTCAGAGAGTGGAAATATACAATCTGCCGATTTCCGGAGAAAAAAGTGACCCGCAAGACGGATATTTGGATGTTCATTTAAAGCCGGGTCGCGAGAGTTTTTTGAGAAGCGCAGCCAATGTCAACGTCGGATTTTTAACAAGAAATTCAGAACAGAATCAAGAAAGCGTTTTGCCAATCAAAAAAATGTTTTTGGAAAGTAAAAATGATTTGACAATTTTGGTCGATGGAGCTAAAAATATTAATGCGCCGGCGGAAATACAGGTATTGCCGGAAAGATTAAAAATTATAGTTGGGAAAAATAGATTATTTTAATTAATTTTATTTTTTAAGAAACAATATGAAGCCAAAAGTAGACAAAGAACTTTGCATCGGTTGTGGAGCTTGCGTTTCTCTGTGTCCCGAAGTTTTTAAAATGGGAGACGAGGGGAAATCGGAAGTTATTTCTGACGTTGACTACAAAGAAAACAAAGCGGGCATCCAAAAAGCTGTAGAAAATTGCCCCGTTCAAGCGATTAGCGTAGAATAGAGAATTACACCGCGTCAAACGCGCGGTTTTGCCCAGGTGGCGAAATTGGTACACGCACTACCTTGAGGTGGTAGCGCCCGCAAGGGCATGGAGGTTCGAGTCCTCTCCTGGGCATTTTGGAAAAATTAAAGTATTTATTTCTGCTTAATTTTAGAGATATGTTATCAAATAAATTTGATGAGTTTTTGCAATCAGTTGATCTTATTGCTTATCGCGAAAAGTATAGACCTATTAAAATTGTTGAAATGGATTTGCCAAAAGAAATACAGGCAATTGTTATGCTTTATCAAGTTTATTGGAATCAGAAGAAATTTTTAAACTACGATGATTTTTATAAAGAATATTTAAGAAAATATAAAATAGAGCTTGAAGTATTTAGACAAAAAATTACGATGTGTAAAAAATGTTTTTACCGTGGGTTGCCGGCAAGAATTTATCGCACTTGGGCTAGTATAATTACCCAAATCCATGCCGGATATGTCGCTGAGTCTGTTTTTGGTGATGGAACTGTCGCAATGTCCGCGGAACTTGATCATCAAGGAGCTGATTTTCAAGTCATCTATAAAAATAAAATTTTGAATTATCAAGTCAAAAAAGCAACTTTTAGCAGAGAAGTAAGACGAGAAAAAAAGTCGCAAAATCAAATCAAAGGCGAGCTTATTGACATTAAATACGAAGTGCCAAGCGACGATTATTTTAAAAATCCAAAGAAAAAAGATGGCGAATATAAACTGCCTTTTTTACGATTTATAGAAAATAAAGAGTTAAAACGTTTTCCTAACGGCTTTGTTGTTTTTACGCAATTTCCTTTTGAGAGAAAGAAAAAAGAAATAGACCAATTAAAGTAATTTTGGCTTAAACTTTGTGTGGCTTAAAAATTTTTCAGCGATACGAATATAATCGGGATTTATTTCAAAACCGACATACGATTGTCCTAATTCTTTTGCGGCAACACATTCCGAACCTGTTCCGACAAATGGCACTAAAACGACGCCATTTTTTTTTGGCATAGCTGATAAAATAAGTTTTCGGGATATTTCAAGGGGTTTTTGTGTTGGGTGTTTAATAATTTCGTGTTTTTCGTGTTTTTTTAATTCCCTTGGTTCAAAAACATTATTGCAAGTCTTGCATAAAAACCACCTTTCAATCATTCCCGCACCACCCGCAAGTGCGGGAATTTTTATTACATCGCGAGGCAACGCCCCGCCTTCGTGGGCTTGGTAAATTGTTTCTTTTCCCTCACGACTGAATCGTCCCAATGTCCCCTTTCTGATTTTACCGGCCGCGCCGTTTAAAAATCCTTCCGTATATGGTTCCCTAACTTCATCCCTGTTGAAAACCGGTTTATTTTTCCAAGCGCAAATAATAGCCTCATGACTTCTTTGCCAAAAATTCAACGAGGCGACATTTTTATTAGTGTAATGCCAGATGAGCCACCTTTTATTTATTGGAATTTCAACTGAAAGATAAGCTAAAATTTCGCTAAATCCATAAATAAACATTGTTCCGTTTGGTTTCATAACGCGGATGCATTCGTTTATCCATTCTTTGCACCATGAAACATATTCGCTCAATTCTCGCTTGTCGTGATTATTACCAAAATCTTTGCCAATATTGTATGGCGGATCAATTACTACAACATCGCAACTTTCATCGGGTAGTTTTTTAAGTTCTGAGAGGGAGTCACCTAAAATTATTTTATTCAATGGAAGTGTTTTATTTCTTTTTAATGGAGTTGTCAGCAAATCCTCTATCTGTTGCGTTTTATTCTGTATGACATCGATAACAACACCTTGAATTTTTATATCCCTATCTTTTTGTATAATAATCGGCTCGTAAGCACTGTTTGCTGGTTGGAGTCGAATGCAGTTTTCTTCTTTATAAAATTTTTTAAGCGTTGCCTCGTAATTATCTATTAAAGCAACTACTCTTTGCCCATTCTCGGCAACTTCTTGTTGTTTAACTAAAACGACATCGCCATCTTTTATATTTTCGTCAATCATGCTATTACCCCTGACATGTAGAGCATAAAAGTTTCCGTTTTTTGGTAACTTTGATTTTGCGATAGTTATAAATTCTTTTTGTTGAATTGCTTCTATCGGTTCACCCGCAGCAATAGTTCCAAGCAATGGAATTTTAATCAGCGGTTCTTTTTCGAGAATACTGATTGCGCGTGCCCTGTTTTTTAATTTTTCCAAATATCCAGCCCCTTTTAATTTAGAAATATAAAAATGCGCCGTTGAGACCGAGGCCATTTTAAACTTCCTTTGAATTTCTTCAAGAGAGGGGGCGTACCCATTATTTTTCGAGTAATTTTTTACGAAGTCTAAGACTTCTTTTTGTTTTTTAGTGATCATATATTTGACTAAAATATTATATTAACAGTATAATAGAAAAAAAGTAGAAAATCAATAATAGAGTTATCCACAGTATGAAAATAGGAAGAAATGATCCGTGTCATTGCGGAAGCGGTAAAAAATATAAAAAGTGTTGTATGGATAAGCCAATTTCAAATCCAAATAATGTACAACCAGGAACTTTAAGGTTCTTGTGTAGCATAAAAGAGGGCGAGGATTTTCACGCTCGATTTTTAATACAAATGAGCCAGATTAGAGATTGTGCTTATTTAAGAGATCAGCACTTGGCGTATGACAAAAGTTATTACCCAGTTTTTCAAAATTTACTTGAAGCTAAATTTGCTAAAGAACACTGCGAAAATCTAATGGCTCAACACAAGCAAAATATCGCCGACGGTAAGGAAGGCATCTATCATGGAAATCAAATAGATGTAAAAAATCCAGTTGATGATGATTTAAATATGTATTTCAAGGATTTTTTTATTCGTGGCACGATTGCTATTGATTGTTTAATGCGGCACACTGCATTTATGGGTTCCGGCATTGGATTTCTTTTTGTTGATGATAATCCCAAGAAATACAAAAAGGGATTGAAAAAATTCCCTCTCAAAAATGACGACCCGCGATTCACTGCATTGATTGATATGATTAAAAATAACAAGACGAGTTGGTATTCTCAATTTCGTGAAATACGCAGAAAAATCGAGCACGAAGGGTTTGCATTACCAAACCCACGTTATCATTTGAACAAAGAAAACAAGGTAGAGATAATTTTTCCAACATTCGGGAAGCAAGGTATTGAAGAAATTTTAAAAATTTACTGGGAAAATCTAACAAATTTGTGTGAAGAAATTCTAGTATTCCTATTGAGTTTAAAGTTCAGAGATTATATAGTAATAGTGAGGATACCGGACGATATGAGAGATAAGCATTTTCCGGCAAGGTATGCCGCGAGACATAAAGATTTTCCCCAAATAAATTTTTCTTGCGGGTAACTATTTTAAAATATGGTCACTAACAAAAAACTCATCACAATTTTTTTCTTGTCTTTATTTTTTATAGGCGGCATTTTTTGCGGCTATTTTTTAAATTTTTCCGGAAAAAAAGAAAGAGCCACTACTTTTATTTTTAATCGGGATAAAACTGTCACAGAGTACCACAACGCCACGCAGAACAAAAAAGATTTTTTTGAAAAAGCGTTTGGTGTTGCCGAAGATAAAAAAATATTAGACGGCAAAAACATAAAAGGATTGATTGTTCCGCACCATATTTTGGCAGCGCGATTAATCGCCTCCGCTTTTGAAAATATTTCAGCTCAAAAGTTTTCCACGGTCGTCGTGCTTGCCCCCAATCATTTTAGTAAAGGAAGCGGACAAATTATTTCATCTCTTGATGATTGGAAAACTCCTTATGGCGCGCTAGAGGCGGAAACAGAATTAATAAAGAAACTAAAAGATAATAATCTTGTGAATATTAACGAAACGCCTTTTGCCGAAGAGCATGGGATCTACAATTTAATGCCTTTTATTAAGAAGGCAATGCCGGAAGTAAAAGTTGTGCCTATAATTATTAAGGATAATTTGAGAGAAGAGGAAATAAATAATTTTGCGAAAAAATTAAAAGAAACTTTACCGGGAAATACTTTGGTTGTAGGCTCTCTAGATTTTTCTCACTATCTCCCAACAAACGCGGCCGATTTTCATGACGCGAAAAGTTTAGCCGCCATCAGTAATTTTGATTATGCCGGGATTGATTTTTTGGATATTGATTCAAAGCCAACGCTTAGAATTTTATTAAAATATCTGGAACTGGAAGGCGCGCAAAATTTTGAGATGTTGGACAATTTCAATTCAGCAAGAGTTTTGAATGATAACTCAATAGCCGAGACCACAAGCTATATTACCGGATTTTTTTCAGGAGGAGAAAAAAGCGAGAATAAAGATATTACCTTATTATCTTTTGGCGACATGATGCTGGATAGGTATATAAGAAAAGCAATAGATAAAAATGGGGAGGATTATCCATATTCCAAAATAGAAAGATTTTTAGGCGGGAGTGATTTGGTTCTCGCTAACCTTGAAGGATCTTTTACTGATTTCGCGCCTAAACCGCTCCATCCGGACAACACAACTTTTACTTTTGATCCAAAATCAGCTCCCGTTTTAAAGAAACTAGGATTTAATATTTTTAATCTTGCCAATAATCACGCTTTTAATTTTGGGAAAGCTGGATTTGACCAGTCAATAAATTATTTAGAGAAAAACAATTTAGATTATTTCGGCGCGCCGGATAATTTAAATAAAATTTCTGCAATAGAAAATATAAGAGGTGTTAAAATCGGCTTTGTCGGTTATAGCGAGTTGGGCACGGATAATTTTAATAAGGTGATTGATGAAATAAAAAAAATAAAGCAAGAAGTGGATTTCGTAGTTGCCTACACTCATTGGGGCGCGGAATATAAAACAATTTTTTCTCGGGGCCAGCAAAAAATGGCTCATGAATTGATCGACGCGGGAGCCGATCTCGTCTTAGGTAGCCATCCGCATGTGGTCCAGCCGATTGAAGTTTATAAAAATAAAGTAATTTTTTATTCACTGGGAAATTTTTTATTTGACCAAACATTTTCCAGGGAGACAATGTCAGGGCTCGGGGTCGGAGCCGTCTTCGGCGAGAAAAAAATTGAATATTATTTATTCCCGACGGAGATTGATAAAAATTTTCAGATTATATTGCCCGATCAAGCTAAAAGTAGTAACATCTTAAAAGAACTAGCCAATGGTTCGGTTGCCTCGGAAGAATTAAAAAAACAAATGATTAATGGATATTTTTTGATAATAACTAAAAAATAGACTTATATTATGTCGAAATCCTATGAGGGGGGGGGTATGGAGAGCAACATCCAAAAGAAGGAGAAATTGTTGAATCTGGATGGCAAACGAGGCTACGAAGTTGTTTGGATAGAGATGGTACCGTAAAAGAAGAAATTAAAAAACGTAGGCTCTTTCTAGATAGGTTTATTGACCAAAAAGTTGTTGCTGTTGAGCAAGGAAGTTTGAGAGATACTGTTCTTGCCGCTATTGCAGCTAGACACTACGTAGAAGAACGTAGGGAAAAACCACCTCAGCGGCTTGTAACAGTTGTAGCGCAAACGCCAGATAATGCTCGGGGAATTTGTTTTTGTCTTTCGGCAGCAATTGATCCACGAGGAGAAGTTGGCGGATTTGTTGGTAATGCTACAGGTCGGAGTAAGGAACACTCGGAGAGTACGAGAGTTATGGTAACTACTGTAGGTAGTTTTTGTCATCAGTTGCTTCATGGAAAAGTCGATTTTAATCAAACAGGCGCTATTATTGTCGATTGCGCGGACAGTAATAGCCCTTTTAATCAAGTGCTTCTTGGATCTCTTAAAGAGTTACGACAAGGGGGCGGTTCTCCACCAGTCATTGCTATTTGCCGATCTTCTGATAGAGCTTATGTGGTTGCAAAGTTTTTTGATTCTCATGGTCAACTTTCAGAAAATACATCTTTTGAGAAGCGTGAAATTGGAAGATTGTCAGAACCAGACAAGATTTACGAAAATATTCCTAATCAACAAGATAGAATAAGACGAGCTATTGAATTAATTAAAACTGAAATAAGAAAAACAAAATCGGCAAAAAGAATAATGGTTTTTTTGGAAGATGAAAAAATGGTTGAAGAAATTAACAAACAACTTTTGAATAACGAAGAAACAGATTTTAGAATTCAATTATTGACACATAATCTTAGTGACAGCGAAAAGGTTAAACTTCAGATTGAAGACAAGGGCACAAAAAAATCATTAGTTGTTCTATCCACTATTCCGGCAGAGACATTGGGAGTTACATGCCAATTTGATCTTGTAGTTGATACGGCTAGAGATTCTGGGTACGCAATCTCTCCCGATGAATCATTGCTTCGAGCGAGTTTTTCTAGAAGAGGGGGTTTATATTACGCATTTATTTCAAAAGGAGATGACATTCAGATAGATGAGAGAAGAGAGCCTTTTATGAGGTTTTCTCTGTCTTCATCTGAAGAAAACAAATTTTGGCAAATTATTGAAGAGGCGGGGGTAGCTCGTGAAGGTTTTCCAGTAATTTCATCTGGTATTTTAGAAAAAAGAGATGAGTCTGCGGCAAAAAGAGAGGGAAGCGATTTAGGAAGAAGGCTTGAAGTAGAAGAGAGTTCAGTCAGAATTATTGATCAATTTGTAAAAAGGGGAAAAAGGGATTTGGGTTTAGCGATAGCTGCATGTATCCATGAGCCAAGAATTATTAGTAATAGCTATGATCGAAAGGTAAAAGAAAGATTAATTAAACAATATAAAACTAATTCAGATATTTTAATTAAGCTTAAAATCTTAGCAGATTCTCTGGGGCATTCTGAAATGAAAGATAGCAAAAATATTGATATCCAAGCACTCCAGCATATAAAATCAATTTTAGATCGTTGGGATAGAAAAATAAAACCGCAGATTGGAGTCAAAAAATTAATAGATGACATTGCAAATTTAACTGAAGAAGAGCTAACCATGACTCTTGGTGAGGCTGTGCCAGAAAAAATTGCATGTAAGGATACGCTATATCGAGATAGAGAGCATGATCGTTGTGCTTTGCGATATCTTAAAGACTGTGAACCCGAAGATTATCTCAAAGAAGATTATAGAGATTATTTTGAATTAGAGGGAGGGGCATTAACAGAGACGAAGGGCAAACTTTATTTTGTTCTTTCTACCCAAGTGGCTAGAGGTAGAACTTATATTACGAGCAGCCATCCTATTTCTTCCGATTCATTACCTTTATTACCATCTTCTATCATTGAAAAAGAAAAAAAAGAGTGTTATCGCGCAGAGGGAGGAAAAGTTGTTCAGCCAGTGAAATATACAGTTAGAAAACTGCCAGAGATGTACGTTATTGTGCATGATCAACCATCGGAAGAAGATAAAACAACTTTTTGTGAAAAACAGCGAGAATTGATAGAAAAAAATTCTCCGCAGGTAGAAAATATTCTAGGAATACTTAAAATAATTTTTGAAATTGCAGGCAAACATGAAAAAAAAGAAGTTGAATGTAAAATTGAACAAATTGAAATATGGTGGAAGGGCATAAAAGATAAACAATATCATTGGAGTGAGCTGTTTTCACCGGTAAAATTGAAATCATTTTTTGATGAAGCAAAAAATTTATCTAAAAGAGTTGTTAAAAAGAAGGGATGGTTTAACAAAATTATAAATTTGCTTCCTGAAATTCATTCACATATCAACACGAATGAATTGGCCAAGCTAGCTATATTGGAACAAGAACTCACTGAGGAGCAGTTAGTAAGGTGTATTTTAAGTAAAATTGCTTTCAAAACAAAGAGCGGAGAAGAGGTTGATTTGTCACAGATTATAGATGAGGTAATAGAAGAAAAAATTTAACCCTAAAATATGCCAGTTAAAAAAGCAAATGGAAGTAGGAAAAATTATAATCAATAACTAATCTAACAATTAATTTATCTATATTTTTATGCCAATCAAGAAAAAAGAGATGGGAAGTGAAAAAAAAGACCTTTTGATTAAGGCCAAAGAAAAAGGCTTTGCTGTTGGCAAAGATATTTTATTGATGGCCTTGGCGGGAGTGTTGCTTGTCGCTATCGGCGGTTTGGGCGGCTATTTTTTGAATAAAAAAATGAATCCAAAAGATGTGGTTGTTGATAACAATCCACAGGCAGAAGATTTGGAGATAGACGATAGTGAAGAGCCGGAGGTTACCGGAATAGTTGATGGAATTGAGTGGAATGAACCGCAAGAGATTGAAAATTTAAATTTTTTTAAAGAAGAAAATCTTACCAAAGACGAACAAGCCAAATATTATAAAGCAGGGACAATAATTGATGGTAAATATAAAGAAGGGGAAATTATTTTAGTTAAGGCGGTGGAATCTACCGCAATGTATCAGTCTGTTTTTTATAGATTCATAAGGCAAGGCAATGATTTCTTTCTCTTAAAGAAATATTCCGGAGAACTTTTTGAAGGAGAATGGATTATACGATCAAAGTTCAGTGTTGATGAAAATTATACAATACCTTCATTAGAATTTCCAAAATCTATTTACGGAGAAAAGTCAAGGCAGGTTTTGGAAGCAAGCGCAGGATCTTTTGGGCTTGATCCAAACGAATTTTTTTCTATAAAAAATCTTAAATTAGCCTTTGAAGATAAAAAATTAGGCAATGTCTATACCACAAAAAGCGTTCCGGCGATAGATCAAAAGTTAACAATCTTTGATAAGTACGGATTTTATTTGCGCGTGCCCGACGGAACAGTCAAAGTCTATGCCTATAGGCCGGATTTTATTGGTGAAGACGAGGTGCCGGAAATAACCTGGAACGACGGAAAAAAGAATACAGAGAAATACGATTACACAGACAGCGGTGGCTGTGGAAGCGATAATTTTATTTCCGTAGTTGATGAATCTATGCGTCTGGGAATGAATTTGAAAGAAATAGGAAAAAATTCTAAAGGAGATAAGATTTATGAGATTGGGGTTGAAAAACACGCGTTGCTTGATGAGGCCTATACTAGAAAAAAAAGTTTTTTCGACGGCGAAAAATCCACAGAAGTATCTTACGAAGAATTTTTGGCCAGTCGTCCCCTTATTTTTTGGGAAGATCCGTTTGGGAGATTGATTAAATTAGAAATTCGTAAATTTGCTGTCGCCGAATGTGGCAAACCGGTAATTTATTTATATCCGGAAAAAACAACGAAGATTTCAGTAAAAGTTGAGCCAAAGGGCGGAATGAGCTATTCTGATCCGGAATATAATAATGGTTGGGAAGTAATTTCGGACACAAATAGCAATATTACGGAATTGCGATCCGGCAAAGTTTATCCCTATTTATTTTGGGAAGGACGCGGAGGAATTTATGAATCGCCAAAAAACGGTTTTGTCGTTAGAAAGGATGATGTCCATAATTTCTTAGTGGAAAAACTGACAAAATTTGGCCTAAACAAAAAAGAAACAGCTGATTTTATTGAATTTTGGGAACCGAGAATGCAAAGCGCGCCCTATTATTTTGTCGGATTTCTGGGAAATGAGGGGATGAATCAATTAGCACCACTCACGATTGATCCCAAACCGGATACGGTTATTAGAATTTTGATGGATTTTTCACCGCTCCAAAAACCAATAGACGTAAGAGGGTATGATATAAGAACGCCGGAACGCAAAGGGTTTACTGTTGTTGAATGGGGCGGAGTTTTAAGATAAGTTCCTTTCTATGAGTATTGAGAGTACCCCGCCACTAAAAAGGCGGGGTATTTTCTCTTTTGTGAATATCTGATACAATATTTTTAGCTGAGGGGGCGCTTAGCTCAGTTGGTTAGAGCGTCTCGTTTACACCGAGAAGGTCTGGGGTTCGAATCCCTAAGCGCCCATTTGGTCAAATAATGAACTACGTAATAATAAAATGGGACAGATTATAATAGGAATAGTCGGAATAATTGTTGGCACAATGATGGTAGCAAAGTCAGAATGGCTCCTGTCGGCTTTTGGCAGAGTGAATTGGGCGGAAGCTCATCTGGGCACCGAAGGCGGAACAAGAATTTTTTATAAACTTCTTGGTCTTATCACTATTTTTGTTTCCCTTCTGATAATGACCGGAATGGTGGAAGGGGTGCTTATAGCTATTTTTTCGCCGTTATTTCCCAAACAGAATTAATCTAAAACTATAATTTTATGCCTGAACTAAAAAAGATGGGAACAAGTAGAATTTCCGGCGGTAATTCCTTGCTTGATCCGTATTATATTTTGGAAGAGATTGGTCTTGGGGCAGGTATGCGAATCGCTGATTTTGGATGCGGAGCGGCTGGACATTTTGTTATTCCTGCCGGAAAAATCATCGGTAAAAATGGAGTTAGTTACGCGGTTGATCTTTTAAAACCGGTTTTGAGTGCGGTAAAGAGCCGAGCCAAATTTGAAGGGATAGATAATGTTGAGGCGGTTTGGTCTAATTTGGAAATCTACGGAGCAACAAAAATAAAAGAAGGGAGTCTGGATTTTGTTTTATTAGCAAACACACTTTTTCAAATTAAAAAAAATGAAGAGATGTTTAAAGAGGCAGTAAGACTTGTTAAAAATAACGGAAAAATAGCGGTTATTGAATGGAAATTGATAGCCTCGCCTCTCGGTCCTCCCGCCGAGAAAAGACTTTCCAAAGATTTTGTTCGAGGATTAGCAAAGAAATACGGGCTGGAAGAGGTTAAAGAATTTAAAGCCGGTCCTTATCATTACGGTTTGGTCTTTGAGAAAAAGCCTAAAACTTAATTATTAACTAGGGGGTAAAATATACAGAAAATATGCCTAACTTTCAAAGACTCTTAGATTTAAATTTTTGGTTTAGTCTGCGACCAAGCGCTTTGGGGCCGAAAGGTACGGTTTTCGTTTTAGTTTTTTTCTGCTTGATGATATTTCTAGGGATAGTATTCAGTTTTTTGTCTATTAGAAAAAAGGGAGATCCCTTAATATCCAAATTATTCAAGAAACTATTCAACCAATTTTTTGCCATGGGCGCGATCGGTTTGATTTTGGTTTTTTTAAGCTATGAACAAATATTTTTGCTGGGAAGTTATGTTTGGTATTTACTTTGGTTGGTTGGATTTATCGTTTGGTCGGGGTTTTTAATTTATTATTTGGTTAAAAAAATTCCTCAAGGCAGGGAAGAGCGAGAAAAGAAAAAAAGATTGCAGAAATATCTATAAAATGTCCGAAAAATGTCCGACGAGAGACAAAAATTGGGAAGATTCGGCGAGATGCTTGCTTGTGAGTACTTAGTAAGACATGGGTATAAAATAATTGATAAAAATTATAGAACCAGGGGAGGAGAAATTGATATTATCGCCCAAAAAGATGAAACTATTGTATTTGTTGAAGTAAAAACAAGAAAGAGCGGTAATTTTGGCGCTCCGGAAGAGGCGATAGACGAGCGCAAACAAGTGAAGATTTGCCAAACGGTTGAGTGTTATCTTCAGTCAAATAATCTTCTTGATAGAGAGTTTAGGCTGGATTCGATCGCGATTGTACTGGATGTTAGCGGGAAAAAAGCAAAGGTAAGACACAAAAAAGACATTTATATTGATAATTACTAAGGTTTATTTGCTAAAAATTTTATTTTATGCTATTATACTATTGAACTAGTTCCATAAGAACTAGTTAATTTTATAAAAATAATTTTTATCGACAACTATGGCATCACCAATAATTCAAGCTATTAAGCAAATTTGCGAGGAAAAAAACATTAAACAAGAGGCTGTTATAGAAACTTTGGAAGCGGCGCTTGCGGCCGCCTTTAGAAAAGATTTTGGAGTAAAAAACCAAAACGTGAAAGTGGAATTTAATCCGGAGATCGGCGAGTCTCGCGTTTTTGATATCAAAACCGTCGTGGCCGATGAGCTGGCGGAAAAATACGAAAAGGAAAAAGAAGAAAGAGAAAAGAGAATAAGTGAAGGAGAAGTCCTGGAGGAAAAAAGAGAGTCAGAAAATGAAGGAGAAGAAGAGGAATTAAAATTTAATCCAAAGCTTAACCTTAGTCTTAGTGAAGCAAAAGTGATAAAAGGGGACGCGGAAATTGATGAGGTTATAAAAACGGAGCTGGAAGTTCCGGGAGCTTTTGGCAGAATGGCTGCACAAACAGCCAAGCAAGTAATCATCCAAAGATTAAGAGAAGCAGAGAGAGATTCTTTATTCAATGAATTTAAAGGAAAAGAAGCGGATCTTATTCCCGGCATTATCCAACGCTGGGAGGGAAGATTGGTTTTGGTTGACTTGGGACACGTTACCGCGCTTATGCCTTTGGAAGAGCAGATTGATAAAGAAAAATACACGCCCGGAGCAAGACTTAAATTTTATGTTAAAGAAGTGACGATGACCACAAAGGGTCCGCAAGTTATTGTCTCCAGGGCTCATCCGGAAATTTTAAGAAAGCTTTTCACTTTTGAAATTCCGGAAGTTAGCAACGGTGTAGTGGAAATAAAAGGAATAGCTCGTGAAGCTGGTTCGCGTTCCAAAGTGGCGGTTTATACAAAAGATGAAAATATTGATCCGATTGGTTCGTGTATTGGTCAAAGGGGCGCGAGAATTCAATCAATTATCAATGAGCTTGGCGGAGAAAAAGTTGATATTATTGAATGGAATGATGACCTGACAAAACTTATTGCCAACTCTCTTTCGCCGGCAAAAATAAGCGAGATTAAACTTAATGAAGAAGAAAAGGCTGCTTATATAACCGTAAAGCCTGATCAACTTTCTCTTGCTATTGGCAGGGGCGGGCAGAATGTCCGTTTGGCGGCAAAATTGACCGGTTGGAAAATAAATATTCAAGGCGGAGAAGAAATAGTAAAGTCGGATGATGTTGAAAAAATAGAAGAAGTTCCTTCCGAGAGTGATATTCCCAAAGAAGAACTAACAGTTGAGAAGGAAGAAAAAGAAGAACCCGAAGTTGTTGCTGAGGAAGAGGAAGAAAAAAAAGAAGAAGATGAAGGAGGGACAACAAAATGATAGAAATTTTTAATACAGTTTTATACTATCCACTCTTCAATCTCTTGATTTGGCTTTATAATATTCTTGGTCAAGATATTGGCTTGGCTATTATAGGTCTTACCGTTTTAACAAAGTTAGTTCTTTATCCATTATCATTGCAGGCGATAAAAGCTCAAAAATCTTTATCAACCCTTCAGCCGAAAATAGAAGAACTAAAAGTAAAATATAAAGATCAAAAAGAAGTGATGTCCAAGGAGTTGATGAAGCTTTATCAGGAGAATAAAATCAATCCGCTTTCTTCATGTTTGCCGATTTTAATCCAGCTCCCGATTTTAATCGCGGTTTATCAAGTTTTCATGAAAGGGCTGGGTTCGGAAGGATTGGAAAATCTATATCCTTTTGTGACAAATCCCGGACATATCAATGCTGTTTTCTTAGGCTTTCTTGATTTGAGCAAAGCTAATATAGTATTGGCGATTTTGGCGGGTTTGGCGCAATTTTGGCAGGCAAAAATGATGCCTATGGCTAAACCGACAGTAAAAACACCCGGTTCAAAAGATGAGGGTATGGCTTCAATGATGAATAAACAGATGCTCTATTTTATGCCCTTAATCACAGTTGTAATCGGAGCAAGTTTGCCCGGCGGGCTTACTCTTTATTGGTTTTTAACAACCATCCTTACTATCGCTCAACAATATTTTTATTTTAGAAAAGGCAAAGAATCTGTCGGGGTGGAAGCAGTAAAGTAAAAAATAAAATTAAATTTTAAATTGAATTTTTATGCCAATTATAGGAAGCAAGGATTTAATTGGCCTTTCTGTTGTTACGAAGAGTGGTTTTGTTTTGGGAAAAATAAGAGGATTTGAGGCAGACACGGAGACGCAGTCGATTTTGCGTTATTTTGTAAAAAACAGGAGGCTGACGAGCAAGATTTTGAGCGAAGGGCTGGAAGAAATTATTATCAGTAGAAACCAGGTGGTCGGTTTCAATGATACGGAAATGATTGTTGAAGATGGAGCAATAAAAAATATGGAAAAATCGGGCGTGTTTAAAATAGCGCAAAAAAATTTTCCCGCGATGACGCGCGAATTAGATACAAATGACAGCACTGGACAATAAAGACAATAAATTGGAAAAATCAATTCTTGAGACGGTTGCATACTTTGATATTTTTTCCTATCCGCTGACTTTGGTGGAAATTTGGAAATGGCTTTTTTTAAAGGAAGCTAACGGTTTATTTATTTCTTTGAATAAAATTGAAGAAATCATTAAAAATAGCGAGGCAATAAAAACTCTCTTGGAGTACAAGCAGGGTTTTTATTTTTTTAAAAATAGGGAGGCGCTAATCGCGTTAAGAAAAGAAAGATACAATCTGGCCGAAAATAAATTTAGAAAAGCGTTGAGAGTCGCGGGATTTTTGAAGTGGATACCGGGCATTAAAATGATCGGGATCTGCAATAGTCTGTCTTGGGCGAATGCCGATACGGGGAGCGATATAGATTTTTTTATTGTCACGGAGAAAGGCAAACTTTGGACCAGCCGTTTTTTGGCAGTCGGCTTTTTGAAGATTTTCGGTTTGCGACCGGAGAAAAATAATACAAAAGATAAAATTTGTTTAAGTTTTTTTGTTGACGAAGAGCATTTAAATTTAGAGAACCTTGCCATTGAAAGTCCTGATATTTATTTAATATATTGGATAAATCAGCTTGTCCCGATATTTGATCGGGGAGGAGTGCATCAAAAATTTTTGGAGAGCAATCAATGGATAAAAATATTTTTGCCTAACATTTTTAATAATGAAGGAAGCGAGAGAAGAAGAGTCGCCGAAGATTTTATTTTTGTAGGGAGAAAAGAAAAAACGGCAGCAGGCGGGTTGGCGGAAAAATTTTTGCATAAACTGCAATATCAAATATTGCCGAAAAAAATAAAAGAGGTGGCCAATCAGAATAGTAATGTGGTCGTAAAAGACGGAATACTGAAATTTCATTGCGACAACGACAGAAGAAAAAAGTATCAAGAGAAGTGGTTTTCAAAAATAAAAGAACTTGAGAGATGTTTATGAAATTTTTAAATAAAATTATAGAATGGGGAGTCTATTTATTTATTTTTTTATTGCCATGGCAGACTAGGTTGATATTGAAAGAGGGAGATTTGGATGGATATTGGGAATATGGGACGGTGAGTGTTTATGGGACGGAGATTTTGCTATGCTTTTTATTTCTTTTAGCTATCGTCTCTTTGGTTATAGATAAATTACAAATTCAAAATTACAAATCCCAAATAAATTACAAATTCAAAATTACAAAGATTGCGACGGTTGCCATATTTTTTTTAGTATTCGCCTCATTGTCTATATTTTGGGCAGAGTCAAAGATCGTGGCGCTTATGGCAGGGTTGCGGTTAGTTGAAGGGGTGGGGTTATTTTTAATTTTACAGATATTTAATTTTGATTGGAAAAAATTCAGCTGGGCATTTATTCTTTCGGCTTTAATTCAAGCCAGCTTGGGAATTTATCAATTTTTGATACAGACAACTTTTGCCTCCAAATGGCTAGGTATGGCTCTTCATGATCCGGCTACTTTAGGCACAATCGTCGTAGAGGCGTCCAGCGAGCGGTGGCTCCGGGCTTATGGGAGTTTGCCTCATCCCAATATGCTCGGGGCGTTTCTCGCGATAGGGATGTTTTTAGCGATAATTTTGTATCAAAAATCTTTGGCGTCTCGCGGAAAAATAATTTTAGTTTCAATTTTTTCCATCCTAGCTTTTGGCCTCTTTACTACTTTTTCCAAGAGCGCGATTTTGGCTTTTGTTATTGTTTTATTATTTTTTTTAGTTGGAAGTTTTATTTTTAAAGAAGTAAAAGAAAATAGACAGCTATTGTCAAAATCAATTTGTCTTTTTGCTTTAGTCGCTATAATTTTTAGTATCATTTTTTGGGAACCCGTGGCGACAAGAGTTCGAGGGACTGGACGGCTGGAGGCTAAATCTACCAATGAGCGGATAAGCTATTTTGGCGAGTCGTGGCAATTAATAAAGAGTCATCCCTTTTTGGGCGTTGGCCTTGGAAATTATACCTTGGCTCTTCACAATGAAATTAATCCCAATTTAAAATCTTGGGAATACCAGCCGGTACACAATATTTATTTATTGGTTTTAGCGGAATTGGGTATTTTCGGGTTCACCTTATTTCTGTTATTATTAGCCAGTTTTTTTATGCCTTTACAAAATAATCGGACTTGGTATAATTTATTTGACCATAGAAATACCGTTTTTTTCTTGATATTATTAGTAGGGCTTTTTGATCATTATTTTTGGACGCTATATTTTGGAATAATTTTGTTTTGGGTCGGCTGCGTATCGACAAAATATTATTTTATAAATAATGAATAAAAAATATGGAAGGACTATTAAGTATGAAAAAAAAGTTGAGTGATGGTAGATTAAATCAAGAAAATAGTGAGGTTAGGTATGTAAAACCAGGGAATCTTTCTGATGAGTTGGGCAAATTGGAGCTTGATGATGTAGTAAGGGGGGGGTTGCCAGATGAACTAGAAGAAGTAAGATCAGGGGAACTTGACGAAATATTAAAAAATGTGGATAGAAAAAAATAAAAATTTATTAAATAATTAATAAACAGGAGGAAAAAATATGACAGAAGAAAAATTTAAACTTTGTGATTGTGGCGATGATTGTAACTGTGGAGATGGTGAAGAGATAGCAGAAGATGCAAAAGACGAAGAAGACGAAGAAGAGTAGGGTGTAGCTTCAGGCAGAAAAACAAAAATAATAAAAAATATAATGCTTTTTTAGTATTATATTTTTTATTACAGACGTCCAAAATATTTTTTAGCTTATCTTGACAATTTTTGCAAAAAATATAAAATAGTATGAAATAATAATTGCCTTGAAAAGGGCTATTTAAAACAAGAAAGGATAAAAAATATGAACATCAAACCACTAGGAGACAGGGTTGTGATAAAACCCATTTTAGAGGACAAAACTACCAAGTCGGGCATTGTCTTGCCTCAAACCGTTGATAAGGAAAAACCGGAGCAGGGAGAGGTTTTGGCGATCGGTCCGGGGAAAATTTTGGATAATGGCCAAGTATCGCCAATGGGCGTCAAGGTCGGCGATAAAGTAATGTTTAAAAAATACAGTCCGGACGAGATTAAAATTGAGAGTGAAGAGCTCTTAATAATTTCCGAATCGGATATTTTGGCGATAATTTAATAAGTAATCACTAAGCTAATTAATGCGAATAAAAACGAATAATTAAATTCGTTTAGAATTCGCTTCAATTCGCTTATGATTTGCGTAGCAAATATGGCAAAACAAATGTTATTCGACGAAAAAGCAAGGCAAGCGCTAAAAGCCGGCGTGGATAAATTGGCCAACGCTGTAAAAGTGACCCTCGGTCCGCGCGGTCGTAACGTTGTCTTGGACAAAGGTTTCGGCGCTCCTCAAATCGTAAACGACGGAGTGACAATCGCTAAAGAAATCGAACTGGAAGATAAGTTTGAAAATATGGGCGCGGAATTGGTGAAGGAAGTTGCTTCTAGAACCAATGATGTTGCCGGAGACGGAACAACTACCGCGACAGTTTTAGCTCAAGCGATTATTTCCGAAGGGTTAAAAAATGTTGCCGCTGGTGCCAACCCCATTGCGATAAAATTCGGTATTGAAAAAGGTGTTAAAGCGATTGTTCAGGAATTACAAAGAATGAAGCAAGACATCTCCACCAAAGAAGAGCGCCAACAGGTTGCTTCTATTTCCGCCAATGATGCGGATATCGGTCGGGTGATTGCCGAGGCCATGGAAGAAGTTGGTCCGGAAGGAGTTATTACCGTTGAGGAAGGGCAAAGTTTTGGGATAGAAAAAGAAGTTGTGGAAGGCATGGAATTTGATAAAGGTTTCCTTTCCGCTTATATGGTGACCAATGCCGAAAGAATGGAAGCGGTTTACGAAGATCCTTATATTTTGATTACCGATAAAAAAATATCAGCTCTTAATGATATCTTGCCACTCTTAGAAAAGCTTGCGCAAAGTGGAAGAAAAGAATTAGTTATTGTTGCCGATGAAGTTGATGGAGAAGCTTTGGCGACTTTGGTTGTAAATAAATTGAGAGGCACGTTTAACACTTTAGCCATAAAAGCTCCGGGCTTTGGCGATAGAAGGAAAGAAATGCTGGAAGATATTGCTATTTTGACCGGCGGAAAAGTTATTACCGAAGATGTTGGTCTAAAGATAGAAAATGTTGAAATAGCCGATTTGGGCCAAGTGCGAAGAGTGGTCGCCACCAAAGAAAAAACAACGGTTATCGATGGTAAAGGAGATGAGGAAAAAATCAAAGCGAGAGTGGCTCAAATAAAAAAAGAAATTGAAGCGACAGAATCGGATTTTGATAAAGAAAAACTGCAAGAAAGATTGGCTAAACTTACCGGCGGAGTGGCTGTCTTAAAAGTTGGCGCGGCCACGGAAACGGAAATAAAAGAAAAGAAATTAAGAATTGAAGACGCGCTTGCCGCGACGAAAGCGGCGATTGCCGAAGGAATTGTGGTTGGTGGCGGAGTCGCTCTTCTTCGGGCAGTAAAAGTTTTAGATGGAGTGAAAGTTGAGGGCGAAGAAGAAATCGGCATTGATATTTTGCGCCGAGCATTGGTTGAACCGGTAAGACAAATCGCTTTTAACGCCGGAAAAAATGGAGACATTGTTGTTGAGGAAGTAAAACGCCAGCCGGGAAATTATGGATATAACGCCGTAACTGATAAATATGAAGATTTGGTCGCTGCCGGTATTGTTGATCCGACAAAGGTTACTCGTTCAGCTATCCAAAATGCGGCTTCAATTGCGGCCATGTTTTTAACCACAGAGGTTGCTGTCGCCGATTTACCCGCTCCTAAAGATGAACACTCTCATGGCGGTGGCGGAATGGGTGGTATGGGAATGGGATACTAGGGAAGTTAAAAGTTTCCTCCTTCGCTAAAGCTACGGCGGACAAGAAAAATGTAAAGTGAAAAGTTTCCGCCCAAGGCGGATCTGTCTTGGGCGGAAAAAGTTAAAAGGCCGGGAATTCGGCCTTTTTTGTTTGGGCTAATTATGATATAATAAATAAATTCACTCATAATCAATCAATATATGACAGAAGAAATTAAAAATACGGAGAATAACGAAAGCGGGGAAAACAAAATCTTAGCGGCAATTAGTTATATCGGCGTTCTCTGTTTTGTCCCGCTATTTTTGAAGAAAGACAGCGTCTTTGTTCAATTCCATGCCAAGCAAGGGCTCATCCTTTTTATCGCCTGGGTAATAACATGGGCAGTAGGACTTTTCCCGGTGATTGGTTGGATCGCTGCTTTCGTCGCCTGCATTTCCCTTATAATTTTAAGTCTTCTCGGTTTTGTATATGCTCTCTCGGGAAAATATTGGAAAATTCCGTATGTTTCGCAATACGCGGAGAAGATAAAATTGTAAATCAGAATTTATTGTACAAAAGATCAAGAATGATAAAAAATTAGTTCTTGTGAATTTTCCAGTTGAATCATGAAGCATGAATCAGGAATCATGAGAACAATTATAACTTTCGTAATTCATAATTCATGCTTCGTGATTCATAATTCTATGAACAAGCGCACAAAAATAGTCTGCACAATCGGTCCATCATCCGAATCGGTGGAGACCCTGACAAAAATGCTAAAAGCCGGAATGAACACGGCTAGGCTTAATTTTTCTCACGGAAATCATGCTTGGCATCAAAAAACAATTAAAAAAATAAGAACAATTTCCAAAAAATTTGATGAGCCGATTGGCATCATCGCCGATTTACAGGGGCCGAGAATTAGGGTTGGAGAGCTTCCTGAAAAAGAAATAAAATTGACAGTCAAAGAACATATAGTAATTACGACAAATCCCAAAAAGACAAAAGAAAAAATTTTAATTACCGGAGGAGATTTTCATAAAGATTTATCTCTCGGCGACAGAATATTATTGGACGAGGGGCTTTTGGAATTAAAAGTTTTAAAAATTTCCAGTCAAGATATTTTTTGCGAAGTGGTTGTCGGGGGAATGCTTACGTCGCACAAGGGCGTTAATTTTCCCGATACAAAAATAAATATTCCGTCTTTTACCAAAAAAGACAAGGAAGATTTGGAGTTCGCGGTTTCGCAAAATGTCGATTGGGTGGCCTTATCTTTTGTCTCGGAGGCCAGAGAAGTTTACGATGTAAAATATTTTATCAGAGACATTGAAAAAAAATTCGGTCGACCGAAAAATTTACCAATAAGAATCATTGTAAAAATAGAAAAAAACGAAGCCATAAAAAACTTCGATGAAATATTGGAAGCGACTGACGGAATAATGATTGCTCGCGGAGATTTGGGGCTCGAGGCCGCGGCGGAAGATGTTCCTCTTTTTCAAAAAAAGATTATTGATAAATGTCTTGAGGCCGCCAAGCCGGTGATTGTCGCCACTCAAATGCTTGACTCAATGATAAGAAAACCCCGACCGACGAGAGCCGAGGTTTCCGATGTGGCGAACGCGGTAATTGATCATACTGATGCGGTAATGCTCTCCGGAGAAACGGCGAGCGGTCTTTATCCGGTTTTGGCCGTCGCGACAATGACAAAAATTATTGAAAAAATAGAAGCGTCCGCCTATGATGATCTGGTGATTGGAGAAATAATCAAGAAAATAAAACCAGTGGACGAAGCGGTGGGAAGAGTGGCAAATATTTTAGCGAGAACGGTTGAAGCTAAAGCGATTTTAGCTGCGTCTTTATCCGGCTATGCCGGGCGTATCGTCTGTCGTTATCGACCGGAATTGCCCGTCTTTGTTTCAACCGACAGTAAAGAAGTGGAAAAACAGCTGGCTCTTTCTTGGGGAACAATTCCTTTTGTTCTTCCTTCCTGCAGGTCGGTTGAGGAATTGGTTGACAGGTCTATTGCTTATATTAAAAAGAAAAAGTTCATTAAAAGGGGGGATAAAATTATTATTATTGCCGGTGAGCCGGTCGGGAAGTCGGGCAATATTAATTTGATTGAAATAAAGGAAATCGTATAAAGTTAAAAGTTAAAAATGAAAAGTGCAAAATTGCGGTTAAAAGTTTAAAGTTGAACATCAATAACTTTTAACTTTAGACTGTAACTTTTAATTTTTCACTTTATACTTTTAACTAATTTTATGTCTCTCAAACAAAATAAAAATATTCTCTGGTTTTCTGAGATTGGAATGGATGACGTTGATATGGTCGGAGGAAAAAACGCCTCACTGGGGGAGATGTATTCAAATTTAGCCAATAAAAATATAAATATTCCCAACGGTTTTGCAATAACTGCCTATGCTTTCAGGCAGTTTTTGATTTTAAATAAATTGGAAGAAAAAATTGAAGACCTTCTTGAGATTGTTGATCGCGACGATATTTTAAATTTGGAAGAAGTTGGAGAAAAAATTAGAAGTTTGATTATGAGAGGAAAAATACAAGACGAGCTTGGTGAAGAGATAATAAAAGCTTTTAGAAAATTAGCTGACGAAGAAAACGCGACCGTGGCTGTTCGTTCTTCGGCAACGGCTGAGGATTTGGAAAATGCGTCATTTGCCGGGCAATTGGAAAGTTTTTTGAATATCGGCGAAAAACAAGCTTTAGGAACGGTGAAAAAATGTTTCGCGTCTTTGTTTACCGATCGCGCCCTTGTTTATTCTTTTGATAAAAAGTTAGATCATACAAAAATAAATGTTTCGGTTGGGGTGCAAAAAATGATTCGTTCGGACAGGGCTTCTTCCGGAGTAATATTTACTTTGGATACGGAAACCGGCTTTCGTGATGTCGTTTTGATCAACTCCGCCTGGGGATTGGGAAATAATATTGTAAAAGGCGCAGTGACCCCTGATCAGTATTTTGTTTTCAAGCCAACTCTAAAGAGTGGATACAAACCGATCATTGGAAAAAATTTAGGTTCTAAGAAAATAAAATCAGTTTATAGTAAAAATGGATCAATAAAAAATTTAAAAAATTCCAAAAAAGAAAAATTAAGTTATTCTTTAACAGATGAGGAAGTTTTAAAATTAGCCGGCTGGGCGGTTGAGATTGAGGATTATTATAAAAAACCAATGGATATTGAATGGGCCAAAGATGGAAGCGACGGCAAACTTTATATTGTCCAAGCGAGACCCGAGACAATCTATAAAGAAAAAACAAGCAGAGTATTGGAACAATATTCTTTAGGCGAGAGAGGCGAAGCGATTTTAACCGGTAAAGCAATAGGCTCAAAAATAGGCAAGGGATGGGTAAAAATTTTGGATAATGTGAGAGAAATAGATAAATTTAATGGTGGAGAAGTTCTTGTCACAAAGATGACTGATCCGGATTGGGTGCCGATTATGAAAAAAGCCAGCGCTATTATTACCGAAAGCGGAGGTCGGACATGTCATGCGGCGATTGTTTCTCGCGAGCTTGGCATTCCTTGCGTTATCGGCGCCGTGGGAGCAAGAAATGTTTTGAAAGACGGCCAGGGAGTGACAGTGAGTTGCGCCGAAGGAGAGGAGGGAAAAGTTTACCGAGGATTTATTCCGGTTAAAATTCAAAAAATAAATTTGGAAAAAATAAAAAAACCAAAGACGAAAATAATGATGAACGTTGGCGAACCGGAGCAAGCCTTTTCTTTTTCTTTTATTCCCTCGGATGGAGTTGGTCTGGTCCGCGAAGAATTTATTATTTCCAATTATATTAAAATACATCCTTTGGCTTTTTTGGCGGAGCGAAGAGATCTATCCCAAAGAGCACGCAAGAAAATGGATGAATTAACTTTCAGCTATAAAAACAAAGCGGATTTTTTTGTTGATAAATTAGCTGAAGGCGTGGGCAAGATTGCCGCCGCTTTTTATCCAAAACCGGTTATTGTTCGTTTTTCTGATTTTAAAACCAATGAATATGCCGGCCTCGTTGGCGGAAAAAATTTTGAACCGGAAGAATCAAATCCCATGCTCGGCTGGCGGGGAGCTTCCAGGTACTACGATCCAAAATATCAAAAAGCTTTTCTTTTGGAATGTCGGGCGATAAAAAAAGTTAGGGAGGAATTTGGATTGGATAATATTATTGTCATGGTGCCATTTTGTCGCACAGTGGAAGAGGGTAAAAATGTAGTAGCTATTATTAAAAAAAATACAGAAGACGTTAAACATAATTTAGAGTCGTTAAAAATCTATATGATGGTGGAAATTCCTTCAAACGTGATTATGGCCGAAGAATTTGCCGAAATTTTTGATGGGTTTAGCATTGGTTCAAATGACCTTACTCAATTAACTTTGGGGGTGGACAGAGATTCGGAACTAGTTAGCCATCTTTTTGACGAAAGAAACGAGGCAGTAAAAAGATTAATAAAAGAAACAATCCGCGCCGCGCATAAAAAGAAAATACCAGTAGGCATTTGCGGGCAAGCGCCATCTGATTTTCCAGATTTTGCCGAATTTTTAGTGAAAAATAAGATTGACAGCATCTCCCTGAATCCAGATTCGGTCTTAAAAACAACGTTGAAGATTTTGGAGGCGGAGGGGAAGTAGGGTGCCCTTGACTTTTTTTAAAATTAATGATATTTTTTTCTCATAGAAGGAGGGTCTTATTCGTTTTGGAGGCCCTTCTTTTTTTTAGCAAAGCCCCAAAAGAGGATGGGGCTAGAGAGGGAGAGAAGAGATGGCAAAAAAAGGGAAAGCGACGGTAGTGGTGGAGGGCAGTGAGATGGCTAGGCAGGAGGAACAGCCTAGCTTTCATGGAAGTAGAGAAGGACGCCGTCGCGGCCGAACCCCGGGGGGTCGAAGACGGAGGTAAAAAACGGGTACAGTGGCACAGGACGGAGGAGGAAAAATGATAATTTTTGTGGATTTTTGCATCGAGGGACTGTATAGGGAAAGTGCAATAATTTACCTCAATGATTTATTAAGGTGGCGAGAGAGAGTGTTCTCTATTTTTCGACCATCTCTTGATGGTCATATATTGAGAATCCGAGTTATAAAATAGTAAGCCACCTTTATTCTCTGGGTTTTTCGCCCCGAACCCGCAAAGTTGCAATAGGCGACTGCGCGGGGGAGGGGCTCATTTTTTTGACAATTTTTCCTTTTCCCGCTAAAATAAAACAAACCTGAAATGGTTGTTATTTGTTTGTAAGTAGTTCAAAATTTAGGATTGAGAGTTTAGAATTTAGAATTTCAAAAACGTGGGTCCGTGGTGTAGCCTGGTCCAACACGTCTCCCTGTCACGGAGAAGATCGAGGGTTCAAATCCCTTCGGACCCGTTTTAAGATTTATAACAGAATAAGTAGTTAGTATTTGTTAGTTAGCATTTAAAAAGTAATTTTTTTGAATAATTCTATATGTTAAAAAGTAGGGGGAATACTTTTGAAAATTTTGGAAAAGAAGATTTTCCGAAGACGAGAGGCCGCAAAAAGACGCGTGGCCCAGGGTTGGAAGAGAGGATGAGTCAAAAAGAAACTACGGTAGATAGGCAAGAAGCACGTTTTAAAAAAAGAGAAGTGGAAGAAGGAAGGCAGGAAGTTTTTGTCGGCCAACCTCAGGGGAAAGAGGAAGAGACCGGAGAAAAAGGAAGAGGTAGGGACGGATCAAGAAAAAAAATAAAAGTAGAAAAAAGAGAAGAAAACCAGCGGCAACAATTGGTCGATGGTTTTTTTATAGAATTAGAGCAAAAGTTTAAAGAAGGAATAATAAACGAGGATCTTCTAAAAGAATATTTAAAAAATTATCCCACAAGGAATGAGTATGAGGCTTATGAACAATTAAGGCGGGAGATAGAGGAAGAAGAAATTGACAATGAAATTAAAAAAATTACAGAAAATCCAGATCCTTTTTTGCGAGGGGAAAGCAGCAGAAGAACGGTTTCTCAAAAAATAGGGCAGAAAGATTCTCACAAGGTTGAAGTGATAACCAAACGAGGTCGGGGAAATACCAGACAAGCAGTCGGAAATTGGTCAAAGGATTTTTGGCATAAAGCGCTTGTTTGGGATTACGCCAGGCGGGCGGTAACTCCGGAAGATATCACAAATTTTTTTGATAATTTTTCTCCGGAAAAACGCGAAGCATACCAAAAATTTTTAGATGAAATAGAAAAAGTTGACAGAAAAGTGAGAAAAGAAAAAAGAGAAGAAGTCCCGGAACTGGAACCCGAGGAGTCGGAAAAAAGAAAGACAATGGTTTTAAAAGCTCTCGCGCTTAAAGATGAATTTTTGGATGAAATTCCAACGCAAGAAGGAAGGACAATATTTGAGGAAATGCTCGAAGAACAATTGGATCAGTTTTCCGATTTTTTGAACAGGTCCATAAAGAAGGAAGACATTGAAACAATGGCCGAAACTTTGGGTGGAGATATGGAGTTGGCGGAGAAAGAATTGTTAAAAGAAGCGGCTAAAAAATTTTTAGTTAAAAGAGAATTGGTTGTCCATGGAATAATGGGTTATGACGAAGAAAAAAAATATGGTTTACGCAAAAAATCCGATTTGGATGGCGATTGCGCCACAAGTCTCTTGCGCCAAGCGGGGATTGGATTGGGAGAAATTGAATATGTTTTTCCCGGGGATTTCCGCAAGGCCAAACATAACGTAGATACTGCGGAAAGAGATGGCTTTGAAATTGAATATGATTGGGAAAAAATCTTTGCAGATAAAAAAGAATTGCAAGAAATAAATAAAGCCTTATTTGATGCCCAAAATGAATTAGGGCAAGAGGAGGACGAAGCAGGAAGGGAAGAGCTGGAAGGAAAAATTGATTCTCTTTTAGAAGAAAAAGGCAAAAAGATAGAAGAATTAAAATTAGCGCAAAATGATCCAACGGTTTATTCTGATCATCATGGAGAGTATTCTGACCGGGGCACATCTTCAATGAAAATAGTTTATGAACTTTTAAATAAATTCGGTTTGCTTAAATTTGAAAATGAAAACGATCGCGTAGCCTACGATAGATTAGTAGAATTAGTAACCCAGATTGATAATTTTAATTTTCCCGGAATTAAAGACAGAGTGGAAGAAAAAGAAAGAAATAGAATAAAAGAAGAATTGATAGAAGATGAAATTGCTTTTAGGGAAATGGATGCCGGGAGAAATTTAACGCTCCAAGAAAAAGAACAGGCCAAAACAGATATTTTAGATCGCTTGCCAACTTTAACAAAATACGAGACCTCGCACAGGAGAATGATCGGCCTGGGAAAATTTGCCGGCTTTGAGCAAATATTAAAATTCGCGAAATCGGGAATCGCCCCCGACGCTTTTTTGTCTTTTGATGAATTGCAGAGATTCGGTTTTGGTTATAGAGATAAAAAAGGGAAGCCCAAAGGTTTCTTTTTGGGGAGAAAAAGAATAGTGGAAGAAACATTAAAAGTTGTAGAAGAAGAATTGGCACCGAATGAATGGTCTGTTGAGACAAAATACGGCAAGTTTTTGGTTAACACAACAGGGAAGTTAAACGTACAAGAAGCCCAATGGGCTGGAGCGAGTCTTGGTTATAACGGTTTGGTAAGTTTTGATCCCGAACAAAACAAATTCTTTATCACCCTTAGCGAAGGCCAACTTGACCCTAATGACTTTAGCGACCTGCCACAAGGAAAGTTAATCAGGAGAAGTATATTTTTTAAAAATGATGATGAAAGACTGGAGGTTACTTTGGGAGAATTGCTTAATAAAATAAAAGAGCCATCATGGAATCCCGGGCAAGAGACAGAATTAAGTAAATTTCTAGAAAAAGAAGAAAAGAGGGAAAGAAAAGAAATCTACTGGTCAGATGAGGCAAGGTGCTGGTGGACAAGACAAGACAATGGAGATTTGGTTATTGTTGAAAATAGCCGAGATATTCCAAGAGATTTTCCTTCCGGGGGCGAAGCCTTTATTAAAAAATTAAGACTGATAAAAGAACCTGAACCGTTAAAATCGGGGGCCGGCGCCGGAGCTAGGGGACAGTATGAAGCGATGAAAAGAAGATATGATGCAATAAACGAGACCTTTGGAGTAAAAGAGTATTATCTTGCGAGGTGTGAGTCGCTTAGGCTGACAGATGAAGAAAAAGAGAAGTTGCAAGAAAGAAGGGAAAAAAATGCAAGAGGAAAAAGAAAAAATAAACCTCCAACCGTAGATAACAGCCAAGGAAAAAAGGCGGAAGTTCCCAAAGAAGAAAAAGCAGAGGTTAAGCCGACGATCGCGCCGGAGGTTAAGTTGCCGGAAGAAACTTTGGGCGGACGGAGTCGGGAAGAGGAAGCGGCCGAGGCCAAACGGAGAATGTTAGACGCCGAAAGGACGGCAACAGAACAAGTAGCAAAAGCGCAAAGAGAAAAAATAAACGAGAAAAGAAGAAAATTAGAGGAAGCTTTGGAACGAGCAAGGCAGGAAGTTTTAGTGGCGAAAAAAAGATATGAAGGTTTGGGAGGCTGGCAATTTATAGAGAGACCAAAAGCCGAGGCGGATTACCGAAGAAAATTAACGGAGTATAAAAGAATAAAAAGAGAGCTGGAGATTTTAAATAGTCAGGAAAAAATAGCAGAACATCCGGCGCAAGCGCAAAGCCAAAAGAAGACAGGAGAGATAAAAAAATTGGGAGAAGATTTGGAGCGAGCGAGGCAAGAAGTATTATCTGCGAAAAAGGTGGCGGAAAAGACAAGAAAAAAAGCGGATATTGAAAGACACGAACAAACTCTTGCTAGGTATAAAGATATACAGGGGGAATTGTTAAGAAAAAAGAGGGAATAAAAAAGAAAAACCGGCGAATTGTTCGCCGGTTTTTTTGTATAAAAAATCGAGCCGGTTTGAGATTTTCGCGAATGCTGTTGCACGCGCTAGTTCTCAAATCGGCTCGAGGTTGTCCGCCCTCTGTCGACTGATTTTTCGGTGTCGACTTTGGGACGGAGCTTGGTTGAGGTCGTTCCTCGCTAGATGGGGCCAAGTTCCCCATCTGCGAGGCCCTTGAAGGGCGGTTTGTCGTCTTGTCTTTTCCCCGGAGGGTAGACCCAGCTCCCCGTTTGGATAGGGGGGAGCTCCGTCGCCGGCTGGGCGGGGGGCGGCGGTGGGGTGGCGCTGCTCCACTCCGCTTGGGCATCGATCTGCCCTTGCGGAGTTACCCTGATGGTCAGAGCAGAGTGGCCGCCTACGGTTACCACCGTCGGCGGGGTGGGGGGCACCGGTGCCGGAGGTGTCGGCTGAGGGGCGGGAGCCGGAGGCACCTTGGCGGGTGTCGGCTGAGGGGTGGGGGGCACCGGTGCCGGAGGTGTCGGCTGGGGGCGGGCCACTTCCGCCGCCGTCTCCCCATCGTCGGTGTCGGCCACGGCCTTGACGACCGCGACCAGGCCCCAGATCAAGAGGCCGATGACGACCAGGGCGATAAGCACCCATGGCCATATCCGGCGACGGGTGGCGAGCTCCAGCTTGGCGTCGAAGTCGTGGGGGGGGGTCGGCAGTGGGCGAAACCCTGCCTGTGTTCCTTCTTCCATATCTCTCTCTCCTTCGTTAAGCCTCCGGGGTTCTTCCCGAGAGGCTTGGTTTTTCAACTAGTTGGGTTTTAGGCCCTTCAATAGTTTGATTTAGAGATCATGAGAATGAGGAGGAGGCATCCCAGATCCCAAACCAAACTATTGAAGAGCCCAAAGATTGAAAAATTTTAAATCCAAATTTTTAACGAACAAATTTCACCTCTCCATCTTGGGGAAGTCATTTTTATCCTTTTTAAGGATATTAAAATATACCATAAATATAAATTTTTGTCAAGGGGGGTTGACAGAAACAGTGCAGTCAGAAACTTTGCTTTTTTTGACACTTTTTTTCTTTTTTGCTATTCTAAAAATAGAAAAATGTTAAAAATAAAATCTATGAAATTGCATCTTAATACAATTATTGAAAAAGAGGGAAAATACTTTGTCTCTCGTTGTGTTGAATTGGGAGTTGTTTCTCAAGGTAAAACCATAGAGGAAAGTCAAGAGAATTTAAAAGAAGCGGTTGATTTATATTTGGAAGACGCTCCTGTTTCCCTAAGGCAAGAGCTTACGGCACGGCATCCTCTTATTACTTCTTTTGATTTAGAATATGCCTAAATTGCCAATTCTCTCGGGCGAAGAAGTTGTAAAGATTCTAAAAAAAGGGTTTAATTTTGAATTTATATCGCAGAAAGGGAGCCATATTAAATTGAGAAGAAGAATAGAAGGAAAGATCGTTACTACGATTGTGCCCAATCACAAAGAGCTAATGACGGGCACTTTAAGAGGTGTTTTGGATCTAGCAAAAATCAGCGAGGATGATTTTATAAGATATTGCAAAGAGAGTTAGAAAATGATTTTTTATTATACAGCCGGCAGTATTTGTCGGTTTTTTGATTGAAAAAATTGCATTCTTTGTGGATTTTTTTATTTTTCTTTTTGCGTTTTCACGATATTTTTGCGTCTTTGCGTTACGCGCCTTAGCGTAATAAAAAGAGAGGTCAAAGTGTAAAACACGATGACCTCTCAAATCCCTGGTCCGCTTCCGCCTTTTTGGGGCGGTCGGGGACACTGGGATGGAACTCTGCAAAGCAGAATTCCTAATTTTTTGGGTTGACCTCCACCCATCAGCCTTTACGGCTACTAAGGAGTCTTCTCTGGGGCCAATCCCCTTTGCATTTCGCTGGCGGGAAGACAGAAACCGCCTAGAAGAAACTCGGATTTTAAAGAAAGGTAGGACGGAGACAACCGAGTGTTGTGTCTCCGCTTTTGGGGTGGGGTTAGTGGGGGGCGACGGTGAGGGCGAAGTTGCAGCCCTCCTGCCTGTTGCCGACCCGAGTGGTTGACACTGCGACACCGTCTACTGTCACCGTGAGGGTTCCGACCACCCTCTCCGAGGGGGGGGTGAGGGTACAAGCCCAGTAGGGGCTTATACCGGGGAAGTTAAAGTTAAAGATATAACCACTTCCCGGCTCCAGGTCATATTCGACCCGGAGGTCACCGTCTTCCTCGGTCGGGGTGATGTCGGGGTCCCAGTCCCACGCGGTCCACGACGAGTAGAAGGTCGTCGTGGTCGACCCCGCCGGTGCCACGTAGTTGATGACCACGTGGCGGGCGGAGGGGCTACCGCACGCTCCGCAGTCCACGGCACAGGTCCCGCAGGTTTCCCCGTCGGCGCAGACGCTGTCTCCGCACCATTCGGTGGGGGGACAGTCGCTTGAGCAACTGGCGTGGGTCTCGGCCCCGTTGCAGACCCCGTCTCCGCAACGAGATTCGTCTGCATCACTGTCGCCGTCGGCGTCGGAATCGCTATCGGCATCGGAGTCGGCATCAGAGTCGCTGTCGGCATCGCTGTCCGCATCGGAATCGGCATCGACATCACCATCGGCGTCAGCGTCGCCGTCGGCTTCCCCGTCGTTGTAGTCGGGATCACAGGCGTCGCCGAGGCCGTCGCCATCAGAGTCGGGCTGATTGCCCTGCTCGTCAATGGCGGGGTTGGGGATCAGACGGCAGTTGTCGTCGACGTTCTGCACGCCGTCGCCATCGAGGTCATTGAGACCCCAATCGCAGGCGTCGCCGACGCCGTTCTCGTCCCGATCGCGTTGATCGGCGTTGGGGACGAACGGGCAGTTGTCCTCGGCGGTGACGATGGTGTCGCCGTCGGGATCCAACTCGTCGTCATCGTCGCAGGCGTCGCCGAACCCGTCGCCGTCGCTGTTGGCCTGATCCGGGTTGGGGGTGTAGGGGCAGTTGTCGCCGGCGTTGGAAACGCCGTCGCCGTCGGGGTCGGCTGCGGCGCTGTCGTCACAGTCGCCCCCGCAGTTACTGGCGTTCTCTGCATGGGTGCAGGCGCCGTCGCCGCAGAATGCGGGACAGTCGCCCGGACAACGAGACGCAGTCTCGCCGTCATTGCAGTAGGCGTCGCCGCAGAACGCGGCGCAGTCGGCGGGGCAGTTTGCGGGGTCCTCTGCATGGGTGCAGAACCCGTCGCCGCAGGTGGCGGGGCAGTCGTGCTCGCAGGTGAGCACGTCTTCACCGTCGTCGGAGCAGATGCCATCGCCGCAGGTGGCGGGGCAGTCAGAGGGGCAGGTCTCTGCGGTTTCGTCGTGCGTGCAGGCGGAGTCGCCGCACTGTTGCACGACCCTGAGGTCCAGCGGCTGCTCTTCACAGCCTGCTTGGAACGTTGCGATCGCCAAGAACGTTACGGCTACCAAGAAACTGTTCCTCGTCATCATCTCTCTACCTCTTTCAAACTGTTTGGCCTCATTGGCCTGTTATGGGGTCCTTTTGCCCCGCGTTACAGGCCTTTCGGCCTTTCGAAACTTTAGTATTGCTACCCTGAATGGAAAAATTATATTGTTCGAGCTTGTCGAGAACTTTTCCTATTAAAATTTAACTTCTCCACCCACCTACGCTAAAGCTACGGTGAGGCACGCAAAGTCAAAGATCAAATTTTAATTTCCCCATTCAGGGTAGCAAGTATTTGTTTATCTATTTTAAATTGTCAATGATCGTTTTTCAGGACTTACAGTCCTTTTGTAAAAGTATATTAATACTCTTGCAAAAGAACTTCAAGTGTAAAATAGGTTCCCAGGAGAAGCGACTTGAGTTGTGCTTGGAAGGCACCTTACTCAAGGGCTTCTCCGTGGGAGTCAAAATCTTCAACCTCTTTTCCTGTTACTCTTTGGAATGGAGTGCAGAATTTGAGGATTGCATCTAGGCTGACTTTTTTGGACCCGCGGTCAGCTCGCGGGCGGGATTCCGCTAGTAGCGGAGGGTCCCGCTGGTCGGAGAGTTCTCCGACCAGTCCACGCCGAGCCCGATCCCGACGCCAGCGCCAGTGAGCGCTAGCCCCGCCGCGAAGCTGATGATCGTCGCACACCCGAGGGCGTGGCGGCGACACCAGGATTCGCGGGCGTGCTCCTCGGCTTGGAGCACGCGCCGGTCGATGCGACCGTCTACGTTTGCCTCGTCGACGACCCGCTGCAGGTCGCTGAGGGAGAGGCCTACGGGAGGGGGCACGACTTCGCAGGCGTCGCCGATGCCGTCGCCGTCGGTATCGGCCTGGTCGGCATTGGCTACCTCGGGGCAGTTGTCAGTGGCGTTGAGCACGCCGTCGCCGTCCCAGTCGGGATCGCAGGCGTCGCCGATGCCGTCGCCGTCGGTATCGGCCTGGTCGGCATTGGCTACCTCGGGGCAGTTGTCAGTGGCGTTGAGGATGCCGTCGCCGTCCAGGTCGGTGGGGGGGGCCGGGGCGACGACCGGCGTGGGGGCGGGGGCGACGCAGCGACCGAGGCGCTGCGACCACCTCCACGGCGCCCACCTGGCCTCGCAGGCGTCCCGCTCCGACTGTTCGACCTGCTGAGCAGGGACGCACCGAAGTGCGATCCCCTCTGACGAAGGCGAGGAGCAGTCGGAGAGTGCCCGACCGTTGCGGTCGAGCATCAGCCGACCCTGTCCGTCTACACAGGCTTGCACCTGCGCGGCCGGGCAGACCAGCGCGCTGGCGACCACGACGGGGGCGGCGGGAGGGGGCGGGGCGGAGGGTTGTGCTTCGACGACCGAGGTCGTCAGAAGCGCCACGGCCAAGAACATTCCGGTTACCAGAATCTGACTCTTCTTCATGAATCTTCTCCCAAACTGTTGATGGCCTCTTCGGCCTGTGGGGCTCCTTTGCCCCGTGTTCAGGCCTTATGGCCTTTGTTTGTTGCTACCCTGCCACATACAACACTAAGTACTGTATATGGTAGGGTAGCAAGTATTGTTGATTTTATCAAAGAACTTTTTTTGCCACTTGGCCACGTACGAGATTTAGGTTAATTGGCTGACTCAGCATGGGATAAGCTTTGAAGATTATTGTTTACTGAGCACTTGAATGAACCTATATCTCGTACGTGGTGGAGTAGCAAACTTCAGTTTGCGTCGTTGACGCAGACTAAAGTCTGCTATTCCGTCTCGCCCTAAAGGGCGGTCTCCGTTCGTCGGAGGGATCGGAGTCCTGCCTTTAGGCAGAGACATTTTATTGATCCACACCGCAGTCTAAGACGGGTATTACTGTTGTTCAGTATTTTATTCTCTTACTAAATAGTTGATGCTGTATCTGATTTTATGGGTTAGGAAAGATATTATCTTTCTTTAAGACCCCTCTTATACTTAATCATTTAGTAAGGAATAAAGCTTCTTAAACTGTGGTGTGGTTCACCACGTACGAGATTTAGGTTAATTGACTAACTCGGCGGAGCAATAATCTTTGAAGGTTATTGTTTACTGAGTTTTCGATGAACCTATATCTCGTATGTGGTTCAATGATTTCCACCCCAAAGGCGTTTGGCTTGAAAGTTTTGTTTTGTTTTAAAGAACGAAAGGGTTATTTTCGGCTTCTCAAATAAGCCAAAGTTATCCCTAGACCTCCAGTATAATAATCTTTCGTTACGAAACGCAGTAATTTTAGGCGAAAATTGTGAAAAGCGAGGAGAGATATTGGTAATACCTCGACGAGCTTTGAACAATTTGGAGCCAAAATTACTAGTTGCAGTAGAAAGGATTATTGTACTGGAGGTCTTGTATCAAGCCAAACTTCTTTGGAGCGGAATACTTGTTTAGTAGAGGTGAAACCTCTATCGCGATAGAGGTTTCACCTCTACCCGCCTCCACGCCTTCTTTCAAAGAGCCTCCCTTGTCTCGCCGTAGCCTTAGCGTAGGCGGACTTCGTCTCGCCGTAGCCACGCACTTGCGGGGGCGTAGGCGGACTCGTATCCTGACCTAATATAATACCATAAAATACAAAAACTGTCAAGGGGTCCTGACAGTTCTTGTTATATAGATTGAAGTTTCTTTGTGTGTGGACCCCGTCCAAAGTACAGGTTAATTGCAGGACTCAGTAAACAATTAATCTTTTGAGATTATTGCTCTGCGGAGCAGACGGATTAACCTAAACTTTGGACGGGGTGGACCCGACGGGACTTGCACCCGTTTCGTCAGGTGTCAATGCTGACATAATAACTATATATACTACGGGCCCGAGTCCACACATTGTTATTATAAACAAAAAGAGTCTCTTTTACAAGAGATTCCTTTTGTTTTTGACACCTGACGAAACCCGCAATATACGGATTGCCAGCATTTGTATTTTAAGTATAGCAGATCTAATTATTCTGTCAAATAAAGTTCTAATGCTTCTTCTATGGCCAAAAGAGCCTCTTTTTTAGTATCGCCAAAGCTAGAGATGCCAGTATTGAGGTTCCAGGATACATAGCATTTTCCCTCTTTCCATACTACATTTTTAAAGTTTATTTTGTCCATAATGATAGAATTTAACTTTATTTCTTAAATAATACCATAGTATAGAGTTTAAGTAAAAAAAGCAGCATTTCTGCCGCCTTTTTTATTTACTTTAATTCAAACTATCGTACATGCTTTTAATCGGCTCTTCAGGGGCGGGTTTTTCTTCAAGCTCCTCCCTAAAAGGCATTTCCGGCTCTATTGGGTGGGAAATGGCCGGTTTTCTGTAGAAAGAAAAGTCTCTTATTCTATCGTTATATCCCCGCATAGCCGGGTGATAAGTAAGTAAGGTGTAGGTAATACCAGCCAAAAGGCCCAAGATTAAGCCCATTAAGCCATTTAAAAGCAAATTCGGGCGAACCGGGTAAGAAGAGGCAAGGGGAGAAGAAACCATCAAGATTTGCAATCCGGCCATACCAAAGTAGTTTCTACCTTCGCGGGACAAAACGTCGGAAATTGATTTGGCAAGCAGTATGGCTTGGTCTTTGTTTTTATGATAAACGGTAATATCAACCATGCCGGAACCATAGATAACCTCGGTTTCTACGGTTTTTTCCCATTGTTTTCTCTTTGTTTTCTCTTTTTTACTCCAAATATTCTCCAAATTAGAGTTTTCTCTGGTTACTTTGTCAAAAAAAGAAGTGGTGGGAATAATTTTAGCGATATTCTCACTGATCATTTCCGCTGATTTTAAAGCGCTATAAGCATCCATGCCTGCGCCAGCCGGAATGACTAAAAGGCGGGTTTTGGCGCTATATTGAAAAGGCTGAATAATACTTAAAATTAAGCTTAAAATAAGAGCGCCACAGGTAATTGCCAGCACAAGGCGTTTTTGGTCTTTTAAGATTTTTAAATAGTCAATAGGCATAGCTTTATATTATAGTTAAAAATTAACTAGTAAATATAGCAGAAATTGGGGAGTTTGTCAATGAGACTCGCCTCAAAAAGATGGGGACGGGCAATATTCAATTTTAAAGAAATAACCATCTCGGAAATTTCAAATTCCAAAATCCAAATGTCAAATCAATGTTTTAAGCACCAAATCCAAAATCACAAGCTCCACCACGTGCAAAGTTTAGGTTGCTCAAAGTATCCAGTGGAACAATAGCCTACGAAGTCAGTTGTTTACTCCAGGCTATAAATTACCTTTACTTTGTCCGTGGTCCAAATAAATTCAAATATCTAATGCTCAAAATTCTAAACAACGGTTGTTTTGAACATTTGAATTTTGGTCATTGTAATTTATTTGGGATTTGTAATTTTGAATTTGTGATTTGCTATCCGGTATTTGAGTTTTGAGATTATTTGCAGTCTATTTTTCCCCTAACTCCACCTCCAAAACTATTTCCTTTCCCTCTCTCAAAATTGTCACCTGTATCTTCGCCCCTGGGGCATAATCCCTCACGATTTCGGCGAGATCGGTTTTTTGAGTAATCTCGTCAGAATTGATTTTTAAAATAATATCGCCGTCTTTTAGGCCGGCAGTCTCGGCCGGACTGTTTTTTGTAACCCCAACAATTCCCGAAGCTTTATCATTTGTGATTAATGCCCCGGCAGTTTTGCTTTGATTAAAACTTTCTTTAAGACCCGGAGAATTGGCAAGATCCAAATAGTTTACGCCAAGATATGGTTGTTTTATTTTTTCGTTTTTTATAAGAGCCAGAAAGTTTTTCTGCCAGAAATTGGCTGGCATAACAATATTTTCTTCTCCAGAGGTAGTCGAGGAGAGACCGACCAGTTTTCCGTTAAGATCAAAAAGGGGAGCGCTAATAGCGCTCTTGCCACCGAGAAGGATAAGCTCAAAGCTTCTTTCGGAAGACAGGAGGAGATCTTTTGGATCGGCGATTTTTTTGTATGGAATAGTTTTAATCTCGGCTAACCCGAAAGAATGTTTTTCTGCGGGGAAAATTATTTTTTCTCCCAAAGAGAGGTCATCGTAACTTCCCAATTCCGGGACGGGAAGATTTTCCGTTTCTATTTTTAGAAAATAAATTCCGCTTGCTTCGTCAAAAATAGTTTTTTGCGGAGTGAATATTTTTTTGTCATTGGTTACTACTGCAAAGCGATTTTTAGAATCGACAAAAGCTTTTCCGCGCGTTGCGACCCAACCGTCGGAAGTCAGAATGACGCCAAGAGCGACGCGATCTTTTTCCAAATAAATTTGTCCCAAAGGATCTTTGGCGACCGGTTTTTCAAGATATATATCCAAAACAGTCGGCAATAATTTTTTGTAAGTTTCAAGAATTTTTTCTTCGGTGTTGTTTTTTTCTTCAACTACCTTTTCTTTTTCTCCGCCAAGAACAATAATTCTATTGGGAGAAATATAGGCGGAAGAAATAAGCCCGCCGACAATGCCGGAGGCTAGACCGAAAAGGGTGGAGAGGAGGATTAGTTTGAGGGGTTTGGACATAATATTATTATTGTATAATTCAAAATTGGTGAATATTTTTAATAAAGCACCAAATCCAAAATCACAAGCTCCACCACGTGTAAAGTTTAGGTTGCTCAAAGTATTCAGTGGAACAATAGCCCACGAAGTCAGTTGTTTACTCCAGGCTATAAATTACCTTTACTTTGTCCGTGGTCCAAATAAATCCAAATATCTAATGTTCAAAATTCTAAACAATTATTGTTTTGAACCTTTGGATTTTGAGCATTGTAATTTATTTGGGATTTGTAATTTTGAATTTGTAATTTACCCTATATCCATTTCGCCGTCACGAGTAAAACAATCATTATCAACCCGCAAAGGATAATATATCTTCTAACCAGCATTTTGCTCAGTCTTCCCGTAAGGCGAAGGCGCATGATGTTATTTAAAAAGTAAAAAATGATAGTGACTATCAATCCGTTTACAAAGTAGGCGGTGGGCAGAAAAGAAACCGTCCAAAACGTTTCAAACAATACAAGACAAATCACAACCAGGTGCAGAAGGGCAGCGCTCGGTTTAATCTTATTAACCCAGATTATCTGAAAAGTCAAGACCAGTGAGGCAAAAAGAGAGATTAAAGAAAGTTGCCACAGGGGAGTATTTAAAAAGACAAAAAAGCCGAATAGGCTGGAATTAAGGAAGAAGACGGAAGAGAGATTGAGGTAGTTGGACATGTTCTCGAGAGAATTGATTTGGTATTTTTCGTGTCGATAGATATAGGTGTAAATATTTTCCAAAAAGATGCCCAAAAAAAGGCTTAACGCCAAAGCCAAGAGATGTTTCGCGAAAAAATTTTCAATGAAAAGAATAAAGAGGAGACCGCTTACAATGAAAGAAAGCGGGGTTAAAAGATAAAACCAGCGCGCCTCAAGTGTAACCAACCCCTTGCCAATTATTCTCCATGTGCCCACGCTTATGATAACGAGAAGGGCTAGAATAAAAAAGTAAATAAAATCAGGCTTTAGATAAAAAAATTCTAAAGTTAAAAAAACAAGAAGTGGGGTGATGATGGGAATGAAACGTTTTAGGAAAAACACGGTATTAAATTATAAATCTAAAATTACAAATCTCAAATAAATTACAATGACCAAAATTCAAAAACATTAAACTCCTTCTGTCATTTCGAGCTTGTCGAGAAATCCCATAATATTTCTTTAACCACAGTGTGAGATCCTTGCACCACTCGCTGAAGCTTTAGCGACACGCGGTCGACAAGCTCGGGATGACAGCTTTGACTGGCTTGTTTAGAATTTTAAACATTGGCTATTTGAATTTATTTGGGATTTGTAACTTTGGATTTGGTGCTTTTAATATTATTTAAAATAAAAAATGAAATTTGGGATTATTCTGTCTGCATCACAGCATCCACGGCAGATTTTATTTTTAATTCTCCATTATCAAAAAGATCAATGCTCTTTATCGTTCCGGCTTTGCCGATAGTCTCATTAATGATGTTGATTTGATTATTTAAAACTATTTTTACAATTATATTTCCGATAAATCTTGGCAAGGGGAGTGTCCCGATTTTTAAATTTGTTGTTTCTATTTTTATTTTATTACCATCGATTTTTGGTAAAAAACCAAAGGTAAGATATATTTTTTTGGAAGAGTTGATTTTGCCAAAAAGTTCTACTTGTTTGGCCACGATGGATATTTGAGAATCTTTGGGGTCAAAAAATGAGGTTCCTTTTAAAAGAGAAGTTAGTTCCTTTTCGCCAATAGCTATGTCGAATTCCAGTGTATCAGCATCATTGTTTTGCTTTATTTGTTTTAATGTTTGTTCTTCCAGTTTCTTTTCAAAATCAATTTGCGGATTTTCCGAAGGCAAAATACTTACTATTTTTTGCGGGACAGGAAGGTGATAAAAAATTTTGGTGAAAATGGGGATATCAACAAGACCTGTTTTAGCTATACCTGTTGCTAAAAATCCGAGAATGACTAAAACAAATAATAATTCCGCTCCGCACGAGAGCAATAATTTTTTTCTTTTTTTACTTTTTTCCTCTAAAACTAATTCGTGGCGTATTTCGTCTTTTAATTTTTCTCTTTCGTCCTTGACTGTTAACCACGGAGAACGGGAATCGTCGTCGTCAATACGAGACATAAATAAAATTAAAAATGTAAAGTTAAAAGTGAAAAGTTGCAAAACTTCGTAACGGTTCTATTGTATGGCGGGTAATCAATTTTCTTTAAAAAAGAAGTCTTGCAATAAGATACTCAAGGCGCTCGCAACCGGGATAGCCAAAGCTACGCCGACGACTCCGGCTGTTTTTGCGCCGATTATAATTGCCAAGATGGAAATAATCGGATTTAACCCCACCGCTTTTTGCATAACCTTTGGCACAATAAGATTGTTTTCCAGCGCTTGAAGAACGATAATAAACGCAGCGGCTAAAAGAGCGGTCGTGGGCGATTGACCAAAAGCGATAAAAACAACTAAGATTCCCGTGAGCCATGGGCCGATATAGGGGACAATCTCAAACATTCCGGCAATAATGCCGAGAACAAGAGCGTAATCAACTCCTAAAATTGTAAGGCCAAGAAAAACACAAACGCCGATAATAAAGCAGAGAATCAATTGCCCCTTCAACCAAGCGCCCATTTTATTTTTTACCCGTGTCGCCATTTCCGTAACATAAAGCTGATATTGAGAAGGAATAAGGCGCAGGGCCATTTTTTTGATGTTTTTTTCATCTATAACAGTGTAGAATGTTAGAAAAAGAATCAAAACCATAGAGGCTACCCCTCCGACGATCCCGCCGAGTCTGGAAAAAATTCCCGCGGCAAAGTTTGTCTCAATATTTTTAAGCCAGTTTTGCAATGTTTCCGGATTATATTGCGCTAAATATTGGTTTTCTCCGAGAGATTTTATTTTTTCCCAGTAAGCGGGGACTTGATTGGTCAGTTGGTCGAATTGAGCAGTAAGGGGAGGAATAATTAAAACAATGAAAAGGCCGATTAATGAAATTAAAACCAAGTAGACCAGAAGAACGGCGAGCGTACGGGGGATTTTTTTCTTTTCAAACCAATCCGCTAAGGGGTCAATTAAAATAGCCAGAATTAGAGAAACAACCAAAAGCGAAATAACATCTCTGATAATAAAGACAAAATAGAGAATGGCTAAAGTTAGAATTACTTTTATGATTGTCGCGGTTGAAATGCTAAAAACAGTTGGTTTTTGTTCGGGCATAAAATATTTGGAATGATGAATTACATAGCTAAAGTTTAGCATAAAATTGAGGTTTTGGGTAATATTGAGTACAATATATAAATCCAAATTACAAAGCTCAAATGCCAGATGATAAATCACAAATCCAAAACAGTTGTTTTGAATATTTGGATTTTGGTCATTGTAATTTATTTGGGATTTGTAATTTTGGATTTGGTGCTTAAAACATTGATTTGATATTTGGATTTTGGAATTGAGCTAGGTCAATTTAGCTTGAGTGTTTTTAATTATATTTTAATGCTTAGTGTCATCACAAAAAATAAAAGAGCTTACTTTGATTACGAAATCCTCGAAAAATACGAGGCTGGTTTGGTTTTGGATGGGCAAGAGGTAAAATCAATAAAAACAGGGCATATTTCCATAAATGGATCGTTTGTAACCCTGAAAAGCAGTGAATGTTGGCTAATTGGAGCCACTGTTCCTCCTTATAAGATGGCAGGGCGCCTTATTGGCTACGAACCCGGCCGATCGCGCAAATTGTTATTGCATCGGCGCGAAATAGACAGTTTAATTGGTCAAACTAAGCAAAAAGGCTTGACATTAGTGCCCCTGGAAGTCTATACTAAAGGAGGTAAAATAAAGCTAAAATTTGGCTTAGCTCGCGGAAAGAAGAAGTACGAGAAGAGAGAGATTATCAAAAAACGCGAGACTGATAAAAAAATTCGCGAGGCGATGAAAGCGATGTAAATTTTAAGAAATCCTAAATCCTAAGCACTAAATCCTAAACAAATCCAAATATCAAATGACCAAAATCCAAAACAATTGTTTAAAACATTTGAATTTTGAAAATTAGAATTTGTTTAGAGTTTAGGATTTTGGATTTAGAGTTTTTTCCGTGGGGATGTCAGGTTTCGATAAGAGTTCTTTTCAAAATAAGCAAGTCGAGTATTGCTGTAATCTCGTTAAAACTTCGGCAAAACTATAAGTGCAAACTTATTTACAAAAGTTCAATCTGCGGTAGCTAACGCTTTCGCACCTAACTTTTCATACGCCATCGCCTAACGGCCGTGACGCATCGGTCGCCAATTCCTAATAAGCGGATCCCGGTGTCATAATTAGGATAGACAATTTTTCGCCTTTAAAAGTTGTTGAAAATAAAACAATAGGCTCGAGCGCGAGTAATTTTTCTAAATTACTACCTCGCGCTTCAAAAATAAATTTAGATAAACTTGTAGATTTATTTTGATATAAGGCTTTTAGACGCGGGTTCAACTCCCGCCATCTCCACCACGTCCAAAGCATAGGTTCATTCCCGACTCAGTAAACAATAAACTTTTTAGATTATTGCTCCGCCGGGCGAATTGATTAACCTAAGCTTTGGACGTGGTGCACCACTTCTCCTATGTTTTATGTCTATATAATTCAAAATTTGAAAAATAATCTTTACATAGGATTTACGGGTGATTTATCTAACCGAATAAAGGAACATCAAAGAGGAGAATGCTATACAACGAAAAGATTAACCGGCCCGTGGAATCTTATCTATTGTGAGGGGTGTCTAGACGACACGGATGCCAAAAAGCGAGAAAGATTTTTAAAGACTAGCAAGGGAAGAGAATTTATAAAAAATCGATTAAAATATTATTTAAAAATTAACGAGAAAAAACTTTGCGTATTTCACGAAGACAAGTAAGAAACGTTCAAGTAATCAAATATTGGATTAATGAACAAATCAGGGCCCCCGAGGTTCGGGTTATTGACGAAGAAGGATTAAATGTAGGCGTTATGCCAACAATGGATGCCGTTAAGCTTGCTCGAGAAAGAGAACTGGATTTGGTTGAAGTTTTTCCCAAAGCAGAACCGCCGATTGCCAAGATTACCGATTATGGCAAATTTTTATACCAAAAAGACAAGGAAGCCAGAAAACAGAAGGCAAAGCAGAAAAAAATTGAAATCAAGGGAATTCGTCTTTCTCTTAGAATCAGCGCTCATGACAAAGATGTTCGCTTAAAAAAGGCGAAAGAATTTTTGGAAGACGGAGATAAAGTGAAAATAGAAGTTATTTTAAAAGGCAGAGAAAAGCAATATACGAATATGGCTCGCGAGGCGGTAAATCAATTTATTGATTCTCTTGATAAACTTGTCCCGACAAAGATTGAGCAACAATTAATTTTTCAAGGAGGAAGATTTTCCGCGGTAGTTGGAAAAAAATAGCTATCAAACCATTAACTAACAACTATAAAACATAATATGAAAGTTAAGACACATAAAGCAGCCTCAAAAAGATTCCATGTGACAAAAAGGGGAAAGCTTTTAAAACGTTGTGCCGGACAAGACCATTTTAACGCGCGCGACGAAGGAAAAATTACCAGGAAAAAAAGAAGAGATGTCACAATTTCAAAGTGCTATGACAGATCTTTAAAGAAAATGATTATTACTTAATAATTTTATAATTTATGCCGAGAGTTAAACGAGGAAAAGGACATTTGAAGAGGAGAAAAAACTTGCTTAAACAAGTAAAAGGCTATCGTTGGGGGAGAAAAAGCAAAATAAAACTTGCCAGAACCGCCATGTTAAAGGCGGGTGTTTACGCTTACAGAGACAGAAGAAACAAAAAAAGAGAAATAAAAAAAACCTGGCAGATCAAGATAAATGCCGCTAGCCGAGAAAATAGCATCAGCTATAGTAAATTGATGGGTGCCTTAAGAAAGAAAAGTATAGAACTGGACAAAAAGATTTTGGCCAATTTGGCCGAACATCATCCGGCGGTTTTTGCCAAAGTGGCGGAAGAGGCGAAATAAAATGAAACAAGAAGAAAGGGCGAGATGCCCCTTCTTTTGTTTATAGAGCCTCGAGAATAGGAAAAATCTAAATCCTAAATCCGAAATCCTAAACTCTAAACAAATTCAAAATACTAATTTTCAAAATTCCAAACGGTTTTGTTTAGAACATTTGGATTTTGAATTTTGGATTTGTTTAGGATTTGGTGCTTAGGATTTAGGATTTTAATTTAGTCTTTAATTAGATAATTAATAATGCTATAATTATTTAAGGTTCTTAAAAATTTTTCTATGATTTTTCAATCAAACCTCCCGATAGACTGCGTTTTAGCTGTAACATACAAATGCAATTCGCGTTGCACGATGTGCGATATTTGGAAACTAAAAGAAAATAGCAATTTGGAATTGGATTATTATAAAAAATTACCAAAAACGCTTCGCGATATTAATGTCAGCGGTGGGGAGCCGTTTTTGCGACAAGACTTGGTTCAACTCATTAAGATTTTACGTAAAACCTATCCAAAGGCAAAAATGGTTATTTCCAGTAATGGTTTTCTTACGGATTTGATTAAAGAAAAAATGAGAGAAATATTAAAGATTGCTCCAAATATTGGTATTGGTGTTTCAATTGACGGCATTGAAGAGGCGCACGATAAAATTCGTGGTATTCCGGGCGGGTTTAAAATGGCAATTAAGACAATCAAAATGTTGCGAGAAGATTTGGGAATGAAAAATTTAAGACTGGCTTTTACTATTTCCAAAGAGAATGCATCCGAACTGAGTAAGGTTTATGATTTGTCGCGGGAGTTGGGAGTGGAGTTTACTCTTGCTCTTGCCCAAAGCTCGGAATTTTTCTTTGGCGGAAAAAGTGTAGAAGAAGCGCCTGATGAGAAAATCCTAAAAAAACAATTTGATTATTTAATAAAGACGGAACTTAAAAGTTGGCAGCCAAAAAAATGGGCGAGAGCCTATTTCGCCAAGAGTCTTTTTGATTTTGCAAAAACCGGAAAACAAGCATTGCCTTCAAGAGCCGGGCAGGATTTTTTCTTTTTGGATCCCTTCGGCAATGTTTATCCGTCAGTAATACATAACTCTGTCATGGGAAATGTTAAAGAAAAAGATTTTTCCGCGATATGGTTTGGAAAAGAGGCGGAAGAAGCTAGAAAAAAAGTTAAAGAATCAAATCAGGATGCTTGGATGATCTGCACCGCGCGGTCGGCGATAAAAAGGCACCCGATAAAAGTTGGGTGGTGGGTAGTGAGAAATAAAATTTTCTAATTTTTAATTTTGTAATTTTAAAATTGAATTATGCGGAGTGACAGCCTTTAGGCTGTTATGTTATGGGTAATAAGTTTAATAACACGCTAAAGCGTGTCAGTCCGTTCAAGTTTAAGACATTAAAAATTTTAAAACCATGTTCTCTAAACTATACAAGATATTATTTCCCGACGAAGCGCCGGAAAGACAGAAGGTTCTCTTAACGAGATCTTTTGTTTTGGTTTTGCTTATAGCCATTGTTGCCGTTTTTGCTCCATGGAAAATTACTATTGGCGTTCTCGCGGTAATCTTAGTCTTTCTTTTGTTTTTTAGGTTTATAAATTTGGGATTTTATCTTATCGTTTTCCTCTACCCTTTTATTTATTTGCAACTATTTATTGGTAGGGACATTAATATTCCCTATGTTGACGTAATCGCTATGTTTGTTTTTGCAGCATGGGGTCTTCGTTCTTTACTTTTACCTCCCCACGGCGGTTTGCTTCTTTTAAAAAGTTGGGGAAAGGGCGCAAAATTATCTTTAGAAAATTTTCCGGGGCTATTATTTTTTCTTCTTTTTTTTCTCGCGTCAATTCTTTCACTCATCAACACGGAAAGTTTCTTTTTTAGTCTAAAATATATTTTTCGTCCACTAACCTTTTTCTATTTGATGTTTGTTGTTTTGCCATACAATATTATCAATTCAAAAAAAATACTATTCAGGGTTTTTTGGATTTTATTTGGCGTTGGAATTTTTGTATCGTTGATGGGTCTTTGGTCTATAATTTTTTCTACATCAGAAGGTTTATTCAGAAGAGCTATCCCCGTAGAGATTTTTGGTATTCCCATTCTTGGCACCAATCATAACTTAATTTCAGAAGTTTTAATAAGCGTCATTCCGATTTGTTTTATATTAATCTGGGAAACAAACAAACTTTGGTTAAAGAAGTTTTTAATTGTTGGTTTATTGTTCATGATCGCAATAAACCTTTTAACTCTTTCTCGCACCGGTTGGATTGCTCTTACTTTAGAGCTAGCTATTTTAGTTTTTGTGAAATATAGGAAAAACGTAAAAAGTTTTGCTAAATTAGGTTTAATTATTTTTTTGATCGTTTCCCCGCTTGTTGTTTATGGTTATATTTTTATGACGAGCGAATTGGTAAGGGATTCTAATACGAATAGGTGGGCATTGACGATAATTGCTTTGGAAAATTTCTATGATCATCCGGTTATTGGTAATGGCGCGGGAACTTTTATAGAGCAGGTTTCAGAAGAGAAATGGTATATTGTTAATTATGGGAGTCCTTCGGAAGCTCACGGAGTTGTGCAAAAACTTTTGGCGGAGACCGGCCTTATTGGTTTTTTGACTTTTTTTGCTCTCCTTGGGTACATTTTATTAAGGTTAGTAAAAATATATCGTCAGATGCCGGAAGAAGAGCAATTTAAAAATATTATTTTGGCATTGATTCTTACGAGCTTGGGTAGTATAGTATTTCAACTTTTTCAGACATCCTATTTTGTTTCGAAATTTTGGTTACCACTCGGCATTGCCTTAGCCGCCGCGGGATTAGCCGAAGAGGAGGTTAGAGAAAAAAAGAGATCCAACTATGTTAAAGGATAAAATAAAAATTATTCATATCATTACGAGCCTTAACGTTGGCGGGGCAGAAAAACTACTTTTCGATTTGACCCAAAATATAGACAGAGAAAAGTATGAGTTAAAAGTGGCGACCGTGGTTAAGGGAGGAATTTTGGTTTCCGAATTTGAAAAAGCTGGCATCGAGGTTAAAATTTTCAAGAAAAAAGGTAAACTGGGGCTGGGAGTGATTTGGAAAATATTTAGATATTTAAGAAGGGAAAAGCCACAAATTGTCCACACTCATCTTTTTGGCGGGGATACTTGGGGCCGAATCGCGGCAATTCTAGCGAGAGTTCCGATTATTATTTCAACAGAGCACAATACAAATATTGATGAAGGAATATCAAAAAGGATAGTTAAAAAATTTCTTAGTTTTTTTACCGCAAAAATTATAGCCGTTTCAGAAGCGGTGAAAAAATATTCTATTCAAAAAGACCATATTAGTGGAAAAAAGATGGAGGTTATCTTGAATGGAGTTCAGATGAATAAATTTTTGTCTATTTCTCAAAAAGAATTCGGAGATCCGCCAATAATAGGGATAGTTGGACGGCTAGAGGAACAAAAAGGGCATAAATATTTATTTGAAGCTCTGAATTTATTAAAAGTAATACCCTGGACGCTTTGGATTGTTGGCGAAGGATCAAAAAAGGCAGAGCTTGAAAGATTGGCTAAAAATTTGGATTTGAGAGAAAGGATAATGTTCCTAGGGGCGAGAGATAATATTTCTGAAATTTTAGATAAAATTGATATTTTTGTTTTGCCTTCGCTGTGGGAGGGTTTGGGTATTGCCGTTATAGAAGCGGCTGCGGCAGGGAAACCTATCGTTGCCTCGAGAGTCGGAGGAATACCGGAAATTATTGAAAATGAACGGACGGGAGTGTTGGTAGAATCTAAAAATGTGAAGAGTTTGGCTGACGGACTGGAGCGTGTACTTTTGGGAGAAGGGGAGGCTCTTTTGATGGGGCGCTCCGCGCGGGATTATGTCAAGGAAAAATTTGATATTAAAAGAATGGTTAAAGAATATGAAAAGTTGTATGAGAGATTACTTAATTAAGCAAAAATTTTCATGAAAATTCTCCAAATAAACAAATTCTTCTATCATCAAGGCGGGAGTGAAGCCTACTTTTTTGGTTTGTCAAAAATATTGGAAGATCACGGTCACAAAGTAATTCATTTTAGCGTAAAAAATGAGAAAAACGAAAAATCAGATCAGCATGATTTTTTTATTAATGAAATAAATTTTGGAAAAAGAGAAACTATTTTTAAGGACATAAAAAAGTTCAGTCATTCTTTTTATTCGCTTGAGGCAAAGAAAAAACTGGAAAAATTAATTTTAGAAACAAAGCCGGATGTTGCTCATCTGCACAATATCTCCCATCATATTTCGCCTTCAATTTTTTCGGTTTTGAAAAAATACAAAATTCCGGTCGTTCAAACTTTACACGACTATCAATTGATTTGTCCGAACTATAGGCTTTTAACCCAAGGAAAAGTTTGCGAGAGGTGTAAAAGAAGAAAATATTGGAACGCGGTTATTTATAAATGCGTGCATAATTCAAGAATACAAGGTCTTGCCGAGTGCGTAGAAATGTATTTTCATAAAATTTTTAAATTTTACGAAAACGGGGTTGATTGCTTTATTACCCCATCAAAATTTTTGAAAGAAAAAACGGAAGAATGGGGGGCAGTTCCCTCGTCAAAAATTATTAGTATCCCGAATTTTATTGACGTAAATCAATATAAGCCAAGCTACGAGCCGGGCGATTACGCGCTATATTTCGGCAGGCTGTCCGAAGAAAAAGGAGTTGATGTTTTAATTGATGCTGTTTTGGGTACAAATATTAAATTAAAGATAGTCGGGAGTGGTCCAATGGCGGATGATGTCAGATGTCAGATGTCAGATGTCAGAGCTGACATTGAAATGATTGGATATAAAACAGGCGAGGAATTGCGTAATATTATTTGCGGGGCGAAATTTGTGGTTTTGCCTCCGATTTGGTATGAGAATTATCCGATATCGCTCTTAGAGGCGGGGGCGCTTGGCAAACCGATTATTGGCTCAAATATTGGCGGGATTCCGGAGATTGTGAAAGATGAGGTGAATGGTTTTTTGGCCAAGCCCGGTGATGCGAAAAATTTACGCAAAAAAATGGAATTGCTCTGGAATGATAACGAGCTTTGTGAAAAAATGGGTAGAAAATCCAGAGAAATGGTGGAAAAAAATAACGGGCCGGAGGGGCATTATCGGGAGGTGATGAGGGTTTATAATAAAACTCTAAATCCGAAATCCTAAACTCTAAACAAATTCTAATGACGGAAATCAAAAACTAACAACTAGCGACAAACGACTGCCAACAAGTTACAGTGAAATCATGTTGAAGATCGCTAGTCGCAAGTTGTTTCTGATTTTAAAAATTAGTATTTTGAATTTGTTTAGGATTTAGAGTTTAGGATTTTGGATTTTATTTTAGTAGGAGGATTGACCGCGATGGATCTTGAATTAGGAAAATTATCCCGAAAAAGATATCTCAAATATCTTCTTTTTTCTATTATCGGCGTGGCGATGGCAACGTCAGCTTTTTTGTATCAAAAAAAAGAAGTAAATCCTCCCGAGCTAAGGACACAAAGCATAAACATGGAAGAAAAATATCCGCGCTTGGCAAATTTATTTTTCAAGTGGGATATTACGGATATTGAAGCAAAAGAATTAGCCAAATGGGATTTGGTGGCGATAGATATGGAAGCCGGAATAAAAACTCCGGAAAATTTAAAAAAAATAAGAGAGTATAATCCCAACATAAAAATTTTAGCTTACATTACCGCGCAAGAATTCACTTATCGCGAGGATCTTTTAAAAGAAAGCGTTTTGCGGCGTAAAATCTACAAAGATTTTTCAGAAGATTGGTGGCTAAAGACAAAAAATGGAGGAAGATTAATTTGGTGGCCGGGAACATGGATGATTAATGTAACAAATGATGCCGGAGTCAACAAAAAAGGACAAAGATGGAATGAATATTTACCAGAGTTTATTGCCAGTAATGTTCTAAGTACTGGCTATTGGGACGGTGTTTTTTATGATAATACTTGGGATGGAGTAGTATGGCTTCCTTCTGGCAAAGAGCTGGATTTTAACGAAGACGGCGTGGCGGACGGCGCGGAAGAAATAGATAAAAAATGGCAGGAGGGGATGGAAAAGATTTTTCAAAAAACCAGAGAGCTTGCTCCGGATAAAATTGTAATGAGTAATGGCGGGAAGACCTATGCCAATTTGTTAAACGGGATTACTATAGAACATTTTCATCGAATGGATTGGAGCTGGGGTATGAATGATTATTTTACAGTTTTGAAAGAAGATCAAGATCCGGAGACAATGATTCTTGCTTGTAATACTGACAATACCGGGATAAGCGATGATTATAAAAAAATGAGATATTGTTTCGCCAGCGCGCTTTTAGGCGACGGGTATTTTGCTTTTGATTATGGCGACCAAGCGCACAATTATTTGTGGTGGTACGATGAATATGACGTTTTTCTCGGTCGACCAAACGGATCGGCCTACAATATACTAGATCCAAAAAATCAAGATTTAAATAGGGGAGTCTGGCGAAGAGATTTTGAGAGGGGGATAGTTTTAGTGAATTCAACCGATAAAAAACAAACAATATTTTTAGAAGATGAATTTCATAAAATAAATGGCAATCAGGATAAAGAAGCTAATAGCGGCGAGATTGTTAAAAAGATAAGCTTAGAGGCAAATGATGGAATTATTCTTTTGAAAATTAGCGTTGATTGACACAAGTTTTTCTTTTGAGGTATTATATAAGTAAAGTAAAATTATTTAATAGACCAGCTGAATAATAATCTTTCGTAACGAAACGCAGTAATTTTGAGCGAAAATCTTATAAAGCGACGATGTTTATACGCTAGTATAAGCGAAGGAGCTTTAGAAGATTTGTAGCCAAAATTACAAGTTGCAGTAGAAAGGATTATTGTTCAGATAGTCTAACATATATGCTTACCCAGGAGGATCTACAAAATATTGGCTTGGAATTTGGCAGGGTGATTGAGCAAAACATCACCCCGGCAATGGAGGCTATGGAGGAGAGGATCAAGAAGGAATTTGATGAACGTTTTGATTCCGTAGAAGGCAGGCTAGATTCCGTAGATGGTCGTCTTGGTTCCATAGAAGATAGACTCGGTTCCATAGAAGCCAGTTTAGTTGAAATTAGAAGAGATTTACAAGAAATGAATCGTCGTCTTGAAGCGCTAGAAAAGAGAACTAAGGAAGATACAGATGCTTTGGCAAAAGATGTTGTAGGATTTCGTGAAAGATTGGATGTTCTTGAAAAACAAGTAAAACAGTTGCAAATGTCAGTAGGCAAGGCATAGCAGACGAAAAATATTACTTTACCGCATAGTTTTTGGTGGCGAAGGAGTATTGTTCAATGAATATTTTTTTCATTGGAATAATTGAATTTAGCTCATAAAATGCCAGCATGGCAGATCTGTATTCTTCTTCGTCAACGCTACGGTACGAAAGAGGAGCTAGGGAATGAGAAATTAAAAGAGCATTAGCCATAAGTCTGGCCGTTCTTTTATTGCCATCTTCAAATGGTTGAATGTAACTGACGCCCAAAAGAGCCACTAGCGCTTTAGTGTAAGGATTTTTACTTTGCGAAACAGCTCTTTCAAGTTCCTCTACGGCCTCAGTGATTTGATAAATATTATCAAGCGGGCGATAAATTGATCCGGTAACGCCCACCGGTTTTGTCCTCAAGCCAAAATTCACATTTAATCCCTTAATTAGTGTAGAATGCAGATTTTCCAAGTTTTTTCTGGTAATTGTTTTGAATTGAGAGGAATGTTGTCGAATATAATAAAAGGCGTCCTTGTGGTTCAAAATCATTCGCGCTTCGTTTTTGCTATGCCCGAGCGCTTCTTTGTTTTCCACGATTAATTTTTCCGTATCCAAGAGAGTATAGGTATTACCCTCTATTTTTGAAGATTTCCACGAGAGTTCAATAACTAAGCGCTCCAGTTCTTTTTTTTGAATAGCTGGAGATAAGTTTATCGTTCTCTTATTGTATTCCGCGGTTGAATCTTCCATAATTTTAGACTCTTCATCCGTAAAAATATCAGAAGGAAAATTTTTAAATAAATCAAAGTTGTATTGGCGTAAACCGTAACGTTTGTCGGGATCAACGGAAACATATTGTCTGGCGTCAATATGAGCGAAAATTCTACCTTTGGAGCTTAGCCTATAGCTTGTTGACCGACCTTTGCCGGACACTTCCAAAATTCCTTTTTCCGTCATTTCCGACAGAGCTCTTTTGACAGTAACTAAAGAAATATCTTCATCGGTTTTTATTATTTTCTTGTACGCTTCAGAGGACTGCATTTTTTCCCCGCTAAGGAAAATTTCAATAATTTTTTGCTGTTTTGAAGTTAATTTATTCATAATCGTATCGTTTAATATTTTAATCATATCATATTGATACGATAATCACAATTTTTTTGACACAAACTCTTTTTATGGTTATTATACAAAAAAGGGAAAAATATGAAAGATATTATAAAAAGATGGATAGAATTTGCGGGAGCGGATTTTGACGTCGCCAGGAGATTGTTTAATAGCCCGAGGCCTAATTCTTGGACTTATGCTTTAATTATTTGGCATTGCCATCAAACAGTGGAAAAAATGTTGAAAATGGTTGCCTTGAAGAACGGAAAAGAACTTCTGAAAATCCACGATTTGCTTCATCTTGCAAAACAAGCCGAAGTAAATAATTTTCCGGAAGAGCACGGTGATTTTTTATATGATCTTAATAAATACTATTTTTCACCGCATTATCCCGATATAAATTATTCCAAACCTTACCCTAAATCCGACAGAACCATAGCTGTAAAATATCTTAATAAAACTGAAAAAATATTCAAATGGCTAAAAGCATACAATTCCCCCAAAAAGTGATAAATGACTATATCGAACGCCTTGAAAAAAAAATTAAAATCAAGGGAGTGCTTTTGTTTGGATCATTCGCTTATGGCCATCCAACCAAGCATAGCGATGTTGATTTGGCCATTATCTCGCCCGATTTTCAAAAAAAAGATTTTTGGAACAGAGTAGACTGGCTTACGTTTATGAGAAAAAATGTAGCTGACACTATTGCCATGGATGTTTTTGGTTATACTCCTTCCGAATTTCGCGATATAGAAAAGCATTCGGCGATTATGGCAGTGGCCAAAAAACGAGGTAAATGGATATATCAAAAGTAGGTCTATCAGAGGAATGGTTTTTCTGTGGATAATTTTCTTGACAGGATATGTAATTTTGTTATACTGATAATGTCAAATATGAAGTGCAATTGTGCCTCAAAAAGTTCGAAATTTTTATAAAGTTCGAACTTTTTGTTTTATCAAAAAAATGCTAGAATTATTTTGTGGAGTCAAAGGGGCCACCGTTGGTGTGGCGCTTCGTATTTGACATTCGAGATGAGGGGTTCAATTCCCCTTGGCTCCACAATAGAATAATATTTTTAAAGGACAGTTCTTAAATTAAGGACTGTCCTTTATTTTTTTTACTATTTCACAGATTTTTTTAATTTTTATTTTTTGCGTTCTTCGTCTCGCCGAAGCCTTAGCGTAGGCGGATGCGGTTTTTTTTCGCGCTTTTTCGTCTAAAAAAAGAGGCCACTACGTTCGTCATCGCACAACGATCGTAGAGGCCTCTGTATTTTGTCCAACTCATCTCCCGCCGAAAGGGCGGGGACGAGATTAGTTTGCGTTTTTTTTCGCGGTCGCTTACCGCGTTAGGGCGTGGGATTATCCAGAAGGGCATGCAATGAAGTCGCAGCCTCTTCTCCCTAGGGGACCCCCGGGGGCAGGTGAGGAGGTGGAGTTGGAACGATATGTCCCATCCACATAGACACCCACCCTGCCATATGTATCTGATCCCCCTGGTCCGCAAGCCCAAGGATAGGCGCGTCCCTCTACTTCGATATTGAAGTAGACGCATCTCCCCGCAGGGACGGGGATCAAGGGGCAGAGGAGAGAGCACCCATCAAAGGTGCAACCTTCTCCCTCTTCCCAAAGACCAGCTCCGCCTTCGGGAGCGATCATGTAGTGGAGGATAGGTCCTCCCACTTCACGATCTCTGTCGGGAACATAATATGAAATATATAATCCCGCCACGGGAACGTCGGGAGCCGTTCCCGAACAACTGCAACCCGTTGCTGGGTCGCAGTCGTCGTCTAGTCCGTTACAGGTCTCGACGTTGTCCGCTCCGGTCGAGCAGACGGTTCCGTTTAGATCGTCGCACTCGTACTCGTCGTCGAGGCAGAGGTCGGTGTCCACACCGTCGCAGGGGGAGCCAGGACGATTGTCCAGCTCGCATGCCCCACTACAGGCGTTGTCGCCTTCGTCCACTTCACCGTCGCAGTTGTTGTCGGCACTATCGCAGATTTCGTCGGCGGGGCCGGTTCCGCCTTCACAGTCCGACCACCTGCCTCCACGACAGGTTTGTGTTCCCACGACGCATTCGCCGACGTCCGTGCCACAGGGGAGAGTTGCTTCGTTGGTACAGGTGCAACCCTCATTGATCCTACCATCGCAGTCCTCGTCGACCTCGCCGTTGCAAACCTCGACAGTGTCGGTACCGATCGAGCATGTCGTGCCATTGGCGCCGTCGCACTCGTAGACGTCGTCAGCGCAGAGGTCTGAGTCTGAGCCGTCGCAGCGGTTGCCTGGGGTGTTTGTTAGTGTACAGACGCCACCACAGGCGTTTTCGCCTTCGTCCACCTCTCCGTTGCAGTCGTCGTCCCTGCTGTTGCAGATCTCGGCGTTGTCATCGCCGACCGAGCAGACGGTTTCATTGAGCCCGTCGCACTCGTAGACGTCGTCAGCGCAGAGGTCTGAGTCTGAGCCGTCGCAGGGGGAATCGGGCCGATCGGCCAGCTCACAGACGCCACCACAGGCGTTTTCGCCTTCGTCGACCTCTCCGTTGCAGTCGTCGTCGAGGGTGTTGCAGGCTTCGTCGATGGGCCCGATTTCGCCAGCACAACCAGACCACGAGCCGGTTTCGTCGCAAGTCTGTGTACCCGCAACACACTCGCCCTCATCTTTGCCACAAGGGCGATCGTCACCGTCCGAGCAGGGGCACCCCTCGTCAACGGTGCCATCGCAGTTGTCGTCCTCTTCGTTGCAGATCTCGGCGTTTTCCTCGCCGTCCGAGCAGACTGTGGCGTTTAGCCCGTCACACTCGTAGGCGTCGTCCTCGCAGAGGTCAGTGTCTGGTCCGTCGCAGGGCGAGCCAGGAGTATTTGCTGTGATGAGGCAAGCCCCACCGCAATCATTTACTCCTTCGTCTACCGTCCCGTCGCCGTCGTTATCCAGATCGTCGCAGAGCTCGGGAGCGTCGGGATAGACAGTGGGATTAGTGTCGTCCCAGTCGTCGCCCCCGCAGGCCTCGTCGGTGTGGCCGTCGGAGTCGTTGTCAGGACAGTCCCCATCGCCATCCGTGTCGCTGTCTGTGTCTCCGTCAGCGTCTCCATCCACATCCGCATCACCGTCGCCGTCGGTATCACTATCACCGTCCGAGTCGCTATCTCCGTCAGCGTCTCCATCGCCGTCGGAGTCCAAAAGGGGCGGTTGCTCCCGTCGTTGGACGAGAGAGCATCCTACCACAAGAACCACTAGAACAACTAGAATTTCTATCTTTCTGGGCATCTTGCCCTCCTTTCCTGCGCCTATTTTTGCCTAAAAATGGTTATATTGTCAATCCCTATTGACAGAAAGGGCAAAATATGGTATAGTTTGGGGTTAAAAAATATAATTTACGACAGATAAGAAATGGCTAATAAAGGCAATGGAATAGCAGGCTTTAGCCTGCACCCTATTCGAAAAGACGCGAACTAAAGTTCGCTACTCCTTATCTCACTTATAAACCCTATGAAAATAACAATGATCGGACAAAAAGGAATACCGGCCATCTACGGTGGCATTGAACGCCACGTAGAGGAATTGGCAACCAGATTAGCTGGTTGCGGGTTTGAGGTATTTGCCTATTGCCGACCGTGGTATTTTGACGAGAATCATGAATTCCGCCTTCGTCAAGGCTACGGCGGACAAGCAAGAATCAAGAATCACGAATATAAAGGAATTAAATTAATTTTGTTACCGTCAATTAAGACTAAAAATCTAGACGCAATTACTCATACTTTTATTTCCACTTTACATGCTATATTTGTGGTTAAACCCGACATTATCCATTACCATGGTGTTGGTCCATCTCTTTTGAGCTGGATTCCAAAATTGCTTGCTCCTAAAATAAAAGTTATTTCTACTTTTCACTGCATTGATAGAAAGCATCAAAAATGGGGATTTATCGCCAGACTCTCTTTGAGAATGGGTGAATGGGCTGCGTGTCATTTTGCTGATAAAACAATTACCGTTTCCAAAACTTTAAAACAATATTGTTCCGAGGCTTATGATAAGGATGTTCTTTATATCCCAAACGGAGTTAATGTTGAAGAAAAAAACAGCGTAGTTAAAAGAGCTGAAATTTTAAAAAAGTTTGGATTGAAAAAAGAAAAATATCTTTTGATGGTTTCTCGTCTTGTCCGCCACAAAGGTGCGCATTACTTGATTCAGGCTTTTCATGATTTGAAGAAAAACGATAAAGAATTTAGCGATCTGAAATTGGTAATCGCCGGAGATTCAGCTTTTACTGATAGTTATGTTAAAGAATTAAAGAGATTAGCTAAGGGAAATAAAGATATTATCTTTACCGGTTTTCAATCCGGGAAGCCATTGGAAAATTTGTTCTTAAATTCTTTAGTGGTTGTTCAGCCTTCTGAATCAGAAGGTTTGCCCATTGCCGTTTTAGAAGCAATGAGTTATGGAAAAGTTGTAATCGCTTCCGATATTCCGGAAAATATGGAAATTATAAAAAAGCACGGTATAAGCTTTGAGAACAAAAATATTCAAGATTTGATGGTAAAGATAAGCGACACTATCGCGATGAACGACTTAAAAAAAAGAGGCGAGCTTGCCAAACAGTTTGTAAAGAAAAATTTTAACTGGGAAGGGATTACTAAAAAGACAAAAGAAGTTTACTTGGGAATTTAAAAAACCGGGCCACGAGCTCGGTTTTTTATTTTCCCCTCCCTCGATGGGAGGGGTTAGGGGAGGGTGAAATAAAGTTATTCTCTGCCTAAAGGCAGGACTCCGACTCCAGAGGACGGAGACCGCCCTTTAGGGCGAGACTACTATTCCTCCCTTTCCGCTACTTTTGGATTTGGAGAATAAAGAGTGTTTTTTATTTTCCATTTGTCTACAAATTGTCCTAATCCTTTTGTCTCTAATTTGAATTTTACGAGTGGTCTTTGTTGCGACCATTTTACTAAACTTTCAAAGTCAATCTTATACCTGCCTCGGACAACGACGTAGCGCAGGCTTTTTTCTTTGATCGCCCTTCTGATTGTCATTGAATTGACCCCGAAAAGTCTAGCGGCTTCGGAGACGGAAAGGCGAATGATAGTGTTGGTTGTGGGCATAGTATTGATATAAATTTATGAATTAGCTCAATTTTTTTTGCACTCAAGGCGAAGCATAAAGAATAAAGCACCAAATCCAAAATTACAAATCCCAAATAAATTCAAAGCACTAAATTCAAATGTTCTAAATAATTGTTTTGAATTTTGGTCATTGTGATTTATTTGGAGCTTGTGATTTTGGATTTGGTGCTTTTGTCTATTATATTGTATAATCATTGTTAACTATAACGTTCACATTTTCATTATAACACCCTTATTTCGTTTGTCTAGTATTTTAATAATATACAATACTATTTACAAAATGTTAATATTAGTGTTAACATTATTTTTTGAGCTACCGTATAATGATTTAACTATGGTTGTTATCTAAAGGTTTTTTCGCTACAATAGCACTGTAACAATTTTTTACTTTTACGTCTCAATGAGTAGTAATTTGAAAGAAAAATATTTCTTCTTGAAACTGCGCGTCAGTAAAGATCCGGATGCTTTTGGTGAACTCTACAACATATACGTTGACCAAATTTTTAGGTTTGTTTATTTTAAAGTTTCCAGAAAAGAAGAGGCGGAAGATTTGACTGCTGAAGTTTTCTTAAAAACTTGGCAATATATCAATGAAGAAAAAGAGGCAAAAGAAATCAATAATCTCAAAGCTTTTCTGTACCAGACAGCGCGCAATTCGGTAATAGATTTTTACAGGAAAAAAAAGTCGACAGAAAGTTTGCTTGTTGAACAAAAAAATGAAAGTGACGAGATAGAAGAAAATTGGTCGCGAAATGAAATTGTTGATTCAAAAAAAAATCCCTTGGAAGAAATGCAATTAAATTCAGATATAGAGGAAGTAAAAAAGGCTCTTCGAAATTTAAAAGAAGAATATCGCGAAGCGATTTTATTAAAATTTGTTGAAGAAATGAGTATAGGTGAAATAGCCAATATTCTGGGAAAGAAAAGGGGGGCAGTGAGAGTTTTATTGCATCGAGCAGTGCAGGCGTTAAAGGAAGCGGTGAGAGAATAAACACTGTCATTGCGAGGAGGAACGACGAAGCAATCCCCTGCAATGCGAGAAAAAGAAGGGGATTGCTTTTTACCCTCCCCTAACCCCTCCCGTCAAGGGAGGGGAAAAGTACAATTGTAAAAAATATGACAGGTGATATAATTAAAAAACTGAAAAATTTGAGAGAAATAAAACCGAGCGCTGAATGGAAAACAGCATCTAGGGATTTTTTGTTAACAAAAATCAAAGAAGAAAAGTACAGTAAAGAACTTTTTCCAATTCAAAAAAAATCATGGATGATGGGAGCCTCCGAATTGTTTTTCTCCAAAGAATTTTTTAGCCTTACTCTAAAGCCGGCAGTATCTTTTGCTTCAATTGTCGCTTTGGTTTTGGGTAGCGGTTTTTCGGTAAGCGCTTCGCAAATGGCTTTGCCGGGAGATACTCTGTATTCTTTGAAGATCGCTTCGGAAAGAGTGCAGGTCGCTTTGGCCTTTAAAGAAGAAAGCCGAGCAAAAATTCATGTTGAGTTGGCCGGCAAAAGATTAAATGAGGTTAAAAGAATAAAAGAAAATACAGACCCGGATAAAAATCAAAAAATTAATATAGCTATTGATAAATTTCAAGAAGAAATCAGAACAGTTAAAACCCAGCTTGATAATTTGGGAGAAAAGCAAGGGGGACTCGAGGTAGCAAAAATAGTTGATTCAAAAACTCATGAATATAGAGAAGCTTTAGTTGGAACAGTTAACGGGGGAGAAACGGAAGTTTCCGAAGAGGTGGCGCAAAAGATTAGCGATGGTCTTGCTCTAGCCGATGAAACAGGAGATCAGGCGCTTACTGTAATCGTGGAAAAACAGAACAATAGTGACTCAAAAAATGATTTGGCGGAGAGAATAGAAAAAAAGGTGCAAGCAGTAGAGGAAAAAGCCCTCCAGGTTGAAGAGAGTTTGACTAGTTTAAGCACGGAGAATAGAGAAGACATAAAAATATTGTCAAAAGAAGCAATAAAAAATATAGATGGAGCAAAGGTGGTTTTGAGCGAGGCTAGAGAAATGTTGAAAAAGGAGGGCGCAAATATTAACGAGGCGTTAAACAAAATAATGGAAAGCAAGGGCTTGATAAGATTAGCCGAAGAGATTGCCTTAGAAACAAGAGCTAGTAGAGAAGAGATAATAGCCGTAGAGCCTGTTGAGGTAGCACCAATCGCGGAAGAAACAGAAACCCCCCTAAGTATTCCCAGTCAAGCAGTCGCGCCAGTTGCAGTTAGAAAAATTAGCCAGCCTGTAGTAAAAGAAGAACCAAAAGAGGTTGATGAGAGTGAATTAAGGGTGGGGATAGATTTGAAGCAAGCATTATAGATATTGTAGAGGCGAAACCTCTATCGCTATAGAGGTTTCGCCTCTACGGATAAACTACTTGCAAAATTACAGAGAAGTGGTAAGATAATCAGCTATTTGATATAAGCTACTAGTGGCCGCCAGCAGGGCATAAATTCATTTAAAAAACGATAAAAGTAGAAAGGTCGACCCATATGGGACTTTTGTCATTATTATTAATAAAACACGGAAAAAACTATTAAGTTAGTTTTATTCGTGGCAAAAGAAAAAACTTAAATTATGAACGATTTGATAAAGACAGGAAAACAAGTCTTTACCTTCGCTGTTGTCCTTTCAACAATCGCTTGGTCTGTTGGATTGGGAGCTTTGGCTTTGCCATTGGCAGCCAATGCCGTCACTCTAGCTTCAGGTGATTTAATAAAAGGAAGCGGAACCGCAGTATATTACTACGGTAACGATGAGAAGAGATATGTTTTTCCATACGCTGCTTCATATAATTCCTGGTATACAGGTTTTGGCACCGTAAAAACATTAAGCGACGCGGAACTTATCGCTATTCCATTTGGTGGTAATGTTACTGCAAGACCAGCCCGTTTGGCGCAGGTCGTCAGCATGGATACTCCATGGACAGTAATGGATTCAAAAGTTTATGCCGTTGAAAAAGGCGGAGTTCTTCGCTGGGTGAAAACCGCAGCAACAGCTTCAGCAATTTTCGGCGCAACATGGGAATCACAAATTGTGGCCATCCCGGAATCACTTTTGACTAACTATACAATTGGTTCAGAAATCAACGCCGCTGGCGATTATACTTTAGCCACTCAACAAGCCGTTGCTTCAGTTAATGAAGACAAAGGTTTGGTTGGCGGTGGAACTGGCGTGGCCGGAACTTTGGCAATTGCTTTAGCCTCCGACACACCAGCAGCCGCTTCAGTACCAAAGAGCGCGGCCGATGTTTCTTTCACCAAAGTTAACTTAACAGCCGGTTCAAGCGATGTTAACGTTACCGGTTTGAAAGTAACTCGCACCGGTTTGGGTATTGATTCCAATCTTTCATCCGTAAAACTTTATGTTGACGGAGTACAAAGAGGAACTTCACAAAGCTTAGGCTCCACTCACATTGCAACCTTTACTTTGAGTTCAAACCCAATCGTTGTTCCAGCAAACTCAACAGTAGCTGTTGTCTTGGGAGCTAACATTGCCGCGGCCACTGCCTACGACCAACATATCTTAGGTATTGCCAACGCGACAGACGTTACTACAACTGCCACTGTTACCGGTTCATTCCCAGTCAATGGTAATGTAATGAGTTTAGCCAATGTAACAATTGGCACAGCGACTCTTTACAATGGTGCTTTGCATCCATCAGCTGATACTGGAACTGACCCGGACGATGAAGATTATAGATTTACTCAATTGAAAATAACAGCCGGTTCAACAGAAGGTTTGATTGTAAGTCAGATTACCGCCGTTAAAAACGGTACTGCTGCCAATACCGATGTTAAGAATATTGAGCTCTATAACGACACAACTGGAGCGACCATTGCTACAGTTGCAGCATTGAATGGCGACGGCAGAGCGGTATTTAAAGATTTAAATATTACTTTAGCCAAGGGCGCATCTGTTGAATTGTCAGTTAGAGCCGATATGAATGGCGGATCAGGCAGAACAATTGCTTTTGATCTTCACGATGGAACTTCCTACACAATAATGGTGAAGGGTGCTACCTACAATGTCGGTATTACTCCAAGCAGGAATAATTTTTGTGCGGCAGCTGGTACTTGCCAAACACAAACCATTAATCAAGGCTATTTGACTGTTAGCAAGAGTGCTTCAACCCCGGCAACAGGCAAAGTCGCTATCGGCGGAACTCAAGTTCCTCTAGCCGCTTTTGATTTTACTGCCGCTGGTGAGAATATTAATGTTACTTCATCTCAACTCTCATTAGTCACTGGTGCAGCCTTAATGGCTAGCGAAATTACTAACGTTACTCTTTATGATAGTACGGGAGCGATTTTAGCCGGTCCGCAAGATGGTACTACCGCAGTTGATGGCACAGACCAAACATTAACTTTTACGGATGCCTTTACTGTTCCAATGGGAACCAATGTCTTTACCGTAAAAGCTGACATTTCAAGTTCTGCAGGAGTTACCACGACTGATACAATCGCGATATCTGTCCCAGTAAATACCATTACTGCTAAGGGTGCTAACTCTGGAAAAACAACTTACACAACTTCTTCTGGTTCAACAGTTCCTCCGGCAACAGCCGCGACAGGAAATGTTCAAACTTGCCAAGGTCCATTCCTTGCCATAGTTACTCCGGCCGCTCCGGCTGCTGGTAATGTCGTTTTAAATGCGCAAGATTATATCTTTGCCTATTTTGACCTTGATGCAACAAGCGGTGGAGAAGATGTAAGAGTTTCTTCTGTTACAGTAACTAGCACCTCTGGTTCAGAATCCTTTACCGATGTTACAAATCTTGAACTTTGGGGAGATCCGGACAACACCGACGCGACAGTTCAAAATATTCGTCTTGAGACTTCCAACTCAACTACGACTATGACCGATGGTGGAGCTACCGGAACACAGCTCTTTACCTTTAAGACACCAGTCGTTGTTTCCAAAACAGCTGTTTCAAGATTAACCTTAAAAACCGATGTCCTTTCTGCGAATAATGATACTTCCCACACATTTAAAGTTAATGCAGTGGGAGATGTTGTTGCTACTGGAAAGAGTAGCGGAACAACCCTTGCGGCCGGATCAAAGAGTGTCTCTGGGGCTGGTCAATTACAGACTATCCAATCAGTTGGCACATTAAAGATTGAAAAAGCTGGTGATATGCCGGCAGGCGTTCAGATTGCTTCAAGTACAACGGGTATTGAGGTGATGAAATACAAATTAACTGCCGCTTATGAAGATATCGATATCACAGAATTACCTTTATACTATGTAGCTACTAACGCAGCCGGAAATGCCGCTGTTTCCAAAGTATATCTCTATAAAGATGGAGCTTTACTAGGAAGCACGACTGGTTATGCTTTTAATGCAAGTTATTTAGCAACAGTCACATTACCGGCAGGAACATTGATAATTCCAAAAGATAGTTCAATCTATCTCAGTATTAAAGTTGATACAACAGAAAAAGCTTCTATAACAACAGCAACAACAGCCAGAACCTTTGGTCTTGGTGACTCAGATAGTGATAATAGTACATGGGGTGGAGCTGGTAGCTATAATATTACCGCCACAGGCCGTTCTTCCGGAACGACTTTGACCGAAACCAATATTGATAGTATTGGAGATGGTAATGGTAATGTTTATGGTTCAAATAGCTTCTATATCTTCAAAGGAGTCTTGACTGTGAGCTTAAATGCTTCAACTCCATCCGGCACACAAACAGCCGGAGCAGGTAGCGAAGCTTTAAGATTCAATTTAACAGCGACTGGTGATGATCTCACGGTCAGCGAAATTGAATTCTGCGTCAACGGTACTGCAACAGCAGTTACTGGTACCGGAGATGTCACTTTAAAGAGTGAAGATCTTGGCACAACCTACGCTACTCTTACTCAAGCCATCTATGATGGTACTTGGGACGATTTAGGTGGCAATGGTGTTAATGCAGGTACTTATTACCAAATGGATCCTGGCGTGACTGGTCAATCTTGTTTCTCAATGGGTGTAACCGGCGAGACCGGCGTAACCGTTGCTGACCAAGCATCTGAGTCCATTACAGATACTACGGTTGCCTTCACTAATACAATCACTATTGGAGCTGGAACAACTAAGGTTGTCAGATTATTTGGTGATACAACTGGTGCTGCCTCAACAAAGACCTTGCAGGTCTCAATTGGTCCGAACTCAACATCTGCCAATGCGGCAACAACTTCCGGTCTTTCATACGCAGACACCTCTGGAACTGAAGTTGACACAGTTACTGTTATAACCAAAGGTCTGCCATTAACTGGCGGAAGCTTGAGCTACTAGTTTCAGATCTACAGGATACAGAAAAAACCACCCCCGATCTCTTCGGGGGTGGTTTGTTGTTTGTGTTTTTGATATACTTTGATTGGTGGAGGTTTCGCCTCTATCAGAGGCGAAACCTCCATAATCATTATGTCTTCGAAGATACAATTTGCTAACGACAATTATTATCATGTTTTAAATCGGGGCGTGGATGGTCGCCAGATTTTTTTAGATGAAGCCGATCATAAACGATTTTTAGAAAGTTTGGAAAATTTTAATACTAAAGACCATAAAACAATCCAAAGAAGCAGGTTAGATAAGTTAGAGGCGAAACCTCTACTAGCTTTGAATTACGAAACTCCTAAAATTTGATATACTTAAAAAGACACCGCAAGGTGTCTTTTTAAGAACTGCCGTTCGTATGGAGCCAGAAAGCTTCAAAAAACTTAAGGCGGTTGTCACACAATTATCTCATCAATTTCGGCTGGTGGATGAAACGTCCGCCA
>Ga0208373_1000226_pt1 | contig 108489 bp, 109 predicted proteins | sample RifOxyC2_FD_184036 | JGI IMG/M metagenome (GOLD analysis project Ga0208373, IMG submission 184036) | Soil microbial communities from Rifle, Colorado - Rifle Oxygen_injection C2 (SPAdes) | ecosystem: Environmental > Terrestrial > Deep subsurface > Rock core/Sediment | place: Rifle, Colorado... | reverse complement strand
ATGTATTTTCAATCGAAAGATCAACAAGTGTACTTTCCCCAGATTCACGAAAAGCACTGATGAGCGCTTTACGATCAAGAGAAATGGAAACAGGTTCTGTTCCAACTCCATACAAAATAGCTGGAACTTGTCCCTGGCTGCGAAGTTTAAATGTTTTGCGACCGGAAAGCGTTCGTTTCACGGCTTGAAGAGTAATTGTCTGCATAAATCAAAAAGAGGAAAAACCTATCAATAAGTGGCGCCATTGTGCCGAACAGAATCAAAATTGTCAAGATAAGCAAAAAATCATGATTGAGATGACAACCACGTAGAAAATCGACTACTTGTAAGCCATTCATGCATAGCCAAAACATCATTTGTTGATATTCGTCGTCCTTTACGAAATCGGAGAACATCTTCAAAGGTTAAATCAGTCACAAGTCCTACAGAACTCATTCCCCCCTTATGAATAAGGACAATGGTCAAAATGGAATTTGCACACTTATGACAACGAATAAACAATAAACGGCTTTCTTCATCTTCTCCAATGACACGGGTATCCATGGGATTTGAATGAGATTCACATAACGGACAATAAGACGCGATTTTCAAACCATCGCGCCAAAAATTCGTTGAAGAATCCTTTGATGTACGAGACATACGAAAACAAAAAAATCCTTTGGACTCTACCATGTTTTATCTAAAGAAGAAAGTGGACGCGATCCAGCCATTCGAATCGCAACACTTTCGGCAATTCCCAGCATGGCAAGAGTCATCAGAAGTGAACTTCCTCCATAACTCACCAAGGGCAATGCAATACCTGTCACAGGCAAAAGACCTATATTCATCCCGACGTTGACAAGAAATTGCAAAAAAAGCAGAGAACCAATTCCGATTAAAAGCGCACTTGTAAAATCATCAGATGTGAGCGATGCATAATGTAAAAGACGTTGAAATAACAAAAAAAATGCACTGAGAAGAACCAGAACTCCCACAAACCCAAATTCTTCCGCAATGACAGCAAAAATAAAATCTGTCTGACTTTCAGGAATGAATTTCAATTGACTTTGTGAACCAAACCCGAGACCGCGACCAAACCACTGTCCGCTTCCCACCGCAATGACGGCCTGGCGAACATTATATCCTTGTCCGCTCGGATCAGCGGCTGGATCTAGAAAGGTACGCAAACGCGCACGCTGAAAATCTGCAAGAAGAAATTGCCATGAAAAAGCACAGATAATCACTCCAATTCCTATAAAACCAAAAAGATAACGTTTTTTTATCCCAACAAATATCAACAAAAGAAACCAGGTTCCCACAAGTAATAATGCAGAACCAAGATCTGGTTGAAGAAGAGTGAATCCAACGAGAAGTGAGGTAAGAAAACCACTTTCCAAACACGCTCGCAATCCAAGTGGTCTTCGTGTTTGCTCACTAAAATAACGCGCGAGTAAAATGACGAGTGCGAGTTTCGCAAATTCCACTGGTTGAAAATGGAAACTTCCAATTACAAACCAGCCGGTTGTTCCGCGATTCGTTATCCCCAAAAAAAGAACTCCGATTAGGCTAAGCAACGCTCCGATATAAAAGAGAATGCTATAACTGCGCAAAAGTCGATAATTGGCACGAGCCATGAAAAGAAAAAAAATAATGCCAATTCCAAACGCGATCAATTGTTTTTGAAGAAAGCCTCCCCCGGTTCCGGATTGGGAAAGGGTGATCGAATACATGGCAGAAAAACCAAAACTTACGAGTGCAACCGTAGCCAAGAGGAGTAACCAATCAGCTCGCCGACAAAACGCAAAAAAACGCGACATAAAAACGCACTCTCTTAGCATGTTTATTTTCCGAGTGACATGAACACATCTTTATCAAACGGATTCATTTCCGCAATCACTTCCACTTTAGAGACCGCAGGCAAAGGACCAAACCAATTCACTTTTACCTCTCGCATCTCTCCGGTCTTGAATTGTTCCAGGGTGGTTCGAGTGACTCCGACAACGCTATTACCGCGTAAAAGAAGAATAAAAAAATTCGGTTCCCAAAAACTGAAAGCCGAACGATTTTTTACCTCAAAACTTGCCTGACCAATGGTCTGACTATCCACCTGCAAATCTTTGGTAAATAAAATATTTTGAAAAGAAAAATTCATTCGATCTGCATACCATTGTTCATAATCTGGAATCACATGACGGTCGATTCGATGCCAATGAACATTTGAAAGACGCACACCTGCCGACATTGGACGAGTTGGTGCTGTATGAGCAAGAAAAACAAGCGGCTTCTCTTCCCCAGGAAGGAGAAATCCGTTTTGTGTTGTTGTCTCCCCGTCTTTGAAAGAAAACGTATATTCAAAATCTGCATACCAACTCGTATTTGGATTAGAGATGGACGTATAAAAATCATATCGACGATCACTCAGAGGAAAAACAGATGTTTCTCCCACTCCAATTGGTTTGGCAGCATGCGCTCTTGTAAAGGCATGCAAATCTGTTTGTCCAACAATAGCGGCTGTTGCAACATATCGATTTTCAGAATCACTATTCAAAACAAATCCGTCTATCAATCCCCAGGACGCGTAGATAATCAAAATAGCATCACAGATCATCCAAAAAATCAGTCCGATCTGTTTCAATATTTCCCGATGTTCCACCCACCAGAGGGCACGTTTATAAAACGTCTTAAATTCCTTTTCTTCTTCACGCAACAACCCATTTGCCATACCGCACCAGTATACCAAACCCAGATAACGATTCGAAGGACACGGATCCATGGAATACATGGATAGAACAGAAACGATATGGTATTCTTGTACCGTGATTCAGCTATCTTGATGTCTTTTTTGCTATGGCAAACAAAAAAAATGTAAATACCGCCGAATATGGGGCTCAACAAATTACCGTTTTGGAGGGTCTCGAACCTGTACGCAAACGTCCGGGCATGTATATCGGTTCCACAGGAGTGAGTGGACTTCATCATTTGGTTTGGGAAGTTGTTGATAACTGTATTGACGAAGCCATGGGAGGCCATGCCACAAAAATTATTATTCACCTTCTTCCTGACCAATGGGTTTCCGTCGAAGATAATGGTCGTGGAATTCCTGTTGATATCCACACTCAATATAAAAAATCCGCTTTGGAACTTGTGTTGACCAAACTGCATGCGGGAGGCAAATTTGGCGGTGGCGGATATAAAGTTTCCGGAGGTCTTCACGGAGTTGGTGTCTCTGTTGTAAACGCGTTATCCGAATCATTACGCGCTGAAGTCAAACGCGATGGAAAACTTTGGTCTCAAGAATATGGATATGGCAAACCTCTCACCAAGGTTGAGCCAATCAAAAAAATTTCCGGAACGGGAACCACCATTTTTTTTAAACCGGATAAAACGATTTTTGAAACAACTGAATTTGATCGAGATACCATTTTGGATCACTTGCGTCAGCAAGCGTACCTCACAAAAAAAGTTCTCATCGAAGTCCACGATGATCGAGTAAAAGGAGAGGAAACCTCTTATGCCTTTTATTTTGAAGGAGGAGCTGCTTCGTATGTTCGGCATATTAACCACGGAAAAGCAGCCAAACATCAAAATGTCTTTTATGTTGCCAAACATGATGAACCCTCAGACATGGATATTGAGGTGGCCCTGCAATATACAGAGGAATATCATGAATCTATTTTCTGTTTTGCAAACAATATTTATAACCCGGAAGGCGGAACGCACTTGATCGGATTTCGTGCAGCCCTCACTCGTGAATTAAATACCTACGCAAGAACCAAAGGATTTCTAAAAGAAAAAGATCAAAACTTGACCGGAGAAGATGTACGCGAAGGTCTCACAACAGTTATTAGCATTAAAATTAAGGAACCACAGTTTGAAGGTCAGACAAAAGCAAAACTCGGAAATCCGGAAGCACGCACAGCGGTCGAAAGCGTTTTTGGCGAACAATTCCGTATTTTTCTTGAAGAACATCCGCAAGATGGAGAATCTATTGTTGGAAAATGTGTTCTTGCCGCTCAAGCACGCGCCGCTGCACGCGCCGCACGGGAAACAGTTTTACGTAAAGGAGCCTTGGAAGGTCTCACCCTCCCAGGAAAGCTTGCAGACTGCTCTTCCAAAGATCCAAGCCAATCTGAACTATTTATTGTCGAGGGTGATTCAGCCGGTGGCAGTGCCAAACAAGGTCGGGATCGTGAGACCCAAGCCATTCTTCCATTACGCGGAAAAATTTTGAATGTCGAACGCGCCAGACTTGACAAAATGCTCACCAACAACGAACTTAAATCTCTCATCATTGCCATCGGAACAAATATCGGTGATGCATTTCACATTGAACAATTACGTTATCATCGCGTCATTATCATGACAGACGCTGATGTCGACGGTGCCCATATTCGCACACTCCTCCTTACTCTTTTCTATCGCTACTTCCCTGAACTGATTCTCCAAAACCACATCTATATTGCTAAACCCCCTCTCTATCGCGTGCAATTTGGAAAAACGGTTCGTTGGATTTATTCAGATGAAGAGAAAAAACAATATATTGAGGAACTTTCTAAAGACAAAAATGTCCAAATTCGAGAAGTGGTAGAAGAAACAAGAGACTCAGAAACCGTAGAAAATTTAGTCACAGAATCAAAAGGTCCAAAAATCAACATTCAACGATACAAAGGTCTTGGAGAAATGAATCCGGATCAGTTGTGGGAAACCACCATGGATCCTGCGACGCGTGTTATGAAACAAATTTCCATTCCGGATGCGGAAAAAGCAGATGAGATGTTCGATATTCTTATGGGATCCGATGTGGCTCCGAGAAAACGTTTTATCCAAACTCATGCAAAAAATGTCCAAAATCTGGATATTTAAAAAGAAAAAACGGGTTTTTAACCCGTTTTTTCTTTTTTTGTCATTTTTCTCTTGCCAATCAGCCACATATATGATTTAATAGAGCTATTGAACCCCCGACGGGGGTTTTAAAATAGAAAAATTTGTTCTAAACTAAAGAAAGACTTTTCTGTTAAAAACCGGTTATTGAACACATATGACACAAGAAACCACTCAAAAACGGTTCAATCTTCTCACCTATCTCCGGGAATCTAAAGAAGAATTCAGTAAAGTCACCTGGCCTTCACGCAAGGAAACATTTCGTTACTCTCTTCTCATTATCATAGGGTGTACGATTCTTGCCGCATTCATTGCCTTTCTTGATTGGACATTTACCTTGGGATTAAATAAACTCATCGACCTCGCTTCTTAAAAATAGGCAAGCTATGCCAAAACAAATAGCCAAACATGGTCGCCGGTGGTATGCCATTCATACGTATTCCGGTTACGAAGAAAACGTTGCGGAAAACCTCCACCAACGTATTGATACGATGGACATGGAAGATAAAATATTCAATGTTCTAGTTCCAAAAGAGAAAAAAATCAAAATTAAAAATGGAAAGCGGCGTGTCACAGAAGAAAAAGTTTTTCCTGGATATGTTCTCATTGAAATGATTGTCACAGATGACTCTTGGTATGTTGTTCGTAACACGCCAAATGTCACAGGTTTTATTGGAACTGGAACAACACCAACACCTGTTTCCGAAGAAGAAATCACAGCACTTCAAAAACGCATGGGATTGTCAGAACCAGAATACAAATTGGATGTCGAACCCGGATCCCCTGTTCAGATTACCGATGGACCATTCAAAAATTTCGAAGGAAAAGTTTCTGAAATTGACCACGCACGCGGAAAGGTAAAAGTATTGGTCAATATGTTTGGTCGAGAAACACCTGTGGAATTGGATTTCTTACAGGTAAAAAAAATCTAGCCACTTTTAATTCATAGCATGGTTACTTTCGCCTATGGACGAAAGAATCCATTAAACAAAACGCTATGGCCAAAAAATTAACCACCCAAATAAAACTCCAAATTTCCGGAGGAAAAGCAACTCCCGCTCCACCAGTCGGTCCTGCCCTTGGTCAACATGGTTTGAACATTCAGGATTTCGTTACAAAATTCAATGCAGCCACTCAGAGCCGTCTTGGAGAAGTTGTTCCAGTGATCATTAATGTATACGAAGATCGAACCTTCGATTTTATCACGAAAATCGCTCCTGCTTCAGAATTGATTAAAAAAGCAGCTGGTTTAGACAAAGGTTCGGCAAAACCTCTTCAGGAAAAAAAAGGAAACCTCACACAGGCTCAATTACGAGAAATTGCGGAAAAGAAACTTCCGGATTTGAATACCACAGATGTGGAACAGGCTATGAAAATTATTGCTGGAACCGCTCGTCAAATGGGAGTTGAAATTAAATAAATTTTCCTATGACAAAAGGTGGATCTGTCATCTTGCGTATCTATTTCGTCCTTGTGACGTTCGTGACACTCATGATGCTTATTTTCTCTGTTTCTGATCTCTTAAATATTACGTTGCGTACCTTTGTTTTTTCCGCAGCAGATGCGCCTGAATATCCATCCTATTGCGACAATACGATACAGACCAAAGAAGCATGTGACATTCAGAAAACAGATGAAATCAAAAGTGCACATGTTCGCAAGCAACAATCTGCTGTGCGTGACATTGCGATGATTCTTGTTGCTGCTCCCTTGTTCTGGCTTCATTGGCGCGTAGTCTATCGCGACTGGACCGAAGAACAAGAGGAAAAAAATGCCTAATTTTTTATCTAGGTGGGAGCTCACAAAAAAGAGCGTTATAACCACGTTATTTCTATGCCAAGCAAACGTTACCAGGAGGCAAAAAAACTCATTGATACAAAACGCGTTTATCCGATTGAAGAAGCATTAACTCTTCTCAAACAGAGCTCTGTTCAAAAGTTTGATGCATCTGTTGAACTTCATCTTCACCTCGGTATTGATCCAACCAAAGGCGACCAACAAGTTCGCGGAACAGTGAGTCTTCCACATGGAACAGGTCGAACAAAACGTGTTGCGGCATTTGTGGAAGCGGAAAAAGAAGCGGATGCAAAAGCGGCAGGTGCAGATGTCGTCGGTGGCGAAGAATTGATTGGTCAATTGGTGAAAACGGAACACATTGAATTTGATGTGGCAGTCGCGACTCCCGGTATGATGTCAAAACTTGCGAAACTGGCAAAAATCCTCGGTCCGCGCGGTCTGATGCCAAATCCAAAAACAGATACCATTGGCGCAAACGTGACAAAAATGATTCAAGAACAAAAAGCGGGAAAAATTAGCTTCAAGAACGATGATACAGGCAATGTGCACCAAACATTTGGTCGTGTGTCATTCGAAATCCCCAAATTAAAAGAAAATCTTCTTGCTCTTGTTGAAATAGTTCGAAAAAATAAACCAGCTGCTTCGAAAGGAATTTATATTCGCAATGCCGTCATCTGTTCAACTATGGGTCCTGGAATTCATATCGAAATTCCAACCTAAAAAAATTTTTTAGACCACACAAAAACTGCCTACATACGTCTGGCAGTTTTTGTATTGACAGACAAACAGATTCGTCCTAGCATCTATGTCGTTGTTCTTTTAAAAAATTTCTGACATGTCTCATATTTGGAGGTGAAAATGGAACATCTGCCAACGCCCCCGATACGCTGGATTGCGGAAACTCTCACAGAAAATATCGCTATGGCAGATGATGCAAATTCAGATAGTGATGGTAAAGGTCTTGCTAAACGTATTTTGGAAGATGCTCCCATCTTCCTTGGACGTCACGGCATGGATCGCGACACAAATGCAATCTGGGCATATCTCACGATTGGAGAACAAGAAAAAGCCAAGATGCGTGCAGAACGTCTGGCTTATATACATCCAAGAGTATGCCACCCATCTCTTCTGAAACTACGCATTTTGACTTTTCTTCACCATGGAGACGTGAAGGAAGCGAAACATCTTGCCCTTGTGTTTGCTCAGACAGCCCAAGATAATGATCTTCAAGATCTTCACTGGTTAATACAGCTTGCCCTTGGAAAACGTCTCTTATCATAGCCGTTCAAAGCACCCGTCTTTGGACGGCTTTTCTTTTTCTAAAATAGTAAGGTAATCTAAACGTATTATGGCTGTTCTCACTCGCCCAGAAATTCTTCAAGCAATGCAACACGGATTGATTGATTTTGATCCCATGGTTGATCAATTCCAATTGCAACCGCATGCTGTGGATCTTCGCCTTGGGTTTCATTTTTTTATTCCCCGAAATTGGGCACTTGATAAAACAGGAAGACGAGCCATTACGGTTTCTATTGATGAAACGATTAGTGCACAGGAACAATTTGATGAAGTCTGTCTCAAACCCGGACAATTTTTTGAAATCCTCCCCAATGAATTTGTTATCGCAACTTCTTTGGAACACATCGAAATGCGCGCACCAAATCTCATGGCTGTTCTTTTTCCTCGTACCTCTACCAACCGACGCGGTATTGATCTTTCCCTTTCAGGCATTATTGATGCGGGATATAAAGGCCATCTTATTTTCCCCATGAAAAATGAAGCAGGAAACCAAGTCCTGCGTGTGTATCCTGGAGAACGTATTTGTCAGATTCTTTTTCAGGAGCTCTCTTCCCCAATCACAGAAGAAGAAGCTTGTCTACATGGATTAAGCAAAGCCAAATATAGCGGAATATCATCACCGACATTTCAACTTGATAAAGAAGAAGAACGCCGGTTACTCATTCAAGGTCGTATGGATGAACTGAAAAAACAGTTTGGTCTTTCAAATTAAATTTGTTTCAATACATTTTTCAACATCCGACACGCTTGTGTCTCATCTTCATATTCGATGTGATACACCACAGCCGGATTTCCTAATACAAATCGAGAAATACGCATTCCTTTTTTCGAAAGAAGCACAATTTTCTTTTCGTTCACAAACGCTTGTACTAATTCTCCTCCGACACCAAATGAAGGATAGGATACCTCGGCAATAACGACATCACGTGTTGCGACTTTGTCCATATCAATTGCATACACTTCTGAAGCTGAAGCGTCCGGATGTTCTTCTGGATCTGTATGCAAGTGTGGAACATACGCCTCACATCCGACCTCTGTACAAACATCAGCTAATAATTCGTACAAACGTTTTTGAGTCGATTTCATTTCATCTGGAAGTCCTGAAAGAGCTCCAGAAATATAGGCATGACGAACAGTTGATTTTATAACTTCTGCATACACTTTTTCACGAGTAAAACGTTCATGAGCATCTTCCAAAACATAGACATTTTTTATTCCTGCCTCCATCATCACATTCCAACAGGATTCACACGCCCACCAATGGCCGTACGTATAAATATCTGCATCAATCGGATCAATCCCAGATTCTCGGGCTTTTTTGATAACCATTTGTTCTGCATGTCCGTCTGGATCATGAAAATGACACAAATCATATCCTTGTCCACTTGGGCATTCGAAAACCACTCTTGGACAAATATGACGAACAATTGATCCACGATTATATCCATTCCCTGCTCTGGCTAAAATTTCTCCATCACGAACTAAAACTGTTCCAACCGGAAAAATTGAGTCTCCTGCAAGCGTTTGACGCGCGTGCTTTGCTTCTTGCATAAATGGATTTTCCTCAGAGATATAAGAAAAACCTCGATCAGGAGGAAGGTATGGATATGCAATATCATTCATAAAAAAATAATCTTCTAAGAAGACAAAGTTTGATAATGAAACAATACAGAACCAGAACCAAGTAATTCTGTTTCAAGAAGTTCTAAATGTATGCGTCCAGTTTCAGAAGCGAGTGGAACCCCAGATCCAAACAAAATAGGTTCGACTGTAAGATACAGTTCTTGAATAAGTCCAGCATTCAAAAACTCTGAATAAACCGTTGAACCACCAATCACTGCCAATGACGCTACTCCTTCTTTTTCCAAACGATGAACAAGCGTAGATAGAGATTCATTTGTCCATTCCACACCAGGAACTGTTTGTTCAGGAATATGGTGCGTCATCACAATCGTTCGACGATCACGCAAGGCATGACCGATGGTTTCAAATGTCTTACGACCCATGACAACAGTCCCTAATTCCTTTGTTTTACGAATAAAAAACTGAACATCTTCCCTGGAAGTCCAGTCTAACGAGGACTGTTCTTTTTTTTCTGCTATTTTTCCATCAACAGAAATCGCAGCAATAAGTACGATACGCATAAAAAATTCTCACGTATACCTAATAGACATTCACAGTAATTTCCATTCCTGGAATAGGCAGCATTGGAACATACTGAGTCTGCAATTGTCGATATAATTCATTCACAAGTGTTTCATCCCCTTGTTTAGCACGATCATACGCTCCAATCGGAACAACACAGGAGACAGGCGGATGGTCATTCTCTCGTTCCAATAGTTCGCGAGCGGCGGCAAAATGATTATCATAAATATGCGCATTACTAATAGAATGCGTATAAATACCAGGACACACTCCGAGACGTTCAGCTAAAATACATTGAAGAAGAGCAAACCCAGCCACATCGTGCGGACAACCAAGCATCATATCATTGCTGCGAATGATGTTATGAAGATGGAGCTGACCTCCTGCGATGTTTACCGTAAATGTGTATGGACACGGAAGATTCTTTTTCGAATCAACTCCAAGCCCGTCGGAAGACGGATCCCATGTCACAATGACTGCATGACGAGAATGAGGGTTTTCCGTTAAATGCGTAATCAATGCATCCATTTGATCCCGCCCAAAATGATGTCGCCATCGATATCCGTATGCAGCCTGAATCGTCCCGTCTTCTTCCAAAAAATCATCCCAAATCTTGGTAAACGACTGAAGCCATTTTGGATTATTCTCTCCCATTAAAAACCAAATTTGCTCGGCTACAAACAGTTTCAAAGGAATTTTACGTAATGTAAGCAAAGGAAAACCCTCATTCAAATCAACACGCAATGTCACTCCTGGTAACATACGGGGTGTTCGACCAGACCACGGATTGGGAACATCATACCCATGATCCATAATATCTCGAATGGCTTGTTTATATTGGAGGTCAAATGGTGTCATAGAATCCTCTTCACCTTATCAGAGAATAGGCATTGGTTTCCAGAGACATCTTTTTCCGTTAGAATAAAGATAAATAAAACCTCTAAAAATGAGGCAAAATGAGAATCTATGAACATTCCATGTATTATCCGTCGACTTGATCCGGAGGTTCCTTTCCCTGTGTATAAAACACCCGGAGCGGTTGCATTTGATCTTGCTGTTTTTGAAGAAACTGATCTTACTCCAGGAGAAACAAAAATGCTTCGAACAGGTCTTGTTATCTGTGTTCCAGAAGGATATGCCATTATTCTCGCCCCACGATCTTCAAACGCCAAAAAAGGCATTCGTCTTGGCAATGGTATTGGGGTCGTTGATCAGGATTATTGCGGACCTGAAGATGAATTGCGTCTTGCATTGCATAATTTCGGTACACAAACCTATCATATTGAAAAAGGAGAACGTTTAGCTCAAGGATTTCTCGTCCCTGTCGCTCATGCCCAATTTGAAGAAGGACAAATACTCGCACAACCAAACCGTGGAGGATTTGGTTCCACTGGTTTCATTTAAAAAAATTGCTATAATAATAGGGAGTATGTCTGTAAATAAAGGTTCTCTCATTGTCATTGACGGAACAGATGGGTCAGGAAAAAAAACACAATTTGATCTTTTGAAAAAACGATTGGCGTTGCAAAAAATTCCATTTGAAACGATTTCTTTCCCTCAATATGGAAAAAAAAATGCAGGACCAACAGAAGAATATTTATCCGGCAAATATGGAACAGCTCACGAAGTTGGACCATATGTGTCATCTATTTTTTATGCTGTTGATCGTTATGACGCATCCCACCAAATACGTACATGGTTAGAAAATGGCATTCATGTTCTTGCGGATCGCTATGTTGGTTCAAATATGGGACATCAGGGAGGAAAAATTACGGATACCAATGAGCGTGAAACATTTTTTTCCTGGGTTGATGATCTCGAATTTAATCTCTTTCATATTCCCCGCCCTGATCTCAATATTATCCTCCATGTTCCAACGTCCTTTGCAATTGATCTCATTCGAACACGTACGGAACAAGAAGGAATAAAAAATGGCATGACGCGAGATATTCATGAAGAAAATCAAAAACATCTTGAGCAAGCAGAACAAGCCTATCTCCATTTAGCTTCACGATTTCCTCAATATCCTCTCATGGAATGTGTAAAAAGTGGTGCGATGCTTTCTCGAGATGAAATCCATGAACAAATTTGGAACCTTGTTTCACCATTTTTTAAATAAACGTCTCTTGCCCAACTCCTAATCCCTCACATCTACTCCTATCTCCTAACCATTCCCTATGCCCCTCATTTCCGTTGGCCAACTCATCGACCATTCCTGGGAACACTTTCGAAAACATTTTGTGGAAGTCATGAGTATTTCCTGTTTGTTATTTATTCCAACTATTTTTGGAATTATTTCCCTTGCTATTTATCCAAATGCCTCAACTCTTCTTTCAGAACGTGCTCTTACTCAAAGTGAAACGTTTGCTGTTGCTCTTTGGCTTATCAATACAGGTCTTATTACTCCCATTGTTGGTATTTTCGTTTTTATTGGTCTTGTTCGTCTCATACGAAGCCAGTTTGAAAAAACGAAAATAAGCTTGAATGAATTATTTCACATCTCGAAAAAATTTTTCTGGTCTCTTGTCTTCATCAATCTTCTTTTGGGATGTGTCCTTATTGTTCCATGGATTCTTACCCTTCCAGGATTTGGTTTAGGAATTCTTGGTACAACAGTAACAAATGATGCCCTTATTACTCTTGGAAATGTCTTGCTTACTATCGGGGTGGTTGTTGCTTGTATTCTTACTGTTCGTTGGTTGATTTATTATACGTACGCACCATTTGCTTTATTATTTGAAGATCATCACGGTCGAAAAGCTCTCCGCCGTAGTCGGGAACTCATCGACGGACGGTTTTGGGGAATTCTTATCCGAATGGCTGTTCCTAAAATTATTTTCCTCCTCATTGTCGTCGCGGCAGAAGGTGTTTTAAGCTATGCGGCAGAATTTCTTGTCTCAAATGCCGTTGGTTTAAATCAAGATCTTGCGGTTCGATTAACAGGAATCCTTGCAACGATCATCGTATCGACCGGCGCCATTTTTGCCAATCCACTCATGCTCACTACGGACGGATTACTCTACCAGAGTCTCAAGGAAAATCGACAAAAAAAATCAGCAGAGGAATAACAACTTTCTATGCCATCCGTCATCGATCTTCTGCGAAAAAGTTTTCTTTTTTACCGTACTCATTTTATTCTGTTTGCCGGCTATGCTGCTTGGCTTCTTTTGCCGTATGCAGGCATTATTCTGGTAAATCTTAGCGGACAACCAGAAAATATCTGGATTCAAATAACAACAACATTTTTTGAACTCCTTCAATTTTTTCTCGCTTCGTGGGTTGCAGTCATTGTTATTCTTCTTACAAAGGAACTCCTTATTGAAAATAAACAAATCTCTCTTCTTTCCATCCAAGAAACAGCATGGAAATATTTTCCATCTGTTCTCTTTGTCAGTATATTGCAAACAACGGTCATTTTTGGTGGAATCATTCTCTTTATCATTCCTGCATTCATTTTTTCCATCTGGTTCAGCTTTACTCAAATGGCTGTTCTTTTAGACAATCAAAAAGGAATCCGTGCACTCTCTTTTAGTCGAGAATGTGTTCGAGGTCATTTTTGGTCTGTCGCGTGGAGAATTTTTCTTGGTCCAGCTGCTATCCTTTTCGCGTATGCGTGTGTCATAAATCTTCTTATTGCTCTTGTAGCTGGAATAACACACACTCCAATTGAAACATGGATTGATACTCCTCCGATCTGGATGGATGTCATCGCCTCGGTTACAGAAATTTTTCTCTTTCCAATCTTCATGATCTATACAACCTATTTATATCTTGCTCTCAAGGGGGAAAAAACGGTTTTGTCTGATGATAAAAATAAATAAACCTTCCCAAATCTCTCCTTTCTCATGTTTATATTCCATGTTAGGATAGGTTTGAAATCTATCCTTTTTTTATGCATTTTGAACCTATTATCGGCCTGGAAATTCATATTCAACTCAAGACTCAGTCAAAAATGTTTTGTTCTTGCCCTGTTCAAGGTAATGCTATTCTTCCCAATTCAAATGTATGCCCTATTTGTCTTGGTCATCCGGGAACACTTCCTGTTCCAAATGAACAAGCTATTCGATGGGGAATTCTTATGGGAATGGCACTTGGATGTCGCATTGCCTCCTATTCCAAATTTGATCGAAAACATTATTTCTACCCAGATCTTCCAAAAGGATACCAAATTTCCCAATACGACATGCCTATTGCTGCAGAAGGATCTATGGAAATTGATGTTCCAGAAGGACCGCGTCCTCATTTAAAAATTGACATTACACGTGCCCACCTAGAAGAAGATGCAGCAAAGTCTTTTCATGATGCTTCAGGAAAAAGTTATGTGGATTTTAATCGTGCGGGGACACCTTTGCTTGAAATTGTGACAGAACCGGATTTTCGTACACCTCATGAAGCCAAGATTTTTCTCCAAGAACTCCGTCTCATGGCTCGCACGCTTGGAATCTCAGATGCAGACATGGAAAAAGGCCAGCTTCGCTGCGACGCTAATATTTCCCTTCGACAATTTGATGAGGAAGGAAACATTGTTGGCGCATTTCTCAATCCAAAAACAGAAGTAAAAAACATGAACTCATTCCGTGCCGTAGAACGAGCTCTTGAACACGAAATTCGCCGCCAGACAGATCTTTGGGAAAAAGGAACACCTCCTTCTCTTTCTTCCACGCGTGGATGGAATGATGTGACCCAATCGACAGAACCGCAACGGACAAAAGAACAGGCTGAGGATTACCGCTATTTTCCAGAACCGGATATTCCTCCCATGGAACTTACAGAACTTGCAGATGCCATTCGTGGAACTCTTCCTGAACTCCCTGCTGCCAAACGCATGAGACTTGTTTCTGAATATGGTCTCACGGCCGGCGATGCGCGTATCCTTTGTGAAGAACCTGTCTTAGCGAATTATGCGGAACATGTTTTTTCTGAACTTCATGCCTGGATACAAAGTCTTCCTGAATTTGACGGAGCCGAAGAAACTGTTTTGGAACGAGAACATAAAAAAGTCGCAAAATTAGTCAGCGGATGGCTTATTTCCAAACTCGGCGGCATCCTCAAAGAACGCGGAATTGGTATTCGAGATGCAAAAATTGATCCGGAAAATTTTGCCGAATTCATTACCCTTCTTGCCACAGGAAAACTCTCCACACAAAATGGTCTTGCGATTCTCACAGAAATGTTTGGCACAGGAAGAGATCCATCACATATCATGGAAGAAAAACATCTGGGTCTTGTTTCAGATGAAGGTATTATTGCAGAAGTTGTTTCACGTGTTGTTGAACAGCACCAAACAGAAGCAACCCGTTATAAAAATGGAGAAAAACAATTACTCGCTTTTTTCATTGGTCTCATTATGAAAGAAACAGGAGGCAAAGCAGATCCGGGAATGGCACGAAATATGCTTTTAGTTGAATTGGAAAAAACGTCTTCTTCATTTTTTCTATGAACACAAGGTCTGAACAAATCGCGTCCACAAACAGCCATGATCTGTTTCGAGGAAAAGAAAAATCACGATATCGAAAAGATACCATTCTTCCCGTTACAGAAACCGCAAAGGATTATTTTGACAATAAAAAACGTGCAGCAAAAGAGTTGGCTGGCGGAGAAAGAGATCAAAATTGGACCTATTACAATCGGCTCTCCAATGATGCTACACGCCTCTTAGACGAAGACATGACGAGTTGGACTGAAGGACAATATGCAGACACCTTAGCAGATACGCTCGATACAATGATTTCCCTTGATCCGAGACATGAAGATTTATCCGTCCTGGATCCATCTGTTCATGCAGAGCAGACTTTTATTGCTGCAGACCGTATTTTTCGCGCTGGATGTGAAAAACTTTATCCCTCTGTAGAAGAACCATCTCCTCAGGTCATTTCTGGTCACATCTATAAAACGCTACGCACATTGGAAAAACCAAATTTTCTTATTTCCGGATCTGGGATAGCTATTAAAGAATCCATAACAGCCAGTATCCGTTATGTTCTTGGAAAAACAACGGAGGAAATAGCTGAAAATCAACATCAAAATCCGGATCAATTTCTCCATATTCTTGAACAGATCTTTCGAGAGAATGGGCAACGTGTTGGTCAACTTGGATGGACTATAGAAGAACAGCGACGTTTAGGTCGATTAGAAACAAAAGATGCTGTTGCTATACATAGAGATATGGATCGTCTGACTGAGGTTTTGTATGGTATTTTGCGCATGATTGATACAGCAAAACAAGATCAAATAAATCGTATAGGAAACACGATTCAAACAGCTGAAATCCAACAAGCTCGCCAAAGAATTATGCCAACTTTGGAAGGAAGAAATGGAGAAAAAGACTATAAATACTGGATAGAACAACTCATCCAAAAAGAAGATGCTTGGATTTCTGAAAAATCAAATGGAGTTCGCGCAAAAGCATTTGGAATCTTTGAAGAAACATTTCAGGCTATAAATCGTCAACAGGATTGGAAAGAAAATTTGTTTGAACTTCTCAAAAAAATAGATACAGCACAAAAAAAATTTCTTATTGACCCGGAAGTATTAAAATCTGCAAAGGGAGATGCACGCACCCAAAAATTTTTGGCCTTAAAAAGAGCAACCGAAACTGTGTGGAAAGAAACATGCCAAACATATCGTGGAATAGAAAAACTTGCAGAAAAAGATATTGCAACAGAAAAAGAACGACAACAAAAACAAGGAAAAAAAATATCTGGATCAAATATGACCATCACATTTTCTCCATCAAATCCTCTTCCAATTCTTACTCATTTTTTCGAGCAAGCAAAAAAAGATGGGATGCTTTGATAAACAAAAAAATATTTCAGGAAGCGAATTTTGTAAGAAGAAAAAGCGAACTCACAGCCATAATGATACCTGCCAATTCGTATCCATTCACACGCTCGTGAAAATAAAAAACACCGATCAGAACAAGAAGAAGAATCGTCACGAGTGAATAGATAGCGCCAATGGACGAAAGCTCCACGCGTTTCATAACATACAACCAGCCAAACGACGTGGATGCATACAGGAAAAAAGCAATGAGAAACCATTTTACATCAACGGATTTCTCTCCGCTCCCTGCAAGTTTCATAAAGAAATCTCCAAGGACTCCAATCGTACCGAGAAGAATAATAATAAAAAAAGGGTTCATAATTTTTCATAATACCAGAGAAAACAAAAAAACGCACCGGACGAAAGACTGGTGCGTTTTAGTTTAGAATTCGGTAATATAGCTCAGGCAAAAATCTGAGCTGAATTCGCCAAAAGTGCATCTGACACTTCACAAGAACCTGAATTCAACTCCCACCGATGGTGTTTCCCAGTCGGAAGCTCTCCATGAAATTTGACTGAACAATCTTCAAAAGGCAAGTAGTGGATGATAACAGCATCTAAAATTGCCTCAGCCACTTCCAATCGGGGCGTAAGATAGTGTCCACTCGTCTCACGCAATATAATATTGCGTCCACACAGAACCCACCAAATATTCTTCAATTGCGAAAAACGCATGGCTAAGCCCGGCTGAGAAGAAAACTGGACATATCCTACCGGTTTTCTCTCTGGAGAAAAATAAACACGAGCCTCATAATCGAATCCCAAAAAAGGGATATATCCTCCAATAACCCAATCTACATCTCCTTCACCCTGTTTCATATAGGTCACCGGAACCTTAAGAATAACAGGTTTGATCCCTGAATCGAGAACAAACGAGACATCTATTTTTTGCTTTCGATCATACAAAGCTGAAAAATAATCTTCAAGACTCTGACCACCAATAACTTTAAACGACGAACTTCTCATGTCTCCTCCACAAATTTTTGTGACTTCTCACTGTTCTAAAACAATTATTTGCTTAAGAACCGAATCAAAGTGGCGATGCAGAAATCACATCGCCGGAATGGATTTTAAATCACTCCTTCATCCAAGAAGGAGTGTAAAAAGGCCCCCTCCAGTTCTCGGAATAAAAGTCTTCGTCCGAATAACAGACGCCGACCTGAATTCCAGTCCTCCTCGCTTTCACAATCCGCGAGGCAAGAGAGAGGGCAAATCGCCATCCTCTTCCGTCAGAGACGTACGAGGAAAACTGGAGAATAACATCCTCTCCACGGAAAAACACCGCACACAACGGATAGGAGGCGATGTCTCCGCTATTGAATGTCCCACCGATGCAATCGATCGGGGCATCCTCAAGCTGCTCCGGATCCAGAGGATTCGGGACGAACCCTAGGACATACTGATTGATCCACCGAAGCCGTGCGGCCCAGGCCGCCTGATCCTCTGCAGACAAATCCTCAAGATTCGTTCCATCCCAAGTGGGTTGAGACTCATCGATGAGAAAAGGGCCAGGAGGCGTAAATGGCGGCGGAGGTTCGTGGTAGGCCGAAAGAGGAATCTTCACGTTGACATACAACGTGTCTTTCATTCCCTCGCCCAACTCTCCGACGTGGGTCATCATCTCCTGAGCCAAAATCACTGTCTCCAATTTTTTCATCATTTCTTCCTTTCTAAAAAGAACTTTTCAACTGAAAACAGAACAAGGAACCTTATCAAAAAAATACTATTTTGTCAAGTATTATTAACAAAAAAGATCTTCGTTAAATCCATTGCTTCTTCCCTTCCTTTTACCCAATGAATATCAGAATTTCGACGAAACCAGGTAAGCTGACGTTTGGCATAATGTCGTGTATCTTGTTTGATATCTTCGATTGCTTCTTTCAAACTTTCTTTTCCTTGAAAAAATCGACAGATTTGTTGATATCCAATACCGCTCATCGAAGGAATCTCACATCCATATTGTTCGTACAAATGACGTACTTCGGTCACAAACTCATGAGCAACCATCTCATCAACCCGCGTATCAATTCGCTGATATAACTCCTCACGCGGAATATCTAAACCAATCCAAAGACAATCGTATAAAGGATTGCCGGCTTGTCGAAGCTCGGAAAATGGGCTCCCAGTTACATGACATACCTCAAGAGCACGCACAAGGCGACGTTTGTTATATCGATCAATCACAAGGGCTCCATCTGGATCCAGACGTTTAAATTCAGCAAACAAATCATCCACATGACGTTCTTCAAATGACTGTCGCAAAAGAAGATCTGGTTTTACTTCAGGAATTTCAAGATTACGAACAAGCGCATCAAACCAAAGTCCTGTTCCTCCCACAAGAATCGGGATATGTCCGCGATGTAAAATATCCTGAATGGTTTTTTTTGCATCCTGTTTAAAGAGAGAAACGTTATAATCCTCATCCGGATCTGCAAGATCAAATCCCCAATGTGGAACATCTTCGACCACAAGACAATGCAAACCACCAAACAACGCACGGATATCTCCAGATTTCTTTTTTGGTGATTCTAGAGTCTGCCATTCACCCGCAGGTTTTGCTGTTCCGATATTCATGCCGCGATAAACCGTTCGAGAATCAACAGCTAAAATTTCTCCTCCAAAAAATTGAGCGAGAGTGATTCCAAGCGAACTTTTTCCACTTGCGGTCGGACCAACAACGGCGATAATTTTATGCAAAATATCCATGTCATTTATTTTCAAGGGACATTGAGGGTTTGAACATCAATTTTGGCAACGCTCCGGATTCTTTACGAAGATGAAAGACGAAAAAATGATCTTGATTATTTTTTGTTTCAGCAAAAACTCCTGGAAATGAATTTAGGACTTGTACAAATGTATTCATTTCTAAAGCACCTGAAGATCCTTCTTCAAATTTATTTTCTAAATCAACTTCCCAAAACAATTCACCACCATTCGGAGAAAGATGTTCATATATTCTCGAAATAAGTACGGAAAAAATTTCCATGTCAATTTGAGTTGAATACTTTCCTTCTTTCCGAGTCCCTATATATTTTATTCCTCCTCTTGGTCGAAAGAAAACAGTATCAAATGATGTAGTATCTTGTTTTTTCAACCATTCATCAATCATTCTCCACGTCTTTGACTCCAATATATTTCCGGCGATTGTTTCGACTTTTCCTTGTTCCAAAAGATCCTTTTTTTGCCCAAAAACATTCGATAATCCGACTGCAAGTCCGGCATCAATAGACATATCAATCAAAGCTGTGCCGTCGCTAGCAAGATCCAAACAAACAGCGGACCGTCCTGCATACTTTCGTTCCTGAAAAAATCGATCCCAATTTCCATCCTGAACAAAACCAGAAAAAGCCTTGCTGTAATCCTTGGCAGTACTCGAATAAATTCCCCAACGTTCCGGTTCAACAAACACACCTTCCGGAACAGCTTTTTTCAAACGTCGAAAAGCTTCTCTAGCAGATCCAAACGACTCTCGGGATAATGGCATAATATGAAACTTATTTTTATCTACCTCTCAATACCCACTCCTTCGCTTCCTCAACCAACACATCTACAACTTTTCCTACAAGTTCTTTTCCTCCAGGAAACTGAACCATCTTCATTTCGCGAGAATTTCCAATACACGTACCTGGCTGACTCATAAGCTTTTCACGAATATTTCCCGGCATGGTTAAAAGTTCATCTGTTATTTTTGACGGTTCGTGCCGTTCAACAAGGACACTCACTTTTTTTCCAATATACGCCTGATTATTTTCCAAAACAATTTGCTCCATGAGTTCTTGCAAAACATTCCAACGGCGACGTTTCTCTTCTCTTGAAACATCATCTTTAAATGCCCGATAAGCGGCTGTACCGGTTCTGGGCGAATATATCGCTGTATAACTAATATCAAATCGAACATGACGATACAAATCAACCGTCTGTTCAAATTGTTCTTCTGTTTCTCCGCAAAAACCGACAATAATATCTGTTCCAATCGCGATCGTAGGAATTTTTGCACGAACGTAAGCAATGATTTCCATAAATTGTTCACGCGTATATCGTCGATTCATACGTCGGAGCACTTCATTGTCTCCAGACTGCACAGGAATATGCAAAAAATTGACATGAGTTGGTAACGTCATCGCATCCACTGTTTCATCTGACATATGGAGCGGATGTGGGGCTGTAAAATGTAATCGCAAAATTCCTGAAATTTGATTGATCTCCCAAAGAAGTGCGGCAAAATGATCCTGATAAGGATTAGTGGAAGAAAAATGTTCTGGGTCTGGCGCCCGATAACTATTCACGGTTTGACCAAGCAAGGTCACTTCTACACATCCATCTGCAGCAAGACTATGAATTTCATGGAGGATATCCTGAACCGGTCGATTCTTTTCAAATCCTCGACTGAATGGAACAACACAATACGTACAAAATTTATTGCATCCGGTTTGAATGGTTACAAAGGCTTGTTTGCGCCCTTGAGGCAATGGATGAATTTTCAAATAATCATCAGAAAAATCTGTAGAGTTCACCCATTCAGGATGGAGCTCTCCGATCCAACGTGGTAATTGAGGAAGATCAGAGATAGGAAAAAAGAAATCAACATGAGGAAATTTTTTCCGAAGCACACCTGTTCGATCTCTTCCTGGCATACATCCGGTAATTCCAATCAAAAGATTGGGGTTCTTTTCTTTCAAAAGAGCAACTTGTCGCATAAGCCCAAACACACGATCTTCGGCAGATTGGCGTACGGAACATGTATTGATCAAAATCAAGTCAGCCTCATTTCGATCATCTGTTGAAAGAAATCCCATACGTAAAAACAGAGTGTCCATTCGTTCTGAATCAGATTTATTCATCTGACACCCAAACGTAATAAGATGATAATAAGGCTGTGACATATACCGACAAAATCTAGCAAAAAAAGGACAAAAAGAAAAGCGATCCATTGACAAAAATCTAATAAAGAATTACGCTCAGATTCGATTTTCATGACTAAAACTGTCCAAAAAGAAAGGAATAGACAGATGACATCTGCTGATGAAAATCTGGTTTTAGATCCGAGTGGAGAAGAGCTGAATCCAGATCTTCTTCAATTCTGTGACGAAGATAACGATTTCGAACCTAAGAACGAAATACTCGATAAAGATGAAGATGATTTTGAAAATGATCATGTTATTGATCACGGACCAGAAACTTCTTCACCTATTGAAATTTCTTCTGGCAAAAATGGAGAAACAATTATAACAAGGCTTACTCCTCCACCTGTTCAGGACGATAGTAATCTTCGAAAAAAAAGAATACTTCCTGTTCGAAAAGGACGAGAAAGTTATTTCGAAATGTTGAAATTGCTTGGAGCCATGGCTGTTACCGTCTTTATCGTGATTACGATTACGGTCGTGAACACTAATATTTCAGCAACTCCTGTTCTTCGATCACATCAAGATCAGAGTTCAAAATTGACTCATTGTCATCCGTCTGTACTGACGAAAGATTCTTATAGAGAAGAATCCTGTCCTCCAGAAATAGAACCAATCGATCTCTGGTTTGATACAATGGGAAAAACATATTCCTGGATCACCCAGTTTGACGAAGAACGATTCTGTTTTTGTCCTGGCCCAGGAATTGATATCCCAGATAATCGTTATGGATGCGTTCCGTACGAATGGATGATCTAAATCGAACAAAGGATCCTAAAAACACTTGGATCTTTTTTATTTTATATTTGTCTATTATATTTGACAAAATTTTAAATTCATGATAATCAACCATTAGTTTCGTCTTGCAAACATGGACGAAAAAGCCCTTTTTAAACGGATACAAATCCACACAGGAGGAGCAGATGAAAATTCGCATGAATCGTCAGCGACTTGTGCGGATTGGTACCCGCACGATTGCTCTCACAAGCATCACTATTACCTTCTTGGTGATTGTGTGGCGTCTCTATCTTCCGATTGCGGCTGAGGCTCATACGGAAGAAAAAATATTCTGGCGCATTGTGAGTCGTATGACGTTACAAGAGCGCTCCATGCTTCTGAATCAAGTCATGGAAACTCAACAACTACCGAACATTCTTCCTTGGTGGGAGTATGATGAGGATTTATGTTCTGCAACGGTGATCAAATATATAAACTTGTTCACCGGTGTAAAATTTGTCCATGCACCTGCCTGGAAAATTCGGACACATAGAATCAATTCAAAAACGATCTCAAACATGCGAAAACTCACAACAGTTTGGGATCACACAGAAAATTTTGATTCTCAAGGACATTTGTCTCCAAAAAAGAAAACGGAGCTGATCCAAGAGGTCACACGTTTTCCATTTGATTCGCAAAAGGTGTATATATTTGGTCTTCTTTGGGAAGAAACAGTGTACTGGGAGAAAATTCGAACCGAAGGGCCGGATGTCAATTCCCATCTTGTTTTCTTTGCCAAAGGAAAAGCCATCCACTTCATGCACAAAAAAGATGAAAATCCTTTGCGCATGGAAACACTGGAGGCATTGTTTGCAGATGGAAAATTACTCCCTGTCTGGATTGCGGAAGTTCATTTCAAAAATGGAAAAAAACTCCGCCTTCCTGAAGTCAGAGAGAGAACAATTTCTTTTGTTCAGAACAACATGCCGTGGGAGACGATGCAAAAATATTTGATTTTCCCTCGGCATGCATCGCGACTTCCGTTTTTTATAAACAGACCGATTGATGCGGTCCTCGAAAAAAGTTTACTGTTTCACTTCCGAAACGATTACGATCTGTATCCACAGATCGTTCGCAAGGAGACTCAATGAAATATCGAATCATAAATCTCATCCTGCTACTCATGTTGATCGCAGGAGGATGGATGTGGGTTCAGAGTTATCTTTCCCAAGGATGGGGACTCTTTCTCCCATCTGATGGAGCCGTGCTTGGAACCATGAATAATGTGACTGTTTACGCCAAAAATGGTCCAAGCCATCGAGGAAAATATGGGCTTGAGTTTGAATGTGTAGAGCTTGTAAATCGAGCCTACGTTGAAAAACTTGGACACAAGAATATGGCCAAAATGGGCCATGCAGACTCCTATTTCTGGGAACCATTTAACAAAGACCTGGTGGCAAACAAAAATGGTGGAACTATTCCACCTCAAATGGATGACATTCTCGTTTTTGATAACGGTCCAGAAGATGGATCAGTTGGACATGTCGGTCTCATAACCGAAGTGAATGTACAAGAAGGAATCATTCACTTTGTCCAGCAAAATTTTGTGATTCATCACAAAAACCATTTGTTCAAAAAGTTCTTGTGGCAAGACTCCCTTCATCTTCGCCATGATGGTTTGAAATGGTGGGTGGATGTCCACTCGCCATATCCATGGCCTGTTGCTGGTTGGAGCCGGCAACACTTAGCAAAAGGAAATTAAAATGATGAAGAATTTGGTTGCTGCGATATTTTTTCTTTCTTCTGGAATAGCTCGTGCAGGAGGAGATTATTATCAAGAATCGACTGGATGCGGATGCGTAGGAATAGGATTGGGAATTACACTTGGAATTCTCTTCCTCATCTTCATTGTAGTGTTCACTCTCGGATCAATTCTTGGTCTGCCAGATGAAAACAAAAAAAATGAAGATGATTCCTAAAATCGTCTCATATAACAAAGACGAGGAATTCAAACTGGATTCCTCGTTTTTTATTTCTCTTTTTATTCGTATCGCAATGCTTCAATTGGATCAAGATGTGCGGCTCGTCTTGCAGGGTACAAACCAAAAATAATTCCGACTGTCGTTGCCACAACCACTCCAGATACCACTGCCTCCATTGGAACAATCGATTGCCATCCTTCTATATACGAAGCGAGAATAGACGCTGCTAAGCGAGACGTAATGACTCCTATCAAAACACCAATAATTCCACCCAACATAGTTAGAAGAACAGCCTCCAAAAGAAATTGTTGAAGAATTTCACTATACGTTGCCCCAACGGCTTTTCGTAACCCAATTTCTTTCGTGCGCTCTGTCACAGAGACAAGCATAATGTTCATGATTCCAATTCCACCAACAACCAATGAAATAGCTGCAATCGAAGAAAGAAGGATCGTGAGTACCCCACCAACAATTCCAATAATTTCAACAGCATCACTTTGAGAAGAAACAATAAAATCGTCTTTTTTCACATCATTTTCCGGATTATCAATATCGTGCTCAGCTCGAAGAATCCAACGTATTTCATCTTTGGCAGATTCAATATCTTGAGACGTCCTTGCCGCAATAAAATTCACTGTATCTAATCCAATAATGTCGCGTTGAGCAGTTGTCACTGGTACCGCAATGCGTTGATCCAAATTTTGAAAGAATCTTGATCCTTGTTCTGCAAGAACACCAATCACCCGAACAGTTGTTTGTTTAATTTTAATTTCTTTTCCAATCGGATCTTGGTCTCCAAATAAATCTTGCGCAATTTCTTTTCCAAGCACCGCAACGCGTGCGTATGAATCTACATCAGAACGTTCAATAAACCTTCCCTCGGCAACATCTGCTGGAAAAATCGAAAGGTATCCTTCTGTCACTCCTGTCACTTGGGAAAATTTACTTTCTTCCCCACGACTGACTGCCATGCTAGACACGATCATAGAAGAAACATCCATAAACAATCCGCTACGTTCTAAGGCTTTTGCATCATCAATTTTTAATGTCTGCTCCACAAACGCACTTGGCGGCCCGGAAGAATCTCCTCCAGATGAAGGTTCAATAAAAATCAAATCCGATCCTAAATCAGCAACTTGATTCAAAATAAGCCCTTGTGCACTTTGACCAATAGAAAGCATGAGAATAACTGCCGCAATTCCAATCACAATTCCAAGAATCGTTAAAATTGATCGCGATTTATTGCGACTGAGTGAAGAAGAAGCAGTCATGAAGAGATCTGGAAGTTGCACAAAAAATATCCCCCTATTTATTATAAATGCTTCCTTGTCGGCGCGCATGATCTCGTGCATCTGAAACAAGGAGTCCATCACGAATACGAATAATGCGTTCTGCGTGTTCTGCTGCCTCAGACTCATGTGTCACCATAATAATAGTGTGACCGGATGTATGAAGATTTTGAAGCAATTGCAACACGTCAGATCCGGATTTTGAGTCCAAATTTCCCGTGGGTTCATCTGCAAACAATAATGATGGATTATTCACAAGTGCACGCGCAATCGCGACACGTTGTCTTTCTCCACCGGAAAGCTGGTTTGAAAGATGATCCGTGCGGTGGCTGAGTCCAACAGAATCAAGCGCTTGTTCTGCTTTTTTACGACGTTCACTACGCGGAACACCTACATACATCATCGGAAGCATGATGTTATCAATAACACTTGATTTAGGAAGAAGATGAAATGCTTGAAAAACAAAGCCAACCTGATCGCGACGCATAGCAGTAAGCGCATTATCATCCAATCGAGAAACATCTTGTCCACGAAAAAAATAGGCACCTTCGGTCAATCGATCCAAAAAACCCAAAATATGCATGAGAGTGGATTTTCCTGAACCGGAAGGTCCCATGAGAGCTACAAACTCCCCCTCCTGAATCGCAAAAGAAACTCCATGAAGGACAGTAGTTGCAACTCCATCATTGATATACTGTTTTTTTACATCACGAAGATCAATAAGCGGAATCGAAGAAGACATATTATTTCGCTGGACGAATGGTCAAGATAGCCTTGTCTCCTTCATTTAATCCGGAAACGACTTCAACTTTTCCTTCGTCTCCATGTAATCCAAGTGTTACGGTACGCTCGTCATAGGTGGTTTCACCCGTCAATACACGCACATATTTTGTTCCATCCACACGCTCAAGCACAGCACGTTGTGGAATAGTCAATACATTATCAACTTGTGCAGTCACAATAGCCGCATCCAAAGTCATACCAGATTTCAAATTGAGCGAAGTGTTTGGATCAACAAGATAAACAGTGACTTCATAATAAACAACTCCTTCAACTGTTTTTTCTGCAGGATCAATAAGACCAACTATTCCTGCGACATGTACATCGTCTCCAAATGCATCAAATGTAAGATCAACTTTGTCATTCAAAGACACTTTTGTAATATCTGATTCAGGGACGTCAACTACTAATTTAAATTGATTCTGAGCTGTTTGAATAGTGACAACTGTTTGTCTCACTCCAGGCTGTTCTCCCACATCAAAAGCAACATCTGTCACTTTTCCCGTAAGCGGAGATACAAGACGTGCTTTACTCATTCGAGCTTCCGCAATCGCAAGTGCGGACCTGGATTCTTCCACCGCAGCTTGAAGTGCAGCTAAATCCACTGAACGTGGAGATGCTTGAACTTCAGCTAATTTCATTTGTTTTTGTTCTACATCCGCCTTCCCCACTTCCACTGCAGCGGTTGCAGCAGAAACAACAGCTTCCGCTTTCGCCATCTTGCTTGCTTGTTCTGTTTTTACGCTTGAAACGGATTGGGTTAATTCTGTGACTTTATTTTTTGCTGTATCTTCATCTGTATTCGTACTAATTTCTAATGAAGCAATTGTTTGCTCCTGTGTAAGTAATTTGTCGTTTTGTTTCTGAATATCTTCTCGAGCTGTATCTATTTTTGCTTTCAACGCAGAAAGTTCAGCCGCGGTAAATGTTGCACTGTCAGATGTAGTTGCATCCAATGCTTCGCGCGTATAAAGCAACGTCACTGCCACATCATCCAAAACAGTTTGAACTAAACCAGCTGATGTTTCAATCGCACTCGGATCAGATGTTGCTTCAAGCCCATATACAGAAGTCTCGGCTGTATCCATACTGCGAGATGCTTCTTCGTATGCGGTATCTGCATGAATAAGAGCGGATGAATCTAATACACTAAGGACATCTTCAAAATCATCATTTGCAAGACTATTGTCGATTCCCAAAACCTCATCTGCATCTGAAAGAGCACTGCGAACCGAGATCACTCCTGAGACAAGTACACTATACAAATCCTCTGATGCTTCGGATAACAATTCGGTATTTTTAAGCAAAATATTTTCCAAAGATGTTGATGCAGAAGCAAGAGCAACTTCTGCTTCTTTAATCTGAGCATCTGTGACATCTTGTGTTTGAACTAGATCTTCCTGTGTATTTTCTAAATCAATCTCTGCAGCATGAAGAGACGCTTCGGAAGCACGAACCGCTGATTCAGCAACACTCACCGCTTCCAATGTCGCTCCAGCAGCTTTTTGTTGCAAATTTGCACGTGCCACTTGTACAGCCTGACGTGCTTGTTCCACTCCAGCTCCAAGTTCATTGGATTCAAGATCTGCTAAAAGATCACCCATTTTGACTTCATCTCCGACTTTTACAAAAACATCAGCCAACGTTCCGACTGTTTCAAAAGAGAGATCAATTTTGTCGATTGATTCCAATTCTCCTGTTGCTTCCACGGTACGTTTCAACGTTTCTCGTTGTATTTGTGTTGAAACGATTTCTGGTTTTTTTGTATTTCCTGCAAAAAAACCATAGCCAATAAGACCGGCAACACCCAACCCGATAAGACCTCCTATCCATATTTTTTTTGTCCGTGTCATACAGGCAGGATCTTAGCATTCATCTCCTTATTTGTCACTCTCCATGAACGTCTTCAAATACTTCTAAAATTCGTTCGCGTACAGATGGATATTGTGTATATTCAGGATCTTGTTCCTGAAATTTTCGAACCCAATCGCGTGCTTTTTTCATTGCAAAAACATCATACATGGATGCAAAACGAAAATCCGGGAATCCAGATTGTGCTTGCCCGAAAAAATTTCCACTTCCACGCAGCTCCAGATCACGCTCAGCAAGAACAAATCCGTTTTGACAGGAGACAACTGTTTGCAATCGTTCCTGAATTTTTTCTGAAATCGTCTTCGGACACAAAAAACAATACGATGATTTGTCTGAACGTCCCACACGTCCGCGCAGCTGATGCAATTGCGCAAGACCAAAACATTCGGCTCCTAAAATGACCATCACTGTTGCGTTCGGAACATCCATTCCAACTTCTATAACTGTTGTTGCAATCACAACGTCAAGACTGCCTTTGATAAACGCTTCTAAAACCTGATCTCGTTCTGAAGAAGAAAGACGTCCGTGCAAAAGACCGATTCGATGATCTTTTAAACATCCTTTTTTCAATCGTTCAGCTACCTCTTGTACAGATTCCCTTCCTTCTATGTCTGAAGGATCAATGAACGGACAGACAATATAGGCTTGGGATCCTGCATTTAATTCCTGAACAAGAACACGTTCCATTTCTTTTTCTTTTCCCGGAACAATAAGACGAGTTGTAATAGGTAAACGACCTTCGGGAGATTCATCTAAAACGGAAATATCAAGATCTCCGTACAACGTTAAGGCCAAAGATCGTGGAATGGGAGTCGCTGTCATGGAGAGTAAATGTGGAACAGAAACACCTTCCCGTTCAAAAAGGGCATGACGTTGACGCACACCAAACCGATGTTGTTCATCAATAATTACAAAAGACAACTTGGCAAATTGCACATCTTTTTGCAGCAACGCATGTGTTCCAATGACCATTTGCACGCGACCGGACGCAAGTGTTTTAAGCATAACCTCATGTGAAACTTCTTTTTCTCCGATCAGACAGTTTGTTCGCGTCAACAACCCAATTTTTTCGGACGGAAAAAATCGACAAAACGATCGATGTTGTTGTATGGCAAGCATTTCAGTTGGTGCAAGATACACGGTTTGAAACCCGGCAACAGAAACAGCTTTCGCCGCCAAGGCGGCAACAATAGTTTTTCCAGATCCAACATCTCCTTGAAGCAAACGATTCATGGGAACTTCTTTGGAAAGATCTTGCATTATTTTCCAAGATACCTTGCGCTGAGCATTTGTTAAACGAAATGGAAGTCCTGCAACAAATGTCTTTAATACTTCAATGTCTATAGAAATAATTTGAGCCTGACAGGTCACACGTTGTTTGCGTACTTCTGCAAAAAGCAATTGCTGTAAAAAAAGTTCATCAAAAACAAGACGTGCATGTGCCGCAGAAATTTCATTCTGTGATTCTGGAAAATGAAGTGTTTTGAGTGCAATTGGAAGATCAAAAAAAAGTTCTTCTTGTTTTATTTTTTCAGGTAACCAATCGATCAGTTCCTCAAACGCCTGTTTTGATGCTTCAATCGCTGTGTGTAAACGACGTTGAGTCAATGATCCGGATAAAGCGTAAACAGGAATGATTCTTCCTGTCTGAAGATTCACCCCAGGTGGTTCATGAACCGGATTCAAAAGAGTTGTTGTACCAAATCGACGATCGATACGCCCAGCAAGCGCCACTTCCATTCCTGGACGCAAGAGACGTTCCAAATAGGTTTGATTAAACCAGGTCACTTTGAGTCCTCCTGTTTCATTTTCAAATAAAGCCTCTGTCAACTGAACTCGTCGATTTTTGCTCGGACGGCTTGAGATCTGTACAATCCGACCGGTCAACGTCACAAGATCATCATGAGAAAGGCGTGAAATCGGTTTTGTTAACGTAAAATCTTCATACCGATACGGAACATGCCAAAGAAGGTCACAAACAGAGACAATTCCCAAACGTCGGCAATCTCGAACCGCTGCTTCCCCCATACCACGAAGTTCTCCAATATCCGTACCCAAATGGATAGACATATTTAAAAAACAGCAGACTCAACTTGCCCTAATTCGTCCATATTTTTTTCTTGTTCCATTTCTGGAGCTGAAAAATCTCGAATCTCTATTCGTCCAGACCTGATATCACGAGAACGAAATAATTGCTGTTGTAATTTCATAAGTTCCTCTTCCATTTGAGTCGCGGAAAAACCATCCTTCTTTGTATCTCCAATCGCAATGATTAAAAACGACTCTCGTGTGGAAAACTTTTTTCCAAATCCATGATCTCCAAATGCAATATCTAAAGCCAGTGCAACTTCCCGCAAAGAAGCTTCCTCTGTTAAAAAACGACGACTCACTACAAATCCATTTGGCCATACCCCATTCAGAGCATGTGGTTGAAATCGACCTGTTCCATCATAATAAAGCACACGCGCATGATGATATTCTTTTGGACGTTTCATTTCAGATGCGGAAATATGTCCAAGATATGGAACACCAATTTCATGAGCTAATTGTTTTGCGTGTTCGATAGCAATCTCATCTGTTGTCTTCCCTTCGATTCCTTTTTGTTTTTTAAAAAGGGCAGCTGCTCCACATTCTTCATGACTTTGTATTCCTTGGATGTTATTTTTTTTCATTGCCTCGATAAAAGCTAAACGATCTGTTCCTTCCAAAAGAATCCCTGAACCAGCGGTACGAATGACTCCTTCAGATATTCCTTCATCCATGCAACAAACCTTTTTTTCTCGTCCTTCAAATGCATGTAATATTTGCTCTTGTGTTGCTCCGCGCATAACTGCTTCCAACCCTTTTTTTCGTATCTCCTGAATCTGATGCGATTGGTCAAACCAGTCCTGTTCTTTTTGAGTATCTAATGTTTCGTGATGAAGAGTATCCATATATACAATAACTAATATAAGCAGTGTAACGCACCTCAAAAAAACACAAAAGAAAAACCGCCACCTAAAGTGACGGATTTTCTGGTGCGCCCGGCACGACTTGAACGTGCGACCCTCAGCTCCGCAAGCTGATGCTCTATCCAACTGAGCTACGGGCGCAAAACGCTTACAATTTATACAGTCTTCGAACAAGATCCGTCAAGGATTCTTCTTGCCGAGTGATGTTTTCCTCACAAAAAGAAAGGAGAATTTCACGAACGCGGTTTGGATCCATTTCTTCCAAAGGAACAGATAATAAAGGCATCCACGGCTTCAAAAAATCCAAATACAAAACTTTTATTTCTGGGGGTTCGTAAATAATGGAAAAATTCTTCATTGATTTAAATTCGTAAAAAGCATCACCGACAACAACTCCCGTGGTGGTCAAAATGACCTCAATGCGATCCGGGGATTGAAAGGTTGAAAAAAGCGTGATGAGTCCTGCCATGAGAATAATAACAGCAAAAAGAAAATTTGCCGTTGCGATTGCATAGATAATCAAGGCAACAGAAAGAATTGCCCCAATCACATACCATGACCGCGGACGTTCATGATTCAAATATTCATCAACCTGCCAGGTGAGTAATGCCCGTCCGTACTGCAAGATTTCTGACGAAGATGTTTGAGATAATTCTTTCATATTCGTTCCTTTTAGTATACTGGTCTCTTTTGTTTATCGCAAACAAAAAACCGCCGGTGAAAACCGACGGAAGTATTTATTCGAGTCCTTCTTCCTCTTCCTGTTCCTTTTTGCGAATATCCGCTGTCAGGGCAAGAATGATAAAGAAGATGACCGGAAAAAAATCCAGCGCAATAGCTGCTGCGATCTCTCCCACAATCGCCCCGGCATATTTGATGACTGCCATGCCGGGCGAAATTGTAGTCAAGTTCTTGAGTTTTATCTCTTCAGAGCTTTCAGCCCCTTCCGAGATTTTCTTTAATGTTTGCTTTGCCGCGACCACAGTTGCCTTGAGCCGATCCAAGGCCGCACGCTGCGCCTCTCCGACATCATTTTTTTGCGTAGGTGCCTGAACCGCAGCAAATGTATCGAGGTCTCCGGAGATCTCACGGACAAAACTGGCCATTTGTCGACTCTGAACTCGCTGAAATACTTCGTTCAACGAGGTCAGTGCCTTGCTGAAATCGCTCATCCTTTTGGAAATGGGTGTTTCCGGCTCGTCAACAATCTGCCGAAGTTTTTCAACGCGATCCTTGGATTCGGACAGATCCGTCCGACTTTCTTCCGCATTTTTCTGAAGAACCGTGCGAAGATTCCCAAGCGCCTTTGAGAGAGATTCTAACTGAATAGTCACGTCTCCCGTGTTGGCATATCCACTGAAAGCTCCTTGCTTTTCCTCGAGATTAGACAAGGTTTGAAATTGCTGCTCGAGATATTGCAGAGAAGTTGCCACACTCCATTCTCGTTCAACGCGCCTGGACAAAGAACCTTGAATAGCATCTGCGTCGTTGATCGTGCCGCTCATATGATAGGTCATGGCCGAGATGCCTCCGATGCCAATGACCGACCACAAAGTCGAACCGAAAAAGATAACCGCACATCCCCCAACAACAATAAGCTGGAGTTTGGATTTTTTTTCCTTGTCTGCCTTCGGATACCACTGAAACAAAGACAGCCAGAAAGCAGAGGCACAAAGGAAGAAACAGATTGCCACTGCTGTCGGAATCCAGAACCGCTGAAGTTCCGTATCCGCAAGGCGGTTTGCATATCGCAAACCTTCCCAGGTAGTAATAGCTGATGCAAGAGAAAGAAAAACAGTAACGACATCAATTAATTTCTTCATGACACCCTCCCGACCTTATTCCACCCAATGCCGAAAACATCGTCCAGGACTGACTGACGAACTTTTCCATCAATCCATCGACCGTTATGGATCTCAGACCAATACGGTCCACCAGCCGAATACCGCCATGGCGTCTGACCTTGTTCGGCTTGTGAAACATCGAAGAAAACTGTCGGATGCATGATGTCCACCATCCGTCGAAAATATCCTTCTTTTTCCCTTTCAGAATGAAACAGGACTTGTTCCCGAATCGGGAGAAAAACATGTGGCTCCATGGCAAGGACAGCCTTCCATTGAGCCGTCGTACACATTTTATGCAACTCATCCATTCCCGCTTCTCGACATGCGAACGCGGCTTCGATCCGTTCGATAAAAGGAACAGATCTTTCATCCTGACCGACCTTCGTTTTTCGAAGATCAATCCCTGAGTCCGCCACGTATGCGACCAGATCCGCTCCGGCTGTTCCGAGGAAATCCCGACATGCTCGTGCAACTTCCGTGTTCTCATCTCGCACGGCCCAATTCGCGTGTATGCAGAATCGATCGAAATAACGCAACATCTCGTCCGACCGATCAAACGGTTGAAAGGTTGGAAGAACATCAACCGCTTTCCGACAAAAGACATAATCCTTCACCTTGAGAAGCGGAATACCCATAGCCGAAGCCATATTCCAAGCAGCCCAGAACCGCCGCTTGAGTCGAAGCAACTCTGGTGACGGACGTATTCCTTCTTCTTGAATAGAAGATTGGATGAACGCGTGGTAAAGAAGGAACTCATTGATTGAACGAACGACAAGATGCTTGCGCGTCCAATCCAGAAAATAACCATAATCGGATTTCCGAATTTCCTCCACGGCCTGGCGCCTGGTTTCCTTGAGTCCGAACAAATGGACGAATCTGACTTCGTGCGGTCTGACGAAAAATTGATAAGCTAATTTTTCGCCAAGATGCTGTAGAGCCCTGCCCCACAGATGTTCATCCTCATGAAACCTGTTTCTCAGACTAAACGTGAAGACAAAAAATCCGAAAACTATTATCCCGAACCAGGCGATCAACCGGACAAGATCTTTGTCCGTCATGAACATCGCGATTACGACATCAATGCCAAGGATGAACCCAGCAATGATGAGTATAGCGATGATACTCCCAGCAAATTTGAGACCATCTTCGCGAACCGCCCAGCGGCAAAACCGTTGGCTGATCGCAATATTCTCTTTTCCTTTTTTCATCTTCTCCTCCATTTGTTTGTGTGTAGTGTTCTTTACACCACACCTTTTCGGCCTGAAATCCCGTTCTTTTCGAGATTTTTCCTTTCTCTTCACAACTGTCGACAGGAAAGGATAGACTTTCAGGAACCTTGTTCTTTGCAAGGTTTGTCAACAGTAAATCGACAAAAAACTCGTTTTCTGACCATTTGCTGTTGACAAACCATTATTGTAAATGAGCAACAAAAAAGACTAACACAATAATTTAAAATGTCAATATTTTTAAACAAAAAATCCGCCAATCAAGACGGATAAAAAAACTGAATAAATACCTCATGCTAAATTATAAACGAAGATCATTCTTTTTCTGAAGAAAAGATTTAATGGGAAAAAGAAGAAGAGATCCGATGACAGAAAGAAAAACAACGGCGATAATAAGGGTTGGAAAACCAGAACTCATGGCAATATATCCTCCAACGGCTGCAAAAGCGGCACCTGTCAAATCGGTAAGAGTAAAATACATCCCCCATTCGACCCCCTCTTTTGTCTTATCTATGTGGCGAGTAAAAATTGCCATATAGGTCGGAAAGGTAAACGCAGTAAAAATTCCAAGAATAAACTGAATCACATAAAGTTGTAAAGGTGTATGGATAACAAGATAAAATAATGGGATAAACGCAATAAGAAGAGTAAAGATAAACATGAACCAAAAATCGTCTTTTTCTCCACGGATTCGATCAATAAGATGTGCGATAGGAATTTGAAAAATACTTTTCGTAAAAAGATAGATAGCAGCCGCTACGCCCGCAACTGCTTCATCTCCTCCTTCTACGAATCCCTGAATAAAAAACGCAAAAATTGGTCCAAGTAATCCTGAGGCTCCTCGAAGAACTGTGTCTGAAATAATCAAAAATCGAATAACTGGATTTATATTTTTTAAAAAATAATCATCGAATCTCGTGGATCGAAGCGCCATAAAATCAGTTAGGTACTTTTAAAATTCTTTGCTTTGTATCAAATTTACAACTTTTTGGTTTTAAAATGTAACGCAAAATAAGGAAATTTTGACACCTATTTTTCAAAACTATTGGCGGTGTCGATGTCCGCAATTTTGAACCGATAGGACGGCTTAGTTACAGCAATGTTGATAGAATTATACGAAAATTGAGGCAAATGTACCAAGAAAAGCCGGAGTTATTCGAGGTACCTACTTTCGCCCAGAAGGTCTACTAGTAGATTTAGACTTTGCCATATAGGTATTATAAAACTTATACTCGTTTTGCCACAATCGGTTTATAAAAATGAAGAAATTTCTCAAGTGGCCAGAAACAACTCGATCCTTCTACTGCGGTTGCATGCCATATTTCGCGGTCTTTCTCTCCCGTATATAAAGCGGTGTGAAGTGAAATAATATACTCATCCGCTGAATTGAAAGTATTTTCGCTTTTGTCGACTTCTTTACCGTTTTTATTTCTGATCTTCTCTGCGTAAATAATATCGCCGTCTACAAGAGAGTCAAAAGAAAACTCTTGATCTTTATTGATAACAAAAACACCTGTTTCATTATATGCCGCGGGACACAAAACTTGCTCTAGTTTTAGAAAGAGGTTTTTCTTTCTAAAAGTATAGAGCTGCACTGCTCTGCGGCAATTACCTATCGCCCATTCGCTCAAGAGATCTTCCTGTGAAGCAACTGGACCAGCATCAAATTTATACTTAAATTCTTTGGTCATTTGAAATTCGAATCCCTTTAGGGTTCTTACATTTTACAACTTTTTCATTTTGGACTATAGCTTAAAACAAGGATATTTTAGGCGCACTTTTCAAAACTATTGGCGGGGATGATGCCCGGAACTTTGAACGGAAAACGTGGCTCAAATTCGAAAATCTTGATAAAAGTATGCAGAAACTAAGGGATATCTACAAAGTTCATCCCGAATGGTTTGAGGTACCTAAGTCTGCGCGAAAGATCTACTAATCAAATAATCCTAAAAGTAAACTCCTTACCTTCGATAGTTCCTTTCTGATATATAGGTTCGTAGGTTAGATTGGCCTGGTAATTTTTCCGCTGCTCAATGAAGTCAGCTTCAGAAAATGGTCCGATCACAGCGTCATTTTCGTGGTAAATATTTTTATTGTTAAGCGTTCCTTGAGAAGCAAAGTCTCTGCAGCAGGGCAATATGAAGGCCTTAACAAAAGGATCGTTTAATTTTTCTTCTTTTACCCATATTTCACCTGGTATCTCGAATACCCTTAGGACATCTTTTCTTTCAAATGGACTGAAATAACTATCGATAATCTTGTGCAAGATTTGCACTGCCTTCAATGAATCAGGCTGAGGATCAAAAGCTGATTGGAAGTGGACAGCCCTGTTGCGAATATCAAGCAAGTCCTTAAACCAACCTTTTTGATTAGTATTGAGTAAATTCCATACTTGTAGAACTTTCATATTCAACTCAAACGACTGCCAGTTTTGATTACGAGAGTGAACATACTTTTTTAATTGAACATCCAAAAGGGACTGAGTGTGTAAATCTCTCATTTTGATAATGAAAAGATTTACCAATCTCTCTGCCAAAGCCGTACAGGAGGTGGCAACAGGATAAAAAGAGCCAATTATGTATGAATTGATTATCTCTTCAAAATACTGATCAAAATCGTAAATCAACCATAACTTCGGTTGATTGATCTCGTTTTTACGGTTAGTTTTAGCCACGACATCATTCGGCCCATAAAGGGTTGAGACTCTTTCCTCCTCCTCCCTCTTCGTGGACGGCGCGTTTTTTGTAAAATCAATGCGGAAACTACTAACCCTTGGGAGTCTTTTTATATTCAAACAAGCGAAATTAAGAGTTAAACCAGAATCGAGATCTTTTTGTGAAATTTTATAAGAATGTTTCTCTCCACATCGATCACATTGTAAGGTCATCGAATTCACAGGTCTAAAGATAACCAGGGTTCTACTAATCTAATTTTCTTAGACTGACAATCAATTTCTGCCTTAACCCCCAGTGGTAAGACCAACTGAGGATCAGTGTGTCCCACATCGAAGTTGGTGATAACTGGCAAATCTGGCCTATTAAATTCTTTCGAAACGATAGTAACAATCTTTTCTTCCAACTCCTTTTTCTCCTCGTCAGAATAGTCTCGTGCACGAGAGAAGATAAAGCCACTTATTTGATTGAACACGCCGAGCATTCCATAATTTCGTAGAACATGATCGACGTAATGGATAGAGGGTTTCTCTTCCGAAGTTTCTAAGAAAAGTATCTTGTCTTTCCAAAACTCTTTTAATGGCCAGAAGTCAGTCGCCTTCATCATTTCCAAGACTTCAATACATCCGCCAAATAGTTCTCCTTGAACGACGGAATTTCCTTGGAGCCAATGCCAGCCGTCATCCGATTTCATCAGGTTCGTTTTTCCTAAATTCTCTTTGTTTGACCAATCTAAGTAGCCATCGCAATACGTTCCATATGCTTTGTATTCGTAACTATCTTTTGGATCAAAGAGTACCTCTCGCACGTGAGATTTGAAACTTTCCGGCAAAGATTCCATTTGTGAGAAGCCGGCCATAATTGAAGGGCCGTAGAAAGTTACAAGACCTTGGAGATTTGCGAATACGTGGAGAGTTGAAGTATCCGAATAGCCCATTAAGACTTTAGGATTTTCAGCGATTATTTTCTTATCTACAAAAGGAAGAATCCGAACCGAATCATCTCCTCCTATTGAAGCAAAGATTGCTTTGATTTCAGGATTAGTAAATGCGTCGTTTATGTCTTTAGCTCTGACTTGAGGATTTTCTCGTAGGAAACCCGCATCCATGCGAGCAGTTGGATATTCAACGATTTCAAGACCCCATTCCTTCAAGAACTTGATACCGTTTTCGTATACGTGCGGGAAAACACTTGGGCCACCCCAAGACGGCGACACAATCGCTACTTTGTCACCACTTTTTAATTTTGCCGGTTTCTTGTAAATCATCTTGTAATTTTAGCAGCAGAACCCTTATTTTGCTTGGGTTCAAAGTTGCCAATCTGGCGGTGGGGGCGAGATTCGAACTCGCGAGACCTTTCAGTCTGCCGGTTTTCAAGACCGGTGCCTTAAACCGCTCGGCCACCCCACCAAACCGACCACAGCGTACCAAAAGAAATGTATTTCGTCAGCCCCCTCCCATTTTTTATTCTTAAAAAAGAGAAACAAAAATCTCCCCTTGACGAAGGACAACAATTTTTCCTTCTTTTTCCATGATGATCGTCGACGGTTTACGAATAGGAAGAATTCCTCCATCCCAGAAAAAATCTGGTTGATAAACCTTGTTCAAAAAAGATTGTTTTACTTCATTTATAGAATAACATGTTGGTTCACCTGATCGATTGGCTGATGTGGAAACAATAGGAACCCCAAGTTTTTGCGACCAATCGTGTACAAGAGGATGGGAAGAGACTCGAATCGCTATGGTTCCGTTCATTCGAACAACCTGGGGAGCAAGATGATGATTGTCTCGTACAGGTAATATAAGTGTTAATGGTCCTGGCCAATATTGATTTGCAAGTTGTTGTAATGTTTGAGACAAAATGGCATATCTCTCAACCATTTCCAAACTTGAAGCAATAAGCGGAACTGTTTTTTCTTCTTCTCTTCCCTTTATCAAAAAAATACGTTCAACAGCAGAATCATTCGTCGCATCTGCTCCAAGTGCATAGGCGGTTTCTGTTGGAAAAGCAACGACTCCTCCCAAAGAAAGGATACGTAACGCATGATCTGTCATAAAATGACTTCTTCCACTGAATGTGACCCAAATAATTCTGTGACACGTTGTTCAAAAATAGGAGAATATTTTGAAACAAGAAAGCGTATTTTTCCTTCTCCTTTTTCGCTATAGCGAGATAGCGTATACGAAGCAACCGCTTGAGCTGGGTCGAAAATTTCAACCCGACATTCGTGTTTGATGAATGCTTGCTCAAAAAATGAACGTGCAAATGGATAATGCGTACACCCAAGGACAAGCGTATCGCATCCACGCAACAAAACTTCTTCGACAGCTCTTTCAACTTGTCGTTGAATCTCAGCCTTAGAATCTCCAAACTCAATCGCGCGCGCTAAATCTGGACAAGCAATCATAGATACCTTTAAGCCAACAGAAGCAAATCCCTGCTCATACATTCCTGATCGAACGGTTGTTGGAGTTGCCACAACAACGATTCGGCCACTTTGTTTTTGATTGAGTGCTTGAACCGTTGGACCAACCATCTCCACAACTCCAGATTCTAAAATTCCAAACAAATCCATCAACGGACGAATCACGGTTACAGATGCACTGTTGCAAGCACTCACAAGAAGTGTGGCTCCTTCTAAACGCAAATGACGCATCACACGTAACACGAATTGTTGAACTACTTCCGGATCTTTCGTTCCATATGGAGCATGCGCCACATCTCCGAAATACAAAAGATCAACCGTCGAATCAAGATCACGAATCGCTCGCGCAATCGGAAGTCCGCCAATTCCGGAATCAAAAATACCAATCATAAAATGTCATGCAAGACCCTGGCTGCATTTTTCCAGGCGATTTTTTCTATCATTTCAAACGAATATCCTCTTTGTTCTAATTCTTGCCAAAGTAGAGGCATCCGATCAATGGCATCCAATCCTTTCACCATCCCCGTAATAATTCCACCAAAATCTGAACCAATCGCTATGTGATCAATCCCCATCACTTTCCGAAAATGATCCATATGATTTGCAACATCCGTAACTGTCGCTATCTGTTCACCTGTTAAAAATGTTTTCGCAAAAAAAATTCCAACCACCCCATCACGCTCTGCCACACAACGAAGCTGTTCATCCGTATAATTTCGTTGATTTGAACAAAGAGTATATGCATTTCCATGACTCACAATTATAGGTCCTTGAACAATTTTCATCACATCAAAAAAAGTTCGCTCGTTCATATGTGCAAAATCAATGATCATTCGCTTATGTTGACACCACTCAATTACCTCAGCTCCAAGACGAGTCAATCCTTGGATTGGATCTTTTGTTCCTCCTCCTAATCCATTCGTAAGATTCCAGACAATCCCCAAAGATCGCCAACCTATATCATACCAATGTTCTAATCGTGTCCAATCATTATTTTCAAATACATTTAATCCCTCCACATGCAAAAGAATACCGCACACATCTTTTGATTCAGCATTCTGAACAGCTTTTGTTACATCTTCACACCCACGCACAATAAAAAAACGCGGATCTTGAATACAATATGTGTTGTATTCTTTCAAATCTGATTCAATCAATTCATTGGTGACAGAGTCAAAATAATTTTCTTTTGGCGGAACCGGAAAAGCAGTTGCTGTTACAAGTCGAACGTGCGCACGAATCAATTTTTCAAAATTTGTTTGCCAATGTTCTTGTGGATAAAATTCACGATGTTTGATGTGTAAAAGAAGATCTTGATGGAGATCAATCAGAGAAAAAGAAGACATAGATGTCAGATGTTAGGTTTTAAAGAATAGAAAAAAGAAAAAAGCACCCGACCAATGTCGTGATCGGATGCCACACGATTTACGATCGCTGTTTACGATTCTGCCGCTCATACAATTTCAGAAGACGTTTGTAAATACGGGAAACGTCACAAAGAGGTGTTTCCAATGCCCATGGATGAATATAAAGAAGTTCATCTGTTGGAGTTCCTTGTTCCTTATTCAAAAGCAGATCGTATTGAGACAAGTAGGTTCCATCCGAGATCTCATAAAAAATCTCTGGCAATGCACCTATCGCACGATAAAGATGTTCTGTATGTACACGACCTCTTTCACGAAATGTTGCAATCTGTTTTTCTTTATCTTCAGACGACCCTCGAACAAAAACCATAGATTTTTCTTGTTCGAAAAACTCGTATGCACAGACTGCCTCGATCAATTCATCCAAAAACATCCTTCGCTCCTTTTGCACGACGAACCGCATATCCGCAACAGGTATACAAACAAATCGAACCGTTTCCGGAAGTTGTGAGTACAAAGACACTCGAACAGCCTCATACATCTCTTGAAACACGGTAAGATATCCGGAGATATATCGATACATATCTGGACCAGATAGTTGATATACGACAAAATCACCCTTTAATGCCGGAATCAATACATCCAAAAAGATGCCAATTTGATTCGGGATAATCCATCCTTTTTTGAGGTTCGTCAGTCCCATAATCCCCAGATGTTTAAGAGAAGATGCTCCCAAAAACGGAAGATCAACGGACGTTGAACCAAACTCATTCACAGAACGTTTCCAAAGAAATGGAAATAGCTCTGCAAACAAAAGACAGGTCATTTCTGAAACCTCTGCATGTTTCCGAAGAAATGCAAGATTCCCTTGAATAGATGTTTTTGGAAACACCTCCTGAAGAGAAGAGATGTGCCCATCTTGAATCAAACCTCCTAAAGGAAAACGTTCACTAAACTGATTCGGTTTGCAGCATACACAATTCTGCGGCATAAGAAGATTCGGATCTCCCATAATTTCACGCCGACCATCTACGATCAAACAATGGGGATGAAAATTTACATCCTTTTTTCCCACATTCGTATCCACGAGCCGCATAGGAATCCCCAAAAATCCCATGGCTAAATTATTGAGATAATGATTTCCAACATGAGGTGTCTTACATACAGTGTCCGGCGACATCGTACGAACAAGATGCAAAACATCATTCAAAGAAAATGTATCTTGAATTTCGATTTCAAAGGACATGTTATACCTCCGTTTCTATTCGGGAAGGTTGTTTCTCTCATGATTAAGACAAACAACCACATCCGCATACAAACAAAAAACCACCGCAGGAAAGCGGTGGTTTATTTTTGAATATCTTTTCAATCATCAATCAAAAAATACACCGCTTCTTGCCGTGGTCCACATATGGGAGTGTTTCAATGATGCGGAATATTTCGATGAATTCATATTTATTCTCTTCTTTAACCATAAAACGCTCCGGACATTCTGTCAAATTATCTAGATCCAAGCCAACGTTCTATGTCAATCGCAGCCATACATCCTGTTCCTGCAGCGGTAATTGCCTGACGATAGACGTGATCCGCAACATCCCCAGCCGCAAAAATACCTTCTATGTTTGTACGAGTCGAACCTTCTTCACAACGAATATATCCTTTTTCATCCAGTGCGATCCATTTTTCAAAAAGAGATGTATTTGGTTTATGTCCAATAGCAACAAAAAGACCATTTGTTAAAAAAATGGATTCTTCTTCTGTTTTATTATTCCAAAGACGGAGCGATGTAAGTTTTTGTCCATCCCCAAGTACTTCGCGAATTTCCGTATTCCACAAAAAAGACACTTTTGAATTTTTTTTCACGCGCTCCTGCATGATCTTCGAAGCACGCAGTTCATCACGACGCACAACAACGGTAATTTTATCTACAAATCGACTGAGAAATAATGCTTCTTCCATAGCAGCGTCTCCTCCGCCACTCACCACAATTTCTTTTCCACGAAAAAAGAATCCGTCACACGTTGCACAAGCAGAAACACCACGACCTTGATATTCCTGTTCTCCGGGAATTCCGAGCCACATCGCAGATGCTCCAGTTGCAATAAGAACCGTTTCTGCTTGATACGTTTCCTTATCTGTTTTCACCGAAAAGATGGGGACAGAAAAATCAACATCCACAACTGTTTCACTCATCACTCGCGTTCCAAATCGTTCTGCTTGTTTTTTAAAAAGACTCATCAAATCTGTCCCCAAAATTCCAGAAGGAAATCCGGGAAAATTTTCTACCTCTGTTGTCATGGTCAATTGCCCCCCGGCTTGCTGTCCTTCAAATAATATTGGCTGCAATTCTGCCCGTGCTGCATACAATGCAGCCGTCAGTCCAGCCGGTCCTGAACCAATAATAATGAGTTTTTCTTTTGCCACACAAATTCTATTTTACATGATGTTCCAAACGCACACGCAATGTTTCTTTTGTCATGGAACCAGAAAACTGGTCGATCACCTGACCGCCTTTAAAAATAATGAAAGTGGGAATGGAAAGAATATTGTAACGCTGAGCAATCTCGGGCGCATCATCCACGTTCACTTTTCCGATCACCACATTTTCCATCTCATGAGCTAATGCTTCGACAATCGGACCCATCATCTTGCATGGCCCACACCAAGGAGCCCAAAAATCCACAAGGACTGGTCGATCTGCTTGAAGCACATGAAAATCAAAATTGTCAGTCGTTAATGTAAGTTCTGACATATCTCAAAAAAGAAAAAATAAACAAAGAACATTTTTATCGCATTCGAACACCTTTAATTTCCAAAAGACGTCCTTTTGTTTCTTCAATATATACTTCAAAAATATCTCCCGGTTCAGCTTTGGTACGACTCTTGTATCGAAGACCGCATTCTTGTCCTGCTTTTGCGTCTTTTGCTTCGGATCGTCCAATCTGAACCGTAGAAATTTCTCCTTCTCCAATAATTTCCGTTCCACGCAAAATACGCAATTTTGTTTTTGGTTTTACTTTTCCATCTCGAACCTTTACTCCTACAATCCATCCATCTTCCATTTTACGGAAATTCGCAAGCACTTCTACGCGACCAAGTTCGGTAAAAAAGGTTTCCGATGGAAGCATCTTTTGCAACTCAGCCAAAATATCCTCAAAAAGTTTATAAATGATGGAATATGATCGAATAGAGACATCTTTTTCCCGAGCAAGCTCTTCTGCTGTCGTTGTTGGACGAACATTAAACCCAAGAATAAATGCCTTGGCTGTTTCTGCATTCATGACATCTGCATCTGTAATATTTCCAAGACCTTTTCCAACGACTTCCACTCCAACTTCTTCATGCTGTAATGTGTCGAGCATTCCAAGAATTGCTTCCAGAGACCCGAGAACATCAGATCGAATAATGAGAGGAAGAACAAATTTCTTCTTTTCTCCTTCTTCGCCCTCTTTAGGTGCGATATGTTTCAAAGATGCCACTTCCTCAACCGCACGAACCGGCTTTGTCATTTTCAATTTTTTGAGTTCTGTTGCATCTTCTGGAACTTCCAAAACATCTCCAACTGCTGGAGCATATTTCAATCCAATAATTTTCACTGGCATGGAAGGTCCGGCTTCCAATACTGTTTCTCCATTCCATGCTCTCATGGCGCGCACTCGACCATATAAAGAACCACGCACACCCAACACATCTCCCATTCGCAATGTCCCGCTTTGTACAAGCATTGTTGCCACCGGTCCTTCACCTGGATCAACATGAGATTCAATAATCGTACCAATAGCAGGTCGGCGAGGATTACTTCGAATAACATCCTTATGTATATCAGCCACAAGCAACAACATATCCAATAATTCATCAATTCCTGTTCCGACTTTCGCAGAAATAGGAACAACCACTGTTTTTCCCCCCCAATCTTCCGGAACAATATTTACCTCAGATAACTGACCTTTTACTCGATCAATATTTGCTTCTGGTCGATCAATTTTGTTCAAAGCAACAACAAAAGGGAGATGACTTGATTGAATGATGTTTACTGATTCTTTTGTTTGAGGTTGTACACCATCATCCGCTGCCACAACCAAAATAGCGAGATCTGCGACTTTTGCTCCACGAGAACGCATAACCGTAAAAGCCTCATGACCTGGCGTATCAATAAAAGTAAGAAGTCTTCCTTTTCGCTCTACTTGATAAGCTCCCATGTGTTGAGTAATGCCACCTGCTTCTGTATCAATCACATTTGTGGTTCGAATTGCATCCAATAATTTCGTTTTCCCATGGTCAACGTGTCCCATGACGACAACGACAGGCGGACGCGGTACAAGAACGGACGTGTCTTCTTTTTGTAAAACTTCAGCCAAATGATGTGCAGATTGATCCTCCTCTTCTACAGGTTTCTGATCTTCTGCAACAGCTTGAAATCCAATATCCTCAGCAACAATAGACGCGGTTTCAAAATCGATCCGTTCATTCAATGAAGCAAAAATTCCATTTTTCATGAGTTCCTGCATCAAACGTGCCACAGGAACCTGAAGTTTCGTTGCAAATTCACGTACGGTTAAAACAGCGGGGATCGCAACTTCCTTGCGTTCCACAGGCACCTGATGTTGTTCATGAGCCTCTGTCTGACTTTTTTGCTGATCCATTTTTTGTTGCAAACGCTGACGACGACGCATTTCCGCCCAAGCTTCCATGATTTGATGAGCGACACGATCATCCACTTTAATCGCACGTTTTCCAATACTAAAACCGAGCGAAGGAATTTTTTCCCGCAACTCTTCTGGAAGAACGTTTAAACGGCGTGCAAGTTCAGAAATATTCATGAAAATACCTTAAGTGTTGGCTATCATAACGTGGTTACACTCACTCGTCAACGATAGATAATAAAACCTGGTTTCCCCTCCTTTTTACAACCATAACTCTCCGTTGTCGCCGACCATTTTTTTGAACAGGAGAAAAAAGAAACTTTATATTTCTTGACTCTAACACACAACCCGCAACACTTCTTCCACACTTGTGATCCCTTGTAATATTTTACGAATACCATCTTCCATCATCGTTGTCATTCCTTCTTCAACCGCAGCCTGTTGGATTTCCGCTGCATTTGCCCGACGCATAATATATTCCCGAATTCTTGGTGTCATCTGAAGTATTTCAAAGATTCCGATGCGACCCATATATCCTGAATTGTGACAAACTCGACATCCTTTGCCTGCAAAAACACGAAAATACGTTTTTTGTCCAAAATACTTTTGAAACAACGTCGGTTGAACAATTCTTTGTAACCGTATCAAATCCGAATTCACACTGTGAATACAATGTCTGCAAATACGACGCACTAATCGTTGGGCAACAATGACATTAATGGTCGAGGCAATCAAAAATGGCTCCACCTTCATTTCCAAAAGTCTTGGCAATGTGGTCGCAGCATCATTGGTATGAAGCGTGGATAAAACAAGATGACCGGTCATAGCAGCATTGACCGCAATGGTTGCTGTTTCTTCGTCACGGACTTCCCCCACAAAAATAATGTCCGGATCTTGACGAACAATCGACCGAAGACCTGTCGCAAACGTGAGTTTGGTTCTGGGATTGACCTGAATCTGGCTGATTCCCTCTACATCATATTCAACAGGATCCTCAATGGTCGCAATATTTACACCGCGTTGGTTTAAAATCTGAAGCAGAGCATACATCATCGTTGTTTTTCCCGAACCAGTGGGACCGGTTGTTAAGATCATTCCATATGGTTGCTGCGCAGCTATTTTCAATTTTTCAACTTCAGACAGATCCAATCCCAAAATATCAAGATAAAGTCCGCGCCCGCGTTCCATAAAAAGTCGTAAAACAACCTTTTCTCCCTCAAGAATCGGAACAATCGAAACATGCACATCTATATCTTTTTTATTTTGTAAACGAATGCACAATTTGCCATCTTGAGCTGTGAAGTGTTCATCTGTGCGCAAGACAGCCAAAATCTTTATACGTGAAACAACAGCTTCATGAAGAGATTTCGGAAACCGAAAAAGATCATATAAAATTCCATCCACGCGATAACAAACAAGTGTAAACGCCTCATGAGGTTCAATATGAATGTCTGAGGCATGATTATCACACCCATACCTCAAAAGCAGATCAACAAGCGGGATAATAATACTTTCACGTTCGATATGAGCTTGTGCTCCTTGCTCAGTAAATGAACGTCCATATTGCTCTATCAGTTGAGAAATTTCATCAAATATTTGGGAACTGTATTCTGCAAATGCTTCTTCTAAAAAACCTGGAGTTGTATAAGTGACCATTATTGGCTCTCCAAGCTTTTTCTCTAAAAAATCTCGTACCTCTTTATTTTCCGGGTCCACCATTGCCACCTGACATATTCCATCGATCCATCCGTAAGCCAAAACATTTTCTTTCCTGGCAAATGCTTCCGGAATCATTTTTACTGCTTCCGGATCAATAGGTGTTTGACTCAGATGAATAAAATTTATTCCATATGCATCTGCGATAAGTTTACCTATTTCTTCATCTTTAAAAATACCAGCCTCAACAAAACCAGCTTCTGGAGGTCGAACTGTTCTGATTGCCTCGTTCATGATTCGATCGAATATTTCTGAAGAAACAAATCCGGAATCGACGAATAATCTTCGATATTGTATTGTTTGCAAAGCCATGTAAAAAACCTTTTATGACAAATCTGAAAGAAAAAATCTCTTTAAATTATATCAAACAACTATAAATTCACAACGCATCTTTTCTATGTCCCCGTCTGGATTTCTCCTCATTGACAAACCACCAGGGCCCACCTCTCATGACATCGTTGATCATGCGCGTCGTGTTATTGGGATTCGTCGCATTGGACATGCAGGCACCCTTGATCCATTTGCAAGCGGTCTTCTTATTCTTGGAATTGGGACAACGACAAAACGTCTTTCTTTGTTGGTTGGTTTAGATAAAATCTACGAAACAACTATCGTATTCGGTGCACAAAGTGACACAGATGACCGGACCGGAACAATCACCCAAACATCGAAGCCACTTCCAGATGAAGCAACTATTGCTCAAACTGTTCATACATTCAAAGGAACCATTGAACAAATTCCTCCCATTTATTCTGCAATCAAAGTTCAGGGTCAAACATTGTATCGCGCTGCACGAGCCGGTCATCCGATCCAAGCTGCACCGCGTAAAGTTTCCATTTTTGAGTGGGATATTCTTTCTTGCGAATCAGATGCAAACCTCAATGTTCATCACTTTGAAAGTTCTATCCACTGTTCATCCGGTACCTATATTCGTGCCTTAGCTAGAGATATAGGAACTATTCTGAAATGTGGAGGATATGTGGAAGAATTACGAAGAATTTCTATTGGACCATTTGGTGTTTCTGAAGCAATTTCTCTGGAATCCCTTCAAACAGAATGGAAATCTCATCTTTTGTCAGAAGAAAATATTCTTTCTCGTCTTCCTGTCTCCCATCTCTAACTGCTATGGATGGCTTGCGAAAACAGATATTTTCTGGCAAACTAAAGATGTAACTTTTGATCATGTTTTCCAATAAAAGAAATGGCTGAATGAGTTTTCTCTTGTGGACCCGGTTCGTCTGATATTATCTCGATTACTTCCAATGTTTTTGTATGTTTTTTCCATTCTCTGGTAGATTTTCCTTCGTACATGAACTGTAAATCAGTTCTTTTTCGAGTTCAGACGTTCTTTTTCCGGTTTCGACAATAAAAGACCATTTCCCTATTTCTCGGATAACCGATTTTTTTATGTTATCCCTTCCATTTACCATTTTTATCCTGGGATGCGGACTCATTGCTGGTGCTTGCATTGGCTATATCATGCGCCGTTATCTTGCCCAGAAGACCATGCGAAATGCCGAAACAAAAGCAGAAAAACTCATTGCGGAATCAAAGACGAAACAACAAGAACTTCTCATTGAAGCAAAAGAAAAAGCCATCAATATTATTGAGGAAGCGAAACGAGAAGAGACAAATCGACAACGAGATCTCCAAGAATCTCAAAAACGTCTAGAAAAACGGGAAGTTTTATTTGATCAAAAACTCCTGGAACTTGAAGATAAAAAAAATAAACTCGAAGAAAAAGTTAAACATGTTGAAGAAGGAAAGAAAAAAGTTTTAGAATTGCGAGAACAGGCCGTGGAAAAATTGCAAGAAATTTCCAATCTTACCAAGACGCAAGCTGAAGAACGTCTCTTAAAACTTGTCGAGGAAACACATCAGGAAGCCATGCTGAATCGAATTCGTAAACTCGAACAAATGACTGAAGAAGAATTGGAACGTCAGGCACGTAAACTTTTATCCTTGGCAGTCACGCGTTACGCATCTTCACAAGCCATTGAAACAACCACAACAGCAGTCACTCTTCCATCTGATGAGATGAAAGGACGTATTATTGGAAAAGAGGGACGCAATATCAAAGCCATCGAGCTTCTCACTGGCACAGAAATTATTGTAGATGACACTCCAGAGATTATCACCATCAGCGGATTTTCTCCGATTCGTCGTCAGGTGGCAAAATTAGCCCTTGAAATGCTCATTAAAGACGGTCGCATTCATCCAGCCCGCATCGAGGAATCCATCAGCGACGCAAAAAAAATGCTCGCAACAGACATCAAAAAAAGCGGAGAAGAAGCACTTTATACACTGGGTATTCCCGTTTCTTCCATTGATCCAAAACTTGTTTCGATTCTCGGTCGTCTTAAATATCGCACAAGCTACGGTCAAAACGTCCTCCAGCACTCCATTGAAGTTGCCCAACTTTCCGCCATTATGGGCGAAGAATTGGGTGCAGACGTTTTTGTGTGCAAAAAAGGCGGACTCTTTCATGATATTGGCAAGGCCGTAGACCATGATATGCAAGGAGCACACCCGGAAATCGGATACAATATCCTGAAAAAATTTGGACTCCCGGAAGAAATTTGTTACCAATCCATTGCCCATCACGAAGATCGTCCACGTACGATCGAAGGAGCACTTGTAAAGGCTGCGGATGCTATTAGTGGAGCACGACCAGGAGCACGCAAACAATCTTTGGAACAATTTGTGGGACGCATGAAGGAACTCGAACAAACAGCTATAAGTTTTGAAGGTGTTGAAAAAGCCTACGCCATTCAAGCGGGTCGTGAGGTTCGTGTCTTTGTTCAACCGGAAAAAATTGATGATTTAACTGCGTACAAACTCGCAAAAGACATTGCCCTCAAAATCGAGGGAGAACTTCAATATCCAGGCGAAGTAAAGATCACTCTTATTCGTGAAACACGTGTGGTGGAATACGCACGATAAAAATTCCTATGGTTTTCTTGATATTCGGAGATATCGTAGGACGTATTGGTCGGGAAGCTATAAAACGCATGCTTCCCGATTTGCGTTCCGTATTTAAACCTGATCTTGTGATTGCGAATGCAGAAAATCTTGCACATGGCACCGGAGCTTCCATAAAAACAATCGAAGAAATGCGCACAGCTGGCGTGAATATTTTTACGTCTGGCAATCACATCTTTGACCGCAAAGATGCTGTTCATATTTTTGAAGATTCTTCTCTTTCCCAAGTTGTTTTGCGTCCTGCAAATTATCCACCAAAGACCATGGGACAAGGATGGACAGTTGTGGAAAACAAAGAAAAAACAATCCTTATTTTAAATTTGATGGGACGCGTTTTTTTCAATCAACATTTTGATGATCCGTTTCGAATAGCTAATCAACTTATTGACGAACACCCAGCTGATTTCGTTCTTATTGATCTTCATGCGGAAGCTACCTCAGAAAAAAGTACATTTGGACTCTATCTTGACGGACGCGCGACTGTTGTTTGGGGAACCCACACACACGTTCCAACCGCAGATGAACGTCTTTTACCCAAAGGAACAGCCTATATAACCGACATCGGAATGTCTGGAGGCATGAACGGCTCCATTGGTGTCCAATATGAAGCTGTTCGAGATCTTTTTCTCAACCAACGTCCTGTTTCTTTTGAAGTGATTGAACATGGAATGTGTGAAATTAATGCTATCCTCGTTCATGCAGAAGATGGACAATCAACACACATTGAACGCATTCGTCGTATGATTGAGATAGAATAAATTTTTTGAATCCTCTATCGACAGTCTTAAAAAATTTAGCTATACTCGGAGAAGAATAATGCTTTTCATTCTTTTTTATGAACAAAGCAGACCTTGCTATCCAACTTGCCGAACGCCTCAATATTTCAAAAAAACTTGCAGAAAATTTTATTGAGGAATTCGAAAACGTCGTCACACTAACTCTGACCCAAAGAGGAGAAGTTACTATTGCCGGATTCGGAACTTTCTCTGCAAAAGTTCGAGCTGGCCGTATGGGTGTTAATCCACAAAATCCATCTCAAAAAATGCAGATTCCTCCAGTAACTGTTCCTAAATTCAAAGCAGGAAAAGCATTGAAGGATGCCCTCAAGAAAAAAGCCTCCTAATTTAGAATTTAAAAAAGACAACAAAAAAATGAGAATATTTTCTCATTTTTTTGTTGATTATTTTTACTGTCCTCTGACTGTTTGTATGATTGGTTCAAACGCCACATTTTCATTCATGAACTGAGAAATCACGACAAGTGTTGTTCCGTCGACAAACAAATAATGAACCTTGTCAACTCCGAGAGCAGTCGTACTCACCACTTTTTTCATCTGAATTTTTCCTTTCTCCATGTCCACAGTCTCTTTTATTAAAACATTCTGAGAATCGGATGCTTTGAGTGCTTCCAAAAATTGATCAATTGTTTTCCCGTCCATGGCATAAAAATAAGCAATACTCACTGGTTGATCCTCACGAGTTACATCACGCAAAGACGCAAAAAACTTTCCAGGGAGATCCATATATTCCGTTGCCTGCTGTTCGGACGGACGAGAACGCATTTCCATGCCAGATGGATAATCAAAAGAAAAACGATAATCCACATTCACATATGTATTCCATCCTGTCTGAACAGATGTTAGCTGCAGTGGAACAGAAGACCGCATACATCCGAATCCAAATAAGGCAAAACAAACAACAAGAAGAATAGTTCTCTTCATATAATCAAGAAGGTTCATGGATAAAAAGTTCAACCTCCTCTCGAATATTTTCAAGTGAAACTTGTTTTGATTCTGAGAGATATCGTTCTTTCCATTCAACAGCATTTTCTCTCAAGGTTCGTTCAGAAATGACAAGGCGCAATGGAATCCCTATCAAATCTGCATCGGCAAATTTTTCCCCAGCAGAAACATCTGCGCGATCATCCCAAAAAATCTCTATTCCTGCAGATGTACATTCATCATACAAAGCAGATGCGGTCGCATATACCTGATCAGTTACAACAGAATCCTTTGCATTCAATGAGACCAAATGAATCGGATAAGGTGCGACAGATTTAGGCCAAATTATTCCCTTTTCATCATGGGAAGCTTCAACGATGGCACCAATCAGACGAGTTGTTCCAATCCCATAACACCCCATAAGCACCCGTTTGCGCTGACCATCTTCTGTAGAAAAATTTAAATCAAACGCGTCAGAATATTTCGTTCCAAGATCAAAAATATTTCCAACCTCAACGCCTTTTGTTTTAAATAATTTCGCTCCACACATCGGACACGCATTGTTTTCTTGCACGGTTGCCACCTCACTGTTTTGTCCGAATTCACATTTCTCACAGGCTACGATCACATCTTCTCCTGCCGACGTAATCGCTTGAAATTCGTGAGATGGATTTTGTGTGAAAATACCCCCGCTTGCTTGTACGACTTTGACGTTTAATCCGCAACGAGAAAAAACGTCCACATATGCACGCAAGACGCGCTCGTAAAAAACAGTCAAATCCTCCTGGGTTGCATGAAAACTATACATATCTTTCATGCGAAACTCCCTTCCACGTAACACACCAGATTTTGCTCGTAGTTCATCACGAAACTTTGTATTGATTTGATACACGACAGCTGGCAGATCGCGATAAGAATGCACAAATTTCTGCACAAGCGGCGTCACCACCTCTTCGTGACTTGCCCCGAGTGCATACTGTTTTTCTGTTTGCGATTGAATCTTAAAAAGAATGTCTACATTATTCCATCGGTTTGTGATGTCCCAATATTCTTTTGGTTGAAGTGAGGGCATGAAAATTTCTGATGCTCCAAGTTTATTCATCTCTTCACGAACAATCTGTTCAACATTTTTCATGACGGAAAGTCCGAGTGGAAGCCATGTATACACTCCTGCCATTTCCTGATCCACAAAACCAGCTTGCGTGAGCAGTCTGGCATTCACGGATTCTGTGTCATGAAGTGCTGTTTTATTTGTTTGAGAAAAAAGACAGGAATATCGCATATAGTATTTTGACTGGTGCGCCTGGAGGGAATCGAACCCCCATCACTGGTTCCGAAGACCAGCACTCTATCCGTTGAGCTACAGGCGCATTTTATGCAGTAAATTTACATAAATTCTTGACGTTCGTCAACCGGTTTGGCATACTCACTCGTGTTATCTTGAAACGGGAGAACTTTCGACTTTGAGGGCAGTTCTAGAAGCAAGCGAGGATCGCAGAAAGATATACTGAATAAGTACGTCGTCGAGAACCAAAGCTTGCGACAACGAAATGCTCCAAAGCTGAAAGTTCTTGCGCGCATAGCTCAGCGGTAGAGCAGGTGGCTCTTAACCACTTGGTCGGGGGTTCAAATCCCTCTGCGCGCACCAAAAAAACAGGCATTATATGCCTGTTTTTTTCTTACCATCCCATTTTGGTGATTGCAGTTGCTGCTGCAGCCACCTGCGCTTCGTGTTTTGATGTTCCTATACCAACGGTCACAAGATCCTTTCCTAAATATACTCCAACTTGAAAGACCTTTGCATGGTCAGGTCCTTCTTCAGAGAGCACTTTATAAATCGGAGTGACTCCATGTTTTTCTTGTGCAGACTCCTGAAAACGACTTTTTGGATCAAGATAAAGCTGGTGCTGTAAAATTTTTGGAAGCTCAATTAAAACAGTGTCTGTAATAAACTTTTTCGAAGATTCCCAACCTTGATCAAGATAAATAGCTCCAATAACCGCTTCAAAAGCATTTGCCAAAATATAATGACGTGCTTTAGAATTTTTATCTTTTGCCTCGCCTTTGGAAAGATACAAATAGGCTTCAACCCCAAGACTTTCACAAATATCTGCAAGAGTGTCCGCATTCACAAGGGCCGCTCGCCAATTTGTGAGTTCACCTTCCGGATTTTCATAGTGGAGATACAAATATTCGGTCACGACAAGTTCGAGGACAGCATCACCTAAAAATTCAAGGCGTTCGTTATGCCCGAGCATGAAATCAGGATGTTCGTTCAAATAGGATCGATGAACAAGTGCTTGGCGTAGCGTATCGGTATTTTGAAACGTCACGCCAAGAATCTGTTCTAACGGTTGTAAATCAGCCATAAATTCACGAAGGAGTTTCCACAGATTTAGTTGAAGAATCTTCTTCTTTTTCTTTTTGCTTCAAAGGAAGCTTATCGATGTCTTTAATTTCCTCACGAACAAGCATGTCTTTATAAATAGCTCCAAGTACCCCATTCACAAATCGACCAGATGCTTCTCCACCAAAACTTTTAGCAAGTTCAATCGCTTCGTTAATAGCGACTTTCGAAGGAATGAGTGGAACATATTTCAATTCATACGCCCCAATACGGAGAATCGATCGATCAATGACCATCATATTCTCGAGCGGCCAATTCGGAGCGAAACGACAAATCAAATCATTGATTTCATCAAAATGAGCAAAAACTCCATCCAATGTTGTTTTCACATACCCACCATCATCAAAATTCGGTGCGAATTCTCGACGGTTAAATTCAATATACGAATTCAACGCGCCAGCTGTCTGACCGTTAAAATCCCATTGATAAAGCGATTGCATAGCAATCGTGCGGGCAAGGTGCCGATTTGACATAAAGAACAAAATGGATGAGATCGAATATATTTTAGGAAACAGAGGAAGGAGATTCTGCACTTTCTGGTTTCTGAATTTTTTTTGCAGGAGTTGTCTTTGCTTCTGATTTTTTGACTGTTGTCGCCTTTTTTACCACTGGTTTGGAAACAGGAGTCGTTTTTGATGCTATTTTTAGCACTGTTCTACCCTTATAAAAACCACAACTTCGACATGCTCGATGAGCAAGTACGGGTTCTCCGCACTGTTGGCAAGAAGTAACCGAACTCTTTTTCAAGGCAAAGTGTGCGGAACGACGTCGTTTATCAGAACTTGTTCTTCGATGTCCAGGAAGACCCATAAAAAAATAACTATACGAAATTCAACAAACAAATCATATCAAAAAAGCCCAAAAACGTCAACTATTCGTTTTTTCATGTACAAAACAAAAACCTGCCAGGCAAGTACCTTTTGGCAGGTTTAAACGTTTGAATGTGGAAAATTTGTCACGGATGACAGATGATAAATATTCCACAATAATGGGTCTGGAGATCGCATCCGTAGGCCGTATAACAGCCGGCCTTGTTTGTTGTCTGATTCAGGATAATCATGGCATGAAAAATCACATCACCCTCATCGAGGGTTTCGAGAAAACAGAAGGCAGCGTTTTTACCAACCTCCTCAATGGTGATCCTATAGGTCTCATCTTGATAGACCCATTCATTGAGGATATCACTCTCATCGCCAACTTTCTCGGTCCATCTCTGGACACAATTGATGGCTGCTTCCTGAACCGGATCGGGCAAGACAGGTAGAACATCCGAATCCTGAACCACCGTACGGATTCCGGAATGTCCAGTCCAGTAACCTGCTTGGGCGTATCCGATGGTAAACACCATGACCAGACCGGAGAAAACCATCATCAAAAAACTCCACATCCTGATTGTCTTCAATTTTTCTCTCCTTGTTGGAAACCACATCGCGATGAAAACCAAATTCACCACGAAGCGGAGGCATCCTAGGACAGAGGAAAAAATTTGTCTAGACAATCGCCACACTTGTAACTTTGTCGTTTGATTCCTTGAATCGCATGATTCGAACTCCTTGGGTGGCACGTCCAAGAACAGAAATGGATGATAATGCTGTACGAATAACCTGTCCGGCCATGGAAATAACCATAAGATCACGTGTGTCATCTGCATTTACCATTCTTCCAGCCACAATTTTACCAATTTTTCCTTGAGTATTCGCGGTTTTAATTCCAGAACCTCCACGAGCCTGAACTTTGTATTCATCAACGGGGGTGCGTTTTCCAAATCCGTGTTCTGTAACAACGAGGAGTTGTGGCGGGTCTTTTCGCTTTTGCATTTCCAGCGAAATAATATCCATACCAACAACCGCATCATTTCCCTTTAAACGGATTCCACGCACACCTGATGCTACCCGACCCATCGGACGAACATCTTTTTCATGGAAACGGATGGATTGACCATCGGATGTCACCAACATCACATCATCATTTCCTGTGGTCGGACGAACCCATTCAAGATTATCTCCCTCTTTCAATTTGATCGCAATCAATCCACTCTGACGAATATTCTCAAAATCGGTAAATGGTGTTTTCTTAATCGTTCCTTTATTTGTTACCATAAGAAGATGTTTGAATCCTTCGACATCTGCCATAGAAAGGGTTGCGGATACAGATTCTCCCGGAGCCAAATTCAAAAAATTCACCAGGGCTGTTCCCTTTGCTGTTCGGCTTGTTTCCGGAATATCATATGCTTTCATCTGGAATACACGACCGCGGCTAGTAAAAAACAAAAGATCACGATGTGTTGTGGTTGAAAAAAGTTGTTCCACTTCATCTTCTTCTTTTGTGGTAAGACCAAGAACTCCTTTTCCTCCACGTTCCTGCTGACGAAATGTGTCTGGTGAAAGACGTTTGATATATCCACCCTGCGTGATCATTACAATAGCTGGAAGATCTGGAATCACATCTTCCATAGAAAATTCCTTGACACCCTGTTTTACAACTTTTGTCCGACGTTCATCTCCGTACGATTTCTTCAGATCCTGAATTTCATCCTTTACAAGACTTTTTAACTTTGTTTCAGATTTGAGAATAGATTCTAATTCTTTGATCAAAGCTTGTTTTTCTTCATATTCCTGCTCAATCTTCAACCGTTCAAGATTCGCAAGCTGTTGGAGGCGTATTTCAAGAATGGCAACCGCTTGAAGTTCAGAAAGAGAGAACCCTTTCATAAGAGCGGTACGAGCCTCGTCACGATCTTTGGATTTTTTAATCGTGGCAATGATTTTATCGATGTGAAGAAGCGCAATGCGCAATCCTTCCAAAATATGAGATCGTTCACGTGCGCGATTCAAATCAAATTGGGTACGACGGCGAACCACCACTTTTCGATGCTTCAAGTACTCTTCCAAAATCATTTTCAAGTTCAAAATTCTGGGCTGAATTCCATCAATGAGTGCCAGCATGTTTACGTGAAATGTTTCTTGAAGTTGTGTAGCTTGAAACAATCGATTCAAAACTTTTTTCGGGAAAGCATCACGTTTTAATTCAACCACAATGCGCACGCCAGCACTTGTTGATTCATCCCACAAATCCTTGATACCTTCAATCTTTTTTTCGCGTACCAATAGAGCAATTTTTTCCAAAAGAGTTGCTTTGTTCACTTGGTAGGGAATTTCGTGAACCAAAATACGAAAGTTTCCTTTTGCATCTTCGACAATCTCGGTTTTTGCACGCGTTAAAATTCCTCCCCTTCCCGTTGCATATACCTGTCGAATGTCATTGATATTGTAAATAATTCCTCCAGTTGGAAAATCCGGTCCTTGTACAAATTGCATCAAATCATCAATGGTCGCTTCTGGTTGATCCAACAAAAACGTCAATGCATCACAGACTTCCGTCAAATTATGCGGAGGAATATTTGTCGCCATTCCAACGGCAATGCCAAGGGTTCCGTTTACAATCAAATTCGGAAGTTTGGTTGGAAGAACTTTTGGCTCCTCATGAGCTCCATCATAGTTTGGACGAAAATCGACCGTATCACGTTCGATATCCGTAAGCATCTCTTCGGCAAGCGCATGAAGTTTTGATTCTGTGTAACGATATGCGGCAGGCGGATCGCCATCAAGAGAACCGAAGTTTCCTTGTCCGTGAACTAACGGATATCGAAGAGAAAAATCCTGGGCTAAACGAGCAAGAGAGTCATAGACAGCAATATCTCCATGTGGGTGATACTTTGCCAAAACATCTCCAACAACCGTTGCACATTTTTTAAAACGAGATCCAGAACGCAAGCCTGTTTGCCACATCGAATACAAAATACGGCGATGAACAGGTTTCAGTCCGTCACGAACATCTGGTAATGCACGAGCCACAATGACAGACATGGCATAATCAAGATAAGCATCTGACATTTCTTCACGAATATCCCGAAGCTCTAATTTTCCCGCTCCATTATTTTCTAATGGTTCTGCTGGAGCGGCTGATTGTTTTGAAGAATAATTTTTTGGCATAACAGTCAATCAAAGGAAATCAATCGGATGAATGGACAGAATTTACATTTGAAGAAGGGTGTTCTAATTCTTGTTTCATAAGAGATGCAACAACTTCCATGGCTGAGACTCGCTTCTGGACCGTCTCTTCAAGAGGGAGAGTTACCGTTGCTACTGCTTGTTGCAATCCAGAAACAGAAGGAGCGCTTTGATTTTGTACATTTTCAACAATTCCACGCATTCCTTGAGATAGTTCATGCCAAGAAGCAGTTCCGGGTATGGACCACCTCACTCCTGTAAAAAAATCACGCAAGGAAAAAATCCATCCGACAAAAACAAGAATCACAGCCACACTGACCCCCACAATAAACTGAGCCCGCTGGCGCGATGATGGTGAGACAAGAATAACCTCATCACGCGGTTTTCTTTTTTCCATACATCTTTTGTTGAAACCAATTTTTTACGCACGTTCAAGATTCATAATGAGCATGTCTTCTTCTGGAAGATCTCGACGTGACACCTTATATTTTATCGCTTCTTCTCGACGACAAATACTTAATTCCTTACAGAATGAATCAACAGTTCCAACCGTCTCCTTCATTCCATGAACCGCATGCGTCATCGGAATCACCACACGCGGCTCAATTTGACCAATCACTTCTGAAGCATCTCCTGGAGAAAGAACACGCCCTCCTCCAACAGGAATCATTAAAATATCGATATGACTCAATTGTTCCAACTCTTTGTCTGTCAAAGAACGATCCAGTGCCCCGAGATGAGCTATCCGAATTCCCTCCTGTTCCATCACAAACAAACGATGCGATCGATCTCCACTCTTCAATGGAGCCTGAATACCAAATAGAAAAACGTTGCGCACCTCATATTCACCCGGAAGAGCAATAATAAATGGATTTCCTTGTACTATATCAATCGCATTCGCATCTTCCGCATTATGTGTTGAAATAATGATATCCGCGGTCATGTTACGTGGAAGTTTCAATCCCGTCTCTGAACGGTACGGATCCGAAACAAGGATCACTTCCCCTTCCAGAGTCTTAAACGTAATTTCAAAACAAGAAAGTCCGTGCCAAACAATCTGCATATCATTCAATAAAGACAAGTATTTTCTGACAAGAAGTGTATCACACCCATCATAGGAAAGAAAAAATACAAATATTTCTATTCTTCTTCTCCTAATGTTCCACGCCAGTATTCAATCTCTTTTTTTACGATTTCCAATTCTGGATCACGTTCAGTCACACTCCAGCCAGCTTCAAGGGTACGCACCTTGTCTAAAATTTCGTCTCGCCATTTCGGATCCTTATTTGCAAGTGAACGGAGGATGTCAATTTGTTTTTGAATTTCATCCATATACACCTCATATTGACTCACTAATTTTTCATATTCCGCTTGATGTTCTTTTATAATATCAACCATGTCATCCTTCATATGTTCATCCGCGTCAAGAATACCATCCTGAATTTGATAACGTTCTTCTGGATTAAATCGTTCTTCAAACAAACTGCTGCGAACAATTTCTTCCAAGTTCGCTCCAGTCTCAAGTAATTCTTCTAATTTTGATCGAACAGAAACATCCAAATGGTCAAGAATAATTTCTATCCGCTTTACTTCTCCGGCTTTTTTCGTCAGGTCCCAAAATGCGTGACGATGCGGATATTCTCCCTTTCCCACCTTTGCTAAGGCCGCGAGAACTTCTTCTTCGGTCGCAAGTTCATTTGCTAACAAACGATCATACAATCCTTTTGCCTCTTCCTGTACACTTTCTGGAACTGTTGGAACAAAATGTTCCATAGCATATTTGAATTGCTTTAAAAGAAATTGATGCGGATGAGACATAAAACAAAAAAATGAAGAGAAAGCTCTCTTAAGATACCTCATTTACTCTTCTAATGAAAAGAGAGCACTATAGACAATAAAACAAATGAATAAATTGACAAATAAGAAAAAAGTTAGTAAAAAATATCAACAATTTGTTCTTTCACCAACCTCCAAAGGAGAAAAATCATGAAAATTCAGGAATTGAATGATCTTGATAGCCTGATAAACCAGATTCCGATGATACTCAGAGAAAGACCAGACACACTTTTTCTCAATCAACAAAGAGGAAATGCATCTGATTTCATACATCGTGTTCAGACGGCTCATGGCCTTGTGGCTGATTTTGATGGGACTCTGCATTCTGGCAACCAATGGGAAGATCTGCGCCGCTGTATGCGCACAGACTTAAAACAAGCAGATGAAAAAGCCGCAACAAAGTACTTCTCCGATCAACGAAGTGATCTGGGAGATATAAAGTTTATTCTAAACAGTGTTTGGGATCTCCACCATTCAGAATTCACAAAAGGACAATTAACATCCTTGGCTCACTCAACATCGATTCGTGAGGGAGGTTTGAAACTCCTTCAATCCTTTTCTCGTGTAGCTATTATCAGTTTTGGCCTGAAAGATTTTATCGAAGAATGGTGTGATATTCATGGCTGTGAAGCGGAAATTTTTGCCTTGCAAGTCCATTGGCAAACACCAAATTCCACAAGATCAAATCTGGAGTGTTTGTGTCTGGGCGGCATGGAACGAACCGTTGTTTCAGACGCAAACAAGGGTTACATGCGGGATGTTTTCTGTGCATCACACAACCTGGAACTGAAAGAACTCCTCATTCTTGGAGATTCTCCAACGGACATCAAGCTCATGACGCCTGAGGCGGTCAATGTCCTAATTGTCCCTCATCATGACCCACAATCTGACCGTATTACATCGCGCCTACGCTCACTTGCCGAGTTCTGGCCGAATCTTTCAGCAATTCTCTGTTCGGATTCTCTCAAATTTCTGGCCGATATTCGACAAAATAGAACCTAACTATTACCCTGGATATTCCAGGGTTTTTTGTTTCATTTGAATGCTTGCAAAAAAACATCCTTTCCTCTATACTCATCACACTTTCCTTATTTTTAGCCCCGTTGGATCTTGGTAATCATTAGAACCATTTGTCTGGCGGAAAAACGTATGACCACGAAAAAAATTATTAAAAAACCCATAAAGGAAGAAACAGCCTTTGGAAAACTTCTTGCAGAAGGGGGATATTTGAAAATTCCAAAAGTAGGGGACGTTGTTAAAGGAAAAATTATCTCTGCAAGTCGACGTGAAGTTCGTATTGATATTGAAGGAGTCACTGCTGGTGTCATTCGCGGACGCGAATTATTTGCCGAATCCAGCGTGTATAAAAACCTCCACCCAGGAGATGAAGTAGAAGGTACAGTCATTGACTTGGAAAACGAAAATGGAGAAATGGAACTTTCCTTCCGTTTTGCCGGTCAACAACGTGCATGGGAAGATTTACAAAAACTGTTTACAGGCGGAGAAGTTATTTCAGTCACGGTTCTTGAAGCCAACAAAGGTGGGTTGATTGTAAATGTAAACCACATTACCGGCTTCCTTCCTGTTTCTCAGCTTTCTCCTGATCATTACCCACGTGTCAGCGGTGGAGACAAGAATAAAATCCTTGAAAAACTCAAAACCTACGTTGGAGAAGCATTTACTGTACGTGTCATTGATGCAAATGAACGTGAAAGCAAACTCATTGTTTCTGAAAAAGCCGTATGGGAAGAACGTCAAAAAGACATTCTCTCACGCTACAAAGTTGGAAACATGGTTGAAGGAGAAGTGACAGCTCTCGCAGACTTTGGAGCGTTTGTAAAATTTGATTCCTTAGAAGGATTGGTTCATATCAGTGAAATTGCTTGGCAGCGTATTGATCATCCAAAAGATCTTTTGAAAGTCGGTGATCATGTCAAAGCAGAAGTGATCGGTATTGAAGGAAGCAAAATTTTCCTTTCCATGAAAAAATTGATCCAAGATCCTTGGAAAAATGTTGAGGAAAAATATAAAATTGGCTCGACAGTTAAAGGAAAAGTATTGAAAATCAATCCATTTGGATTTTTTGTGGAGTTGGATCCAGAAATTCATGGTCTTGCACACGTTTCAGAACTTTCTGAAAAACCTGTTACTGACATCCATACGATCGCAAATATTGGTGACGAACTTGACTTTAAAGTTGTTTCCATTGAACCAAAAGAACACCGTCTCGGACTTTCTTTGAAAACAACATCAGAACCAGAAAATACCCCTACAGAACCTGTTGGAGAATAATTTTCCCTCATATCTGGACAAACACAAACAAAGACGAGGCTTTTGCCTCGTCTTTGTATCTTGTGTAGGACTTTCTCAGTTTAGACTAGTTTTGGTGCACGGGGTGCAAGTTTTATCGAGCTGTACTAAATCAAGTACAGCGAGAAAAACTGGGGTCCCCGTAAACCAAAAATAGGCAAAATGAGAAAGTCCTATCTTGAAATGATTCAATATTCCAGTATACTAATCTTGTTATCTTGAAACGTTTTTTTTGCCCTGTTGCTATGAAACCACTCTCAAAAAATATTATTTTTTTCGTCTTATCCATTCTTTTAATTACAGCAATTTTTTCGACTTACACTCTTTCAGGTGAAAAACCAAAAGATGTCGGGATCAGCACCCTTGTCGAACAAATCAAAAAAGGCGACGTCGTTTCCATTGATGTCACAGGAAATGATTTGGAAATACACTTAAAAAATGAGGATCAAACAAAAAAACAACCGTCCGAAAAAACTAGAAAAGAATCCGGCGAACCTCTTTCAGAACTTCTTACACGATATGGGGTCAGCACCGAACAATTACAACTCATTCAAATAACCGTTCGGGATGAAAGTCGACAAGCCTTCTTCTTTAATATTCTTCTTTCTTCCCTCCTTCCTTTGGCTCTTTTGGGACTCATCTTTTGGTTCGTCATCCGACAACTCCAAGGAGCAAATAGCAAAGCCATGTCATTTGGACAATCTGGCGCACGAGAAGTGTCTACAAAAGATAAAGATCGTGTGACATTCAAGGATGTAGCTGGGGCAATAGAAGCAAAAGAAGAACTGATGGAAGAAGTCGAGTTTTTAAAGAATCCAAAAAAATTTGTTGACCTTGGTGCCAAGATCCCAAAAGGCGTTCTGCTTATGGGTTCACCAGGAACTGGAAAAACCCTTCTTGCCCGCGCTGTAGCTGGAGAAGCAAATGTCCCTTTTTTCCATATCAGTGGATCAGAATTCGTTGAAATGTTCGTGGGAGTTGGAGCGGCACGTGTCCGTGATCTTTTTAGTAAAGCAAAGAAAAATGCTCCTTGTATTATTTTCATTGATGAAATTGATGCAGTTGGCCGCCAACGCGGCGCAGGACTTGGCGGAAGTCATGATGAACGAGAACAAACGTTAAACCAAATTCTTGTGGAAATGGATGGATTTGATCCGCATATTGGTGTAATCGTGATTGCAGCTACCAACCGACCGGATGTGCTTGATCCGGCCCTCTTGCGTCCAGGACGTTTTGATCGCCAAGTAGTTATGGATCTTCCTGATATCAATGAACGTCTTGAAATTCTGGCCATTCACGCAAAAAATAAACCTATTGAATCAAACATTGAACTCCGTCGTGTTGCCGAACGAACTCCTGGATTTTCTGGAGCGGATCTCGCAAACCTTTTGAACGAGGCAGCTATTCGTGCGGCACGACACGATCGGAAAATCATCCTCATGGAAGACATTTTGGACTCTATTGAAAAAGTACTGCTTGGTCCGGAACGTAAAAGTCATATTTTATCTAAACAGGAACGCGAAGTGACTGCTTATCACGAAGGAGGTCACGCTCTGGTTGCAAATCAACTTCCTCATGCAGATCCGGTTCATAAAATTTCCATTATTAGCCGCGGTCGAGCAGCAGGTTACACTCTCAAACTTCCCGTTGAAGATAAAAAAATGCATGCACGTGCGGAATTCATTGACGACCTCGCTGTCATGCTCGGAGGGTTCGTAGCAGAACGTGAAGTGTTTGGTGATATCACTACAGGTGCAGGTGACGATTTACGCAAAGCCACACGACTCGCCCGGCAACTTGTAACTCGATACGGGATGAGTTCAAATCTCGGTCCTCGAACATTTGGTGAACGTGAGGAAATGATTTTCCTTGGACGAGAAATTCATGAATCGCGTGACTATTCGGAAAAAATGGCTGAAAAAATTGATGAAGAAATAAATGGATTGATTCAACAGGCTGCAGAAACAGCAAAAAAAATTCTTTTTGAAGAACGGGGACGCCTTGATGCCATTGCCCGGACCCTCTTGAAAAAAGAAACCATCGAACGAGAAGAATTTGAAGCGCTTATGAAGGAGGATTATGCCAACAAAAAAACCTAAATCGATTTATCGTTCTCTCTTTTCGGAAGCATGGACCATAACCCGAAGCCGGCCTTGGCTTTGGGTTTTTGGTATCTTTGCCGCATTCATGACAACCGGTGGATTATTTGAACTTGGATTTCGAAGTTTCAAACGCATCGCAACCGGACGCCATTTCCTTGAACAACTGCTTCAGGGAACCTTGCCTGGATATGACTTTGTCGTGGAGTATATTCATCTGTTCAGTCAACTCGAACCATGGCGACAATCTATTCTTCTTGGTTTTTTTACCTTAGGCATCGTCGCCTTTGTGGGAGCAGCTGTTTTCTCCCAACAAATTCTCTTGCAGGAAGCCAAAGAAAAAACACCTGTTTCCTGGCGGGAACTCTGGCATCATGAACGTGCTCCATTTTGGCGACTTCTTACTCTGAATATATTATCAAAAGGATTGGTTGGTTTTCTTCTTTTTCTTTCTACCCTTCCTCTTGTTCTTATTTCTTTTCAAACAACAGGACAAACTATTTTTTTCTCGTTTAGTGTTCTTCTTCTCTTTTTTCTTTCTATCTTAGGAATCGGAATTCTCCACATCCTGACGGCTATAAATACTGTTCATCACCATACACATCTTTTTCATGCCCTTCACGCAAGTATTCAACAGGTAAAAAAACACTGGATGGCTCTATTGGAATTGGGATTACTCCTTTTCCTTGTTTCTTTTGTATGGACGATAGCAACTTGTTTTCTTCTTGCTGCAGCTGGAATGGGAGTGATTATTCTTCTCCTGATGGCAGTTGTTCTAAATTCACCTACCTTCTATTTCATTATTGTCATAGGAAGTGTTCTTATCCTTACCGTCCTTGGTCTTCTTTCTGGAGGTTTTCTCACCACATTTCATTACGCCATTTGGGTTCAATTTCATGAACATTTGTTGCATGAACCCCTTGTTTCAAAACTTCAACGCGTCTGGTCAAAAAAATAGGAAGATATGGATTCTATTGAAGATCTCATTCGAAAATCAAATACACCTACGAGCCAATCTGTTTCCTCAAATCAGACAACTGTTTCTAAATTTGAAGAAAAAATGCAAACGGTCCGACAGAAAGAAAAAGAAACCGAAGCACAACGTTTGGCTCAACAGATACATGTTCCGTATGTACATCTTAAAGGATTTCCCATAAGTCCTGAGGCACTTGAAATTATCTCTGAGGAAGAGGCTCGTTCCTTTCAAGTAGTTGTTTTTCTTTTTACAGGTATAGAACTTCGTTTAGGAGCAGTTCATCCAAAAGAACAAGCTGTACAAGAACTTCTTTTTCAACTCACAGAACGGCACCATACAAATGGAGTCGTCTATCAGATTTCGGAAGAAAGCTTGCAGATCGGACTAAAAATGTATGCAACACTTCCAAAGGTCAAACCTATTATCAAGGGGGTAAAAATAACAGATGGAGAGTTAGATAAATTTCAATCCGTTATTCAAACCTATACAGATATACAACAAACCATTCAAAAGAGTTCGATCACAGATGCCATGACGGTTGTTCTTGCTGCAGGTCTCAAATTTGGAACAAGTGATATTCATATTGAAGCAGAAGAGGAAAAAACAATTGTTCGATATCGCATTGATGGCGTACTCCAAGAAGTTGCAACTCTTCCTGCAACTGCATGGAAAAAAGTGATTGCCCGCATCAAACTCATCAGCGGTCTCAAAATCAATATCACAGACAAACCGCAGGATGGACGATTCACTATTTTTCTTGCAAGTGGTGACACAGACGTTCGTGTTTCTACGATTCCAACTACATGGGGAGAATCGGTTGTTATGCGTATTTTAAAACCTTCGGCGATCAATGTGGAATTCTCGGATCTGGGATGGCGACCTCTCATGGAAAAAAAGCTCCGTCGAGAAATTGAAAAACCCCATGGCATGATTGTCACAACCGGACCAACCGGATCTGGAAAAACGACGACCATGTATGCCATTCTACGAAAATTAAATTCCATGAATGTCAAAATTATTACCCTTGAAGATCCGATTGAATATAAACTTGAAGGCATCAATCAATCGCAGATTGATCACACAAAAAAATATACCTTTGCAAATGGTCTGCGTTCCATCCTGCGCCAAGATCCGGATATTGTCATGGTCGGGGAAATTCGTGATTTAGAAACAGCAGAAGTTGCCATCAATGCAGCTCTCACCGGGCACCTCCTTCTTTCAACCATTCACACAAACGCCGCTGCGGGTGCTCTGCCTCGATTCATTGCTATGGGTGTAAAACCATTTATCCTTGCTCCAGCTTTAAACGCTATTATTGGTCAACGACTTATTCGTCGGATTCATGATGCATGTAAAGTTGAAGATCATACCATCTCCCCGGAACAATTAGATGAAATAAAAAAACAATTACGAACCATTTCTCTTGCTTCAGGCGAACCTATCCCTGATCTTCAACATCTGACCTTTTACAAAGGAGCTGGATGCGATACGTGTAACCATACCGGATATAAAGGACGTATCGGAATTTACGAACTCATCATCATGGATGAACCGATTCGAAAAGCCCTTTCCGAACATGTTTCCGAGTATGAAGTTCAGCAGCTCGCCTTGCAGCAAGGAATGGTGACTATGGCACAGGATGGTTTTCTTAAAGCCGCAGAAGGTGCCACAACCGTTGAAGAAGTTGTTCGTGCGACAGGAGCAGATGCTGGAGGTTTATGAAATTAAAATAGAGTCTGCAACTCCTGGGAGATACAGACTCTGGGAAACGAAACGTACAGCGGTCAGAAAAGGAACTCTAGCTCTATGATGTTCTTATCTTTGTGCAGACAGACAGTATACTTGTCGTTCTGCTTTTCGAGCAGAATTCGCAGGAGTTTGAGAGCCTTCCGAACAGCTTCGTTGTTCACACGAATGTCGGACAGTTCCTTTATCCTTTCCAGATCTACTAGGTTCTGATCCGACAGGTTAAGATGAGAACCCTTCTTGTTCGGTTCTCGGTCTCCGCGTTGTTTCGGTGTTGGAATAAACTTGATTGGAATCTCGAACTCGAGGGCTTTGGACAGTCTTTTGACCATCTGACCTCCGATTCGATATGTCCCTCGTTCTATAGAAGATATCACCGAAATACTTGTGTTCGCTCGTCTAGCAACCTCCGCTTGACTGAATTTAAGCTCAAGTCGACGTGTGGTTACCAGCTGACCTAAGGGTGTTTCTCGTTCAGTTGTGAACCCTTTACGATCACTTGGTGGAGTGATTAATTCCGACGGGATTTGACACTTCAGTATGGTAGTGAGTTTTTTGAGCAATTTAGGACTCGGATGAAACCGACCTGTCTCAACACCGGAAAGAAGACTTGACGCTATTTCTGCGCGTTCACTGACTTCTCGTTGGGTTAGACGAAGTTCCAACCGTTTCGCAGCTAAAAATCCGCCTAAAGGGTTAGCATTCTCCATCTGTTTTAATCTCCTTTCTGGTCTGAGAACTTCCAGTCTATTGATATCGAGTTCAAGAACTTGAGCGAGCTTGATAATCATCTCGTCATTTTCACTCAAGCGACATTGACCAAACTCAATTTGATTCACAAACTGCCGACTGACGTTGAGTTTCTGGGCAAGATCTTTGATGCTTATAGCAAGTTCTTTGCGACGTGTGCGGACCAGTTGTCCCAACTCACTCTTTGTCTTCTTTTGAGTCGTCCCTGCGAACTTACCTAACACCGAAAGGTCAAGATCCAACACAGTCGCCAATAGCTCTACAAAATCGTAACGAATGGATGGATTCTTGCGGATCTCTAGATGCTTGGCTCGTTGGAGGGTTATCTTCATTTTCTTAGCGAAGACCGAAAGCGAGAGACCAAGTTCTTCACGTCGAGAACGGATGAGTTTCCCCAATTCTGTTGTCGGTTGAGCGACATGTTTAACCGGCATGCGCTTACGCAGTTCCTCTACGTCGCATTGGAGTACTTTTGCAAGTCGATCCAGTTGTTGATTGTTGAGATACTTACGTTTTCCAATCTCAATCATACTAACAAGAGTTTGCGCGAGTCCAGCTTCCTTGGCCAGTAAAACCTGCCCAAGGTCGAGTTCAAGTCGGCGGGCTCTGATGAAACTTCCAAATTCTGATGTGGTTGGCGTCATACCGATGCCAACAGACTGAACTTTGTTCTTCTTACTTGTCATCGGTATTCCTCTATTTTCAATGTACTGTTTTCAAACCTAATGGACTTGAATGACGTTCCCAAGTCACTTAACTTAGGATGTGTCAATATAACATTCTTACTCCCTATGTCAAGAAAAATGAACAATTAGATTGATTGGATCGTGATTGTTCGCGATCCTGATGAATCTGCTTCTGAAAATTGAATTTCATAATCTGATTCTAAATGAACTCCTGAAACTATTTGCGGCCATTCAATAAACAAAACAACATCGTCTCTCCCCATCCAATCTTCTAATCCAAGATTCAAAATATCTTCAGGTTTGCGTAAACGATACGCATCAATATGAATCAGCTCATGAATGGTCTCATGATTCGTTTTATATGATTGCAAAACAGTAAATGTCGGGCTACAAACGAGATTTGTGATCCCTAACGCACGCGCAATTCCTTGAACAAACGTTGTTTTTCCACTTCCAAGATTTCCTTCAAGCGCAATAGTCTCTCCTCCGTGTAATTGAGAGACAAAATCTGCAGCAATTTTTTGTGTTTCCTCAGAAGAGGAAGAAAAATATTTCATATCTCTCACACTAAAGACAAATGAGGGTCTGCAGCAAGTTCAAGAGGATTTACAAACTCGTTACGACAAGCACGTATATATCCAGCTGCAGCAATCATAGCTGCATTATCACCACTATAAGCTAACGGAGAAAACAAAAGGGTTGTTCCTGGACAAGCTCTCAAAATACGTTCTTCTAACACATCACGCAATCGATGATTCGCAGAAACACCTCCTGCAAGAAGAACTCCCTGTGGACGAATTTGTAATGCTGCTCGAACGGTTTTTTCTACTAAAACATCTACGGCCGCTTCTTGAAAAGAGGCACAAACATCGTTGAGTTCCTGTTCATTTTGTATCGGATGTGCTTTCAAATGGACAAAAACAGCAGTTTTTAGTCCGGCAAAACTCAAATCAAAATTATGACTGTCCTTCATAGGTCTTGGAAAGACCATCGCATCTCTGCGTCCATGAATGGCCCGCGCAGCAATCGCCGGACCGCCCGGATAAGAAAGTCCAAGCATTTGTGCAACCTTATCAAACGCCTCACCAACCGCATCATCCCGTGTCATTCCAAGACGTTCATATATTCCATGATTTTTCATTATGATGAGTTCCGTATGGCCTCCGGAAACCAAAAGACAGAGAATGGGAAATAGTTCTTTTTTTTCATCTTGAATAACAACCTTATCTCCAACAGTTAAATCTGGAAGAAACGCGCTGTAAATATGACCTTCCAAATGATTCACAGCAACGAGCTGTTTTTTCCACACTGTACTCAAAATTTTTGCAGTCTCCACCCCGATTCGCAAAGACGGAACAAGACCAGGACCTGCCGTAACCGCGATGACATCCAATCCGCTCCCATCAAAAGGGACGCATGCAGAAACCAAAAGTGGAAATATCATATCCACATGACGTCGAGCCGCCAGTTCAGGAACAACACCCCCATATGGAAGATGATCTTGTATTTGCGAGGCAGTCACATGTGTTTCTAACACAAATCGGCGACCATTCGTTTCAAGAATGGCCACCGATGTTTCATCACAACTTGTTTCGATTCCAAGAATCCGCATAGCCCTTTTAGGCTACGAGCCAAAACGTAAGACGTCAAGCTTTTGGTGTTCCATTATTTTGAAAACCGGAAAAGGCATGCAAAATTTCAAGAGGAACTGTAAACACAACGGTATTGGATTGATCTGAAGAAATGTCATTAATGGAATTCAATGTGCGCAAATGCAAAGCTCCGTTTGAACCGGCCAAGATATTTGCCGCTTGAGCCAAATTTTGAGCCGCAGCCACTTCTCCTTCAGAATTGATAATGACCGCACGACGTTCACGTTCAGCTTCCGCTTGTTTGGCAATCGTTCGCACCATGTCAGGCGGAAGATTGATATCCTTGAGTTCTGTTGCCGTGACTTCAACACCCCAATTTACGGTCGCCTCATCCACAAGTTTTTCAATTTTTTGTGAAATCACCTTTCGCTGACTCAATAATTCATCCAAACTCACTTCCCCAACAATATTGCGCATGGTCGTTTGGGCAAGTTGTTGCACGGCATAATGGACATATTCAACTTCAATCACGGATTTGGCTGCATCAATAATTTTATAGTAAATGACCGCATTAATTTTTGCTGAAACATTATCTTTTGTAATAGCATCCTGGGAAGGAACATCAACGGCTTTCAAACGCAAATCCACTTTTTGCATGGATTGAAACACCGGAATCACAAGTCGCCACCCGGGATCCACCATCTTTGTAAACCGACCCATGGTAAATTTCACTCCTCGTTCGTATTGATTAACCTGCCGAAGACCGGAAAGGAGAATAATAAGAATGAGAAAAAGAAAAGGAAGAAATTGCATAAAAAAATAAAAAATTATTCATGAGTATTAAGCCTCCATCGACGTCCTTCTTTTTTTCGACCCTCCTGTTTTTTTCCTTCGATTCTTCGTTCTTGCGAACCGCGAGTCGGGATTGTTGGAATACGTTCGGTATCTATATGAATTGCTTCTTCCACAAGGGTATGAAGAAGTTTGATGACTTCTCGTGTATTCGTCTCTTGTGTTCGTTCTCGATCAAAAGAAAGAACAAGTTCTCCGGTTCTTTTATTGATTCGATTTTTTAACCGTTCTTTTATCAATTCTTTTTGTTCAGGTGTAAACACATGAGATGTATCAATATTCCAATGTAAAACAGCCTTTGTATCTCGTTTGTTTACATTCTGCCCACCGGATCCAGATGCACGAGCATAGGTGAGTCTATACTCAATTGATGAAATCTGAATTTTTACTTCTCTCTCGGATTCCTCTTTTGAAGATGTTGGATTCCATTCCCTTCCTTCGGAAAATTGTGACATAGAAAAGAAAAATTAAGCAACTCTTCGTTTTGTTTTTCTATTTGGTTTTAATACCTGTTCTTTTTCAAGTGATTGAATGGCGCTATCCGGCAAGTGTTCTCGAAGGCGTATATCAAGTCCTCTTTTATCTATTCGACGCAAATTTTCATATCGTTGAATATCTGATTCTAATTTTTCTCGTTTAGACGTTCCGAAAGGTGTCCACCAACGAATAGCCTTTAATTCAGAACGAGCCTTTTCAATCAAACCATCATATTTTTCAATGGATTGATTCAATTCTTGTGCAATTGCATCTTCTTCTATTTCTTCTTCAGGGATAAAAATAGGCATTTCAGGAATTCCGTGTTTTATATCTACTTGTTCCAACATATCACGAGCAAATTGCTCCTGTCTTGTTTGTTCTTCTTTATAAGGAACAATCTGTCCGAGTTCCTGAATCTTTTTTTCCATCTCGTTCAAATACGTTTTCTCTGCTGATGTTAATGTTTTTTTCTGCTGTTTTTCACGCAAAATAGTCAACACTTGCCAATCCACTGGTTCTTCAAATGATTGTACTGCCCCTATTGGTAGTTCATATTCTCCGTTCTCAGAAAATTGTTCTTGTGCATGCTTAAGAAAAATTGGCTCTTCAACAGAGACAACAGATGATGCTGATGGTACCTCAGGAATAACAACCTCTTCTAATTTTTTGCGTTTAAGCCATCCAACCGTTGATTTCCATACGCCGGAAAGAGAATCACTTATTCTTCCGACCAAAGAACGTTCAGATGACACAACAGAGGGGGTTGGAAATGAAGGAGTCGATTCTATTTCTTCTTCTTCCAAAAAAATCTGACTCACTTTATCCTCAAGTTCTTGTTTTGATTCTTTTTCTTTTTTTGATTTTTCCTCTTCTTTCCACAGAGGAATCTCACGTGCTTGTTCAACCCCCATGAATGGATTTTTCAAAACACCTTCATGTAAATCATTTAAAACAGCTCTTGCGGCTGCGCGCATATCCGGATGACTGTGTGAACCACGAAAATTTTCACCTTTTGCCACTTGAGATAATGTCTCAATCAAAATATCTGGAGACAGGCTTTCAACAGCCATGGTTGAAAAAATACGATAAGACTCAAGGGATCGATTAAATCTTTTTAAAGATTTCCCTTCCGGAGCCTTCATACTTAATTGACGCAACTGTTGTTCAATTTGCCAAATCTTTTGTTCTACTTCTTGGGACGAATGTTGCTGTGTTTCCAATCCTAATCGAAGCATCATGACCTGATCTGCTAATTCATGAGCAAGGGCAATTTTTCGACGAAAAATACGATCTACTTCGGGAATTTCTTTTTCAAAATCCATGTCTTCTACATCCATCGCTGTATCTATCTTTCCAGAAATCATGACTGCATTTACCAATTTATTTGCCATTTCCAATGCAATACGACGGTCATAAGCGGCAATTCGTTTCGTACCATCAATTCGTTTCGTACCATCAGGAAGGTATTTTACACGCATGCGATCAAAACTTTCTTCTCCTGTTTCTTTTATCCAGGCTTGTTCTCGAAATATGACGGCTTGAGCCACTTGATTTGCCCATTCTTTATCTGTCACAATCCGTTCCCCAAGTCGATCCAAAACAAGCGCAATGGCCGCATATGCTTCCTTCTCTTTTTTTTGTTCAGAAGAAAAAGGTTCAATAGATTGCGTTGCAAGTTCGAGAAGATGCTGTAAACCCACATTTGCATCCTGATTTTGTTCAAAAGCATTCCGCAATCCTATGTACGTAGGAGAATGTGTTGCATTTTCAATGGAATCTAAAACACCTTGTTTTTCCTGTTCTGGTGGAAGAATAATCTCTCCCATATTTAATTCGGCACGAATAAGTGCTGCTGATTCCTGTTCTTCTAAATGTGGAAATAATTCTTTTTGTAACCGAGACACTTCTGCTATCGCTTGTTCAAGATTTTGATAAACATGAAACTGATCCTCAACATCTTTTTTTGTCATTCGTTTTTTTTCTGATCCAGCAACCAGTTGTTGCCATTCCGTAAACCATGTCTTGACTGTATTCAACTGAATTTTCACTGCTTCTCTAGCAAACGATCGACCCATTTCTAACAAAACAACTATGGGTTCCTCCTCTTTTTTTAAAGAAGGTTGAACTTCTTTCTGAAAGCGACCCGCATATTCATGCAAAATAGTGTTCAGAATCTCTTTTGGATTTCCATTTCCATGTATTCCGCGTGTTTGCATTTGTGTTTGTTGAAAAATATCTCCTTCATTCATTTTAAGAAAAAGAGCAAATGACAACTCCTCCTCCTGCGAAAAACCAAGATGCACAGCTTCTTTTTTTAAAAGAGAAATAACATCTCGATTATCCCAAGATTCTCGCAGATCCTGCAAAACACGTTCATGTTCAATGCGTGCCTGAATTTTTTCTAAAAGACGTTCGTCAATCGGTTCTCCTTCTGTCACCGCAGACATGGTCTCTATACGAATGACGTGTTTAATATGCGGATCAACAGGTCTTTGTCGTTCGATAATATGAAAGAGTCCATTCACAACGGTTTCTACACGCAAAGCTATTTGCCCTTGTTGAACCTCTTTTCGAAAAACAGCTAAAGGAAAACGAACAGTCTTATCCTCCATAAGACCGTCTTCTAATTCAATATGTGTTCGAATCTCAACCGAATGATTATTGACTCCTGCAATCGTGTATTCCTGAAGTTCTTGACCTAAAAATAAAGGAACTTTAGATCCTGGTTCAAATTCTCTTTTTTTGGTTTCTGGAGCTGGACGTCGAACTCGCTCTCTTGAGCGTGATCTTATTGGTTCTTGTTCAGCCCCCTCTTGTTCCACGCGTGCCTCTGCACCACGGTGGTTTGTCATAAAAAAACAATTTATTAAGTCGATAATAACTTTTCTTCTCTCTTATTTGGCTTGTAATTCAGCCAATTTTTTTCGTTTTTCAATCAAATCAGTCATAAGAAAACTTTCTTGTTTCCGCTGTTCATCTCGACGATACCGATTGAGGTCTGTTAATGTTCGATCTCTTCCTGCTGTTTCTTCTGTTAAACGATGCTCTAATTCTGTTCTCTTGTTTACAAGTTTCTGGGCATCATCAGAATCTGGATTCAAACCACGTACCTTTTCACGAATGTTTTGTATTTCTCTAAACGTGAGACTTGCTGTCTTTGAATGTCTATCACGTTCTCTTTGTATAAAACTCGAATCAATTTGATCAGAATTTCTCTTTTTTTCTCGTAATTTGTCTTCTAATGTTTTTATTTCCATTTTTAATTGATGAATCTTCGGAGCATCTTCTTGTTCAGTTCTTTTCTCTTTGAATTCATTATTTTCAAAAAAAGGACGCTGCAATCGTTCAAGCATGGATTGATCTTTCCGAATCTTTTCTTCTGTTTGACTGATAACCTGTTGTAATATCCTTTTTTCTTTTCTTTGAAAAAAACCTCTTATTCCTTTTATATTTTTTAATTCGCTTTGTTTTTGTTTAAGAAACTCCGTATTCTTTTTTATATTAGCTTCAACAGGAGCTGTTAATTCAACATAATGTTCTTTTATTCGAACTTCTTCTGGTTTTTTTTCTTCTTCTATTACTATTGGTTGTGTTTGACTTTTAGTCTCTCTATTATCCGGCGTTTGTGTTTCAAAAAATCGTTCTCTTGTTCGATCATGTGCCTCTGTTTCAATCTTTTTTATTAAACGACGACCTGAACTTTCTAACGATTGAAATCGCTGTGCAGGCTCTGGATTAAAACCATGACCAACTTCACGCATATTACTTCTATTTTACCTTTTTTTTACGTTCGGTCAAAACCATTTGACATTTTCCTTTCTATTCGATAGGGTTTCCACATTCTCTTTGCTCTTTTTTTATATAAAAACCTTGCAATGAACAGCATATATTATTCCTTTTTTAAGGAAAACTGTTCCTCTTGATGGTTCGAACATACATCTATGTCTGAAGAAACAAACGACATGCAGACCGACACACAGACGGAGGTTCAACCTGTGGATTCTGCTCCAAAAGAACCAGAGGAAATGCAACAACCCGAACAAAAAGCGAATGTGATCGGGATAGAACAATTACGACCTGGAATGACCATTCGTATTCATGAACGCATCAAAGATGTAACTCCAAAAGGAGAAGAACGCGAACGCATTCAAATCTTTCAAGGAATCATCATAGGGCTTCATGGTGGCGGTGTCTCGCGTACGATGAGCATTCGACGCGTTCAAAAAGGATACGGAGCGGAAAAAATTTATCCGCTTCACAGTCCCATTATCGCAAAAATTGAAGTCGTGAAAACCGCAAAAGTTCGCCGTGCCAAACTCGGATTTCTCCGGGATCTCCGTCATCGATTCAAACGAAAATTCAAAGAGACGTGGACAGAAACAACCAAAAAAAAATAAGAGTCAAAAAATCCCGCTCCATGAGCGGGATTTTTTTATTCTTTTTTTAAATAGCTTGTGCATCTCGTTCTGTTAAAAGCGAAGAACCAAGATGAAGACCTGTTAAATCCATTTGAGTGATTTCAAGAATTTCATGATTCCAGAAAGAACCAAAAATCATATACGCAATTGTTTGTGTTGTCATCCAATGAAGTGAACCATCTGTTCCAACAACATAAACCTTTGGATCATGAGCAAGTTTCAGTTTTGTTCCTGGAGCATAAGATAACACTCCTCCCTCAACAAAAGAATCCAATTCTTTTTCCGATATCGTCTCAAGGGTATTCCATGTTCCAAACCAAGATACATATACATTCTCATTTGGAACTGTATATCGTGTTCCATTTGCAACAACATAAACCGTTGAATCGGTTGCAAGTTTTACTGAGCGGGCATCAACCATGACACTGTGTATACCAACAGCAATTGTTGCTTCATAGATAGTATCATCAAAACCACGCCAGTACACATGTGTTTCATCTGCAAGAACAGGGTCTGCACCAAATCCAATCTTCAAAGAAGCACCCGAATGTGCATTTTTATACCAAATATTCCCATACGAATCGACACCAGCCGAAGCATCAACGGATTCATGTGTCACAACAAAGGTTGTGTCCGATGTTTCTTTTGTATTGAAATCATACTTTTTTCCCTTTCCATCCGCAGATGCATAAAAAAGATGACCTTCTGTTAAACGAAATTCTCCAGACACACCAACAGCTCCAAATGTTTTTACCCCAGAAACATCACTCACTCGAAGTACATCATTTGGATCAAGCCACGCCATACGACTTCCAACAATCTGCATGGCATTTTCTGTTTCACGATACCAACTCACATAATCACCTTGAGCAACCGCTTGTTTTCCATCATAAACGTACCACTGATACATTTGAAAGTATTCAATCGTTCCATCTTCTCGAAAATGAGCTCCAACAATATCTTCGTGTGGAGGTGTCCATGTTCCAGGAATTGCCTGCATGTTTACAGGGTCTTTGTTTGTATCATAGACCCACAACTGTTTATATCCGGTTGAAAAAACAAGGCGTGATAAAACAACACCATTATGAACATCTTGAAGTTCATCTCGATACGTCTGCCAATGATCCGGGACGACGCGCATATCATTCACTTTTGGATCATAGACGTAAATGGTTCCTTGAGAATATCCTTCATGATTATTCCAATTAAAAGATGGGTTGAAATAAAACTTCCCATCAGCAACGCGTACATCCATTTCTTCCACCCCATCCATAAAAAAATCTTTTACCGCAATGGTTTCTTTTCCAGTTTCTAAATCAACGGTCACAACATTCCAATGATTCTGATCTAAATCAGATGTATCAACGTACACAAATTCTTTTTCATTTGCGAAATAACGCTGTTCATTTAAAACAACAGCCGGGAGATTTCCAATAAACATACGTGATCCGTCCTTTAGAACATACACGTCGTACCGATCGCATCCAACGGGTTCACAAGAAGAAATAGGTTCCGCAACAAGAACCGTTGAACCTAAAGAAATAGGCCCGACACTCTGTTTATCAAATGAAACTTTTTCTACCTTGTATTGGTTATATTCCCAAACTTCGGTTGCTTGGATTGGTTCCCATTGACCTGAGTCAGCTTTCACAGGGGAAGAAAAAGGATTGATTGCTACAAAAGTAGCAAGCGCAAGGAAAATAATTTTTTTAGACATAAATATATAAAGAAGAACGTGTTATTATACATAAAGAGACAAATTTTGTCAATCTTTTAAAACAAAAATAAGGCAAAAAGCCTTATTTTATGCATTTCTTTTATTTTTCGATCAAAAAAGAGCTTTTAGGTACTTTCCTGTTTCACTTACTTTATTTTTGATCAAATCCTTTGGAGCTCCTTCTGCAACAACATACCCTCCTTTTTCTCCTCCCTCTGGCCCCATATCAATCACCCAATCTGCTGATTTTATCACATCTAGTTGATGTTCAATCACAAGAACGGTATTTCCTTTATCAACAAGGGCATGAAGAACATCTAACAAACGCTTGATATCTTCAAAATGGAGACCAGTGGTTGGTTCATCTAAAATGTACAACGTACGACCTGTAGCTCGACGTGATAGTTCGGTTGCAAGTTTTACACGTTGTGCTTCCCCACCAGAAAGCGTAGTTGCAGATTGTCCAAGTTTTATATATTCCAATCCAACCTGACTGAGCAAAGCCAATTTCTCATGAATAGCTGCCTGATCGCTAAAAAAATGACTGGCTTCTTCCACAGTCATATTGAGCACGTCAGCAATATTTTTTCCTTTATAATGGATTTCAAGTGCTTCAGCATTGTATCGTCGACCATGACATTCCGGACATTCTACATAAATATCCGGCATAAACTGCATGACAATTTCCTGGAAACCATCCCCTGTACATGCCTCGCATCGACCCCCACCTTTCACATTAAAACTAAATGTTCCTGCATCAAAATGTCGCATTTTTGCTTCAGGAACTTCCGCAAATATATCTCGAATTCCTGTAAAAATTCCCGTATATGTTGCCGGATTACTGCGCGGAGTGCGTCCAATCGGCGATTGATCAATCGTAATCACTTTGTCCAAATGTTCCAGCCCAAGAATCGTATCATGCTCTCCTGGAAAAACTTTTGTCTGAGAAAAATGTTTGGAAAGAGCCTGACCTAATACATCAAGAACAAGAGTAGATTTTCCAGAACCAGAAACTCCTGTGACGCAAACAAATGTCCCAAGTGGAATGTGCACGGTTATATTTTTTAAATGGAAAGCACGCGCTCCTACAACAGTCAGTGACCGCCCATCACCTTTTCGAGTTTGTCGTGAAGGAAAAATGTGACGACGTCCAGATAAATATTCTCCTGTTAAAGAATCCGGATGTTCAAGAAGTTCTGTATATGTTCCAGACGCAACAATGCGCCCACCATGTTCTCCTGCCCCAGGACCAATATCAAATAGATAATCTGCTGTACGCATCATGGATTCATCGTGTTCCACCACAATCACACTGTTTCCTCCATCCCGAAGCTGTCGAAGAGTTGCAATCAATTTATCATTGTCTCGTGCATGCAAACCAATCGAGGGTTCGTCTAACACATACACAACCCCAGAAAGTTCACTCCCAATCTGGGAAGCAAGACGAACACGTTGTGCTTCCCCACCAGAAAGCGTGACTGTGCCGCGATCGAGTGTCAAATACCCAAGACCAATATCTGATAAATGACGAAGTCGTTTTAAAACCTCACGCGAAACATGTTCCATAATCATTTGTTCTCCAGACATGCAATCATGTTCTTTTTCCCGTTTTACATCTCCAAAAAGAAACGCGTGAAAAAAATTCGTCAGTTCTCCGATAGAAATTCTGGTAAAATCCGCAATACTTTTTCCACAAACACGCACAGCCAATGCCTCTGGACGAAGTCGAGCCCCGTGACAAATTGGACATGGAAGTGTACGCATACATGTCTCAAGTTCGTGACGAACATATTCTGAATTTGTCTCACGATATTTTTCCTCAAGCTGCCCAAGAATTCCCAAAAAAATAACAGATTGACCATCGATGTCATAAGTTTCTCCTTCTTTTCCATAAAACAAAATCCTCTGTTTTTCTTGAGAAATTTTTTCCACAGGATCTCGAAGAGAAATTTCATATCTTTTAGCAACTTCTTCAAGCAAACGATATAAATGAGATGTATTTCCTCCAATGCGAACCCAAGGACGTATTGCTCCTTCTGCCAAGCTCAATCGCTTATTTGGAATCACAAAATCTGGTTCCAAAATAAGCTTCATTCCAAGACCCGTACAAGCTGGACATGCTCCTTGAGGCGTATTAAAAGAAAAAAGACGCGGTTCCAGTTTCGGCAAGTCTATCTGACATTCAGGACAGTAGATGTGTTGAGAAAAAGAAATTTCCTCTGCTGTATCCGAACGCACAACCGTCAAACATCCATTTCCATATTCCGATGCTTTTTTTATTCCGTCTAAAAAAGAGACACGATTCAAAACGGAGGAACGATGATACTCATCAATAAGCACATCAATAGAGTGTTGCTTTGCTTTTTCTTTATGTATGAGAAGTGCTTCTGAAATATCCATAAGTACCCCATCAAATCGGACAGAAGAAAATCCAGCTTTTTGCATGCTAAGTAATGAATGTTTGTGTTCTCCTTTTTGAAATCGAATCACAGGCGCAAAAAGAAAAAAATCCGTCTCTTGTAAAAGGACAAAAAGTTTTTCTCCTATCTGATCCCCAGTCTGTTCCACAACCGGTTTTTGGCAACGCGGACAATGTGGTCTTCCGGCACGTGCAAATAAAATACGAAGATGATCGTAAATTTCTGTCACGGTTCCAACCGTTGAACGTGGATGATGAGAAGATGTTTTTTGATCAATCGCAATCGTTGGAGATAATCCAATAATTTCATCCACATCTGGTTTATCTTGGAGTTCAAGAAATTGACGAGCATAACTCGACATAGACTCCATATATCGTCGCTGTCCTTCGGCAAAAATCGTATCAAAGGCAAGAGAAGACTTTCCAGAACCGGAAAGACCGGTCATGACGACCAGTTTATTCTTCGGAATATCAACGTCGATATTTTTCAAATTGTGTTCACGCGCTCCGCGGATAGAAATCACGTCTTTGGACACAAAAATTTTTTACTTTGACACACAAGAAATTCCTGTAATCTCATCACCTGTTAATGCACTTATGGCACTTTCCACTACAAAAGAAGCTCCGGCTGTCGCATACATTGTATAATAATCAGATGCCGGGCTATCTACCTTTATATCCTGTTGACACCCTGTTGAGACTCCACATAAATTCTCTTCGCAAATACGTTTGTGAACCGAATAATCAAATGAAAATCCGGGAGCTTCAAACGCATATAATTTTTGTTGACCATCATTATTTTGAACTAAAATCTGATCATAATCTTCACATTTTTTAATATCCGCACATTTATATCCAAGCGCGGCACACTGACCAGTCACTTTAGCATCTGCAAATTCTGTTCGTTCAAAACCCATATCACGGCTAAACTCGCACGTAAGATGATTCCCTGTATTCACCATATCTTGTTTCGGAGACATACTAGCACACACATCAGATCCTGGTTGAACTCCTGTATCAAACGGAGGACCTGTTGTAATTTCCCAGCACCCAATACACGCATAATTTCCTTCCACCTTCAGACAACTTTTATCCATGATCACTCCATTGAACGTTTTATTTGCTCCTGTACCGCATCCAGACCAAATACAACTTGTATCCTTGAGTTCATTTAATTGAGGGTCTTTTTTTACATCGGATTTTTTTCCGCAAGATAATTCGCTTTTTTGATGCAAAGGATCAACCGTGTATCCATTACTCACAAACCATTCACACGGCGTTTGATCTGACACATACACAACTTGACGAATTCTCGGCATCTGCGGAACCTTGAGCTGAAGCAATTGAGGGTTAACCGTAAAAAGAATGACAGCGGCAAACATCAAAAGGATAAGACCTGTTACGGCGTTCTTTATTCGCTCTTTTGCCTTTCCCACATCTCCGCTTCCGGATGCCGCCACATATTGTGCCCCACTGACCATCACCATCACGGTCGCAATAAGCGCTGCTGTACTGAGCAAAAAAAGATACATGGTATTGATGTACCCCCCAAGATCTTTCACCTTTGTCTTTACTTCCCCCTTGACTGGAATACCGATTCCAATCTCAATGTCGCGAAAAGGCGGATAGCAAAATCCATAAGTTCCACCGCCACATGTTTCAATCGCACGATCAGATTTTCGATCCCATTGACCGGTTTTATTCCCTTTTTCATCCTTTTTTTCACACGCACTCTGCACCCAACATTGAAGATTATCTTCCGGATTTGCGGTTGCAGCCAAAAGAATCAATGGGGAAAGAAAAAAAATCAAGGCAAAAATAATGGCAAAAATCCGCCGATAAAAAATCATAATTCAACTCAAGAAGGTGATGTGAGCCGCTCGACTAATGTCCGTAAGACATCAGCTGGAATAGCGCCTTCAATTTTCTGACCGTTCAAAAAAAAGGTTGGGGTTCCATAGACACCGGCCGCAACTCCTGTTTCGTAATCAGCAGAAACTTCGGACGCGGCCAAACCCTGATCGAGACACGCAATAAATTTTCCCATTTCTAATCCAAGACTCTTCGCATACTGAACAAGACGATCGCGCGAAAAATCATCCGTTGTTTGATAAAGTTTATCATGGTATTCCCAAAATTTTCCCTGATGATATGCACACATCGCAGCCTCAGCCACTAATTGGGATTCGGGACGAACATCTGTTAAAGGAAAAACACGATAAATATACTGAATACGATCACCATACTCATAGGCGAGAGAACGTAAGAGGAAGCTCACCTGACGGGAATATGGACAGGTAAAATCTGCAAATTCAACAATCGTCAAAGGAGCATTTTTAGAACCAAGAAATGGATGGTCACCTGTTGCAACTGCAGAAGACGACCCGGAAGAAGATGCTGCAGCTGCCAATCGACTCACGGTCATTTCTTTTGCATAGGAATTTTGCCATTCAGCCATTTCTCCAGATCGAATCAATTGTGCGTAATGTGCCACACGCCATACAAACAAACCAATTGCCACCATCACAACCAATACAGCAAAAGTTGCCAAAGAAAATCCAAAACGACGACGAATAACTGGTGTTTCTATCGATGATTGAAGAGAAGATGACATACAAAAAACCAAGAAGCAAACGTTAAATAGAGTATACCACAAAATCATTGTTTTTGTTGAAAAATGCGAGGAAAAATACCTGAATGTATTGACGATCCGGGAAATGTTTGATAGTCTACACTTGTTATCCTTACGGATTGTCCTTATGTTGGAAACGATTTTCACTCCTCTACAAATTATTCTCGGTATTCTTCTTGGTACGAGCATTCTTCTTCAGGCGCGTGGTGCCGGTCTTGGTGCAACCTTTGGAGGCGAAGGAAATGTTTATCGAACCAAACGCGGAATTGAAAAACGCTTATTTCAAGCATCTATTGTTCTCGCGATCTTCTTTTTTGGTATAGCCCTTGCCAATGCGGTTCTTTAATGAATAGAAGAACTCTCTACAGAAGGGCGTCTTTATCGTCCATTTTGTTTTTCTGTGTCTTTTGGAAACCCTTTTTTTGATCGTATCTCTCGTTTTTTCCGTTTTGTTCGAAATCGTATTTCATCCAAAATGAAAAAAACGCGGACATCCGATTTAACCAAACGTCAAATTCTTCGTTTGACCACACAACATCGCTTCCCGACCTGGAGACAATGGAAATGTCTGCCAAGAGTTTTACATTCAGGCGAACGTCAAATAATTCGCATTTCATTAAGCGGTGGTTTTGTTGTTCTTCTCCTTTTCTTTGGCTGGTACATGATAACGCACCGAACAGAAATAGCTGCTCCTGGCGGTCTCTATACAGAGGGTTTAATTGGAACTCCGCGTCTTGTGAATCCACTTTATGCAAATTCGAGTGATGTAGACCAGGATCTTGCACGTCTTATTTATTCAGGTCTTTTCCGATGGAACCCAGATCATGGTCTTGAACCTGATCTGGCAGATACCTATCAAATGACCGAAGACCAAAAAACGTACACTATTCATATTCGCGATCATGCGACTTGGCATAACGGAACACCAATTCGGGCAGAAGATGTTGTCTTTACGATCCAAGCCATTCAAAATCCAACGTATCGAAGTTCACTCGCATCAACATTTCACGGAGTCACTGTTTCATCTCTCAATGAAAAAACGGTTCAATTTGTTCTCGAAGAACCTTTTGCTCCATTCCTCTCAACATTAACCGTTGGTATTTTACCGGCAGACGTGTGGCGAGATATCCCTCCAAAAAATGCTCCGCTCGCTTCTCTTAATTTGGAACCCATTGGAAGTGGACCATACCGATTTGAAAAATTTACCGTTGATAAAAAAGGGAATATTCGATCATATACTCTCATTCGTAATGAAACATTTTATCGACACCCTCCACTTATTGAACGTTTGACATTCAAATTCTATTCAGATACACAAGCTCTTGTGAACGCTCTGGAAAATCGAAATGTGGAAGGTGCAAGCTTTGTCCCGTGTGATCTTGAAAACAAACTCACGAATAAACAAACGATCCAATTGCTTCGACCAATGACATCCATGACAACGACTCTCTTCTTTAATCAAGAAAACCAACCTCTTCTCAAAGATATCCGCATGCGAAAAGCGTTTGCTCTTTCTCTTGATCGACAAGAAATCATAAACAATGCATTAGACGGTCATGGTCAGCCATTGTATGCCCCTATTCTAGCCGGCATGGTGGGATATGACCCGGATGTGGAAAAACTTTCGCAAGATCTTACGGCAGCTAACACTCTTTTGGACGAAACGGAATTTAAACGAACCACTCCTGATGAGATACGCGCAAAAATCCGTAAAGAAAAAAAAGATGGACAATTACAGGAAGTCCGTGATGAACTTGTTTTCACTCTTTCTGTGGTTGATCAACCAGAATTCATTCGAGCGGCAGAAACAATTATGAAACAGGCTGCTAACGCAGGTATTCGTCTAAACATCCAACCTGTGGCAGCATCCTCTTTTTATGAAACCGTTATAAAACCACGAGCATATCAACTATTGCTCACAGGAACCCAATCCGGTCTTGATTCGGATCCATATCCATTTTGGCATAGCTCACAAATAAAAGATCCTGGACTGAATCTTGCCCTCTATGTGAATCGTGATGTTGATACCTTTTTGGAAGAAGCACGAAAAACAACGGATACAAAAGTGAGAACAGAAAAATACCAGGCGTTCCAAAATCTTCTTGTAAAAGATCTGCCGGCTATTTTTCTTTACCAACCAACCTATACGTATGCAATCTCAACAAAAGTACACAACATAACATTAAAACAAATGTTTGTTCCTGCGGATCGATTTGTGGATATAGAAAATTGGTACGTAAAGACAAAAAAAGTCATGAAATAAAAAAAAGAGCGGATGTGGCGGAATTGGTATACGCGCAGGTCTCAGAAGCCTGTGTCTGCAAAGACTTGAGGGTTCGAGTCCCTCCATCCGCACCAAAAACAATCCAATGCATAAAGCAGGACGGGGACAAAGATGATTACTTCTTTTTTAAATGAATATTCGTCCTTGTCCCAACAGTCCCCGATCTGACTTTAAAAGGATTTCTCCTTTTTTTATGGTTGGAATTGCCGATTCTTCAACTCAAAAAAATAATCTATGTTTGAATTTCCACGAAAAAATAATCCTCCTCGAAACCAATCTCATTCACCCGAACGAAAACCTCTTCCATTTATACCAGATCCGCACCCAACACCAGTCCAAAAATCCGGAAAACGAACAGAACCTAATCGTTTTCATCAATCAACAGGGACAAACCCAATAAAACAAAAAGATCCTCAACAACCAACACCTCACCGCGAACACGATCAAGCGGATCAAACAGAAAAAAAACCTGCATTCCGATCAAGAGATGAGTGGAAAAATCGAACATCTCCCCACATAAAAGATGGGCGTCCAAGCGCTTTTGCGCCAAGAAAAAAATTCCAACCTGTACGTCAAGAAAAAATGGGCGTTGCTCCTCTCCCACAAGTTGGAAAAGATGTTATTCGTATTGTTCCTCTTGGCGGACAAGAAGAAGTTGGACGCAACATGACCGTTTTTGAATATGGTCGCGACATTGTCATTGTTGATATGGGATTACAATGGCCAGAAGAAGACATGCCTGGTATTGACTATATTGTTCCCAATGCAAGTTATCTCAAAGGAAAAGAAAAAAATATTCGTGGAGTTATTTTTACACACGGACACCTTGATCATATTGGAGCAGCTCCCATTCTCTTGAGACAACTTGGCTATCCACCAATTATTGGACGTGATCTTACCCTCGCTCTGGTCAAACGAAAAATGGAAGATTACGAAATGGGTGCAGCTGCAAAATTAAAACCCATTCGCATTCAACATCTTCAGGATACGTTTCGTCTTGGTCAATTTCAAATCAAATTTTTTGAAGTAGAACACTCCATCATGGATGCGGTCGGTATTATTCTTACCACTCCTGCAGGTTCTATTATTCACATGGGAGACTGGACGATTACCAATGAACCGATTGATCCAAGACCCATCACCTACACACATCTCACCGACCTTCCAAAACCAACAACTCTCATGCTCGAAAGCCTTGGTGCCTTGAAAAAAGGCCTGCCGCCTTCTGAACGTGAGGTACACGAAAATTTCAAAAATCTTCTCAAAAATGCTCCTGGACGCATCATTATTGGAACCTTTGCCTCACAGATTCGGCGTATTGGTTACATCCTCGAATATGCAGAGGAACTTGGAAAAAGAGTTGCCCTTGAAGGATACAGCATGAAAACAAACATTGAGATTGCAAAAGAACTTGGATACCTGAAAATGAAGAAAGAAACGCTTATTCCGATTCAAGACGTTCATAAATATCCAGATGAACGAATCGTTATCATTTGCACCGGAGCCCAAGGAGAATCCAATGCGGCTCTTTCTCGTATCGTGACTGACAACCATCGGTTCATCAAATTACAAAAAAATGACACCATTGTCTTTTCCTCTTCAATTATTCCGGGAAACGAACGAAGTATTCAGCGTCTCAAAGACAACCTCTATCGCAAATGTGACAACGTAATTCATACAGACCTCATGGAAATTCATATTGGAGGTCACAGTACTGCCCTTGGAATCGAAGAAGTCTTGCGACAGGTCAAACCAACCTATTTTGTCCCTGTGTATGCCAACCACTACTTCTTAAAAGAGTCAGCAAAAATCGCTTTACGCATGAATTTCTCCCAAAAAAATATTTTTGTTTTAGATAACGGAAATGTTCTCGAGATTGGAAAAGAAAAAGCAGGTATTCTCCCAAAAAAAGCAGATACGAGTTATGTATTTGTTGATGGCCTCGGGGTTGGAGATGTTTCTCAAATTGTGTTGCGTGATCGAAAAGTTCTCGCTGACGATGGAATGGTGGTGGTGATTGTTCAAGTGGATCGTCGTACAGGTTCTCTGGTCGGATCTCCTGATATTGTGAGCCGTGGTTTTATCTTCATGAAAGAACATAAGGATTTGATTGAGGCAACACGCAAAAAAGTGAGAACCCTCATGGCAGACCATGATCCAAGATCTCAAGCAGATACCGACTATATCAAAGACACGATCCGCAACGAATTGGGAACATTTTTGTTCAAACAGACAGAACGTCGACCCATGATTCTTCCGGTCGTCATTGAAGTGTAAAAATTGAAAAAACATAAAAAGGGTTCAGAAGACCCTTTTTATGTTAAAAAAATATGGACGAACTATAAGGATCCCGCTATGATGCCTTTGTTATGAAACGAACTCTTACTGGTCTTCAGCCAACAGGATTTCTCCATATTGGCAACTACTTTGGAGCCATTGAACCCATGGTCAACACACAAGGAGAAGGAGAACGATTTCTTTTTATTGTGGATTATCACGCCATCACGGTTCCCCAGGATCCGGAAAAACTTCGAAAAAATATTCTCTTTGCAGCAGCCACCTATCTTGCTGCAGGTATTGATCCAAATCAAACGATTATCTTTCAACAATCTCGTATTTCCGAACACACAGAACTTGGATGGATTCTCCATTGTCATGCTTCCATGGGAGAACTGTCACGCATGACACAATTCAAGGACAAATCAAAAGACAAAGGAGAACACGTCTCTGTCGGACTTTTTACCTATCCGCTTCTTATGGTGGCGGATATTCTCCTGTATGACATCAATGCCGTCCCAGTTGGAGAAGATCAAAAACAACATGTAGAATTAACTCGTGATATTGCCGAACGATTCAATCGTCTATACGGAGAGACATTCGTGCTTCCAGAACCGCAGATTCGTTCTTTTGGAGCACGCATTATGGGATTAGACGATCCCATGAAAAAAATGTCAAAATCCGCTTCCAGTCCAAAAAATTACATTTCTCTGCTTGATAAAGAAGACGTTATACGCAAAAAGATCATGAGTGCAGTCACGGATACAGGATCCTCTATCGAATACGAATTATCCCGCCCGGGACTCGCAAACCTTATGACAATTTTTTCTCTGATCACCAAAAAAAGTTTTGATCAGATCAAGATTGATTATGCCGGATCCGGATACGGAGATTTTAAACGCGACCTTGCCGAAGTTCTGGTCCTCTTTTTAAAACCCATTCAGGCAAACATTCACACCTATCTTGAACAGGAAGATGAACTCAAAAAAATTCTGGACATCGGAGCCGAACACGCCAAAGAAATTGCCGAACAAAAAATGCAAATCGTTCGAGAACGGATTGGAGTAAAATTGTAAAAACTATGCAACCATACCGAAAAGAACAAGCAGTAGTCAGATTTAGCCAGGAACACAACGAATGGAAAGAAAAAGAATCTTTTTCTGGATTGCAAGTCATTCAAACAGAAGAGGGATATCTTCATGACGTCACGGATGAAGAAATAAAAAAATACCCATCTCTCAATGAAATTTTCTATCGAAAACAAATTGAAAAAATTTTTCGTGAAGCAAGGAGAAAATCTCTCTGGTCATTACTTGAGGGACTTTTTGAAGAATCTCCTTCGTTAAAAAGTGCGTTCACTATTTCTGTTGAACAAAACATTGTCATTACTCCAGAAGTTCTTGATTCCCATTTACGAAATGCTGGATACGACGATGAAGCAGAGGCTCTAAAAGACGACCCTTCTTTTGGTAGCGACGTCATACGACTTTTCTATGAATCACAAGGATATACTTTTCCTGAAGGAACCTTCGTCCATTCCTCAGAATTGGGATCTCTTAAAGAAAAACAGAAAGAACAAGAAAAACGAGAAGAACAATACTTTAAACAACTTGCCAATCGTCTTTCAAAAAAAGTTATTCAAGATTTAGAAGAAAGAAAATTTCTTGCTGAAATAAATGAAGAATTTCAGGAAACACTCTATCTTGAACAACGAATTGAACAGGAATACGAACGAGCTGCTGCTGAACAAAATCTTCACGAAGATATGGTTGGTCTCATGAGTTTTGAACTAAGTGCTAACAGCACTTATCTCGTCCATTTTAAAAACAAACAACAACCGGCTATCTATAAACCAAAAAGTGAAGAGGATCAACATCTGCGTCATTCCATTCCTGGAGGAACTTATTATCTGCGTGAATGGCTTGTTGCTCAAATTGACCGCGTATTTGGGTTTCATCTAGTTCCTGCTACTGTTCTCAGATATGGACCACGTGGAATCGGCTCTGTTCAAGAATGGAAAAAAGCAAAAACAGCTTATGAACCTTCTCTCACACCTCCCACCTTGGATGAAATAGTAAGAATTGCTTTTTTAGATATCCTTATTTTCAATTCTGACAGACACAGAAAAAACTATTTAGTAACCTCAGAGGGAAAAATATGGGCTATTGATAATGGACTCACTTTTCCTGAGAATCCTTATGAAATATTCAGAAGTGATCCAACTGATCAAGCGATAGGACATAAAATAGACTCACACTTATTCTATAAAAATATTGATCATTTTTTTCTAAACGAAAAAGTTCGCTTTATGTTAATGGAATGTTTTGATGCAGTATTTGGCGAAGAAGAAAGTGAACAACTCTTTTCTTTATTTCTCAAACGACTACATATACTTCGTTCATCCTCCAAATTACCGGATCCTGAAAAAACTGTTTGCTTTTCACACGATTCAATATATGAATCATCAAATTAACATTCAACAAACCATAAAACAAATCTATCAAGAAGCAGAACAAAAAATAAAAAATCTGCAGATGATTTACGATGTAAAAAACCAAACAACAGACGCTATTATCCAATGGGTCGACCTTGTTTTTTTTGATGCAGATAAATCACAATTTATCCAACAAGGTCGCATTATTTTAGAACAAGGAAAAATTCGTTTAGAAGGAGAAAAAAATCTTTTAGAAACTTTACAAAAAGGCATATCAGACAGAACAGGAAAACTCATTCTTCCTTCAGAAGGATTATTGTTTTTAGAAACAGCTGTTTCTGCTTTCCAAAATCCATATCTGCAAGCAACTTCGATCCAACAAGGATCTGAACTCACAGAATTTATTTCACCTCAGTGGACAGAAATCGAATAAAAACACAAAAACCGCCCGACTGGGCGATTTTTGGACACAGGACTGTCTGTAAGCCGAATTTTGTCTGCTCCGTACAGAATATACGAAGGAGACGGCCATCTCTCTTGGACTTCCATTACTGAAAGCCTCTAGCGAGCTACCAAATTTGCTCTTGCACTAAAGAGGGTTTGCCGCAACACCATGTCACCATGGCGCGACGCACGTAGCTTATTCTTTTTCCTGTCTTGAAAAAGTCATAAACCTCGCACGACTTTTCACCTTTAACTGCCATTCCTCGTAAAAGGGACAGGCAGCGAGTATTGTCTCTGTGGCGTCCATTCACCGGCTTTCACCGGATTCCAGACATTTCCAAACGGAAATACTTTCCCTGGGCTTCCAGACCTGATGAGCAGCAGAGATCTCTCAACGCTTCTCACAGTTCCATTATACCCGGTCGCTGTTAGCGACTCTTTTTTTCTGTATATCTTACGACATCCAGAGTGTTCGGACTTTCCTCCCCATTTTTTTCTTGAAAGAAAAAGAAAGGGCGGCCGTCCAACAGCCCGTGCGGGCAGGAGAATACCATAAGAAACACGCAATTGTCAAAACACCTTTGCCCGCGTAAAATAAAGCCGTATTCTTTTGTATGAAACGTGCTGAACTCATTATCGCCACTTCACTGGTTCCTCTTGATTTTCTTGCAATTCTCCTTGCGGGATTTGCTGCCTATTCCCTGCGTTTTCATCCATTTTTTATAGACATCCGACCTGTTATTTTTTCGTTTGCCCCTGAACGTTATGCAGCTGTTCTCGTTCCTGTGTCGATCCTTTGGATTGCGGTTTTTGCCTTTGCTGGACTGTACACCATAGGCCAACAACATTTGGGAAAAGAAATCCTTCGTATATTCCTCGCATCTGCAGCCAGTATGGCACTCGTATTCTCTTTATTATTTTTTTCACGCTCTTTTTTTGAATCTCGGTTCATTGTTCTTGCCGGATGGATATTTGGCATTTTATTTATCAGTATGGAACGTGTATCCATTCGCTGGCTTCAACGAACACTTCTTGCATTTGGAATAGGAGAACACCGGATCGTCATTATTGGAAAAAATAAAACAAGCGAAACCCTTGCCGAGACGTTTCGAACAAATCCACGCATGGGACATCGTGTTGTTGCCAGATTTGATACATTCGATGAAAAAATAAAGGAACAAATTCTTTCTCTCAAACACCAACATATCGTTGATGAAATTCTTCTCACGGATTCTAATCTGTCCCGTGATATTGTTCTTGATCTCCTTGCATTAACCGATACCGAACATCTTGGGTTTAAATATACAGCAGATTTATTTGCGACCGCGATTGGACGTACAGATATTTCTACCTACAGTGGCATTCCCGTTCTTAAAGTGAAAAAAACTCCTTTGGAAGGATGGGGAGCGATCTATAAAAGAGGGTTCGATATTGTAGGTGCTTCTTTTCTTCTTCTTCTTTCAAGTCCTATTCTTCTTATCACAAGTGTCGTGATTTTTTGTGAATCTGGACGTCCTATTTTATTTCAAAATACACGAGTTGGAGAACGTGGACGTCTTTTTCAGACGCTGAAATTTCGATCCATGAAACAAGCATTCAGTATTGGGGAACAAAAAGGATTTGGGGATCAAAAACACGCCCTTGCTCTTGAAGCAGAACTCATTCGTACCTCCAGTAAAAAACAGGGGCCGGTTTATAAAATTATGAACGACCCGCGCATCACGCGGATTGGCACCTTTCTGCGAAAATACAGCATTGATGAACTTCCTCAACTTTTTAATGTTCTTTTTGGAACCATGAGTTTAGTTGGACCAAGACCCCACCAACCACGCGAAGTGGCAAAATATGCAGATCATCAACGAAAAGTTCATCTTGTGAGACCTGGAATTACCGGTCTTGCCCAAATTAGCGGACGTTCTGATCTTGACTTCCAAGAAGAGGTTCGGCTAGATACCTATTATATTGAACACTGGGGTCCGTGGCTTGATTTTGTCATTCTCCTCAAGACCCCTTTGGTTGTTCTCTTTCGTAAAGGTGCTTACTAACTATTCACATGAAGGTTGCACTTGTTCACGATTATCTTGTTCAAAACGGCGGAGCGGAAAAAGTCCTTCAGGTCATGCAAGACATCTGGCCGGAAGCACCAACGTTCACGCTGTTTTATGATCCAAAATCTCTGCCTGTATTTCAAGGGCGAGACATTCGCACATCGTTTCTTCAACACCTCCCGCTCATTCGGAAAAAATATCCGTGGTATATCGGACTCATGCCCGCCGCAACAGAAAGTCATGATCTTACAAATTTTGATGTTGTGATCTCAAGTTCGAGCGCATTTAGTAAAGGGATCATTACTCGACCAGACACCATCCATTTTTGTTACTGTCACACTCCAACACGTTACCTTTGGTCTGATACGCATAGCTATGTTCAAGAACTTCGCCTTCCTTCACTCATAAAATTAGCCCTTCCTCCTGTTCTCTCCCGTCTACGTCTTTGGGATCGTGCCGCAGCAGAACGCGTCGACTACTTTATTGCAAACTCATCAACGGTCCAAAAACGCATTACCAAATATTATCAACGAGACAGTCAAATTATTTATCCACCTGTTGATATACACAAATTTCATATCAATCGCGAACCAAAAACATTTTTTCTTGTTGGAGGCCGTCTTGTTGCTTATAAACGTTATGATCTTGTTATTGAGGCATTCAATCACACAGGTCTTCCACTCAAGGTATTTGGAACAGGACCTATTGAACGTGAATTAAAACGACATGCCAAATCAAATATTGTTTTTTTAGGACGTGTTTCTGATGAAAAACGCCTGGATCTTTTCACACATTGCAAAGCATTTCTCCATCCACATGAGGAAGATTTTGGCTTAACGGCCGTGGAAGCCATGGCATGTGGACGACCTGTTATCGCGTATCGACGCGGAGGAGCAACGGAAACAATTATTGATCAGGTCACGGGAGAATTTTTTGATGAACAAAGTTGGGAAGAACTCGCCACACATCTCATTCAGTTTGATGAATCACGTTTTGATCCTGATCGTATTCGAGCACACACAGAACAATTCCGTACAGAAAAATTTCAACATGCACTCAAAGAAATGGTTGAACAAGTTTGGCAAGCCAAAAATTTTGTTTGCTAAAATCAGATCCATCTGCACACGACATGCATACATTTTGTGTGCTACAATAGCTCTATCCATTCGCATATCTCTACCCCCGCTTCTTGTATGGAGGGGACACAAAAAAAATCAAAAAAAATCTCTTCGCCAAAAACATCGAAGAGAAAAAAAATCTCTTCTGCTTCTAAAAAAATGCAGCCTGTTTTAGATAGAAAGACACAAAAAAAAATAGAACAGATCAAAAAACAACCTTCGATTCGAGTCACTGCTCTTCCTTCGCTTTCTCCATTTGTTGTTCACTTAACCCCGGCAGAAATTCCTTCTCTTTTTGAAGAAAATCATTCCGCATTGATCCATCTTGATTTTCTCGTGACAGAAACAAACACAGCACATACAAAAATATCGCAACCGGATGAAGTACTCCGTTTGCGACCGGAAGAAATCCGCCAACAACTCGAAGAACAAGATTTTACTCCGTCGACTCTTACGCAAGTTAAAGTAAGACCATCCTCTCTTCCGACCCTTGAGACGATTCGCGAAGCGCTTCGCCTTTTTCGATATCGGCAGCCAACGAAAAATATTCCTCAAATTTCCGCTTCTGATTCATTCCCTATTCTCCTTGATCTTCCAGAATCTGAAGGAGATCCGGATGAATCTGAAATTGTCACTTGGGATGAACTCACGTTCGCTACTCATTCGTATTCTGTTCCTGAAAAAAAACCAACCACTCCGCCATGGAAAGAACATTTTTTCTCCCTTTTTTCAAAAAACATTCGCATGCCTGTTCTTGGTCTCGAACTTCCGATCGGATGGCATCGGGCATTGGCAGTATTTGTTCTTTTTTCCTTCACATTTGTCCTTCCCCTTCATGCCATGGAAACGTGGCAGGAGTTACGAGATGCACGCAAACATATTGAACAATCCAGCGAAGGAGCGCTTACCCATTTAAAAACAGCCGCAGCAACCATCTGGTCTGGAAACCCCGCAGAAGCAACTCCTTCTTTTTCTCAAGCAAAAGAACAATTTCAGTCTGCCCGCGAAACATTGGAAACCATTCATGGAGCTACGTCATTTCTCTTATCTGTTCTTCCACAAACAAAAAACGATTATCGTGCAGCCGAACGTTTACTTACTGCCGGAGACCTTCTTTCCCGAGCAGGAGAACGAATGACAGAAGGCTTGTCATCTTTGGATAAAACAGCAGAAGTTCCTACTTCAAAACTCAAAATTCTTTCTACCTATCTTTCTTCAGCTCTTCCAGATTTGACACAAGCAGAACAAGAAATTCTTGCCGTTGACACTAAAGAGATTCCAGAAGCATATCGAGAATCTCTTACAAAACTCCAGTCTCTTCTCCCGTCATTTGTCGGTTCTATTCAAGAAATCAATGATTTTTCAGATACTCTTGCCGCATTTCTTGGAGCCGAAGGAAAAAAACGCTATCTGTTTATTTTTCAAAACAATACCGAATTGCGACCAACAGGTGGTTTTATGGGAAGTTTCGCTTTGCTTGATATTGATCGTGGAACGGTTCAAAATCTGGAAGTGCCCAAAGGAGGAACCTATGACCTCCAAGGATCTCTGCGCGAGTCTTTTATTGCTCCAAAACCACTACAACTTTTGAATGCACGCTGGGAATTCCAGGATGCGAACTGGTTTGCAGACTTTCCCACATCTGCACGGCAAATGCTCCAATTTTATTCTGATGCCGGAGGTCCATCTGTTGACGGAGTTGTTGCAGTCAATGCGACGTTTGTCGCTTCCCTCCTTGATGTTCTTGGCCATCTTGAAATGCCAAAATATGAACGTACAATGACCGCAGAAAATTTTCTTTTTGAAACGCAAAAAATCGTTGAACAAGAATATCCAACCTATCAATCTGACTCTTCTGAACGAACAGAGAATGCTCCAAAGGCATTTATTGGAGATATGGCCGCAACCTTACTTGAACGTGTAAAAAATCTTCACAAAGATGATTTTCTTCGCCTATTAGATCGAGCTTATGCCGGTCTGCAAGAAAAAGATGTACAACTTTTTTTTACGGACGAATCTCTCCAAAAAACCGTTCACTCTCTTGGATGGAGTGGGGAGGTAAAAAACACAAAAGGAGATTATCTTCTTGTGGTCGACACAAATCTTGGCGGAGGAAAAACAGATGGAGTGATTGATGAAGATATAAACCTTCAAATCAATGTCAAACCAGACGGTCATATCGTGAACACAGTCACAATTTCACGTACACATCATGGAATTCAAAGCGCTTTATTTACCGGAGTAAACAACGTTGATTATCTCCGCATCTATGTTCCGCGTGGCAGTCGTCTTCTTCAAGCAAATGGGTTTTCCATTCCGGATTCCTCTCTTTTTGAATCTCCTGACCCAGAATGGTCCAAAGATCCTGATCTTGTTTTTTCAGAACAAACCGAAACAACGGATACAAAAAACAAAACGATTGTTGGAGAAGAATTTGGAAAAACCTATTTTGGCAACTGGATCCAGACCAAACCTGGGACAACTTCTACGGCAACATTCACCTATGAACTTCCATTCTCTTTAAATCTATCTGGAAATTATGAATCTCTCATTGAAAAAGTCAAAAAAGGACTCGGTCTCCAAACTTTGAAATCGTATCAACTCACCATTCAAAAACAATCCGGAGTTGCAAAACGTACGACCGAACTCGAACTCAATCTTCCAGATGAATGGAAGATAGTCTGGCGTTCCTCGGAAACAGATCATCCGTCATTTTCTAATACAACAGATGCATCCTATAGTGTCTTATTCGAACCAACTTCTTTATGACGAAAGGATCCGATCCTCGGCACAAACCAAGATCAAAACGAGAACTTGAAGAAGGATTGCGCCGCATTTATGCGGATAAAGACGGACAATTACCTAATCTCACCTCTCTTGAATCTGTTCGTTCTTCACATTTCACTCGTTTCCTTTGGAAAACGATTCTTCTTTTATTTGTGGTCGCAGGAATTGGTTGGGGAGCATTCTTTCTTTGGCGCCCATTCTCGATACGGGGTTCCCACCCTCTTGCCATTTCCATTGAAGGGCCAACAGATGTGACTGTCGGGGAAGAAACAACGTATCATCTTCGATACAAAAATACTTCTACGGTTCCGATTGCAGACCTCGAAATTCAAATCAATCTTCCAAAAGGATTTATATTAGGTACAACTCAGCCTCCTTCAACAGAAAAAGATATTTGGACTGTTGGATCCCTTCTCCCTGATTCTGACGGAGTGATTGATCTCACCGGAATATTCCGATCTGCTGTCCCAAGCACAGAAAAAATTCAGACATTCCTCACGTATCGTCCTGCAAATTTCAGTTCAGATTTTCGAGACGTGAGTGGTCTTTCTATTGCTGTCACAAACAGTCTTCTCAAAACCTCCATCACTGGCCCAGAAAAAACAGGACCGGGCGATGAAAATATTTTTCAAATCACGGTTCAAAATATCTCAACGGAATCAATAGACCATATACAAATTCGTTCTCTTTTTCCTGAATCATTCACTCTTTCAAAAAGCGAACCAGCTGCGGAAACAGAAGGGGTGGCTCAATGGAATATTCCTTTTATCGAAGCAAATGGAACATACCTTTTAACACTCACAGGAGCATTCACAGCTGCGGGAAGTGGAACCCTTCCCATAAAAATTTCTACCGGATTACTTGATGACCAAAATATCTTTTTATTGCAATCTGAATCTCAAACAAACATAGATCTTTTGGATGCTGAGCTCGCCATACACCTCATTGTAAACGGATCAGAAAAAAATCAAACGACAAATCTTGGAGATCGTTTACGTATTTCTATTGATTACAGTAATCAAGGACGGGAAACTATTGAAGGAGTTCTTTTGACTCTCACCCTTGGAACACCTGACCGTTCCCTTCCTATTGATTGGACAAAAGCAGATCTTGCCGGAGCTAAACGCAATGGAAATCAACTTGTCTGGGATGAAAAAACTCTTCCTGTATTCTCATCCATCGCCCCTGATACATCTGGTATTATTGATCTTGTTCTTCCTATTCTTTCCGCAATCAATCCAACAACCGTTTCAGATTTATTCAATGTGGAACTTGCCACAAGCATGAAAAAAATCGGAACCGTTGAACACGAACGAACCGTTAAAACACAACCAATTGAAATTCGTTTAAATTCTGATGCGACATTTTCCGCTGTTGCTCGTTATTTTGATACAGACGGAAATCCTGTGGGTTCTGGTCCTCTTCCTCCAAAAACAGGAGAAACAACCATTTATCGTATTTTCTGGAATGTCACAAATACGTTGCATGATTTAAAATCTCTTTCTCTTGAAACAACTTTACCATCCGATATTGCATGGACAGGAAAAAATTTAACATCAGATGGAACTATTCATTTTGATGAAACAACCCGCATGATTTCTTGGACTATTCCTTCTCTTTCAATAAGTACATCAAATCCTCAAGCATGGTTTGAAGTAGCAGTCACTCCAGAAAACGAAGATATTGGTTCTTTTTTAAAACTCACAAACACAACCTCATTTGAAGCAATAGACACAATAACCGAATATATTATTCATGGATCTGTTGATATTCTCGATACGGAACTTCCAAAAGATGAACTCGCATCAGGTAAAGGAATTGTGGAGGAATAGAAAATTTTTCTGGTGCGCCCAAGACGATTTGAACGTCTGACCTCTTCCTTCGGAGGGAAGCGCTCTATCCAGCTGAGCTATGGGCGCTTGTTGGAGATCTTCACAAAACTCGTGATCTGTCGACTTGCGGGGCCCCTGCTACATCCTGAACGTCCGTATTTAGGACGTTTCGAATGATGGCTTTCCCCAGGCACCGACATCTCATCAAGTTTTGCAGAAGATCTCATCTAAAATTCTGAACTACACGACAAAATTTTAGGCTTCAAATGTTCAAAAGTCAAAGTATCCTTCAAGTATTGACACTTTTGTCAAAATATGATAACATTATTTCTTCCCTAAAAAGGAAGAATTTTGTCCTATAACAAGTTAAAAACAAAGAAGGAGAGAAGGATGAAAAACATCCACGTTTTTGCATTTTTAACCGTTCTGTTTGTTACTGTTCACGCCGGAAACACTTTGGCTCAGACACCCTCGGTCGATGACGAGCCTAAACTCCGGGTTGTCCGGATCAGCTCGATCATTTACTTCGAGGCCGGGAAAGCCTCGCTCACAACATCAGGGGCAAACACGCTCCTTAACGATGTTGCACCCATTCTCCGGGAATACCCGGAGATGAAAACGCTTGTGAGAGGAAGTGCCTCCGCGGACGGAGGAGACATCATAAACCTCAATTTGAGCGGCCAGAGAGCCGCAACAGTTGCGAGGTTTCTTGAAAACCATGGAATCCCCGCCACACAGCTGGAAGTTGTGGGAACCGGCGAAAATAACGCCGGTTTAGGGCCTGAATATCGTACCGTCAAGTTCTATATTGACGGTGGATATTACATTACCCAAAATGGAGCACAACCACCCGCGTGTGAGGATCCGGGGGCTCGAAATGGACCGTTCTGTGTCGTACACATAACAAAAGAGGGAGATGTCACCGTGAATAAAAATAAAACGGTAAACATCTACCCGACACGGAATGGATCCGACCAAGGAGACGGTTCAGGTCATCTGACCGGTTCAGCCGGAGAAGATGAAGCATCATCGGATCAGCCCGGTGGTGATCAACCGTCGTCCTCAGGATCGAACAGTCAGAAGACGAAACCGCGAATCAAGGTTTCGTTCAACTGGCTCGAGGCAGCGGCAGTAACCGCTGGAACATCGACCCTTATCCTGCTTACCGAGCAGGGATACAGGGATCAGGTCAGAGAGATTCCGAACGGCCATCAACTGGTCACTCCAAAAGCAGGGTGGAAACAGTGGGGTTTGGCGATCGGTGGCGGATTGGCCGCCGGAATCGTTATTGGCATTGAATTTGGTCATAAAGGAGGTGCGCGATGAACGCAGCACGTCAGTATTATTTGTTCGGTTCCATCGTGGTCTCCTTGTTCTTGGCCACAAGTTGTCAGAAAGCGGCCTTGTTCGATGACTATGTCATCGCAACAATCATGGATCCAACACCCCAGGTTATTGTGATCGAACCCACACAAGAACCCGACTTGGACGGTGATGGATTCTCGGTGTCTGAGGGTGATTGCGACGATACCAACGCCGCGATCAACCCGAATGCCATCGAGATTGCATACGACGGCATCGATCAGGACTGCGAGGACGGCGACCTAGTCGACAGAGACGAAGATGGATATCCGTCGACTGTGGTCGAAGGCGGTACGGATTGCAATGACGAAGATCCGGCCATTCGTCCGAGTGCCGCCGAAATTTGTAACGGATTGGACGACAACTGTGACGGGGTCGTTGATCTGGACGCTGTCGACCAGACCGGCTATTTCGTGGACGAAGATGGCGACACCTACGGCAGTACTCCGGGCGCAGCATGCCCCGAGTTCATGCCCAATGGAACGTCACCCAACGGCGGGGATTGTGATGACACGGCTCCGGCGATCCACCCGGACGCAGTCGAGACTTCATGCGGCATTGATCAGGATTGCGACGGGGACTATATCCCCTGCGATAATTCTGACGATGACCGCGATGGATATGCGGAAATCCACGGGGATTGTGATGACACGAATGCGTCTGTATACCCCGGGGCCGCAGAGATCTGCGACGACCTCGACAACGACTGCGACGAAGCAGTCGACGAGAACTTAACCGAACCCTGCCCCTCACTCTGAGGTAAGCAGGAGAAACCATAAACCGGAGAGGATTTTCCCCTCCGGTTTTTTTATTCAAAAAATTTTTCCAACACTTTCTACATTAGTCTACACTTTCTACATCTTTTACAATTTCTACATCGCCAATTTTTCTACTCTTTTATCACTCCTTCAATTTGTAATTCTTTTTTCGAGAGCCAGAAGAAAATACCAACCACAATAAATGTGATAATCGGAGGAATCCAAGAGCGAACTTCCACATGCAAACTTTCAAGAAGCATGATGAGCCCAAGGCTTGCAATCGAATACATAGCTCCATTTTTCAAATACCGATATTTTTTTACCGTACGCACTCCATGAATGGTGATATAGCGAACCACAAATGCTCCTAATCCATTTCCAAAAAAAATGAGCGGCACAGAAAGGGTAAACGCGAATGCTCCAAGAACACCGTCAATGGAAAACGTTGTATCAATCATTTCCAAATACAAAATTTTGCTAATATCAGTCAGATGTCCTCCTTTTAATTCCCTTTCTTTTTCTTCTGCGTTCATTTTAAAACCATTTGTGATGAAAAAAGCCGTTGATCCAACCACGGCACCAAGCGCAATAAATGGATTAATAGGAATCGTCATCCACACAATCGACAAAAGCATCACAGATGCCGTTGCATAAAACCAAAATGAATATCGTTCATGAATATGTCGTTCCAAAAAAAAGGCGTATTCTTTTTTTTCAACAAAAAGCCAGTAGAAAAATAAAAACAACAAATAGACTCCACCACCAGCCAAGAGAATTGGTTTGCTTCGCTCCACAGATGCAAGAATGGATTCATCTCCACTAAACGTCGCGGTCACGGCACCAAAAATGCCAATACCTGGATTTGTGAAATACACAATGAGAAGAGGAAGGATTCCACGAACAATAAAAACCGCAAAAATAATTCCGTAAAACAAAAACCATTTTCTGCCTTTTTCGGACATGGTGGTAAGGACATCGGCATTTACAACCGCGTTATCAATGCTCGAGATGATCTCAAAAACAATCAATCCAAGAACAATGAGAATAATATTAGCGAAATCCATAGACGGAGTATATGTGTAGAAATGTTAAAAACGTAAACGACGTATAAGAGCTCGCATCGCACAATATCCTGCATAAGGAACAGATTGCAACACAAAATCAAACGTACCCGGATACGAAATTTCTTCGCCACCAAATCCACGTTTGAAACGTGTAATACCAGCCCATGGATCTTTCGGATCATCACTGCCGGCAATTCCCCACCAATCATACTGTTTCATCCCATTTATTTTTGCATCCTGAATCAATGCCCAATGAAGGAGGTATGGCGCCATCAATTGTCTCTCTGTGTTACTAGATGCGCCATGTAAATACGTTCGTGTATTTTCGTAATCAATCATAAGATTTGCTGCAAGTGGTTTTCCATCAAAAAAAGCAGCCGCAAGAAATGCATGGATGCGACTGTCTGTAAGTGTTTCTAAACACGTCTTGTAATACGATTTTGCATGTAAACGAAAACCGTCGCGTTCCGCTGTGTTTGCAAATAACGGCCAGAGCTCTTCAAAACGACTCGCATCCAAAAAACGAATTTGCACTCCCTTGCGTTCTGCAAGGCGAATATTATATCTCGTTTTTGGATGCATGTTGGCAAGCAATTGGTCTAATTCTGGTTTTAAAGAAAGAAGAAGTGTGTGTGGGGTATTAACAGCGCGGACAAATTTCCACACAGGAGGTAAAAAAATTTCTTTTTCAAATGGAGGCTCTGTACGAAGAAACAACGTGGATTTTTCTAAACGAAAAAGGTGTGATAACGAAACCGCAAAATCAGGATCTTCATAAAAACCCGGGATGACCACTGGTCCTCGCGGACAAAATCCATATTGTTTTCCAAACGGAAGAGAAAGAAAAATAATCTGAGCCACTCCACACCATTTTTCTTCACGAAAAAATCCGATGCGCTTTACACGTCGGCCAAGTTTCTCTTGAAAATTTCCCCATTCCCAAGATTGAAGAAATGCACCAGATTGAGGTCCATACTCTAAAACAAATGCGTCCCATGTCTCTTGATCAGATGAAAAAATTTCTTTTTCGAACATTGATGACATAAAAGCAACACATTATCGAGACAGACATTTCAAAGCAAGACGCACACGCGCCTCGGTTGTATCACCTTGAACAGTTGAAAGTGCTTCCTCTGCTTGTCTGCGGGTGTAACCCAACCCAAGTAATGCTTGAAGGGCATCCTGATCAAACAAAGAAACAGATGGCTCTTCAGCAAGCACTCCTTTTAATTCCAAAATGATTTTTTGTGCAGTCTTTTTTCCAATACCTGGAATGTCCATTAAAAATGCAAGATTTCCTCCCATGATATTTGTCTTCACTTCCTCAACAGGTCTTGCAAACACAATTTTTTGCGCACTGCGAGGCCCAACACCAGACACATTGATCAATTTCCAAAATAATTCCAAGGCAGGCAAACTCAAAAATCCAAACAATTCACGCTGATCATCACGTATCACTTCATGTGTATACAAAGTCACTTCACCAGATAATTCATGCGCTGCATCTTCTGGCAAAAAAACTTTATACCCAACTCCGTGCACTAAAACAATCACGTATCCAATACCGTGATGAAGAAGTGTCCCAGAGAGAAAACAAAGCATAAAAATTAGATGAGAGATCGATACTCCATCACTCTGTTTTCCAGTTCTTGAAGAATATCTGCTGGAAAAGACGTAGGAAGTGGACATTCACCACGTGCTGCTTTGTGAACAGCTGCAAGAATAGATCCAAATTGTGGACTTGTCTGCATTTGAAAAAGAGTAAGCAATGAATCTCCATCAAGTTTTGCTTCACGCAATCGTCGATTCTCTTCTTTACGACGAGCATCTTCTCGCGCTTTTAAACGTTGTTCACGCTTCCATGGAGCATATTCACGTTCAGCCGCAAGAAAGTGAACAACGAGTGTTGCATCGTACCAAACTCCATGTACCCCACGCCTACGAGAAGCACACACCGCATCAAGAAAAATTGCCGCAAGAAGCAGATCAAGAAAATCATCCGCATCGCGACCATAGTGGCGTGCGTAATGAGCAAAATGATTATAGGCACGCAAATTTGCACGTTGAAAAGCAACAATGGCATCCATGTGTTGAAAAATCACATGGGAGATATCCTCTGCATCATTTGGAGTAAGCCTTCTTGCTTCAGCTACTTGTGCAAAAAGAGCACGTAATCGTGGTTCTGCTAACGAATGTGCGTGACCTGGATAATGAATCAAAATTTGAAACTGTGCGAAAAATTCTGCCTGAACATCTGACGCAGACATCTCTGCCCGCTCTTTTGCAAAAACAGAAAAAAGCTCGCGATAACGGACAATCAATTCTTGACGTTTTACTTCTCGCTCATCTGCCCAAGCATGCGAAATTGGCACAGCAAATCCAAGAGAAGCACCTTCTGAACCTGGCTTTGCCTCAAACCAAATCGTGGATGGTTTTCCAAGATCATGACAAAGCGCATAGACCTCAAGCGAAGCCACTTTTTCTTTGATGGTTTCTTCCAATTCTTCGATTTCTCCTTCAAACCCTTTTAATCGTCGAAATTCCTCAATATCCATCAAATGTACCTTTCCATCCACAATGGCATATAACGTCATGAGAATGAGACGAATATGATGCCCAACAAATGGACCTTCACCATGACGCACAGGATCTTGCGGACAATGAAACAGTTCTGCAAACAAAGAAGTATCTTTTTCCGCCGCAGCTAAAATAGCATCTGCGCGAAAACGCAAATCATCATCCTCTTCCACTCGGGTAAGGACCACATCTAAATACTCAGTTGTCGGACGTTTTGGTGCATGATTGATCCGCCACATAATGGATATAGTATAGCGGATTTTTGATCAATTCTCAAACATAGGACTTTCTCATTTTGCCCATTTTGAGTTTACGGGGACCCCAGTTTTTCTCGCTGTACCATTTTGTACAGCTCGATAAAGCTTGCACCCCGTGCACCCAAACTGGTCTAAACTGAGAAAGTCCTAAAATAAACCATTTCCAAAATGATCCTCAAAAACAATCTCCGACAATGATTGACGCTGTCGCGGAGCATTTGCTCGCTCAACAAGTTTTGGGTCTGTTATATCGGTTATGTTTCCCTCATATCCCAGAGCTGCGACTGCAACAGGTTCACATTCATCTGGAATCAACAAACTTTCTCTTGCTTTTTGCGCATCAAACCCAGCCATCTGGTGAACAAAAATCTGTTCTGATGTTGCTTGAAAAATAAGCTGACTCATTGCCAACCCAACATCATGCCACGCATGTGGATTGTCTGCTTTGTTATAAGCAAACGATTTTTTTGCAACTGTTAAAACCAAAACCGGAGCCGAATTTGCCCAAGTCTGATTTCCTTCGACCAGACAATCAAAAATCTTTTGCCATCCATTTCCCTCACCTTTCACCCCAACCACAAATCGCCACGGTTGCTCATTATAACTCGATGGTGCCCATTGGGCAGCTTCAAACAATCGTTTCAAAATATCTTTTAGAATAGGCTTATCTTGAAAAACAAGCGGACTATATCGAGTTTGAAGAAGAGGGTGAATAGTGTTTGGAACAGACATAGCAATAGATAAAAAACTGATGTTTATTTGACTGAATTTACAAAGAAAATTTTGTATTTTTTTGAAAAACCTCACTTAAATTTTGAATCATCACATCCATGAATTCAGAACCAGGAGAAGAAGCAATCTCTATTGCCAAAAGGTACATTTCCTCAGGAGGAATCAAAAGATATTGATGATTTTCAATGAAAAAATAAAATGTACAAATAACAGCACTGCGTTTATTTCCATCAACGAGGACATGATTTTTAACAATTTTATAAAAGAGACGAGCGGCAGTTTGAAATAAATCTTGTCCGTCTGGATGGATCGCTGTTAATTGAAAACAACGTAACATGCACGTGATCCATGTTTGATTCAAATTGGGCGGCAAAAAAATCGTCCCAACAACATCTTTTTGAAGGAACTCAACCCATTCGTTTAACTCTTCAAAATTTGGATACCAAAGATTACTCATTTGCTAAGCGCTTCATGAGGTCACGATATTGCGACCAAAAAATTTTGGCTGCTTTTTCTTTTTCTTTTTTGCTAAGACCTTGTTTTTTCTGAGATATTTTTTTGACTATCTGAGAAGAAACTCTTATCTTTTTTGGGGATAGCATATATTAAAATTATCCTAACAGAATATGAACAATTTTGCTAAAAAATTTTACTCATAAATTTCACGACGATGTTTAATACGCAAAATTGTATAAATGACTATTTTTCCAGACGCATTTTGTTCAAAAATCACACGATAATCACCTATGCGAAAACGAGAAAAACCTTGAAGTGGACCTGAAAGTGCTTTTGCAAATCTCATAGGATTATTTGTCGATAGATAAAATTCCAATTTTAAAACAATCCGTTGGGCTATATTTTTTGGAATAACTTCAAGATCATTTAACGCATGTTGCGTAAATTGCAAAACAGACATCATAAAACCATTAAGAAAGTCCGATTCTTTTCTTTACTTGTTTTAGTGAATACACCTGTTTCTTTTTTATATCTTCTTTTGCTTCCTGAATTTCAAGAAGTAATTTTTCAAATACTTCTTCTTTTTCTGAAAATGGACGCAATTCAAAAAGAGGACGATTTTTTCGAAGAATAATCAATCGCCTTCCCTGTTTAAATGCATCAGCAGAAACCTTTGCCATATTTTGACGAAATTCTTTAAGACCAATAAAACGTGGAAGCATACAAAAGATTATTAAGAGTATTCTAAGTGTACACTATCTTTTTTATAAAACACAAACCACCTTATCTCATAACCCTTATTGGGATAAAAACAAAAAGATCCCACAAAAACCCCTCTAAAAAAGCAAGACCACCTAACAGAAAGCTAGGTGGCCTACGCCGGATGAGCCCACGGTGCGGCAATGCGTCAAAACGCCGCGGAAAGGGCTCTCGGAAAGAGCATATGTGGTTGTCGCTGTGCAGGCGACAACGTTGTAACTGACCTCCAAGCTGCACCTTGGAGTTGCAGACAGACGACCTACTTGGTCGCTGCCTGCTGAGCAGCCTGCCACTTGGCGCGATCGTTCGCCGCCAAGCGAGAGAGCCCGCCGCCGACCTTCCCATACGCACGCTTGGCGTCGCGGGCACGTCGGTCGGCTTCTTCGGCCTGGCGAAGCTGGGTCTTCAGAGACTCCAGCTTGTCGGAGGCCTCGACCACCTTCAGCCAGACGCCCTTGCGCCCGGCTGCCACTTGCCTACGAGCATCCTTCGGTCCGCAACCAGCGATTCGGTTTGCGGCGAGAAGCTCGATCTCGGCAGTGGCGATGGCGGCGCGGAGAGTCGTCGTGTTGGTATTCATGAAATACTCCCATGGCTTCGGGCTCGCTTCTTGTGCGGGCCCGGTTGTTATTGATCTGATGTAGGACCGAGATCTCAAAAGACTTTTTCAAATCTTTTTGGATCTCAGGCCTACCGATCGCCAGGAGTTCTATGAATCCTCAGAAGATGACTGGGGGTATATTTGTTTTCCCTTTTCTCATCTTCGTGGTTTCAGTATACCAAATTTTTGACTTCCTGTCAAGGAACCCTGACAGAAATAACTGTTTTTTTCAGGTTCCTAAACTATTCTTTTTTGGCTTGGTTAAGGTTCAAACTTCTCTCATCTTGATGAATATACTCTATCATATTTTTTATAATTTGTCAAGAGGTGATAACATAATTATTTTTATGTATGGGGCTCTGCCCCAACATCCCCGACCCATTTTCTTGTGCTTGCCCAAAGAAAATGGGTGAAAAGAAAGGGCATCCCCGAAGGCACCCGGGCTCGTAACTCGCTGGGATGCCTACGTCTCTTTGGTCAGGAGACGCGGGCATCCTGCGCTCGGATAGAGCTCGCCCGGGCTTCGGGGCGGATTTTAATCATAATATGTTACAATAAACATAATCTTATTTTTATCAAAAACTTATATGGGTGAATACGGATTTAAACCAGAAGAAGCAATACAACCCAAAAAAGAAACCGAAGAAAAAAAGGAAACTGTTACAGAAAAAAGAGAACGACTTTTTCCTCTTTTTGAACATTCCAGAGATGCAAAAGATCATCGAACGCAAGAAATTCATGTCACAAGAGAATTCCAAGGAAAAAAAGAAACAACTGAATATCTTGTGGTTACAGAAGTGGATGATCAAGGAATTGTATTCGGATATTATGATGAATATGATGAGCTTGCCGAAGCAGCTGAAATGTCATGGGAAGAATTATTAGATGCAAAACAAAGTTCAGATGTTGGTTAATTTTACGTCTTCTCTGATGCAGACCAATTCACAAGACCCAACAAACCAGGAGATTCTTTATCTCATTCAAACATCCAACCAGAAAATTTTGGACGTTATCAATACATTTGCAGAACATACAGAACGAAGATCCAAAAAAATCGAATCGACCATAGTTACAAAAGACTATTTGGATGAAAAAATGTCTGACTTTCAAGGAAATCTCACGGTTGCCTTACGTAAAGAAGATCGTAAACTTCTTGCCTTGGTCGATATTCTTCAAGAACATCACGTATTGTCTGATGGAGACGTAAAAAAAATTCTAGCACTTGAACCATTTCCACAAGGTTAAACCAAAAAATATGTCTGAACTCTCTCAAGAAGACTTCACAAAAAATCTGGAAGCGGTTGCTTATCGTCTGGAACAAAAAATGAGTGACCTCCTGTATCCGATGCAAAAACAACTTCAAGACATGGAATACAAACTCCAAAATCTTGAAACCCAAATTCGCGGCACAGATACAAAAATGGAATATCTCAAAAACGATCTGTACAATCTTCAACAAACCGCACGAGAAATAAAAGAACGCGTAAACAGATAAAGAAAAACCCTCGCAGACGTATGCGAGGGTGTTTTGTTAAAGTCGTTGTATATTGAGTCCAAGTAAACTCGAAAGATCGAGCCTTTGGTTTGAAGGTGCAGTCACCAACTTCTCCACCTTCGAAACAGGAGAAGTTACCGGTTCATATTCAGCTTTGATTTTGGCTTCAAGAGCCGCGATCTCGGCCTCAATGTTACGACCGGCCTGGAGGTATGGGTTCACGAGAATGAGTCGGAATCTTCCCGAATCCACAAGTGCCCGTCCTTCCCG